>Ga0208297_1000354_pt1 | contig 103969 bp, 92 predicted proteins | sample LMS_cellobiose_e_FD_187367 | JGI IMG/M metagenome (GOLD analysis project Ga0208297, IMG submission 187367) | Rumen-fistulated moose microbial communities from Alaska, USA - LMS_cellobiose_enrichment (SPAdes) (version 2) | ecosystem: Host-associated > Mammals > Digestive system > Stomach > Rumen... | reverse complement strand
AGATTAAACTGGTCAGATTAGGTTCACATTCGGACCTCTTTAAATAATGGCTTAAGCCACTCCCGATTCTCGTCAATAAACTTGACAACTATGAGGAAATCCCGCCACAGGTTCAACATTTCACTGTCTTGGGGAGCAAAAGCGGACAAATCATTGAAATATGGTTTGTCCGCTTTTTTTGTCTATGGTATACGGGAAACTTCCCTATTGAATGTTCTTGCGCAGGTACATCCAGCCTTGCATCTTTCCAACTCCAGGGTCTGCTCCGGTAAACATCTTTGCCGCCTCTGCGTCACCCTTGAGCCACCATTTGAGCCAGGCTGTGGCAACCTTTGCATAATCGCCGCCGTGGGGCTGCATATAAGTTCCGCCGTGGCCTATGCCGTCAAGGCTGCAGAGGAATGCGGGCATTGTGCCGGACATTCTCTTGAAGTCATCATTGCCATTTTCCCAGGCGATGTCCGTAGAGCCGCCAAGAATCCAGATAACTGATTTCTGCTTCATTGTATTGAGACTGGCCTTGTCCTCGCTCTCGTCTCCTCCAAAGTAGCCGCTGTTCATTACCATTATGGTCTTGATGCGCGCGTCGTCTGACATATGGAGGGCCTGCAGGCCACCGCAGGACATACCGGCAGCGGCAATGTTGTCAACATCAAGCTTGCCGTAGTAGGGGCTGTCCTTGTCTGCATTCTGGGCTATTGCCCACTCAAGGGCCTGCTTGAGGCCTTCGGGGTCTCCCATTGACATTCCGCCACTTCCCATCTGGGGCATACCTCCGGGCATTCCACCGGGCATCTGCGGCCTGGGAGCGCCCTGCGGACGCTGGCCGGCAGGCATCTGCGGCCGTCCGCCGGGCATAGCGCCGGGCACGGCGCCTGTCTGGCCGGGACGCGGGCCTTCAAGCTGCTGGTAGTTGCTGGGGCCGATAGCTACGATAAGGAACCCCTGTGACGCCACTTCGTTCAAGAAATTGACGTGGCCGCTGGGTGAGTTGGCACAGCCTCCGTTACCCCATACCAGGACGGGGAGAAGATTGCCATTTCCAAACTTGCTGAGATCCTGCGGGCGGAAAACAGTGTGAGTGCTGAGCGAAGCCTCTTCCATCATTATGGCTTTGTAAGGGCCTGTTCCACCTTCCTCAAGAATTCTTGAGTTCTGTGCCTTGACCGGCACTGCAGCCAGAGCCATAATGGCAGCGGCCGCCAAAAACAAATGGTATCTCATTGCTTTAAGTGTTATGATTATGTGGATAGTCCTAGCGGATGAACTCTTTCAGGAGCTTGTGCAGGAGTTCGCTTACATCGGCTGTCTCCTCCGGATGGGATGCGAGTGTAGGAACCTCTTTCACGAAATGGATCACGCGGTCTTCATTTCCGTCAATGACTGCGCAGAAGAGAACGTTGCCATACGGTGAACTGACGCTGTAGTTCTGGTAAGGGTTGGATATGCCCTTGATGCCAGTGATGGCCTCTACCGCCTTGTCTATGATCTTGGAAGCCGCCTTCTCCACTTTTTCGCGCTGATAACCCTTGACGGTTTGCTCATAGCCATAGGAATAAATTACAATGCCATAGCGTAATCCGCTATTGTCCAGCATTTTACGGAGAGACTTCGGGACACGGAGACGGTCCGCCTTGGATGGATCCACATCCGGGAAGGTACGCATCCATTTCTGGATGTCGGAGTTGGCTCCGTCGTAATCCGCCTCTATCATATCGGAGAACGGGAAACGCTCGGAATTGATGAGATTGGTGATTATTTTAGTAGCTCCATTTGAAGAATTTTCGTCATAGAAGCCTTTGCCGTCGTCCCCGTAGAGGACAATGTATGAATACGGCTGCACAAAGGCGAACTCTGAGATGGAAGAAAGATTAGTGGAAGAACTAGTGTACCTTGATGGACCGCAGGCGGTCAGGAATAAGAGGGCGGCAAAGCCCGCAATCAGTCGAAGTTTCATATCGGTAATATTATTCTTTAGGCAAAGATACGTTTTCAAGGCAAATAATACAACTTATCTCTTGGAGACAAGACTGTAAAGGGATGACAGGCACAACGGTATGGCAATGCCGGCAGCGGCATAAGCGACCCACCAGGCGCCGCCCAGGCCGGAAATGGTCATAAACTGGCTGATGCTGTCCGGGGGCAGTGAGCAGGCCTGGATTACCAGGCAGGACACCGGTTTGAAACACAATACGTGCAGGGCAAGGATGGGCATTGTATTGCATCCGACATAATCGAAAGCCTTGCCCATAATGGTGGTGTCCAGGAGCCGGGACAGGCTCAGCGTGAACTGGATACCTACCAAGGCTATTGCCATATACGCAACTGTGTTCTTTACCCCAACCACATCTATGCTCCAGAACTCTTTTGTCAGGAAAGTCACCATAAGCAGCAGGGCCAGTGACAAGACTACGGTCCAGATACTGTCAACCTTCCTGGGGATATCCCGGCACAACATACCGAACATAAAAAAGAATCCACCAAAGGCGGCCAGTACAAGCTGCCTCAGGACGGGGGTGTCGGGCGGGAACAGCTTGATGACAAGGGTTGCCGCAAGGCATCCAAGAAGGAGTATAAGCTTGGCGTATTTAGTTTTGCGGAGGATGTACAGGCCTATATCCAGACTAACAGCCGCTATGAACAGGGACCGTACAAACCACATTGGCCCCAACAAAGGAGTAGGAGCGTTCATCTTGAGGAGCATCTCCGCAAACAATATTGAAAAGGACTTGAGGTCTCCGGCGTGCATTGCCCCGTCGGCATAGAAACCCCACCTGATGAACAGGCTGTCAAACAACAGGAACAGGGTCCCGAAGATGACAAACGGAACATACAGGCGCTTCACCCTTTTTATAAGCCTTGCCTTCAATTCCGGCAACGAAGCCGTCCCCTGGTTGAAATAACCGGAAACAAAGAAAAACAACGGAACGTGGAACAGGAAGATAAACTTTGTGAGCAGGCCGTGCCCGTCAGTATGGCCAATCACCATAAGGATTATGCACAGGCCCTTGGCGATTGACAATACCGGATTATGCGAAGCCTTTTGCTCTCCCATTCAATTACAAGCGTATCATTTGCAGAGCATTATGTCCAGGATCATCCGGTCAGTGGTCTTCATTCCTGCAGACCCAATCTTCCCCACGTTCCGGATGGTCTTTTCAACGTCATCTTCAATTATGCCGTCGGTGGACGGGATGCACGTTCCCCTCAATGCGAGTACAGCGGACTGAACTGCGCAGGACACGCCCGAAGCCACCTTCATAGCGCAGCCAACCTTGGCCCCGTCGCAGACCATTCCCGTTATGTTCCCGGCCATATTCTGGATGGCCGCACAGATTTCCTGGAGTCCCCCGCCCTGAAGGTAAACAATTCCGCAGGCGGAGCCGGTGGAAGCCACCACGCATCCGCACAGGGCGGAAAGCTTCCCGAGGAAACTCTTTATGTGGATAGCCACCAGATTACTGAGTATCAATGCCCTGGCAAGACGCTCATCATCAACCTCATACTTGATTGCATAAGCTATGATGGGCATACTCACGGTGATTCCCTGATTGCCGCTTCCGCTGTTGGACAAGGCGGGAAGGGTGCATCCTGCCATCCTGGCGTCTGAGGCGGCGGCGGTCATCCCCATTGCAAAACTCAGGAAATCGTCCCCGAAGACTTCCTGCTGGTTCTCCCGGATGGCCTTTCCAACTTTGAGGCCATAATCCCCGGCGAGGCCTTCCTTGGCAAGCGCCAGGTTGAGGGTCCTGTCTTCCAGAATGAACTGAATGTCCTGGTAAGGCATTTCAATGGCGAAGTCGTAGATTTCCTTGACGGAGAGGCCATAGTCTTTGGTGCCTATGTCTGCGCTGGCGGCGGCGGACTCGGAACTCATAAGGATCCTGTCCGCGAAGCTTGTCTGAACTATGCAGTCGTGGTTGTCCTCTATTACGGCGGAAGCATAAGGGTTAAGCTCCGCGCTTGCGTGGGCTCCTTCCAGTGAGACCGTAGCCTTTACGTACAGAAGATGCTCTGTGTCAGCTACGCTCACGCAGACGGCTTTGGCTTCCACAAGCTGCTTTGCGCGGTCCACATCCTGCGGAGAAGGGTTCTTGAGCACTTCCAGTCCCAGGGCGGATGCCCCGCACACCGCACCCAGTGCGGCGGCTATTGGGATTCCCACCATTCCGGTGCCGGGGATTCCTACCCCCATTCCGTTCTTGAGGATATTGGCACTCACCTGGACGTCGATCTTGAAATCAGCGCGGCGGCGCCAGCCGTCCGGGCAGTCACCGGGACAGTTTTCCATTATGATTTCAGTTGCCTTTGCAACGGCCAGGGCCACTGCTATGGGTTCCGTACAGCCCAACGCAGGCTTTACTTCTGAATGTATCAGGTCTATTATTTCCCTTTGTCTGGGAGTCATATGGGCAGAAATATGGTTATCAGTATTTTCGGTAAATTTACAAAAAGGAAAAGGAACAAAAAAGGAGATTATTCCGTATATTTGAGCAACAACGTAATCCCGTTTCACTATGAAAAGAAGAAAATTCTTGCGGATTGCAGCGCTCAGCCCTGTTGCGGCCGCCATACTTAATCCTTTGAACCTTCTCAGAGGCCAGATACCACCAACCAGGCCTCAAGGCGCACCGGCCGGAGGCTTCCCCCAGAGAAGCCAGGGACCAACTGAATATGTCCCAACCGGTCCTGGAATAAAGATCAGGTTTATGGGAACCGGAGGTGCTGATTGGCGCGGTCAGCCAATCAACGGAGAGTACAGGAGGAACGCAAGCATCCTGGTGGACGGGAAGGTGATCTTTGACCTTACCCAGACTGCAGTGGATATGATTCCCTCTGACTGCCACCCGCAGGTGATTTTCTATACCCATTCCCATAATGACCATTATGTTCCAAAGGCGGCTTTGGATGTTGGCATCAAGCGGGTATATCTTGGCGAAACTTGGATTGACAGGGCCAAGGAGGACTTCCGCAAGGCGGCGGAAGGAAGCGGCAAGCCGCTTCCGGAGCTCATCCCCCTCAAAGAGGGAGAGAAGGTAGAAGTGGAAGGCCTCACCGTTACGGCACTTCCGGCCAACCACGCATCAAACTACAATGAGGAGCAGACCCTGATATATCTTATAGAAAAGGAATCCGCAAGGGTTCTCTACGCCACCGACACCGGCGGCCTTACCGCCAGGGCCCTTGGCTTCGCGGGCGTAAGCCAGTTCTCCAGGGAGAGGAAAGTCCTCACTGGAATAATAATGGAGGCTACAATGGATGCAAACTATGCCCCTGACCAGCGCATTTTCTCCCATTCCAGCGTAGACCTGGTGGCAGAGACGGTAAAGGTCCTTTCAGAAGGACGCAAATATACTCCTGCCGCAGGGCAGAAAGTATATCTGACCCATCTGGGCAGGACATATCCGCCGCAGGCCCAGATTGATCAAACCCTACCCGCCCCGCTCAGCGCGGCATATGACGGACTTGAAGTACTCTTCCCATAAAGTATGACAGAGAAGCAGAGAATTGTTTTCCTTGACTGGTTGCGCGCAGCCGCCTGCCTTATGGTGATGCTGGTTCACGCCAGCGAATGTGTCTACTCAGACGACTACTCGTTCTCTTTCCCCTCGGAACTGGCTCGCTGGAGCATTATGTTCATCCAGGGTTTCGTTCGTCCGGTGGCGGTGCCTCTGTTCCTGATGGCATCGGCATATCTCCTGGTGCCAGTCAAGACCGGCACCAGGGAGTTCCTGAAAAAACGCTTCGCGCGCGTAGGCATCCCCTTCGTGGTCTTCCTGTTCCTGTATGCTTTCCTGCCGGCGGTCTGGGGAGAGTTCTCCTGGGCACAGGCCTGGGCCAACGTCAAGCAGGCCGGCATCAATTTCATCCCGCGCGAGTCGCACCTTTGGTTCGTGTATATGATGCTGGGGCTGTATCTGGTTATGCCAGTAATATCGCCGTGGCTGGCCAAGGTTGGCCGTAAAGAGGAATTGTTCTTCCTGGGAATCTGGGCCTTCACCCTGTGTTTCTATATCTTCAGGGAACTGTGGGGACCGGTCTTTGGGGAATGCTGGTGGAATCCGTACCCGCTGTTCTATTATGTTTCAGGCTTTATAGGCTATATTATATTGGGGCACTATATCCGCACTTATGTTCACTGGGACAAGCGGAAGACGCTTATGGTGTGCCTGCCTGTACTCATTGTATGCTATCTGTTTGGAATCTGGCAGTTTTACAGGCGCAGTTTCTCCGTTACAACTCCGGAAGAACTGGAAATGCACTGGCAGAATTACACTATAGTGGCGGGGCTTATGAGCGCCAGTATCTTCTTGATGTTCAGGTTGATCCAGAAGCAGGGCAGGTGTTATGGCCTTATCAGGAAAATATCAGGGGCCAGCTACGGAATGTATCTTATGCATATGTTCCTGCTTCCCGCCATCTTTGGTCTGCTTAATCCGCTCCTGCCTGTCCCGCTGACTATTATCTGCACCGCACTCCTTACATATTTCATCAGTTTTGCCATTTCATTCCTTATAGGAAAACTTCCGTTTGGGAAATACATTGTAGGCTAGCGGGTCTCTCCAAGAGCCATTTTTTGCATTTTTTGGCGTTTTTTCGTATAATTACATTTTATTGCAAAAGCAATCTGTAATTAGATGAAAAAATTAATAACCGCATTATTCTTTTTCCTTTGCCTTGGCCTGACGGCAAAGGCCCAGATTCTTCAAAGCTCGACCCCTGAGGCTGACTCGCTTGCGTTTGCAAAAGTCAGGGAACGTATGGATTCCATAAGGCAGTACCGCCCTACGGTGGGCCTGGTGCTTGCCGGAGGCGGCGCACGCGGCCTGGCCCACCTGGGCGTAATAAAATATATCGAAGAGCTGGGCATCCCTGTAGATGTGGTCACCGGCACCAGTATGGGCGGCCTTATCGGAGGCCTCTATGCCCTCGGATACAAGCACGACCAGCTGGATTCCCTTGTACGCTCCATAGACTGGCCCGTTATGATGTCGGACAACATCCCGGACGCCTTTGTGTCCTACAACATAAAGAAATACAGGGAAAAGTACCTCATCCGCATCCCTTTCCATTATGACAACGAAGACCTGGCGCGTCGTCTGGAACAGGAGATGATAGTGGAAAAGATGTATAAAGAGTCTGGCCACGATTCTGCAGATATGCTACAGGAATCTATCAACAAAATGGGCTTCGGGATGCCTGACGGATATCTGTACGGACTGAATGTCAGGAATCTGCTCAGTTCCGTCAGCGTAGGATACCAGGACAGCATCAGTTTTGCCAACCTCCCCATCCCGTATGCGGCAGTAGCTACCGATTTGTATTCTATGACTCCAAAATACTGGAGCAGCGGAAACCTCAATACGGCTTTGCGCTCCACTATGGCAATCCCTTTCTATTTCAGGGCCGTAAGGGGCGAAGGAGAAATTCTCCTGGACGGAGGAATGCGCAACAACTACCCGGTGGACCTTGCCAAGGAAATGGGAGCGGACATTGTGATAGGCTCCGATATGGCCGTCCACCGCGAGCTGAACGAACTCAACTCCCCCGTGGATTTCCTTCTCCAGACCATAACCCTGCTGGCTTCCGGCACGGCCGGCCCGGCAATGGAAATGCTGGACCTGGGCGTCCACCACGAACTTCCTGGCTACAATATGCTTTCTTTCGATGACAAGAGCGTGGATGACATCATTGACCAGGGCTACCAGAACACTCTCCAGCATAAAGAAGAGTTCCAGGCCATAGCTGCCCTGGTTGCCGGGAAACCGGTTCCACCTGTTTCCTCCCATACCCCAGCCATTAACCTGTCCTCCACCAAGGTCCGGGTCAACGAGGTCAGATTCAACGGTTTGACTGATAAGGAACGGGATGCTATAATCCAGAAGAAGGACTACCCTAATGACGGAATGTACGACCAAGCGGCGGTAGAGAAACTTCTTAACCGGCTATACGGCACCAATGTATTTGAAGCCGTCACCTACCGCCTTGAAGGCGCCAGCGAGCCATACACCCTGGTCCTGGACTGCCAGAAAGGCCAGGTTAACGACTCTGCCCTGGGTGTGCACGCTGACACAGACGAATATGTTTCCATAGCATTACATCTGGGTCTGGGCACCCGGCGCCTTTCCGGTTTACGTTTCACCTCTGACCTGAAGATAGGAACGAACCCTTCAGCCGTCCTGGATCTGGCTTACCGCCCGCAGACCGGAAAAACCCCTACAGTGGGCCTCGATTTCAGGACCCGCCTTATCAACACCTCGTCCGGATATATGTCCGCCATTGAAGAGAAACTGCTCTCGGGCGCCTTCGATGCGTATCTGGAAGATTCCCGGATGCTGTTTGGAAAGATGCGCTTCGGTTTCACCGCCGAGATGGATCCTTATGAACATTACCTTTCATATGGCGAGGAATGGTTAGGCTGGGACTGGGAAAGTTACTGGCTCTCCCTATTCGCAGACCTCAGGTATGACACCTTCGATGACGGAGCTTTCCCAACCAAGGGTTTCCGCGCCACCCTCAACGGGCGTTATGTCTTCAAAGGTCACAGTTACGACCTGGATGACAGGTTCTACCGGGAGGAATTCGAAATTAGCACGCCGGGCGGAGTCGTCCCCAGATACGCTACCGTTATGGCCAGCCTTGAAGGAGCCTTCACCATAGGGAATGATTTCACCATACATCCAAAGCTCTATGCAGGCTGGTACTCGGTAGATGAAAGGGATTATATGAATCCCAAGCATACCATAGCGGCCGGCGGTTTCATCCCCAACAGATATGTGGAGCGCCAGATGCCGTTCTTTGGCTTTCCGACAGGATACCGGCATACCCTCCCTATCAGTTTTGTGGGTATGCTGGACTTCAGGTACCGTTTCCTGCGCAAGAATTTCGCCACGGTCAGGGGAGGTATCTTTACTGACGTTTATGACTTATCTGACATCATATACACTTACCCGACGTTTGCCGTAGGCCTTGAATACGCCCGCCAGTCAATGGTGGGTCCGCTGAAACTCGCAGTCCAGTGGTGCAACAAAGTAGGCGTTACGGCTTTCCTTTCCGTGGGCTTTGACTTCTAAACGGACCCGAAATGCATATCAGACGCCATTTGAACATTTTTGCCATTGCGGTGACATTTATGCTTGCCGCACCCTTGTCCTATGCACAGGAGGCAGGAGCTGACAGTGAGGCGACACTTTCAGCTTTGCTGCAGGAGCTGAAAGAATCCCACGCGGCAGTCCTGCAGTCCGATTCCCTGACCTCCGGTTCCCGCCAGCACCGGGAAGAACTTGCCGGGATGGTTAAGGCAACGGACGAACTTACCCTGAAGCTATACTCCCAGAATCCGGAATTCTCCTTCGATATGGCTTTCGCCCTGGAAGACATCTCCAAGCTGTACGAGAGTTTCAGGGAGAAAGCAAGCCTATCCGGCAACCTTATGAGTACGTCCAAAGCCGGTCTCAGGCAGTATACGCTCCTGGGAGAAACCTTGCGGGGGATGATTCCCGCACAGACAGCGGACACACTTGCCCTTGACGATTCGCTTGTCGCGGTACTCCCCCCTCCGGAACCAGTCATCAAAATAGACTCCCTACAAGCCGCCCTCATTGACAGTTGCCTGTTCTACACAGACGCCCTCACCGGGATGTATGAAGAATCCGTAGCAATGGCTCTTCAGGACAGTCTCCTGTATGCCGATACGGAAAAGCGGCTGCAACAGGCCTACGAATATGCCCAGGCCAACTACGATGACTCCCAGAAGAGCCTGTTCATAGTGGAGAATGCGAATATCGCCTATATTGTCAAGAACTGGAAACCTTTCATAAAGAACGTCAAGGATGAGATGCGCAACCGATATGCATCCCTGTCCTCAAGGGAGTTGAAGGATGGCCGGGTCCGTCTGGGTGCGCGTACCTGGGACGGATCCTATATCCTGGCCTATTCCTTTGTAATGCTGATACTCCTCCTTCTGGCATTCATAGCGGCCATCCTCCTTAACCTGGTTGTCTTCAAGTTCATAAAGAACCAAAAGATCAGGGCCTTCAGACCCATCCTTTCCGTTGTACTGACCATTGTCTTGTACGTAGTGCTCCTTCTGTTAATGAAGCCTGCCGTAGACAATCAGTACTGGAAGATGTCCTACGACCTGCTTTCCCAGTTCTCCTGGCTTACGCTTGCCATATTCATATCCCTGCTCATAAGGATTGACGGATCACAGACGAAGGCATCCAGGAACATATACCTACCCACACTGCTCCTGGCCTTCCTCAGCATATTGATGAGGTCTATCTACCTTCCCGCCAGCGTGGTTCCGCTGCTGCTCCCATTGGCCTTGATCCTGTTCATATCCTGGCAGTCTGCAGTGAACCTGAGATACCGCAAGGACGTTTCCGTTACGGACAGGAGATATACCTGGGCTTCGGTAGTTGTAATGGTTGTCAGCCTTATCTGTTCCCTCTCCGGATACTCTATGGTTGGAGTCCTGATACTCACATTCTGGATATTCCTGCTGGCGCTGCTTCATACAATCACAACAATCTACTACCTGATGAAGAAGTACTACGACATCCGCGTGGCCAAGAAGAAAGTCAGCTATCATCAGGACAATCCAAGGCTCCCCCTTACGGATAAGGACGCCTACATTGAGGTAACCTGGCTGTATGACCTCATCAAGATGGTGGTGGTGCCGCTGATCATAATATGGTCCTTCCCGGCCAGCATCCGTCTGACCACCAACGTCTACAAGATAACGTCGGCCGGCGACTCCCTTTTCAGCCTCCCGCTCTTCCAGAACGATTACCTGCACCACCTTACGCTTCACAACATATTTGTCATCCTGGCGGTATTCTTCATATTCAGGTATCTTATATACCTGTTCAAGGGGCTGTTCAGGATAAACAAGCTGCGCAACATAATTGAGAAGGACGAAAGGGGCCTGCCGCTCAAGGAGAACGACGTGAACCTGAGCCTGCCAAACACAATCATATCAGTAATTGGCTGGCTGCTGTTCTTCATAATAGTATTTGCAATCCTGCACGTTCCTACCTCCGCCCTGACCATCATTTCAACCGGTCTTGCCGCAGGTCTTGGATTTGCGATGAAGGACACCCTCAACAACGTGTTCTACGGAATACAGCTTATGGCCGGACGCATTCGCGTGGGGGACAAGATTTCCTGCGACAAAGTACGCGGCACCGTCCAGAGGGTAAGCTACCTTACCACCCAGATAGAAGAAGAGGACGGGTCCATAATTGCGTTTACCAATACGGACCTCTTCACAAAGAACTTCAAGAACCTCAACAGCGGCAAGAATTACGAACTGCTCAAGATACCGGTAGGGGTACGATATGGTACAGACCTGGAACTCGCCCGCAAGATTATTATTGAGGCATTGGCGCCGCTTATGTCCAGGAAAGACAAATTCGGGCGCGACCTGGCGGATCCGTCATTCGGCATAGACGTCAGGGTGGACGAGTTCAGCAACAATTCGGTAGTCCTGATGGTTGTTCTTTATACGACAGTCGAGACCCACTACACATTCCCTTCCCAGGCAAAGGAAGCAATTTACAATGCCTTCAAGGAAGAAGGAATAGAGATTCCTTTCAATCAGCACGACGTTTACATTAAATCTAAATAACAACATTATGAAAAAAATCTTCTGCATCGCTTTCTGCCTTATTGCAGCCATTGCAGGCGCACAGGTGAAGGAGGACTTCGTCCCCGCTTCCAACGTGCAGCCGGGCAAACAGTATCCACAGGTTAATTCAGAGAGATGCGTACGCGTCAAAGTGTCCGCACCAGAAGCAAAATACGTCCAGCTGGACATCGGCGGAGTGAAATATGACCTTCGCAAACAGGAAGACGGTTCCTGGATAGGTGAATCCGCCCCACAGGACGAGGGCTTCCACTACTACCAGCTCAACATTGACGGAGCCAGCGTTCCGGACCCGTCCAGCCTTTATTACTACGGCGCAAGCCGCTGGGGCAGCGGCGTTGACGTTCCGGCTGCTGACGAGGACTTCTACGCAGTGAAGAACGTTCCCCAGGGCCAGATCCGCGAGATCTACTACTGGTCAGAAATCAGCAAGTCAATGCGCCACACATTTGTCTATACCCCTGCGGAATATGACCAGAACCCCACCAAGAGGTATCCGGTCCTCTATCTCCAGCACGGTGGCGGCGAGAACGAATACGGATGGCCCCAGCAGGGCAAGACCGCACAGATAATGGACAACCTTATTGCCGCAGGCAAGGCCGTGCCGTTCATCATCGTGATGGAGAACGGTTCAGTGGCAATGCCGCGCCCGGCCGCACCGGCGGGTGCACCGGCCCAGGGACAGCGTCCCGCCGGAGCACCGCAGGGAGGCCGCCCCGCAGGCGGAATGATGGGCGGCTTTGACTTTGCAGGCGCATTCGGAAATGTCCTGGTAAACGAAACCATCCCTATGATCGACTCCAAGTTCAGGACAATCCCTGACAGCGCTCACCGCGCTATGGCAGGCCTTTCTATGGGTGGAATGCAGACCAAATCCGTCTGCCTCGCCCATCCTGACGTATTCTCCAACATTGGAATATTCAGCGGCGGCACCATCACAGTAGCCGACGCAGACAATACCCCAACCTTCAGGCAGACCAACAAGCTTGTGTTCGTAAGCTTTGGAAGCCGCGAGCTTGAGAACAGGGTTGCAGGATTCGGAGACGGAACTGATCCCAAGCAGGAGACCGAAGAGCTCAAGGCCTCCGGCGCCAACGCACACTTCTACGTTTCCCCGGGAACCGCACACGAGTGGCTTTCCTGGAGGCGCGCCCTGTACAACTTTGCCCAGCTTCTATTCAAATAGCATATAGCAATGAAATTATATCTGAAATCCTTAATTGTTACAGCCGCGATATCCCTCCTGGCCCTGTCCGGCTGTAACAATTCTTCAAAAACCATAAATACGGAAACCTTCACCTTTGACGACTCCGCCAAATACGCCGACGTTTCCATCAAGGCGGAACTGCCGGTTTCCTCCAAGGGCGTTTCAGGAGCCATACGCAAGGGGCTCATTGACATTATGGACGGCCAGCTTGCTTTCATTGGCTCCTACGAGGGAGAGCGCCTTTTCCCAGCCTATGACGGCAATCCGGACCAGAACGCCGCAGTAGTGGATTACTACCGCCGCAACGCCATCGATATGCTGGATTCAAATGCCGCCAGTGACTACGAGGAACGAGCAAAGTATATCCAGGAAGACGAAGACTTCACCGACGAGCAGAAAAAGGAAATGCTGGAGGACTTCCCCCGCTGGGAGTATGACTTCACCCTTGAAAAGCAGTACGAGACCGACAGGTACGTTGTCTTCAACTCCACTGATTACGTATATCTGGGAGGAGCCCACGGCGGAATAACAGGACAGGGCTCCCCTACATTTGACAAGAAGGACGGCCACAGGGTGGAGAAGTTCCTCAAGGACGACTCCCTGCAGCAGATGCAGACGCTTCTGGCCGCCGGGCTGGTAGACTATTTCTCTGACGAAGACGGCTCCGTCAATGCCGGGAACGTGCGAGATTACCTGTTCCTGGATGACGAGACCATCCCCTTCCCCGTATGGGCCCCGCACCCAACGGAGGATGGTCTCTGCTTTGTATACCAGCAATATGAGATAGCCGCTTATGCTATGGGAATGCCTTCATTTACAATTCCTTACGAGGCTGTGAAGCCATACCTCACCCAGGAGGCCGCAGACTTGCTTGGCTTGAAATAACAATAATAACCGATACAAATGAAAAGAACTGTCCTTTCCGTGGCGCTGAGCCTGCTTTGCGTGGCTTCGTTCGCCTGCACCAACCTTATCGTGGGCAAAAAAGCTTCCGTTGACGGAAGCGTGATATGCACCTATAACTGCGACGGCTTCGGCTTCGCTTCACCCCTCTCCTACTACCCTGCCGGGAAACACGCTCCCGGAGAGATGGTGTCATTAAGGGGAATGGGGCCCGGCGGAGAAGCCCGCCTAATCCCGCAGGTAGAATACACATACGGCGTCGCCGGCCTTATGAACGACCATCAGGTATCCATAGTGGAGACCACGTGGGACGGCCGCGAAGAACTTGTAAACCGAGAAGGATGGTTCGACTATTTCACGCTGATGGCAATAACCCTGCAGAGGGCGGCCACCGCCCGTGAGGCAATTGCCGTAATCGACCACCTTGTGCAGGAGTACGGCTACAACTCCACCGGAGAGAACCTCACCATTTGTGACAAGGACGAGGCGTGGATTATGGAAATCATAGGCAAGGGCCCCGGCAACAAGGGAGCCGTGTGGGTGGCTGTAAAGCTCCCTGACGACTGCGTAACCGCCTGGGCAAACTCCAGCCGCATCCGCAAGTTCCCCCAGGCCAAGAAGATTGACAAGAAACTGGGATTCTATGTTGCCGAAGACTGTATGTACAGCGCAGAGTGCATCTCCTTTGCCAAGCAGAAGGGCTATTACAGCGGCCCGGATGCGGATTTCAGCTGGCGCGAGGCCTACGGCCCGCTGGATTTCAGCGCAATCCGCTACTGCGAGGCCCGCGTGTGGAGCTTCTACCGCCACCACTACGACACCGCGGAGATGGACAAGTACCTCCCCTACCTGTACGGCGACACCAGCGAATATGACGCCCTGCCCCTCTGGATCAAGCCTGACACCAAGCTTTCAGTTCGCGACATTATGAACGATATGCGCGACCATTACGAGGGCACCGCCCTTGATATGACCGCCGACGTCAGCGCCGGCCCCTGGGCATCGCCATACCGCAGCCAGCCTGTGAACTTCGAGTCCAGCGACGGCACCAAGATGTTCCGCGAGAGGCCAATCGGCTGCCAGCAGAGCGGAATGACAATGGTCTGCCATATGCGCGACTGGCTCCCCGACGTCCTTGGTGGAGTTACCTACTTCAATATGGACGATGCCTCAATGGTTGCCTACGTTCCCGTATACTGCGGCATCAACCGCGTTCCGGAGCCGTTCCGCCGTGAGAACAACAGTATGCAGGAGTTCAGCTTTGACAGCGCTTTCTGGATGAACAACTTCGTGGCCAATATGGTATATCCGCGCTACAGCGCAATGATAGGAGACCTCAAGGAAGCCCAGAAAGAACTGGAAGACTTCTACGCCGAGGATCAGAAAGAGGTTGAGCAGCGCGCAGCCACAATGCAGGCAGGCGACCTTGTAACCTACCTCACCGGAAAGACCGAAAGCTATACGGATATGATGATGAAGCGCTGGGAAAAGCTCTATAAACTGCTTATTGTCAAGTATAACGACCAGACAATAGCCCGCGGGATGGGAGACCAGCCAAAGTACTCCCCCGTATTCATTGACGCGGTAAAGGCCCAGACCGGCAACCGCTATGTAAAACCTGACCAGAATTAACAACACGCTACAGATATGAAAAAGATTCTTTCATTGATTGGAATGGCTGTCGCCAGCATTGCAGCCTTCGCACAGAACCCTATCACTTCGGTGATGTACACCCCAGATCCGGCTCCGTACGTACACGACGGCAAGGTTTATATGTTCGTGGACCACGACGAGGACGACGCCACCAACTACAAGATGAAGGACTGGCTTCTGTTCAGCACCGAGGATATGGTCAACTGGACATATCTCGGCGTACCTGTCAACACTGCCACATTCCCCTGGGCCAGCCAGGGCAACCGCGCCTGGGCTTCCCAGGCCGTTGAGAAGAACGGCAAATGGTACTGGTATGTGTGCTGTATGGCTCCCGGATACGGAGAGTGCCTGGCCGTAGCGGTTGCAGACAACCCTCAGGGCCCCTGGAAGGACGCTATCGGCGGCCCTCTGGCACACGGAGGCGGATTCATAGACCCTACCATCTTCATTGACGACGACGGCTCCGCCTGGCTCTTCTGGGGCAACCAGGGCCTGTGGTACGGACAGCTCAACGACGATATGGTATCCTTCAAGAACGGATACCAGGAAGTGCCCGGCTACCACGACCCTGCTTCCTTCGGAGACATTTTGCCAAGAACAAAGTGGACCTTAGGAAGGGTCACGGACATGACACAGTATGAAGAAGGCCCGTGGGTTACCAAGCGCAACGGCATCTATTACCTGTCTTATGCCGCCGGAGGCATCCCTGAGTATATGGGATACTCCACCGCTCCTACCATCAACGGCCCTTGGACGTTCAGGGGGCGCATAATGGACAAGAATCCGAGGAGTATCACCATACACGGCGGAAACATCACCTTCAAAGGCCGCGACTATATGTTCTACCACACCTCCGAAACCCCTAACGGAGGCAGCTACCACCGCAGCGCGGCTGTGGAAGAATTCAAGTTCAACGCCGATGGCTCCATCCCGTTCATCCCTGCAACAATGGAAGGACCGGAGCCTCTGGGCACCATCAACCCTTACGTTACCATCGAGGCTGAGACAATGGCCGAAAGCTACGGCGTAAAGGTTGACCGCCTCCCCGGAACCCGCCACTACGTTACCTCAATCCACAACGGAGACTGGATCAGGGTACGCGAAGTGGACTTCGGCGACCAGGAGCCCACTATGGCCGTTATTGAAATGCTCAACTTCAAGAACCCCGGCAGCATCCAGTTCTACATAGACCAGATGGAAGACGGCCGCCCCATTGCCACCGTCCCGGTCAACAATGACAATATGATGATCACCGCCCCTGTACGTGGGACAGGAATAACAGGCGTCCACGACGTTTACCTGCTGTTCAGCGGCGGCGACGAGGAACTCTTTGACCTTGACTGGTGGAAGTTCAACTCCCACGTAAACCTGCCTCTCATCCAGACAAAATACACAGCCGATCCCGCGCCTATGGTATATGACGGAAAGGTTTACCTCTACACCACCCACGACGAGGACTACGCCAACGGCTTCGCAATGAAGGACTGGCTGCTTTACACATCGGAGGATATGGTAAACTGGCAGGACCACGGCGCCGTAGCCTCCCTCAAGGATTTCAAATGGTACGACGGCGACAACGGCGCCTGGGCCCTCCAGGTTGTGGAGCGCAACGGACAGTTCTATATGTACTGCCCCATCCACGGTCACGGAATTGGCGTACTTGTGGCTGATTCCCCTTACGGCCCGTTCGTAGACCCGCTTGGAGAGCCGCTGGTATGGCAGAAGGAGCACTGGGAGGACATCGACCCCACCGTATGGATAGACGATGACGGCCAGGCCTATATTTACTGGGGCAACCCCAACGTCTACTGGGCCAAGTTGAACGAGGATATGATTTCCCTTGGCAGCGAAATCCACAAGCTGGACTACAAGATTGACTACTATCAGGAAGGACCCTGGTTCTACAAGCGTAACGGCAAGTACTACCTGGCATTTGCATCCACCTGCTGCCCTGAGGGCATAGGCTATGCGATGAGCGACAGTCCAACCGGCCCGTGGAAGTCAATGGGACACATTATGGACCGCACCTGGCGCACCAGGGGCAACCACCCCGGAATCATAGACTACAAGGGCAAGTCTTACGTATTCGGCCTCAACTATGAGGTAATGCACCTTGAGACCTTCCGTCACCACGAAAGGCGCAGCGTTTCCGCTGCGGAAATGCACTACAACCCGGACGGAAGCATCCAGAAGGTGCCTTACTGGCAGGACAACGTCCTTGAGCAGATACAGCCGTTCAACCCGTTCCGCAAGGTTGAGGCGGAGACAATGTCCTGGGGATACGGCCTCAAGACCTCCAAGATGGGAAGGATGATCACTGTCACTGACATTGACCCCGGCGAGCACCTTAAAGTATCCGGAGTCGATTTCAAGAGAGGGGCCAAGACCCTTACAATGAACGTCAACGCTATCCGCCCTGCCGCAGTGGAAATAAGGCTCGACACTGAAAACGGTCCTCTTGTAGGCACAATGAACCTCAGCGACACAAAGGGATCCTTCAAGAATTTCTCCTGCTCCCTCAAGGGTGCATCAGGTGTTCACGACCTCTTCTTCGTCTTCAAGGGCGAAGGCTTCGACTGGGACTGGTGGCAGATGAAATAAACGGATTCCTAACGGATATCCATAATATATACGTTTTGCGGCGGGCAGTCTGAAAGCTGCTCGCCGTCTCCTTGTCCGGCGTTCTGGACAAAGAGAGTAATGCCCTCTCCCCGCTTGAGGGCTTCGTAATCCAAAGATGGTTCCCACTCCCCAACCGGGAAATCTGTCAGTTCAAGGAGTTCCCATTTGCCGGAAGACAGCTTGCCTGTATGGAACGCGGAAACCTTGGAGCCGAATTCTTCCGCGCGGAAGAAATAGTATACGCCTTCTTTGGTAACCGCCAGCTGAGGCCTGGCGATGGGCACCTTTTTGGTGCCTCCGCCCGCCAGGCTGAAAGGCTGGGACAGATGCCCTACCGTGTCCTGATTCCATTTGCGGCCGTCGTGCCATATAAGGCGGTATTGGGGGATGCCGCTGCCATCGGATGTCCAATATGAGGCAATGTACGGATGCCCGGAGACATCGGCTGTCATTGATGTCTGGTTCATAAGGTCGCTTTCCTGAGGAATGCGGCAGGCATATTCGGCGGTGGAAAGGGTTATTGGCAGTTCATAGCTGGTGCCATCGGTACACTGCCAGCTGACGCCGGCATCAGGAGAATATGCGTAGCACATATCGTGGTTGGTGGATACATCCCAGGTCTCCCTCCACACCCAGGAAAGATGGATGCCGTCTTTTGAATCGACGTACATCTGGGGGTAGGCGTTGCGCCGGCCTTCACCGTCTATGAGGACATCCTGGACGCGCTGCCACTGCTGTTTCTGGAGGAGGTAGCGGTTCAGCACCAGGTTTCCCCGCCCGGATTCCCCGTCCCGGTTGAAGAAGAGCAGGTCTCCATTGGAGAGGCGGTGGAATTCAGGGTAAGTGACATCGGCTTCGCCCGTCCCTGTCATTGGCTGGAGTTCACCCATCACGGCGCTGTAGGGCTCAAGGCTTCGGCAGTACTTCAGCGGGGCTGAATGCATATCGAAAGCCATATGAAGGAAGCCTTCTCCGTCCAGGGCGATGCTTATTACATTGTGGGCATCGGCCGTATGGCCTTTATACTGGGTTCGCGTCACATCCCAGGTGTCACTCCCCTGCTTCTGGAAAGCGATGTTCACGTATGAATCTGCATCATAGAAAGCAGCGGCACGGTAATATCCGTCACTTGTGACCGATGCGCCGCGGAACACGCAGGTATTTACCGTGGTGGCCGCGAAGCCCTCCCCTATGCGTTGCAATGAGCAGTCTGGCTTGACGGCGCAAGAGGCTGCCAATGCCAACAAGATTATTATTCTGCCAATTCTCATATCTGGGGAAGGCTCGCAGCTTACCAAAGGATTCTACTCCAGATCCGGGCCCAATTTTATGGACTTGCCTGCTGCCAGGGTGAAGTCCTTTGTATTGCCGGCATATCTTACGGTGAACGGGTGTCCCAGGGTTGACTTGATCTCACAGGATGTCATCTTACCATCCTTCCAATTGATGCTCACCTCGTAGCCTCCTCTGGCCTTGAGACCGCTTACGGAGCCTTCCGGCCAAGTTGGCAGAAGTGCGGGGAGAATGTTGATTTCTCCATCGTGGCTCTGGAGGAGGCACTCGGCCATAGCTGCGGTAAGGCCAAAGTTGATGTCAGACTGGTTGGAGCCTGAGAAGTGAAGGTTGTTGCCAAAGCCGCTCCTGCTGCGGGCGGGACTCATTATGATCTTCCTCAGGATCTCATCCGCCTTTGCACCGTTCTCCAGCCTTGCCCACTGGCTGATGTCAATGGCGCTGTTCCAGAAAACTGTCACAGGACGCGGCTCCAGCCAGGTCTCTACCGCCTTGGCAAGTTCCGGGGTTCCCCTAAGGGTGATGGAGTTGCCCGGATATAGTCCCCAGGTACCGGACCAGTTGTGGTTCTCACGGCCGCGGGTCCAGTCCTCGATCCATCCCTGGAGCATTCCGTTCTTGCCAATCATATATGGCGGAATCTTCTCCAGCGCGTCTGAAAGCTTGGCGCTGAAATCGCTGTCTACGTTCAGGAGCTTTGAAGCCTCTATGCAGTGAGGGAAGAGGTCCTTGATCAAGGCGATGTCCATTGTGGTACAAGGAGCAAGGAACATCTCCTCAGGATTGCCGTCTATGTAATATCCCTGCTCGGGAGACATTGAGAACGGGATTGTCAGGTAACCGTAGTTAGGGTTCTCCGCCAGGATGTCCAGGACGAACTGGGCGGCGCCCTTCATAATAGGGTAATACTTCTTGAGGAAGTCTATGTCTTCCGTGAACAGGTAATGCTCCCAGATATGCTGGCACAGCCATACACCGCTCATAGGCCACATACCATAGCGGGCAGCATCTACGGGCGCCGTACCGCGCCATAAGTCTGTATTGTGGTGTGATACCCATCCTCCGGCTCCGTAATAGAGTTTTGCCGTCTCTGCTCCGTTCTCCGCCAAGTCCTCTATCAGGTGGAACAGAGGTGCGGTACATTCAGAGAGGTTGGTGACCTCGGCAGGCCAATAGTTCATCTCTGTGTTTACATTCAGGGTATATTTGCTTCCCCAGTTAGGGAGGAGGTCCTGGAGCCAGCGGCCCTGGAGATTCGCAGGCTCGCTGCCCTCACGGCTGCTGGATACGGTTATATAGCGTCCAAACTGGAAGAGTTTTGTCTGGAGGTCCGGATCAGGGCCGCCTTCCCTGAGCACCGCGATGCGCTCGTTTGTAGGCTTGCTGTTTGCGGAACCGTCACCAACGGTAAGGTGGACGCGGCTCATAAGGCCGGAGAAGTCCTTTACGTGTGTCTCCTTGAACTGCTTGTAGCTCTTTCCCTGGACTGCGGCAAGCACCTTGTCACAGCGGGCGCCAGGATCTCCGCTTATGTCCTTGTAGTTTACGAAGTTGGTGGCTATGGTCAGAACAAAAGTGACTGAATTGGCATCGGAAATTACCAGGCTGGTATCAGTGGCGGCCAGGGTGCCCTTCTCCGGAATTGCCACCACATCCGTCTGGTAGCTCATTCCGTCGCCTTCAACCTTGGCAATCAGGTCAAATATCCTGGTGGGGAGATAGCTCCACGTTCCGTTCATTGTAAGACGGTTGCCATTGGCGGCTTTTTTCCTGCAGAACGGGCTGTCAAGCCTTGCCTCTACATTCACCTTGCCCGGCTTGTCGGCAGATACCTTCATTACCATCACGTGATCAGGATATGACATAAACACCTCACGGGTCATCTTTACGTCACCCTCTTTATAGGTAACTGTCACGATTCCTGTTTCCATATCCAGCTCGCGGTAGTAATCCGTAACAGGACCCGCCGGCTTGAAATCCAGGAGGAAGTCGCCTACAGGCGCATAGGTCTGCTGGTTTGCCGGCTTTCCATAGAAATGCTCGTTAACCAGTTTCTCAGCCTCCTTGTATTTCTTGTCGTACATCAGCTGCTTGATCTGGTCGTAGTAATTGTGGGCCTCGGGATCATTGTAGTCGTGGGGACGGCCGGACCAGAAGGTAGACTCGTTAAGCGCAACGCGCTCATTCTCCGTCCTTCCGAAAACATTGCCTCCCATATAGCCGTTACCGATGAACAGGCCGTCAAGCCAGACATCCCCGGCGGGTTCGTTGTACCAGAGAACCATCTCCCTGCTCGATTTGGGGGTAGATTCAGAGCAGGAAACCAACGTGACTACGGCCACGCACATTAGAAACAGTATCTTTTTCATTGGTATCAGATTTTAGTGTAATTATCCTGCTTACAATTTAAGCAATGATTATCCGGAAAACAAGTAATAAAATTGCTATTACTTGTACTTTTCTGTGCGTGCATCCGAGATGACTCCTGACCAGTTGAGTCCAAAGGCAAAGTCATAGGTATTGCCGTCAGTATCCTTGTGGCAGCGCATATCACGGGGAACGTCTTCATACTGCTCCTCCACGGTACGCATATCTGCAGGAAGCTGCATAGGGAGCAGGCCGGAAGGTTCGTTTGCTCCGCTGATCGTCTCCATTATTGCCTGGTTCTGAATCCCGAAGGAAAGGAGGATGGCATCGCAGTAGCTCTCTATCTCGCTCATCACCATCGGTCTGGAAATGCTTATGACAGCAACCACCGGCTTGTTCCCCATAGCCTTCTTTGTGTCGCGCACCAGCTCCATCTGGGATTTGTTGGATGTGGACACGGTCTTGCCCTTGTAGCTGCGGTTGGTGAAATTCTCCAGCGGGTCTCCTCCGGCAATGCTGGTTTCGCGGGCGTAATCGGCAGTATAGTCATTGTATTGCAGGCTGATAGGGACATAGCCGTTGCCGCCGGCATTGCGGTCCTCAACGCTGTATCCGCTGCCGGACGCCGGCGCCTGGACGAACACTATCGCAAAGTCAGCGTCCTTTGGATCGGACACTTTGTCATAATACTTCAGGACCATTGATTCAGCCACAGGGTCAGTCAACCTTGTGACGCCGCGTCCGGTGGAAGGAACCTGCGGGATATAAACCTTTGCACGGCTCTTCTGCGGCAGGGCTCCGGCGTGGTTCTTAAGCATAACAATGGATTTGAGCTGTGCCTTGTAGCCAGCCTCTATAAATTCCGGCTTGCCAACAATGGCAGCGGTGGCGGCAGGGTCAAGATATGCGTTCTCGAACAGGCCGGTACGGAAAATATTCAAAAGCAGGCGCACCGCAGACTGCTCGAAGCGCTTGCGCGCAGCCTTCTCCCCATACTTCTCCACCCACATATTGTAGGCTTCGATCACAGGACCCTTCTCGTTGTTGCCGCCAAACTGGTCCACTCCGGCCTCTATGACCTTGAAATGGCGCTCCGCCTCGGTCAGGGTCTCGTTGCCCCAGCATTTGCCCTCGAATCCCTCTACGTGGAAGTAATCCTTTGTAATGTTCCAGTCCGTGCAAACCACTCCGTCAAAATCGAAGGTGTCGCGCAGCAGGTCAGTTATGATGTACTTGCTGTAACTGTTTCCGTTCTGCTCCCCAGAGGGATCCTGATTATAAGAAATTGTGTAATACGGCATTACGGCCGATGCCATTGCCGTCTTACCCTTAAGCTTCAGCGCCCCCTCAACAAAAGGCTTTATCTGCGTCTGGAGGTTGTCTCCCGGATATACGGCGTACTTGCCGTAGCTGTAGTGTGCGTCGCGCCCGCCTTCTTCCGGGCCTCCGGACGGCCAGTGCTTTATCATTGCATTGACGGATTCATAACCCCATCCGCCGTTTATCTCTGCTTTTCCGGAAGAAGTCTGGAAACCGTCCACATACGCGCGGGCCATATCCGTATCAAGGTCGGGATCCTCACCAAAAGTGCCGTTAAAGCGGCTCCAGCGAGGCTCCGTGGCCAAATCTATCTGCGGAGACAGCGCAGTGGCAATTCCCAGCGCGCGATATTCCACCGATGCTATCCGTCCGAATTCCTCCACCAGGGCAGGATCGAAGGTGGCGGCCATTCCAAGGGACGACGGCCACATTGAAATCCTTCCGCCGTTGCCGGCGTCGTATTCTGCCGTGGCCTGCGCCCCGTGGCGCGGGTCGGAAGAATTGTTCGCCGGGATACCGTGGCCCAGGCCCTCCACGAACGCCTGCACGTTGTTGTTCCAACGGGCGGCGTCCTCCGGAGAGGAAACGCTGGTCATAAGGACCGCGCGCAGGTTGTCCTCTTCCAGGAACTTCTTCTGCGCTGCGGTGATGTCAGGCCCGTTGATGGCCTGATGGCCGCTGTAAAGCATCAGACCGGCAATCTCGTCAATTGACAGCTGGGATGCCAGGTCCTCTGCACGGGCCTTTGCAGGCTTGCGCCAGTCTTCGTATGTATCCAGTTCGCCGTTACGGTTAAGGTCCTTGAAGGCATAGCCTCCCTTGGTCAGCAGGGTCACGCCGGAAGAAGGGCTGTAGCCCAATGTACTGCCTTTCTTCTGAATTACCAGATTAAATCCGTCCTTGCCCGTCTCCTGCCATTTAGGGCCGCAGGAAGCAAATACGACAGCCGCCGCAGCAAGCGCCACGGCCTTCAGTAAACATACGCCAGACTTTTTCATAGGGATATCATTATGTGGTTGTCTTTCAAATATAATCAAAAAAGACAAAAAAGAAGCGGCTGATTTATGTCAGCCGCCTCCGCTTGTATAGAATCAGGTGTTGATTACATTGCCTGGGCTACTGCAACGGCAACTGCCACTGTAGCGCCTACCATAGGGTTGTTACCCATTCCAAGGAATCCCATCATCTCTACGTGTGCAGGAACTGATGAAGATCCGGCGAACTGGGCGTCAGAGTGCATACGTCCCATTGTGTCGGTCATACCGTAGGAAGCAGGACCTGCTGCCATATTGTCCGGGTGGAGTGTACGTCCGGTACCGCCGCCTGATGCAACGGAGAAGTACTTCTTGCCCTGGAGAATGCATTCCTTCTTGTAAGTTCCTGCAACCGGGTGCTGGAAACGGGTAGGGTTGGTGGAGTTTCCGGTGATGGAAACGTCAACGCCTTCCATATGCATAATGGCTACGCCCTCGCGTACGTCATCTGCTCCGTAGCAGCGGACTCCGCCGCGGACACCCTCTGAGTACTTGGTCTCGGAGATGATGTTGACCTTACCTGTAAAGTAGTCGAACTCTGTCTGTACGTATGTGAATCCGTTGATGCGGGAAATGATCTTGGCAGCGTCCTTTCCAAGTCCGTTAAGGATTACGCGGAGAGGTTTCTGGCGTACCTTGTTTGCCATTTCGGCAATCTTGATGGCGCCTTCTGCGGCTGCGTAGGACTCGTGTCCTGCGAGGAAAGCGAAGCAGGAGGTCTCCTCGCGGAGAAGCCTGGCTGCGAGGTTTCCGTGTCCGAGGCCCACCTTGCGGTCGTCTGCCACGGAACCGGGGATGCAGAATGCCTGGAGGCCTTCGCCGATAGCTTCGGCTGCTTCGGCAGCGTTCTTCACGCCCTTCTTGATGGCGATTGCTGCGCCCACTACGTAAGCCCACTTTGCATTCTCAAAGCAGATTTTCTGTGTGTCTTCACACATCTTGTAAGGATCGAGGCCCTTTGCATCGCAAATGGCTTTTGCCTCGTCTATGTCCTTGATACCATATTTGTTCAGAGCAGCATTGATCTGATCAATGCGACGCTCGTAGCTTTCGAAAAGTGCCATAGTCTCTTACTCTTTACGTGGATCGATATATTTAACGGCTTCAGCAAAGCGGCCATAGGTACCTTTTGCCTTCTCAATAGCCTCAGGGCCTGTTGCACCGGCCTTGAGTGCGTCCATAAGCTTGCCAAGGTTTACGAATTCGTAACCGATGACTTCGTTGTTGGCGTCAAGGGCCATACGGGTGCAGTATCCTTCTGTCATCTCAAGATAACGGCTGCCCTTTGCCTTTGTTCCGTACATTGTACCAACCTGGCTGCGGAGGTTCTTTCCGAGGTCCTCGAGTGAACCGCCCACTGCAAGGCCGCCCTCTGAGAAAGCGGACTGGGTGCGTCCGTAAACGATCTGGAGGAAGAGCTCGCGCATTGCGGTGTTGATTGCATCGCATACGAGGTCAGTGTTGAGAGCCTCAAGGAGGGTCTTTCCAGGGAGGATCTCAGAAGCCATAGCTGCCGAGTGGGTCATACCTGAGCATCCGATGGTCTCTACCAGAGCCTCCTCGATGATACCGTCCTTAACGTTGAGGGTAAGCTTGCAGCATCCCTGCTGGGGAGCGCACCAGCCAATACCGTGGGTAAGACCGGAAACGTCCTTGATTTCTTTTACGTGCACCCATTTTCCTTCTTCAGGAATAGGGGCATTGGCGTGGTTGGCGCCTTTGGTAACGCAGCACATCTGCTGCACTTCTTTTGTGTAGATCATAATTATTTTGAATTCAAAATTATTTTTGAGTCATAAATCCCACAAATATAACAATTTTAGCGGATATACCCATCTTTAATGTAATCTGCTACAATTCTTGCGGCAATTCCAACAGTTGCTGCGCAAGGGCGCGTCTTGTAGTATTCCGGCGTCCGAGCCGAAGGCATAGGGCTCTCCATTGGAGCGCCGGGCTCCGGCTTGCGGAGGCCCAAGATTTCCCTGCACACTATGCTTCCCTTCTGTTCCTTGAAGGCTTGAGCGAAGCGCTGTACCAGCGCATAGTTGTCCCGGCGCTGCTGCAGGTTGGAGGGGTCTTCGGCTGGCGAAAGGAAGCCCGCTATCATTGCCATTGCGCTTACGGTGCCGCAGACCTCGCGCATACGCGCAATGCCTCCGCCAAAGCCGGAGGCCACGCGCAGCAGCGCGCTCCGGTCCACCGGCAGGATGTCCTGGAAGGCCAACAGCACTGCCTGGCAGCAGTTATAGCCTTCCATAAAGAATTTCTCCGCCCGTTCTTGCCTTTCTGCAGGATTGATGTCCATACTTTATACTCCGCTGAATGAGCTGAAGCCTCCGTCAATAGGCAGGATTACTCCAGTCACGAAGGTGGCTGCGTCACTGCACAGGAACTGCGCCGCTCCGTTGAGCTCGTTGATGTCTCCGAAGCGCCTCATTGGGGTCTTTGCTATGATCTTGAACGAGCGGGGGGTGTAGCTTCCGTCCTCCTTCAGGAGGGCCGCCCTGTTCTGCTTGCCGATGAAGAATCCCGGAGCAAGCGCGTTCACGCGGATCTTCTCGCCATATTTGATGGCCATATCCTGGGCCAGCCAGCGGGTGAAATTGGAGACTCCTTCCTTTGCGGCGCCGTATCCGGCAACCCTTGAAAGGGCGTCATAAGCGGCCATAGAAGAGATATTGAGGACGCATCCATATCCCTGCTTTGCAAAAATCCTTGTGAAAACAAGACAGGGATACACTGTTCCGTTAAGGTTAAGGTCGATGACCTTCTCCCAGTCTTCCAGCTTCATATCCCAGATGTTCTGGTCGTCCATAATTGTAGCTCCGGGGACGTTTCCGCCGGCAACGTTTATAAGAATGTCAATCTTGCCGTATTTGGAAACAACTTCGTCCGCAATGCCGTTCAGGACTTCCTTGTCCATAACGTTGCAGGCGTAGGCACACGGATTGCCACCCAGGGACTTGAGGCTCTCGAGGGTTGAATCCACCTGCTCAGGACGGTGAACCAAAGCCACTACGTCAGCCCCCTGTGATGCAAAATGACGGGCGAGGGATCCACCCAGAACTCCGGCTGCGCCTGTGATCACGGCCACCTTTCCCTCAACTGAAAACATCTCGTTCATAGTATCATTTTATTAATTGTTTCTCTCTTTTTACCGCAGCCATCATACCTTCCACCTGCCCCAGTGCGAGCATCCTACCGTGGAAGCCGTATCCCGGGTTGTAACCCACCGCCTGGTCTCCAAGCATTGTCTTGCCGTGATCCACCCTCATAGGGAGGGAATCCAGGCATTCAGAGAATATGCGGATGAGCTCAACCAGGTCCACCCTGCCCGCGGTGTGCGGCGCCTCCACGAAATCTCCTCCCGGGAGGAGATTGCAGGAGCGCAGATGCACGAAGCGGGTGCGCGGCGCGAACTCACGCGCCATTGCCTCCACATCATTGTGCGCCCCGGAGGAAAGCGACCCGGCGCAGAATGTGAGGCCGTTGTGCGGATTTGGCACCGCATCCAGTATCCAGCGGATGTCAGCGGCGTCACAGCATATGCGCGGCATCCCGAACACCGGCATTGGCGGATCGTCCGGGTGGATGCACATATCTATGCCCCACTTGTCGCAAACCGGCATTATGGCCTCCAGGAAGTATTTCAGGTTCTCCCTAAGCTGATCCTTGGAAACACCCTTATACGGCTTCATAAGTGCCCTGAAACGCTCCACGGGCGAGCCCTGGGCGGAGCCCAGCGGTCCGTTGATAAAGCCCTGCGTCTTGGTTATTATGGTATCGATAAGCTGCTGCCTGTCGCCCTCCGTCATTGTCCCGGCCAACTCATCGGTCTTGGCAAGTACTTCCGGAGGGAAATCTTCCCTGGCACCTTCCCTTTCCAGGATGTAGATGTCAAAGAAAGCGAACTTTGCATAGTCAAAATAAAGGCTGAAAGTGCCGTCCGGCATAGGATGCTCCAACTCTGTGCGCACCCAGTCGATGACCGGCATAAAGTTATAGCATACGGTCTTTATACCGCACTGCCCAAGGTTCTCCAGGCTCTGTATGTAATTGTCTATGAGCCTGTCGCGCTCCGGACCGGCATACTTGATCTGCTCGCTCACAGGAAGGCTCTCCACCACGGCCCATTTCATCCCGTGGCTTTCTATGTTCTCCTTGGCGGCGGCTATGCGGGAGACCGGCCACACTTCACCTGATGGAATGTTGTGCAACGCCGTCACCACGCCTTCCACGCCAATCTGGCGCATCATATCCAGGGTCACCTTGTCCCCGGGCCCGAACCACCTCCAAGTCTTTGTCATATCCTAATACAACTCCATCATATCAGGGGTGAATCCCTGCTGGATCTGCTGCGCTATCATAAGCGCGCACTCCTTCTTGCAGTACCCGAAGGCGTTTGCGCCTATCTCGAATATGAAATTCATCTCCTCTATGGACAGGGTGTTGTCCGCTATGATCAGGTTGATGATATAGCGCAGCATAGGCTCCCTGTAACCTGGCTCTATGCTCATTATCTTGGCCACGGACTCATTGAAGACCGTGGTCACGTCCTGCTTGCTGATGGCCTTCAGATACTCTTTGGCGAATATCTGCTGCGCCGATAGCTGCTCCAGGATGGAATTGATCTCAATGTCCGTGATCTTTCCGTCTATGTTGGCGGCGATGAGGCCGGCGCTGGCAATGAAATCGGACATAGGCTTGTCAATCTCCGACGTTCCCACCTTGAGCAGGATGTCCGTCAATTCCGTCATACCCTTCTTGAGCGTCCTGTCTGACTTGCAGGTGGCGTACAGCCTGAGGCCCTCAACCCTGATGGGGTTGACGGGATGGCTGTCAAGGCTTACGCCCTTGTCAGTGAGGAAATATTCCAGATGACGGCGGTTCTCCTCCAAAAGGACGTCCAGCTTGACGTTCATCTTGGTTATGTCCAGGCCGGAGGACATTTTGTAGAATGCGCTCACGCAGGCTGCAAGGTCTCCGCAGGCCAGGAATCCGTAACGGTCCGCCTCCAGTTCCGCCAGCTGGCTCCAGAGCCTGACTTTGTGCTGCAGGCCAAGGGGCATAAGTCCCGGCTGCGGATAGACAAAGTTCAGCAGGCCGTTCATCTTAGAGTCGTGGTTGATGAGGTGCCCCAGCTCGTGTCCAAGGACAAACTTGACCTCCTGGTCAGTCATTAGGGTTAGGAGCGCGGAGTTGACGTTCACTATGCTTGGCCTGTCGTCATTCTCTATGGAAACGGAAAAGGCGTTCACGCTGCTGTTTCCGGTCACGTAGAAGTCAATTGGGTCAGTGTATCCAAGCGCCTGCTTCACCTCCTCGAAAATGCCGCAAAGGTGGTCCAGAAGGGGTCTTTCAACCTTGAGGCTGTGACCTTCCATCACGCTGCGGAAATAAGTTCCGGTGTCCGACGAGTCCGCAAGGCGGATGAGTTCGTCTATCGCGCTTCCCTGAAGGGCGTTGTATATGTTGTCGCGCATCTTCTGCTCCAGCGGAATCTTTGGGGAAAGATGCGCCGGGGCCTTGCCCTGCGCCTCGGCAGCGCCTTCACTCTCTTCAAGAGTGGCCGGCGCCGGCGCCTTGTCCGGCAGTACGGCGTCATTCAGCTTGCTTTCTATGACGCTTCCAAGGCCTATGCGGTGTACGTCCAACGTCACCGGCTTGCCGGTCTTAAGGGAAGTGTATTTGAAGGTCTTACCCGTATTCCAGTCCTTTACCTGATATGTTTCAAACGCCTTGATTCCAAATGTTACAGTCCCCGCATAGCCAATGGCATAAAGTTTTTTGAAGGAATCCGTCAGGATCTTTCCGTGCTTCTTTGGGAAGGCGCTGTCCACCGACGGAGTCTTGAAAATGTCCAGATATGTGACTCCGGCCTCCTCTATCTCCTCCATCATCTTTGTGATGATGTCGTCCGGAAGAGGGATCTTTATGGTGTCTTCCTCAGTCTCCACCTTGTTTACGGGGAACTCATAGGAATCCGGAAGATGATCCGGGTCGAATTCCGGGGCGTCGAAGTACTTTATCCCGGTATCGTATTCAACTTTCTGGGGCTCGTTGAAAAGGCGGGGGTTCTCAAAGATGAAGGACCAGCCTTCGCCCTCGTCCCAGCCGGATTCTGTATCGCCCTGGATGTCCACCAGGTCTGCGTATCCTATGGCCATACCAACCGTGAAATCCTGCAGCTTGAAAGGTATGTTGCCAAACAAGGTATGGTTGTGGATCTCATTGGCGAATTCATAGGGGATGGTCTCCAGGAAATTGGCCGGGACCTTGTCCGGACCCGCCACAATGAGGATCTTTCCCCTGTAGTCTATCTTCCAGGAATGATTGTCTACGTCCTTGACGCCCATACATATAAGACCGGCCCAAGGTTGCGGGACTACCAGTGCTTTCATATATCGCTTGAACGTTATTTAGATTATCTATGTTTGCTGTGCCACATTCCGTACACTTCGCTTACGTTGCCCGCCGTGATGAAGGCGTGGGCGTCCAGGCGCCTTGCGAATTCCATCACCTTTGCGAACTCGTCCTGCGTAAGGAGCGCCTGGATTTCCATCTGCTTCTGGCCACTGAATCCGCCTGTAACCTCATACAGGCTGCATCCGCGCTGAAGGTCCTCAATTATGAACTTACGGATGGCTTCGTGCTCGGCAGATATGATGCACACCCTCTTGCGCTTGTTTATGGCAGCCGTGAAATAGTCCACCACTATGCCGTTGATCCAGGTTCCTATAAGGCCTATGAGCACCAGGCGCACAGGGTTCACGGAAAGCGCGCTGAGGCCTATCAAAGCCCCCGCTATGGTAATGCAGGTACCAATGTCCATATGGAAGAATTTGTTGACCAGTTTGGCAAGGATGTCCAATCCCCCCGTGGAAGCGTTGATGTTGAACAGGATGGCCTGCGCAATGCTCAGCAGGAGCACGAACAGCAGGAGGTCGAACCATATGTCCCCCATAACGGATGTGGAACCGTCCGCCAGAAGCCTCTCATAAGGAAGCACGCGCTCCCAGAAATCGATGCAAGGGCCAAGGATCATTGCAGTATATATGGTTTTGGCCCCGAACTCCTTTCCAATCAGGAGCCAGGCCAGAATCAGGAGCACCGCATTTATTGCCGTAACTATGACAGAAACCTTTACAATGATGCCGGCCTTTGCCAGAAGGGCGCTTATGACTATTGCAAGGCCTGTCATACTGCCCACTACCAGCTGGCTGGGAAGCAGGAAATAGTAAACCGCGGCCGCCGTCACCAGCATTCCAAGTGTCATTATTATGAGTTCCTTCCAGAATTTCCAGGTACCCAGAAGTTTAAGCAGGTCTTTAGCGTTCATTATTTACCGTGTTCTTTGATTACACGCAATGTTTCTCCGGTATCCTCCAGGTCATAGATCTTTGGGTGCGTGTCCCCCCAATAGGGAGCGTGGAGCACCAGCAGGAGCTCTCCCTCGAAAGAGGTAAAGATCATTCCGTGGCCGGCGTTGGTGAGAAGCGCCTGGTCCTGCTGCCTCCAGGGTCCTGCAATCTTTCCGGAATCCGATATTGCCACGCCGCAGCTGTTGTTGGTGGTCCAGATCATATAGAGCTTGTCGCTGACCTTGCTCTTGTATAGATACGGGCCGTCCGTGACGTATCCGCTGCCGTCTGGGGGAATCACCGCTCCCCAGGTATGATTCACATAGCTGCCCCTGAAAAGGTTCTTGGGCTCTCCGTCAAGGTCAGACAGGTCCGGTTTCAGGCGCACGTAGCCCACTGCGCCGTCCGTCACCTGTACCCACTCGTGGCAATAGACCATATACGGGACCCCGTCTTCCACGTAGAGCGTTCCGTCGATAGTCATCATATCGGACGGCATTGTGGAATGGGGCGCGAAGGTCCTGAACGGGCCTTCAGGAGAGTCTGACACAAGGATCTGGGAGCCTCGCATCACGCGGCCGGTGCTGTACCAGTTGCGCCACTGCTCCTGGAAAGGGGTGCTTGTGTCGAACGTCTGGAACAGATAGTATTTGCCGTTGTAGTAATGCAGTTCAGGCGCCCAGATGCTGTTTATGCGGATGTCTCCCCATACGTCGTCAGGGGTGGTGTAGATTATGGTGGGGCCCTCCCAGTGCTTGAGGTCCTTGCTCTTGTAACTCATCACGCTGCGGCCGGCGGGACCCACAAAGTAGTAGGTCTTGGATACCGGGTCTGCCAGGATGCAGTTGTCCCTCCAACGCAGTGAATCAATATCGTGAATGCCGTAAGGCAGCCTCCCGCGGCCTTGTGAACGGCCTGTCAGGGGAACCATTACGGCAAACAGCAGAATAAGCCAGACAATTCTTTTCATACGGTTACCTTTTTAGTGTCCTTAAAGATAACCATTTTTTGGGAACTTATCCGCAAATCTGAATATTGAATCCTTCTTTTATGAGGTCGCCCACGGCATCGCTCATCTGCTGGGGAGTGAACTTCTCCAACCCTGACTGAGGTGTGGGCCGGTCAATGGTGTAGACCATTATCTGCCTGGGACGGAGTTCGCGCACGATGGCCTTCCAGCCATCCAGCACATCCGGTGCGTCGGAGCGGAAGGCGGGACTGCGCAGGAACATTGTCTGAAGGCAGAAATCGCCCTTGAAGCGCTTCAGGGCCTCCACCACGGAAGCGACGTCGTACCCCGGGGCGGGGTTGTTGATCAGCCTCACAAGTTCATTGGTTGGGGCGTCAATCTTCATTATTGGGTTGTCCACCCTGGAAAGGGCGTAGAAAACCTCGGGGATGTGGACGCGTGTGGCGTTGGACAGCACTGAAACCTTGGCCCCGGGACAGTAAGAGTCCCGCAGGGCCAGGGTATCGTCGATTATTCGAGGGAACTCGGGATTGAGAGTTGGTTCGCCGTCGCCGCTGAAGGTTATGGAGTCTATAGATGTGCCGTCAAGCAGAAGGGCGGCGAGCTTGTCTTCAAGCGCGCCTCGCACCTGCGCGGCTGTTGGCAGGGCCTCGCCTCCAACCCCGTCCCTGTTCCATCCGCACTCGCAGTATATGCAGTCAAAGTTGCATACCTTGCCGTTGCGGGGCAGCAGGTTCACTCCAAGGGAGTTGCCAAGCCTGCGCGAGTGTATGGGGCCGAATACGGTTTCTTCTCTAAGCATATCTATTGCGGTTCATCCTCGCGGAATTCCAGGATGTCCCCCGGCTGGCAGTCCAGGGCGCTGCAGAGAGCCGCCAGCGTGGAGAACCTCACCGCCTTTGCCTTTCCGGTCTTGAGGACGGAAAGGTTGGCGGGAGTTATCCCCACTTTTGCGGCCAGCTCTCCGGAAGACATCTTCCTTCGCGCGAGCATTACATCTATGTTAACTATTATCTGCATAGCTATTCAGCCTTTTCAGGTGCCGCTTCTTCTGCCGGTGCATCTTCCTTGGGTGCCTCTCCCTGGAGGAAATTAGGCAGTGACATCCCCGCCATCTTGAAGAGTTCCTGAAGCGGCGGAACGGATCCCATCATTCCGGAAATGAAGTTGGAAGTGGCGGTCTTGCCGTCCTTGGCGTTACCACCGTCCCAAACGGTAACCTTGTCAATCTTGATGCCCTTGACGGCCTCGACCTGTGTCTTCACAAGCTCAGGCAGCCTGTCTGCGATAAGCATAAGGACGGCCTTCTGAGGATCTCCGGCGGCAGCCTGTACCATCTGGTTGAATCCCTGCGCCTGCTTGGAAAGTATCTCCAGTGTACCGTTTGCCTGTGCGGCCATCTTTGCGTAGATGGCGTCGGCCTCTCCCTTGGCCTCGCGGCGGAGTTTCTCCGCTTCGGCCTCGGCGGCTATGATCATCTTCTGCTTCTCGATCTCGGCGGCAACCACTATGTTGGCCTGCTGGGTGGCTTTCTCCCTCTCCGCACGGGCGAGCTCGGCGTCGCGCTCGGACTTGTAGGCCTCCTCGAGGGCCTTTGCCGCCTGAACCTTCTCTGCGGCAACGGCCAGCCTTTCGGCCTCCGCCTGCTTCTCACGGCGCATAGCGTCTGACTGAGCTATGGCAATCTTGGAGTTGTTCTCTCCCTCAACGGCCTTGGCGTTGGCGTCGGCCGTGTTGATACGGGTGTCGCGGGAAGTCTCCGCAATGCGGATGTCCTTGTCCCTGTCGGCCTCCGCCTTACCGATCTCTCCGTAGCGGTTCTGCTCGGCCACGCTCTTCTTGGCGTCGTTGATGGCCTTTGCGGCGGCCTCTTTTCCAAGGGCCTCTATGTAGCCGGACTCGTCGCGGATATCGGTTACGTTCACGTTGATGAGCTTGAGACCTATCTTGCGGAGCTCGGCCTCCACGTTGGTGCTCACGTTAGCAAGGAACTTGTCGCGGTCTGCGTTGATCTCCTCGATGTCCATAGTTGCAATCACAAGACGCAGCTGTCCAAAGAGGATATCGGTGGCAATATTGCGGATGTCGTCGATCTTGAGGCCAAGGAGACGCTCCGCGGCGTTGGTCATATTCTCCGGCTCGGTGGAGATACCAACGGTGAAGCGGCAGGGCACGTCCACGCGGATGTTCTGCTTTGAAAGGGCGTTGGTAAGGTTGCACTCGATGGAGATAGGAGTGAGGTCCAGGAATGAATAGCTCTGGAATACAGGCCAGATGAAGGAGGCGCCGCCGTGGATACAGCGGGCAGAGGAAACCGCTCCCTGCTTGTTCCTTCCGGTTTTACCGTAGATAACCAGAATCTTGTCGGACGGGCAGCGTTTGTAACGGGCCAGGATGGCGGTGAAGGTAACGAAAACCACCGCCACGATGATAAGTACCAGATAAAGTTCCATTGTGTCGTATATTTAAATTATTATTGAATTCATTTCTTCTACCAGGAGGGTGTTGGGCCCGACCACGTCAACCACGCGGATGTCCTTGCCCGTGGGCAGGGTGTCTCCGTCCGTGACGGCGTCGTACTCGCGCACGGAATTGTTTATGGTTATCTGCACCTTTCCCTCCCCTTTCCTGCCTCCGGGGATGGCCAGGTATACCTTGCCGGTGCAGTCAATGGCGGATTTATAGACATCTATGTTGCCGGACTGCTGCATACTTGCAAGCCACTTGAAAAGGAGCATCACCAGTATTACCAGGATCACTCCCACAATGATGGCTATCGTGAAAAGCAGCGTGTTGGACTGGATGCTGCCGCGGAGCAGGACCGCCGTCCAGCCAAAGCCTAGCATAAAGTTGATGAAGTTGCGGAAGGTCAGAAGGCCCATTCCGGAACCTGCGTCGGCGCCGTCACCGGCAAAGTCGCCGGAAAGGTCTCCCGGCACGTCTCCGGAGAAATCCCCGGAAAAATCCGTGTCAAAGTCGGAATCAGCCCCAAGGAAGGTCATTATTGTTTGTATGACAAAAATCAGCGAAGCGGAAAGGGTTATACCCCAAAGCGCTTTCATCAATGTACTGAGTGAAGACCACCATTCAACCATAGTAAAATGTATTTGTTTCTGCAAATCTATAACTTTTTATTGAAAAACAATACTTTTTTACGAAATTTTGATAAAAACAATTTTTACTGTGCAGGGCGTGGTTTTTTGAGAATTGTTCAGTATATTTGTTTATCTGACAATTACTAAAACTAAATACCAAAACATTATGGAAGAAAACGAGAAAAAATCCGGTTTCCAGGAGACACTGGACAAAGTAGAAGATCAGTTCAAGAACGCCCCGGACTCCACTGCGGAATATGACCAGGCTGACATCAACTCCAACAAGGTGATGGCCATCCTCGCATACTTTGGAATCCTGTTCCTCATCCCGCTCCTTGCAGCCAAGAATTCAAAATTCGCCCGTTTCCACACCAATCAGGGAATTGTCCTTTTCATTGTTGCAATCCTTGTAAGCATCGTGAGCTCAATCCTCTCCAGGATCCATCTTGGATTCATCGGCTGGATCCTTGACGTAGTAGTCTTCATCTTCGCCCTCATCGGCATCATCAACGCCGCCCAGGGCAAGGCAAAGGAGCTTCCTTACATAGGCAAGTACAAGATTTTGAAATAGTTCTCAATGAGAAAGTTCATCTACTGCATCCTGCTCCTCGCAAGCGGGATGCTTTTATCGTGCAATGGCCACAAGGTCCCCACTGAAAAGGATATGGGGGCCTACCTGTTTGTGTTTTTCAGCGATCCCACCCACAGCATCTTCTTTGCCACCAGCCGTGACGGATACACCTTCACCGCCGTAAACGACGGCCAGCCCGTGATAGACGGCAAGGAAGTGGCGGAGCAGAAAGGCGTCCGCGACCCGCACATCACCCGCGGCCCTGACGGCGCGTTCTACCTGTCTATGACTGACCTTCACCTTAACGGAAGGCGCTTCGGCTACAGGGACACCCAGTGGCAGAGACCTGAGAACGAATACGGCTGGGGCAACAACCGCTGCCTTGTCCTTATGAAGTCTTTCGACCTTATCAACTGGACCGTAAGCGACTACCGCATAGACCTGGCCTTCCCGGAGCACTTCGGCAACCTTGGATGCGCCTGGGCTCCCCAGACCATCTACGACCCCGTAGAGAAAAAGATGATGGTATACTTCACTGTACGCCTCGGCAACGGCCTCACCAACCTGTACTACGCATACACTGACGATGACTTCACCAAGTTCGTCACCGAACCCCAGATCCTGTTCAAGTACCCGGATCCCAAGGTACAGATACTTGACGCCGACATCTATCCTATGCCTGACGGCCGATACTGTATGACCTATGTTGCCCAGACAGGCAAGAGCGGAGTCAAGAAGGCATTCTCAAACTACATTAACAGGGACTACGTCTATGAGCCGGACTTCGTGGACAAGGAACCCAGGGCCTGCGAGGCCCCCAATATGTGGAAGAGGATAGGAGAGGACAAGTGGGTGCTTATGTATGACTCGTTCAGCCTTCGTCCAAGCAACTTTGGCTTTGCGGAGACAACAGACTTTGTCAACTTCACTGACATAGGGCACTTCAACCAGGAAGGCAGCCCTATGAAGGCCACCAACTTTGTATCGCCCAAGCACGGCACCGTAATCCAGATAACGGAGGAAGAAGCCACCCGCCTGGAAAAATACTGGGAAGAGCATTAAAAAGAAAAGGCAGGGCTATCTGAGCTCTGCCTTTACTTCTGTTATCATATCCTTGTTCCGCTGTTCGTCCGCTTCGAAGGTTTCTTTCAGGGCCAGGGGCCCGGTATCCTTTGAAGAGAACTCCCCGCAGTAAGTAACGATACCTTCATTCAGGTAAGTTGCCTGAAGGTAAACCTTGTAGTTGCCTGCAGGAACGACTTTGCCGTCCTGGTCCGTAAAGTCCCAGGTGAAGGTCTGCACTCCGCTGGAAGCCGGGGTGGCTCCGGTGAATGCATCCATCTGGGCGTCGCTGAGGCTTTCAGCCTTGACGGCCTTCACCCACGTTGGAACGCAGGTGGGACGGAAGGTATAGCCTCTCTGGGCTGGCTGGCCCGCGCGTGCGCGACCCTTTGTCGTGAACGCAGTCACGAACAGGGTCTTAACCACTGCACCAGCCTCATTCTCAATCCAAACGGCGTACTGGTTTGAACCCGGGCCCGCCTGTTTGGTGTAGTTGAATGAGATCTCAAGCTCCTTTGGGGCTTTCTTGCCTGCGCAGGAAGCCAGCGTAAGGGCTGATATTGCAAAAAGCAATACTAAAAAGAGTTTCTTCATCTATCTGTATGTTAGAATGTGTACTTGAGCATAGCCTGCAGACGGGTGTTGGTAAGCCATCCGTCGTTGGTTCCGGTAACCTGATAGAGGCCGGTAGCCTTGTCAAGGACGGAGCCATACTCTACAGATGTGATCTCGCACTCAAGGGCCAGGGCAACCTTGCCCATATTGCGGATGATGGTAGGAGAAAGCCTGTACATCTGGCGCATCTGCTTGTAGCTGTTCTTTGAGAAGTAGAAAGCGTCCGAACCAGCCACTTCCTTTGCGGTACCAAAGTTCTTCACGTAACCAGCAAAGAGAACTGCCTGCCAGGCGGATCCATAGGAGAGGCTCATCCAGGTGGAAGAGTTGCGGGTTGGAGTGAATTCCCATTCCTTATTGTTAAGGGAGATTGAAGAAGCGGTAACGGCATAGCCTCCGTTAAGGTTCATCTGGGAACCGTCCTGTGCAAATGTAGATTTGAATTTTCCAGTGAACAAGCCTTCCTTGTACTGGCCGTATACGAATGCGGCCACTTCGTTAAGCCTCTTTCCTCCTACGAATGGCTTGAGGGAGAGGAAGTCTGCTCCAATCCTGAACAATGTGTTGCCATAAGAACGGTTGAGGGCGAAATAGAGCTCAGGGATTCCTGAATTCCTGATATACTCTGCAGAAGCGCCGTTGGGACCGCAGGATGGATACTGCATCTGCCATATTCCGGCCGCTGAAACGGACCAGCCGTCATTGAGTTTCTTGTCGAGCTGGACATAGGGGGTACGTCCGAACGGAGAGAAAGGAGCTCCGGTGTTAAGGGAGATCACATCGGGGGCGTCGGTTGCCATTGGATGAACGCCCTGGCCGGCCTTGACGCTGAAGCCATTGTCCCATCCGAGGGTCATATAGGCCTGGCGGAGACGGAGCACGGCGGTTCCTGTAACGCCGCTGGGACCGTTGTAGAAGTCAGCCTCGATCTTGGCTCCCACTTTCATTCCGTTGAATTCATATCCGCTTACATCAACGCCCACGCGGGAGGTGATGGCAGTGAAGTGGTATGACATTACGTTGCCTTCATAGTTTGCAGCTGTAGGCTTGGGTACATAGTTGAACAGGTCAACGGTACCGGAAAGGCTCTCTTTGGTATCTACGTGGGCGTAGTTCCTGATAAAGCCGTAGAATTTGAAGTTGCTCTCGTTCTGAGCGAATGCTGCAGCGCCGCAAAGAAGGATGGCTGCTGCAAGGATAACTTTTGTCTTCATATCTTAATTAAGGGTAATAATAATCTATTCGAATGGGAATATGACGGTAAGCCACAAATAGCCTAATACAAAGCCGATCAGGCCTATGATAATGCCAACCCGGGCCATATCCCTTGTCAGGACCATTCCGGTTGAGCTGGCAATTGCATTCGGAGGGGTTGATATAGGGAGAACCATTGCTATTGAAGCGCAGGTTGCCACAAATATGATCATCGCGTGCGTTCCGCCCAACGCAGAGAAAGCTGCATTGTTGGCTGCCGCGGGATCAGACATTCCCATTGCCACTACGATGAGGATGGGGATGAGAAGGGCCGCGGTAGCGGAGTTGCTGATGAAGTTGGAAAGGAAATAGCAGACCAGACCGGCTATCACAAATACCAGGAGGACCGGCAGGGAGCCGAACGGGATTGCATTGATAAGCACTTCCGCAAGGCCTGTCTGCTGCAAGTCGGTTCCAAGGGCGAAGCCTCCGGCAACCAGCCAGAGCACGTTCCAGTTGATTTCTTTGATGTCGTCCTTGGTAAAGATGCCCGTTGCAGTGAACACGGCCAAAGGGATAAGGGCTACAATATTGGAGTTTATCTTTGTTATGCTCTCAGTGGCCCAAAGCAACAAGGTCAGGAAGAAGGTAATCCATACGGTGTAGCTCTTCCAGTCTTTCTTGACCTGACCCTTGGGAATCTCAAGCACCAGTTCCTTTGTCTTGAACGGGAAAAAAGCCTGGAGAAGGAGCCAGGCGATGAAAATCATCACCAGGACATACGGGATCATATGGGCAGCCCACTGGGCAAAGCCTACCTCTATGCCCGCATTTGAAAGGAAACGCACGGCGGTGGCGTTCGGCGGGGTCCCTATGGTTGTTCCTATTCCTCCAAGGTTGGCGGCGACGGGTATTGAGAGGGCGAGTCCCACCTTGCCCTTGTCATCGGCGGGAAGAACTGCCAGCACCGGCGCAAGCAGGGCAAGCATCATTGCCGCAGTGGCAGTGTTGCTCATAAACATCGAAAAGACCGCGATCACCAGAAGGAATCCGAGCAGCACCCAGCGCGGCTTGCTCCCGAAAGGCTTGAGCAGAGCCTTGGCAAGGGTAACGTCCAGGCAGTATTTCTGAGCCATTATCGCAAGCGTGAAACCTCCAAGGAACAGCATTACCACGGGATCCGCGAAGGCCGCCATAATGTTGGAGTAAGGGATAAGCCTTCCTGCCTCCGGATAACAAAGGAATCCGAGACCCTTGTCCGAAACGGTAAGAAGGGAAAGGACTATGACAAGGATTGAAGTGGTCCAGTTGGGGATTATCTCAAATATCCACATCAGGGCGGCGAAAACAAACAGGGCTATGACCCTCTGCTGTACTATGGTAAGCTCCTCTACACCATAGAAGGATGTAGGTACGGCCCAAAGGAAAATTGTGACAATCAGAATTATGGGCAGCAATACACAGAATTTGACGTTGATTTTTTTGTTGCTCATTGACACTACCACTAAATTGCGCGTAAAGATAGGCATTATTCTCAAATAAATACCTATATTTAAGACTATGAAAAAGTTATTGCCAATCTTACTGGGCCTTCTGGCCACCGCCTGCGCAAACAGCCAGCCTGCTCCGCAGCAAAGCCTTTATCCCGTTGAGTTCTACAAGACCGACAAAGGTAAATGGGTTGAACTCACCCTCATCTACCACGGATGCGTTGCCCTTTCCTACAACGGCTTCGACATCCAGATCGACCCCGTAGCCGGCCGCGGCGACAACGCATACGACTACAGCGTATTCCCCAAGCCGGAAATGATAATGGTCACCCACGAACACGGAGACCATTTCAGCGCCCCCACAATTGAGTCGCTTGAGACTGAAGGCACACGCATAATAGTCAACCAGACCGTATTCAATTCCTTCCAGAGAGGCGAAGTCCGCAAGAACGGAGAGTCAGAGGAGTTGACAAAGGGCATAAGCGTAGACTATGTTCCTGCATACAACGTCACCCCTGGCCGCGAGAACTTCCACCCCAAAGGCAACGGAAACGGATTTGTATTTGACATTGACGGCCTGCGCATTTATGTTACAGGAGACACGGAGCTCATACCGGAAATGTCCAGCCTCAAGGACATAGACGTGGCTCTCCTGTCAACCAACCAGCCATACACGATGACGGTTGAGCAGTGCATAGAGGCAGCTAAGGTCATCAAGCCCAAGGTGCTCATCCCCTACCACCTGAGCCAGACTGACCTGCAGGCCATCAAGGACGGCCTGGAAGGCAGTGGAATTGACGTACATCTGTACGAAAACCTTAGATAAGATTCCGGAACCGGACCTTTATTTGACCCTGAGGGTGCGACCCACTCTCAGGATTGTTTTTGTGGTGATGTTGTTGAGCCTGCAGAGGGCGGATACAGTGGTTCCGTTGCGTTTTGCAATGGTGGAGAGCGTATCGCCGGACTTGATGGTCACGTACTTGGCGGCCTTGCGCTCCGCCTCAAGGCGCTCCTGCTCAAGGCGGTCCGCCTCGTCGGCCTCCGCAATTGCCTCCTCCTCGTCATCGGACTCCGGAACGTAACTGCTGTCAGGGTACAGCATTGACTTCTTGATCACCAATACGCTTTGCCGCAGCACCTGGCTCTCCATATCTATCATCCACTCGGGGTCTATGGCATAGCCCAGATAACGCACCTCATAGTGGAGGTGGGAGCCGCTGGCCCTTCCGGTGGCACCGCAAAGGCCTATCAGCTGCCCCGCCTCAACCCACTCGTCCTGCTTGACATTTATCTGGGAGAGATGGCCGTAGAATGTCTCAAGGCCGTTTGAATGGCGGATGACAACAAGGTTACCATATCCTGAGGAATATTTTGCTACGCGAACCTTGCCGTCAAAGGTGGCATACACATCGCTGCCCTTGGGCATTGGCAGGTCTATTCCCCTGTGATACCTTCCGCGGCGCCTTCCATAACGGGAAGACACCTTTGTGGGAGTAATGGATCCCGGGAAATGGTACCTGTCCGTGGAGTCCATTAGCCATACGTAGGAACGGATGGGGAAATTGTCATATTGAAGGCCGTAGGCATCAGGGTTTGTGTTCCAGTGCTTAGTGAAGGTTGTGTCCGCACTTGCCACATCGCCGTCTATCCAATACCTCCAGGTATTGTCCGTATAAAGGATTATCTTTCTGGCGGGGCTGGATGTATCCAGGGTGTCCATCGGAATAACGTCCGGATTCAGCGGATCCAGCGATTTTACCGGCTGGAGGGCCGGCCTGGGCACCAGTATCTCAGCTTTTTTCTTAGTAATCTCCTGGCCTGAGGCTGCCACGCATATCAAAGCGACCAGCGCTGCCAGTATTGTTCGGTTCAGGTTCATCGTCTATTCTCTTACGGCCCCAAAGTCCTTTTCCAGGAGTTCCTGGGCCATTGATACTTTCTCTTTTAACAATTGGTCATTCACGGCTTCGCATATGAAACGGAGGTAAGGCTCGGTATTGGAAGGGCGGATGTTGAACCACCACTTGTCAAATTCCATCCTCACACCGTCAAAGTCCATCTTTGCCTGCGGAGTTTCCTTGGAGGCGAACATATCGCTCACCGCGGCTATGGCGCCCGCCTTGTCCTCAAGGCGGAAGTTAATCTCTCCGGAATTCTTGTACTTACGCATTGATGCGATCTGCTCGCTAAGGGTGACGCCCTCTTTCTTGAGGTCGCTCACTATGCTGAGCACTATGAGCGAGGACAGCAATCCGCTGTCAGAGTAGAAGAAATCCTTGAAATAGTAATGCCCGGCTAGCTCCCCTCCCCAAAGTCCGTCAATCTCGCGGAGTTTGGGAGCGGCGTAGGCGCGGCCCACCCTCCAGGTGTGCAGCTCCGCCCCGTACTGCTCCAGATACTCCCCTACTGATTTGGAGCTGCGTATTTCCTGCAGGACGCGCGGATTGCTGAATCCGCGGCGGTCGCAGAAATAGCGCGCCATCAAGGCGACCACCAGGTCCGGCGGCACAAACTGGCCTTTCTCGTCTACGAACATAACCCTGTCAGCGTCGCCGTCATAGATGACGCCCACGTCGGCGCCCTTTTCCTTTACCAGGCGCATCAGGGGCTCCACGTTCTTTGCCATGAGCGGATTTGGCTCGTGGTTGGGGAAGCGGCCGTCAAGTTCGTCAAAGATATACCTGGGATCCTGGCCGTAAACCTGCTTTGCAAACAGGTTGGCCATACCGTTGGACAGGTCAAATGCGATGTTCAGGGATGAATAATCCTCCTTGAAACGTAGCATAAAGGCAAGGTAGTCTTCCATTATGTCCTTCTCTATGACCTTTCCCTTGACGGGGGCGGCAGGTGTGGGCTTCCCTTCAAGTATCCAGCGTTCTATCTGTCCCAGGCCGGTGTCATATCCAACCGGAAGGGCGTTCTCCCTGGACACCTTGAGGCCGTTGTACCGGGCGGGATTGTGCGATGCGGTAATCTGCACCGATGCCTTCATCCCGTAATGCACGGTCCCGAAATACACCATCGGCGTTGAACTGAGGCCTATGTCCAGGACGTCAGCCCCGGCATCGGTGATGCCCTGCACCAGGCTGTCGTGTATCTCCGGCGAAGAGACCCTGCAGTCCCTTCCTACCAGGACCTTGTCCGCCTCAAGCAGGCCGACTATGAAGTAACCCACCTTATATGCGGTACTGGCGTCAAAGTCCGTCCCGTAAATTCCCCTTATGTCGTAAGCGTGAAATGCTCCCATTGTTATTTGATTTTATAGTTGTAGCGCGGCGACACCTTCCCCTTGGATATTCCGAACAGCTTCTTTGAAAGCATTTTCTTGCGGATTGGAGGTACAAGGTCCGTGAACAGGACACCATCCAGATGGGACATCTCGTGCTGGACCATCCTGCAGGCGAACTTGTCAAGTTTCTCCGTCTTTTTCTGGAAGTTCTCGTCGTAGTATTCTATTGTGATGCTGTCAGGGCGGGTCACATCCGCATAGATGCCGGGGACTGAGAGGCAGCCCTCGCTGTATTCACATCCGTGGTTGCTGGATTCCAGAATCACCGGATTGATCATAACCCTCTTGAAACCGGCCAGGTAATCATAGACGTCGGTCATTACGTCTCCATCAACTATAAGCACCCTTAGGGACACCCCTATCTGAGGGGCGGCAAGCCCGCAGCCTTCGGAGGCTGCCAGCGTGTCTTTGAGGTCTGCTATTAGCGCTTTGAGTTCTTCTTTCTTTTCAAGGTCTGCGGGGGTCGCCTGCTGGCGAAGCACCTCGGACCCGTACAGGTAGATAGGTCTTATCATATGGTCCGGTTTCTGTCCAAATAACTCTGCAATATTATTGCCGCGGATATCCTGTCGACGGATTTTTTGTCCCTCCGGTCGCTTTTTTTCATCCCGCCGTCTATCATTGCCCGGTGGGCCAGGACGGATGTAAACCTTTCGTCCTCAGTCACTACGGGAATGTCAGGGAACTTCCTTGCAAGCGTTTTCAGGAAAATGTCCACGTCAGCCGCAGCCTGCGAAGGCTTCCCGTCCATATTGATGGGATAGCCCACCACGAACAGGCTTATCGGCTCCTTTAAGGCATAATTTTGGAGATATTCTATTATCTTTGCAGTTGGCACGGTTTCCAGGGGAGATGCGAAGATGCGCAACGGGTCGCTTACGGCGATTCCCGTCCGTTTTTTCCCGAAATCTATACCCAGAATTCTCTCCATAGCCTGCAAATTTAGTTTAAAAGTATGTCCAAAACAAAAAAAGAGAATAAAGTCAAGGATTTCAGGGTAAGCGTGGTAGATGACGCGTCCCACAGGCAGATATGGGAGCGGAAATTTACCCGGGGCAGTTTCATAGCGGCAATAATCAGCACTCTTGTGATACTTGCGCTCATAGCCTACTGCCTCCTGGCCTTCACCCCGCTCCGCACCACCATACCGGGATACCCCAACGCCCAGACAAAAAGGGACGCCATCCAGAACGCCCTCAAGATAGATTCCCTTGAAAACATCATCTCCCGCTGGGAGCTTTATTCAATCAACCTAGGCCGCATTGTGGACGGAGAAGAGCCGTACCGCATTGACAGCACCATCCTGGCAAGCCAGGAAGGGCGCCTTTCCGGCCTGGAAGAGGAATACCTGGCCGGAAAGGATTCCCTCCTGCGCCAGACCGTGATGCAGGAAGAGCAGTTCTCCATTTCCGGAGGCGAAGGCCGCCGGCTTACTATTGAGGGAATGCATTTCTTCACCCCTCTCAGCGGCGTGGTTTCCCAAGGATTCGACCCTGTCCTCCATCCCTACATTGACATCACCGCCCCCGCGGGCTCCGTGGTGCTCTCCATCCTGGACGGAACCGTGATCTTTGCCGGCTGGAACGACGAGAGCGGCTACACAATCCAGATACAGCACGCAAACGACATTGTTTCCATATACAAGCACAACCAGAAACTCTTGAAGAAGACCGGTGACAAAGTTTCTGCGGGAGCGTCCATTGCCCTTGTGGGCAATACCGGCTCCCTTACCACCGGTGACCACCTCCACTTTGAACTATGGTATAAAGGGGATGCCGTAGACCCCACAAAATACATAAGCTTCTAAAATGAAACGCCACATTGCCATTCTAGGCTCCACAGGATCCATAGGAAGCCAGACCCTGGACGTAGTACGCGCCCACAAAGACCTTTTCCAGGTTGACCTGCTCACGGCCAACAACAACAGCCGCCTTCTTATAATGCAGGCCTTGGAATTCAATCCTTCCAGCGTAGTTATCTGCAACGAATCCAAATACAAGGAGGTTGCCGATGCCCTTCAGGACAAGGACATCAAGGTCTTCTGCGGGATCAATTCAATATGTGACCTGGTCCGCGGAGAGGCAATTGACATAGTGGTTGCGGCAATGGTGGGCTTCAGCGGCCTCCAGCCAACCATTTCGGCCATCAAGGCCGGGAAGATAATAGCCCTTGCCAACAAGGAGACCCTTGTTGCCGCGGGCTCTATCATAATGGCGCTCTCCAAGCAGTACAACGCCCCTATCCTTCCCGTGGATTCGGAGCATTCCGCAATATTCCAGTGCCTGCTGTGCGCCCAGGGAAACGCGCTTACCAGGATCCACCTGACTGCGTCAGGCGGCCCTTTCCGCGCGTGGGACAAGGACCGCATAGCGCACGCGACGGCCGCCGAAGCGCTCAAGCACCCCAACTGGAATATGGGCGCAAAGGTCACCATAGATTCCGCAACAATGATGAACAAAGGCTTCGAGGTGATGGAGGCACGGTGGCTGTTCGATGTCAAGCCATCGGACATCCACGTGGTGGTCCATCCTGAATCCGTCATCCATTCAATGGTGGAGTTCGAGGACGGCGCGGTAATCGCGCAGATGTGCTGCCCGGATATGCGCGAGCCCATCCAGTTCGCGCTCAGTTTCCCGCAGCGCCTCACCCTGGACAACCGCAAGCTTGATTTCGCGGCGCTGGGACACCTCAGTTTCTTTGAGCCGGATATGGACAAGTTCCCCAACCTGGCGCTAGCGTTCGACGCCCTGGGGAAGGGCGGAAACTTCCCCTGCGCGCTCAACGCCGCCAACGAAGTTGCGGTGGCCGCATACCTCCATAACAGCATAGGCTTTTACGACATTCCCGCCATCATTGACAAATGCGTCGCAGGTACGGAATTTGTGGCAAATCCATCGCTCGATGACATATTCCTCACCCACGAGGACACCCTTGCCCGGGCTAACAAACTCATATGACGGCGTTGTTCAAAACCTTGCAAGTAATACTTGCCCTGTCCATACTTATCTTGACTCACGAGCTGGGGCATTTCACCTTTGCCAAGCTCTTCCATATACGCGTGGACAAGTTCTTCCTCTTCTTTGATTTCGGAGGCAAGAGACTCTTCAGCACAAAGGCCAAATGGTTTGTCAAACTGTTCCCAAAGGCAAAGGAATGGGAAACGGAATACGGAATTGGCTGGTGTCCCCTTGGAGGCTACTGCAAGATCAATGGAATGATTGACGAATCCCTTGACCTTGAAACGATGAAGCAGGAGCCCAAGGAATGGGAATTCCGCACAAAGCCTGCCTGGCAGAGGCTGCTGGTGATGTTCGGAGGAGTGCTGTTCAACTTCATAACGGCAATCATCATATTCTCATCCATTCTTGCGGTGCAGGGCCGTTCCTACATCCGCAACAAGGGCAACAAGGTATATGTCAACGAGACCGCCTACGAGATGGGCTTCCGCGACGGAGACGAAATCCTGTTCCTGGACGGACGCGCCCCGCTGGCTTTCAACGACATCCAGGCTGACATAGCCCGCAAGGGCGTACGAAAAGCAACGGTGCTCCGCGGGACGGACACCCTGGACATATACATCGACCAGTCGATGATTGGAGAGGTGGTGAACGGAGGCACAATGTTCGAACTGGCTATACCCTTCGTCATAGACCAGTTCCAGGAAGGGTCCCCAAATGCAGGCAGCGGCCTTCAGAAGGGAGACAGGATCCTGGCTTTCGAAGGTCAGAGTTTTGAGTTTGTACAGGATTGCAGGGAGATACTGGCGGAGCACAAGGGAGAGACCATAGAGGCCTCTTTCCTGCGCGGGGCGGACACCCTGGCGTGCAACGTCAAGGTGGATACGCTGGGCCAGATAGGCGTGGCGCTGCAATTGCCGGGAGTGGAGTATATACATTACACGGCTCTGTCCGCAATACCAGCAGGCATAAAATATACCTGGGAAATGATCGTAGGCTATGTGGACGACCTGAAGCTAGTGGCCACACCCTCAACCCAGGCATACAAGTCTGTGGGCAGTTTCATTTCCATAGGGCAGGTGTTCCCTTCCGTATGGGACTGGAACCAGTTCCTGAACATTATGGCAATGCTTTCCATAATGCTTGGCGTGATGAACCTGCTCCCCATCCCTGGACTGGACGGAGGACACATCCTGTTCACCCTGTACGAGATGGTTACCAGTCGCAAGCCCTCTGACCGCTTTATGGTGGTGGCGCAAATGGTGGGTATGTTCCTGCTGTTCGCCCTTATGTTCCTGGCTTTTGGGAACGACATAGCAAGATTAATCAAATGACACACAATATGAAACGCTTATTTAAACTGATCCTGGCAAGCATTGCCGCCCTGACAGCCTTCACCGGCTGCAAGACCAGCTCCAAGACCCTCCTGCCCAACATCAGCGGAAAGGCCGGAGAAGTTATAGTTGTGATTGACAGGGAGAACTGGGAAGGTGAACTTGGCAACGAAGTGCGCCTCCTCCTTGCGGACGACTGCCCCTGGCTTGCCCAGAAGGAGCCTCTGTACACATTGGTGAACGTCAACCCCAACGCCTTTGTGGATATGTTCAAGGTGCACCGCAACATAGTGTACTTTGACATCAACCCCCAGGTTGCAACGGAAGGTGTGACATACAGGGCCGATATGTGGGCCGCTCCGCAGTGCGTCATCCAGATTGCCGCAGCATCCAGCGAGAACGCCGTGGAGCTTATGAAAAACGAAGGCGAAACCATAGTGGCCGTGATAGAGCAGGCCGAAAGGGACCGTGTAATAGCCAACTCCCGCCGCTACGAAGAGCGCTCCCTGGCTCCTCAGGTAATGGAGATAATGGGCGGCGCCCCGCACTTCCCTTCCGGATACAAGCTCAAGAAGAAGACGGACAATTTTATCTGGATTGCCGATGAGAAGCAATACACCAACCAGGGCGTATTCATATATAAGTATCCTGCAACGGAGGCCGAGCCGTTCAGCCTTGACAACATTATCAGGCACCGCAACCAGTTCCTCAAGGAAAACGTTCCGGGAATGTTCGACGGCACATATATGATTACCGCGGACTACATCCCTCCCACCGTATCATACCTGCAGTACAAAGGCCGCAGCTTTGCCCAGTGCAGGGGCTTCTGGGAGGTCTACAATGACTTTATGGGCGGACCTTTCGTCTCCCACTCATTCTATTCCCAGGATGGAAAGGACGTGATTGTCCTGGAGGCTTTCGTATACGCCCCAAAGTATGACAAGAGGCAGTATCTGCGCCAGGTAGAATCCATTCTTTATTCTTTTGAATGGGAAAGCGCCAAGGAGTAAAAAAAATATTTTGTCTTGTTAAAAAGAATTTATACCTTTGCGTTCCAAAACTTTGGTGGGTTCGTATAACGGCTAGTACTCGAGATTTTCATTCTCGCAATAGGAGTTCGATTCTCCTACCCACTACCAAATATTAAAAAATACTAAAATGGCAAATAACGCATCTGCTGAGAAAGCCAATCGCCAGAGCGAGAGGCACAGACTGCATAATAGGTATTATGCACGTACAACACGCAATGCCATCAGGGCATTGAGGAACACAACTGACAAGAAAGCCGCAGAGGCTTCCGCTCCTAAGGTTTATGCAATGATCGACAAGCTCGCAAAGATAGGCCTCATCCACAAGAACAAGGCTTCCAATCTCAAGAGCGGGCTTCAGGTTTACATCAATAAACTTTCCTAGACACTCAAGCTGCTGAATGCAGCTTTTTTTTCGGGATGTAGCGCAGTTGGCTAGCGCACTACGTTCGGGACGTAGGGGTCGGGCGTTCGAGTCGCCTCATCCCGACAAACAGCCGGAAGAGGGTTTCTCTTCCGGCTGTTTTAAGATGTATGGTCCTAACGCCCGGGGCTAAATGATGCCCTGCTCAAGCATTGCGGTGGCAACTTTCATAAAGCCGGCTATGTTGGCGCCCTTGACATAGTCAACGGTACCGTCCGGCTGGGTGCCGTACTTGACACACTGGGTGTGGATTGAAGCCATTATGAAGTGAAGCTTCTCGTCCACCTCCTTGGCTCCCCAGCTGATATGGGAAGCGTTCTGGGTCATCTCAAGGCCTGAAGTGGCAACGCCACCTGCGTTCACGGCCTTGCCGGGAGCGAACATTACTCCGTTGTTCTGGAAATAGTGGATGGCTCCGGGCTCGCAACCCATATTGGAAACCTCGCAGCAGCACCAGGTGCCGTTGGCCTTGAGTTCCTTTGCATCCTCCTCTGAGAGCTCGTTCTGGAATGCGCAAGGAAGGGCAATGTCGCACTTAACGCTCCAGGCCTTCTTGTCAGGAGTGAAAAATGCCTTGTCCGGGAAACGGGTGGCCATATCCTCGACCCTGTCACGGTTGGAAGCCCTCATTACAAGCATATAGTCAATCATCTCCGGAGTGATTCCGTCAGGGATCTCGCAGACTCCGTCAGGACCGGAGATGGCAACTACCTTTGCGCCAAGCTCAAGAGCCTTCTTGCTGGCTCCCCAGGCTACGTTACCGAATCCGGAAACAGCTATGGTGCAGCCTTTTATGTCCTTGCCAATCCTGTGGAGCATATTCTGGGTGAAGTACAGGGCACCGAAGCCTGTGGCTTCCGGGCGCAGTACTGAACCTCCCCAAGTAGATCCCTTGCCGGTAAGGACTCCAGTGTTATACTGGCGTGCAAGTTTCTTGTACTGGCCGTACATATAACCTATCTCACGGCCGCCAACGCCAACATCACCTGCAGGGATATCCTGGTCAGGACCTATGCACTGCCAGAGTTCCTGCATAAAGGCCTGGCAGAAACGCATAATCTCGTCATCGCTCTTTCCCCTTGGATTGAAATCGGATCCTCCCTTGGCTCCGCCCATAGGCAGGGTTGTGAGGGCGTTCTTGAATGTCTGCTCAAATCCCAGGAACTTGAGCATTGAAGGAGTGACCGCCTTGTGGAAACGGAGGCCTCCCTTGTATGGTCCTATGGCGCTGTTGAACTGTACACGGTATCCGGTGTTGGTCTGGACCTCTCCACGGTCGTCAACCCAAGTGACGCGGAATGAGAAGATACGGTCAGGTTCGACCATTCTCTCCACTATCTTAGCTTTTTCAAATTCAGGATGCTGGTTGTAGATATCCTCTATGGATTCCAGCACTTCTTGGACGGCCTGCAGGTACTCACCCTCTCCAGGGTACTTGGCACTCAACTTGGCCATCAATTCTGCGGTTCTCATAAATAAATGGTTATCAGTTAGTTAGTTGTATGTTATTTTACTTCCCAGGTAGATCCGCTGTGAAGCAGGTCGTACACTGTATGAATCTTGGACTTGTCAGTAACCTGGGCGACCTGCTCGGTCATCCTCTGGTCATAGGTCCTGTCCGCTACGTCGCGGATTACGCCAAGGGCAACGGGCAGGCCCGGTCCCTTCATCTCCGCCAGCATCATATGGATTCCCATATTGTCAGAGTGGGCGTCGTGGGTAAGGACATCGTCAATGGTAAAGCCGTCCTCTCCAATGGTGACGGCCTTGAGTCCCATATTGAAGAGCACCAGGCCCTTGTTCTTATCCTTTCCAAAGAGCATCTTTTCTCCGTGGCGCAGGACAATGGTGCGGTCCGCACGGACTGCGGGGTCTGAAAGGTTCCTGTGGGCTCCGTCGTTGAAAATAACGCAGTTGGTGAGCATCTCCACCACAGATGTTCCGTCGTGGAGGGCGGCTGCGGTCATTATCTCTTCGTTCAGGGCAAGTTCAACGTCAAGGCTTCGGGCAAAGAAGGTTCCCTTTGAACCAAGCACAAGGCTTCCGGGATTGAAAGGCTGCTCAATGGTTCCATAAGGGGATGTCTTTGTGATTGCTCCAAGCTTTGAAGTAGGAGAATACTGGCCCTTTGTAAGGCCGTATATCTGGTTGTTGAACAGGATGATATTGATATCTATGTTCCTGCGGATTGCGTGGATGAAATGGTTTCCTCCAATGGCAAGGGCGTCTCCGTCACCGCAGGCCTGCCATACGGTAAGCCTTGGGTTGGCCACCTTGATTCCGGTGGAAATTGCGGTGGCGCGGCCGTGGATGCTGTGGAATCCGTAAGTATCCATATAATATGGAAGACGTGAGGAACAACCTATACCGGATACCACCACGTAGCGTTCCTTCTCGTAATTCAGCGCTTCGCTTACCTTTGGCATAGTGCGCTGCAGGGCGGCCAGCACGGCGTGGTCCCCGCAACCCGGGCACCAGCGGACTTCCTGGTCGTTCTTGAAATCTTTGGCAGTAAGTACAGGCATTACAGATATTGTTTAATGGCCTCGACAAGCTCGCTCACCAGGAACGGCTGGCCTTGAACCTTGTTGAACTTTTCAAAACAGAACTCCGGGAAGCGGGAGCGCAGGTAATCTGCAAACTGGCCGCAGTTGAGTTCACAAACGAGAACTTTCTCAAATCCAGAGAACACTTCGCGTGCGTTCTTGGGAAGAGGGTTGATGAAATCAAAGTGGGTATAAGATACATTGTATCCGGCTTCCCTGAGATCGTGGAAAGCGCTGGCAATGTGTCCGTAAGTGCCGCCCCAGCCCACTACCAGGAGCTTGCCGCTCTGCTCGCCCTGAATATGCAGCAGAGGAACGTCCTTGGCTATGCGGGCAACTTTCTCCGCTCTCTCCGCCACCATTGTGGCGTGGTTGAGCGGGTCGTTGGAGAGCACGCCTTCGTGATTCTTCTCAAGACCGCCCTTGCGGTGCTCGTAACCCTTCTGGCCGGGAAGCGCCCAGCGCGGAACCAGGGTTTCAGGATCCCTGCGGAACGGATAGAACTTCTGTCCAGGCTCAAGTTCACCGCTGACAAGCGGAGGAACTATGTCCGGATACTCGTTCAGGTCCGGAATGAGCCAGGGCTCGCTTCCGTTGCCAAGGAAGCCCTCTGAGAGCAGTATGACAGGGGTCATATGCTCAAGGGCGAACTTGCAGGCCATATATGCGGCGTAGAAGCAGTTGGCCGGCGAATGCGCGGTCATAACCGGTATGGGGCACTCTCCGTTTCGGCCGTAAAGCGCCTGGTTCAGGTCTGTCTGCTCCGTCTTTGTGGGAAGGCCCGTGGAAGGACCGCCGCGCTGCACGTCAACTATGACAAGGGGAAGCTCGGTCATCACTGCAAGGCCAAGAGCCTCTGATTTGAGCGAGAGGCCGGGGCCGGAAGTGGTGGTGACTGCAAGGTCTCCCGCGAACGCCGCGCCAATGGAGGTGCAGATTGCAGAAATCTCGTCTTCCGCCTGGAAGGTCTTTGCTCCCAGGTTCTTGTGGATGGCAAGTTCCTCCAAGATTGCGGTGGCGGGGGTTATGGGGTAGGATCCGCAGAAAAGCGGACGGCCGGATCTTTCAGCGGCCGCGAGAAGTCCCCAGGCAATGGCCTGGTTTCCTGTGATGTTCCTGTAGGTGCCTTTGCGGGCGGCCTTTACAGGTTCGATAGTGTAAGTGTTAGGTATTGCCTGGACATTTGCAGAATAATAGTACCCGTCATTGAGGACTTTCTTGTTAGGAGCAATCATCTCAGGATGCTTCTTGGAGAATTTCTTCTCAAGATACTGGTAGATTGCTTCAAGAGGGCGGTTGAAGATGTAGCAGGCTATTCCAAGCGTGAACATGTTCTTGCACTTGAGAATAGACTTCAGATCCATTCCGCTGTCCTTGAGACTTTCCTTTGTCATTGTGGTGATAGGGGCGGTGATGATTGTCCTGTCCTCAACTCCCAATTCCACAAAAGGATCGTCCGTAACAAATCCGGCCTTCTTCATTCCGGCCTCGTCAAACGCGTCGGCATCTACCAGGATCATAGCGTGACGCTTGCACCACTTGGCGTTTGCCTTGAGGGCGGCAGGGTTCATCGCTACAAGAAGATCGCAGTAATCTCCGGGGGTGTTGACGTCGGAACTTCCAATGTGTACCTGATAGCCGGATACACCGGAAACCGTTCCGTGGGGTGCCCTGATCTCAGCCGGGAAATCCGGGAAAGTTGACAGGGCGTTGCCATAAATGGCGGACATATCTGCAAAAAGGGACCCCGTGAGCTGCATACCATCCCCGGAGTCCCCTGCAAATCTAATCACAACATCTTCAGTATCAATTACTTTGTGTTGCATAGACTATATTTTGGTTAATAACTATTGCTGTGCCTGGCCTTGAGCCTGTGCCTGGAGCTGTGCCGCGAGTCCCTCCAATGTCCTGTCCTCAGGAATGTTCAGGGCTCTTCTGGCAGCTCTTGTAAGATCTACGCTCTGGCTCTCGTCCACATAAAGAGCTGTGTTGATGTCGAACACGTAGATATAGCCACCTTCCTTTGCCAGCTTGGCAACTGTTTCCTGAGCCTTCTGCTGGATAGGAGCCATAAGGTTCTGCTCCTGCTGCTGAAGCTCCATCTGGATTGACTGCTGGAACTCCTGAACCCTCTGCTCTATGTCAGCGAGCTCTTTCTGCTTGCTCTCGAGGATGGCGGCAGTCCAAGTGGAAGCCTTCTGCTGATACTGGCTCATCTTGGAGTTGTACTCGTCTACCATTACCTGGAAAGTTTCCTGAGCCTCCTGCTGTGAAGCATTCATAGTCTCCCTTGCTGCATCCATCTCAGGCATGAGATAAACGAGTTCCTGAAAGTTCACGTGAGCAAACTTCTGTGCGAAAGCTGCTACTGAAACGAATGCCATTGCGGCGATCAAAACTAATTTTTTCATATCCTTAAATATTTATTTATTTCTAGAACTGTTGTCCAATCACAAAGTGGAACTGGCTCCTTCCGTACTGCTGGTCGTCGAATCCCCAACCCCAGTCAACTCCAAGCAGGCCCACCATAGGGAGGAATACCCTGACTCCCACACCCGCAGACCTCTTGATCTGGAAAGGACGGAAGTCCCTGATGTCAGCCCAGCAGTTTCCTCCTTCAAGGAACAGCAGCGCAAAAATGGTTGACTGCGGCTGAAGGATGATAGGATAGCGGAGCTCCACTGTAAATTTATCATATACGTTACCGGCGTAAGCATGACCCGTTGAGTTATACTTGGACGGCAGGTATGGTGTCAAAGAATAATTCTCATATCCCCTCAGTGAGATGACTTCGGATCCGTAGGTGTTGTAACCGGACATTCCGTCTCCTCCAACGAGGAAGCCTTCGAACGGTGAATATCCCAGATTCCTGCTGTAGTAGCCGAGATATCCGAACTGGGCCCTGCTCATCAACACGAGGTCACCAACCAACTTGGCATAAACCGTACCAGAAAATTTCCATTTGTGATATTCTATCCATTTATAGCGCTGCTGGGCCGTCTGGGCGTCATAATTTATTGACTCCGGATTCTTGCGCAGAAGCGAATAAGGAGGGGTCAGCTGAAGGGATGCGAGGAATTCCGAACCCTGGCGGGGATAGATCTGCTGGTCAGTTGACGTCCTGGACAGATTGAGGGAATAACTGAGGTTATGTGAGATACCGTCGTCAAAGATGAACGATCCGGAATACCAGTTTGCAAGCCTGTAGGTCTGCCAGCTGAGGCCGTTGTACAGCACAAAGTAATCGTCAGGCCACTTGAGCCTTGTACCTATTCCTCCGGCGAATCCGAACACCTCCATCTGGCGGTCGTTGCTCAGGATGTTCCAGGCAAGATAGGAGTTTGTCTGGCGGGTGTAATATGCGGAAAGGCTGAGCGAGGTAGGCTTCTTGCCAAAGAGCCAGGGCTCCATAAAGCTGGCCGTGAGGGCGGTATAGTATGTACCATTGGTCTGGAAACGGAGTGAAAGGGTCTGGGCGTCTCCCAGAGGAACCGGCCTCCAGGCGCCTTTCTCGAACATCCTTCTGGTGGAGAAGTTGTTGAAGCTTACTCCAAGGGAGCCCACGAAGGTCCTTCCTCCCCAACCTCCGGAAAGTTCCAGCTGGCTGGAAGGTTTTTCGGTAACGTTGTATACAATGTCAACGGTGTTGTTGAGCTGGTTAGGGACAACGGAATAGCCCTTGTTGGGATCCATTATGGCTTCAGGGTCGAATTGGCCAAGGGATGCGATTTCCCTGATGGACCTTTCGAACTGTGTCTGCGTGAACAGATAGCCCGGGCGGGTGTATACCTGGCGGCGGACAACCCTTTCGTTGGTGAGGTCGTTGCCGTTGATCACAATGTTGTTGAGCGTGGCGGGCTTGCCCTCCGTGATGCGGAGTTCCAGGTCAATGGAATCTCCCTGGATGTTGAGTTCAACGGGGGTGATGTTGAAGAACAGGTAGCCGTTGTCGCGGTAGAGCTTGGAAATGTCAAGGTCGCTTTCCTTGCCGCCGCCGTAAAGCCTTTTCTCAAGGGTTACGATATCGTAGATGTCTCCCTTGCCTATGTTCAGTATCTGGTTGAGCTGGTCTGCGGAATACACGGAGTTTCCGGTCCACGTGATGTCCCTGAAATAATACTTCTGTCCCTGGTCAAGGTAGAAGTCTATGGCCAGCTTGTTGGGCTCCACATAGTAGATGGTATCCTTGAGGATTCGGGCGTCGCGGAATCCGGCTTCGTTCAGGGCGCTTACAAGGCCCTGCTTGTCGTTGGGATATTCCTTCTCGTTGAATTTCTTGGAATGGAAGAAGTTGTACCATTTGTTGGACTTGGTCTTCTTCATTGACTTTGCAAGCTTGTATTCCTTGACCTCGTCACTTCCGTAGAAATTGATGTCCCTGATCCTGACCTTGTTACCCTTGTCTATGGCGTAGTTGACCCTGATGGCGTTCTGGATCACGGAATCCGCCTGGGTCTCTATCTTGACATCGGCGTTCAGGTAGCCTTTCTCAGAGAAATAGCGCTTGATGATGTCAGTGGAGGTCTGGGCCACGTAGTCCGAGAATTCTCCTCCCCTTCTGAAATTGAGCCTCTCCTGGAGGTCCGTCTGCTCGCTCTTGCGGATGCCGCTGAAGGTCCAGCGTGAAACCCTGGGCCTTTCCTTGAGGACGATCTTCAGATAAACTGAATCCCTGTTGGAACTGAGACTGTCAACCTTGAGGGCCACGTCCTCGAAGTATCTCTGGAGATAGAGGCGGTCCACTACTGCGTTGAGATCGTCACTGGGGACGGTAACCTCCATACCCTTTTTCAGGCCGGTCTGCTGGATAACCTGCTGGGCGCTGAAATAGTGGTTTCCCTCTACTGTTATGTCTCCAAGGAGGAATTTCCTTGGGTTATTATAGTCTACCTCAAAGCCTGTCTGCTGGGCAGCCGCAAAAAGAGGCATTGCCAGCGCGATGACAGAGAATATGAGTTTAGATAGCTTCATCTAGTTCGGTTTTCCAAATAAGTCTACAAATATAAGTCAATTATTTGACTTTTCCATATCGGCGGTCCCTCTTAGCGTATTCTTCAAGCGCTTTGTCAAACTGCTCCTCCCTGAAGTCCGGCCAGAGGGTCTCCGGGAAATACCACTCGGAGTATGCGGCCTGCCAGAGCATAAAATTGCTTATGCGCTGTTCTCCGGAGGTGCGGATTATCAGGTCAGGATCAGGTATTCCGTTGGTAACCAGGTATTTCTCAAGGTTGGTATCCCCTGCGGCGGCCATCTTTAAAGCCGCCTGGGAGATATCCCATTTACCGCTGTAACTCAGGAAGACTATCAGTGTGAGGACCGTGTTGTCCTTTGTGGTGGCTTCCAGGGAGGCGATGGCCGCCTGAAGCGGCTTGGAAAGCCTTTCCCTGTTGCCCAGAACCAGGAAACGGACACCGTTGTCGCGGAGGTTGTTCACCTCTTCGCGTATGGAACTCATCATCATATCCATCAGGGTGTTGACCTCATCCTTGGGGCGTTCCCAGTTCTCCTCGGAGAAAGCGAAGAGGGAAAGATACTTGACTCCCCTGCGGCCGGCCTGCTCAACGCACGCCTTGACGCTCCGAACTCCGTTTTTGTGGCCGAAAACCCGTTCCTGTCCCCTCTCCTTGGCCCATCTGCCGTTTCCATCCATTATGATGGATACGTGAACGGGGATTTTGCTTTGATCTTGCATAAAAAATGATTCAGTTTTCGTTGCGGACATCTTCTCCCCAGAACAGTTTTGAACGGAGAGCTCCAATAAAATTGGACTTGCCGAGACGGACTCGTTTGAGCGAAAATTGTGCCACTGAGATATCTATGTGGGCCTTGTCGTCTATGACTTCGGTAGAATTGTCAGCCGTAAGTATCAGGCCCTGCTCCCTGCTGTGGAAATCCATCCCGATCTTGGTGCCGGAGGGCACTATGAGCGGGCGCATATTGAGGTTATGCGGCGCTATGGGAGATATTATCAGGACTTTGCTTTCAGGAAGGCAAATAGGTCCGCCCACGCTCAGAGAATAAGCCGTGGAGCCGGAACTGGTGGCCACCAAAAGGCCGTCAGCCCAGTATGTAGGCAGGCTCTGGCCGTCAAGCGAAACGCTTACGCCAATGAGCACGGCGCCCCTGCGGGACACTGTCACCTCATTGAAGGCGTAGCGCGGCTCGCCGCCGTTGACGGATACCTGCAGAAGGTCCCTGTCTTCTACCACGAATTCCTTTGAAAGGAGCGGCGCGGCTATTGAGTCAGGAGCATTTTCCGACAGGAATCCAAGCCGCCCGAAATTGACTCCCAGGATGGGTATTCCGCAGGCTGCGCTGATCTGGGCCGCAGACAGGTAGGTGCCGTCTCCGCCAACGCTCAGGAGCATATCCGTATCCGGTTCAACATCTTCCCGGGAGGTTACGTAATACAATATGTGGCTGGCGGAAAGTTCTTTGTACAAGCTTGTCCACTGCCTGTTTTGCCTGAGCCCTGGATTGGCTATATAAATTGCGAGTCTCATCGGTTGTTTTGAATGTCAAAAGTAATCAATATTTATAATAAATCCCTATTTTTGCGGAAGTTATTATGACAAGACTTAGCGTAAATATCAACAAGATAGCCACCCTGCGCAACGCCAGGGGAGGCAATATGCCCGACGTGGAAAAAGCCGCGGTAGACTGCGAGCGTTTCGGCGCCCAGGGCATCACCGTACACCCCCGTCCGGACGAAAGGCACATCCGATACAGCGACGTCCTTGCACTCCGCCCGCTGGTCACCACTGAATTCAACATTGAGGGGAACCCAATCCCCTGCTTCATAGACCTTGTCTGCAAGGTCAAGCCGGAGCAGGTCACACTGGTCCCGGACGCCCACGACGCCATCACATCCAACGCCGGATGGGACACCCTGGCCAACAGGGAGTTCCTTACAAAGGTCACCGGGCTGTTCCACAGTTGCGGTATCCGCACTTCCATCTTCATAGATCCTGACCCTGTAATGGCCCAGGGAGCGTTCGACTGCGGCGCGGACAGGGTGGAACTTTACACCGCAGGATACGCCCAGGATTTTCCCAATGGCAAGGAAATTGCGATAGAGCCGTACCTGAGGACAGCAAGGAAGGCAAAGGAACTTGGCCTTGGGCTGAACGCCGGACACGACCTTAACCTGGACAACCTGGGTTATTTCATCCGGACCATCCCCTGGACCGATGAGGTGTCTATAGGCCACGCCATCATTTGCGATGCGCTGTATATGGGGCTGGAGAAAACTATTGAGGCCTATTTACTGAAGATAAAGAATTTTTGACTACCTTTGTAGTTCCTTGAATAATAATTAAAAACCGAAATATTTAAAATGAAAAAGACTCCACTTATTCTCAGCATCATCGCTCTCGCCGGTGTAATCGCGCTTGCTGTCCTCCAGTTCGCGTCATCCTCAAAGGCTAAGGCTCCGGTTGTTGCAGAGACAGATGCTTCAGGCCCCCAGAAAGGTGCCATCGTTTATTTCAACCTTGACAGGGTATTAAATGAATACGATATGGCAAACGACCTCAGCAGCGTGGTTCAGACCAAGATCCAGAGCATCTCTGAAGAGCTGAACAGGCGCCAGAACAGGCTGCAGAGCGACGCAAACTCCTTCCAGGAGAAGATCAACAAGGGCCTTCTTACCAGTTCAGTGGCTGAGGTTCAGTACCAGAAACTGCAGCAGCAGGATCAGGAGTTCCAGCAGTATGCAGCCCAGAAGCAGCAGGAAATGGACGAGGAGCAGTCCGTAATGATCAACCAGATCGCAGACGCCATCAACACATACCTCCAGAAATACAATGAGGTAAAGCAGTATGCGATGATCGTTTCCACCCAGGGCAACATCCTCTCCGCACCTATCGCTTCAGGAGACGCAGCTCTCGATATCACTGACGAGCTCATCGCCGGCCTGAACGAAGACTATATCAAAACCAAAAACGCAAAATAATTGAAAAGGTTCCGCCGCATACTTATCTTGGTGCTGTGCGTTCTGCCTCTGGCATTGTCCGCACAGGAACAGGAGTATACCACCCACACCGTGAAGTGGTATGAAGATCTGAACTCAATTGCCAAGACGTACAATGTGGACCCGCAGGACATCATTGACCTGAACGGGCTCAAGAGCACTGTACTCAAAAGGCGGCAGGAACTTAAAATCCCCCTCAAGAAAGCCAAGGAAAAGCTCTCTAACGTAGGGGACGCTGTAAAGGACATCGCCCAGCAGGCTGCGGAGCAGCTTGACAGTACCGCCACCAACATTGGCGAGTATCTGGGCCAGGTCTTTTCACGGATATTCAACCGCCAGACTGACCGGGTAAAGGCCACGCTCATACTTCCTTTCAGCACGGCCAACGGCATCAACGGATCCAACTATGACTTCTACAGCGGAGTGCTGCTGGCAGTCAGGGACCTTGCGGACCAGGGAATCAACACTGACCTGCAGGTATTTGATATGCGCACCAACAGCAATCCCGCAAGCGCTTCAGAACTTTCAGAATCCGATGTCATAATTGGTCCCCTCTCCACGGCCAACATATCAACCGTCCTTGAGGACTGCCCGTGGGGCAAATATGTCGTTTCTCCGCTGGACTCCAGGGCTGCTTCGCTGGCTGAATCGGGAATGAGGGTCATCCAGGCCCCTTCTTCAGCTGATATGCAGCTGTCGGAGATCGTCTCCTGGATTGCTGAGGAGCGCAAGCCTTCTGACAAGCTCATCCTGTTCACTGAGAACAACGCCACTCCAACCGCCCTGGCCTCCAAGCTGGCCGCATCGGGAATGCAGTACAATACAATCAATTACGGAATCCTCCAGGGACGCAACGTAATAAACAACCTGCAGAGCCTGATGAACCCCAACGCGGTCAATCACGTAGTGATAGCTTCTGACAACGAGGCTTTTGTCAACGACGTGATCAGGAACCTGAACCTGATGGCTTTCAGGAACTATAACGTGGTGCTTTACGGACCTTCCCGCATAAGGAACTTCGAGACCATTGAAGTTGAGAACTTCCACAATACCCATCTGCATCTGTGCTCCTCCTACTTCATTGATTACGAGGACCCCGCCGTCAAGCATTTCCTTATGGCGTACAGGGCTTTGTTCAATGCGGAACCGGGACCGTATGCATTCCAGGGATATGACACGGCCAAGTACTTCATAAATATGTTTGCGGACTACGGTTCTGACTGGACACGCCATCTGTCAGACCGTAAAGTACGCGGCCTTCAGTCAGACTTCTATTTCACCCACACGGGTATGGGAGGATACCTCAACCAGGCGGTGAGGCGTGTGGTCTACGATACGGACCTCTCTATCAAATTACTCAAATAAAAGGGATTTGGCATTTGCTATGGCGGCCTCCGTTACGGAAGAGCCGCTGAGCATCCGTGCCAGTTCGCGGATGCGGCCTTCCCTGTCCAGGAGGCTGACCGTGGAAACGGCGTCAGGGCCGCTGCCTTTGCTGACAAGATAATGGGCCTTGCCCTTGGCCGCAACCTGCGGCAGATGGGTTATGGCAAACACCTGCATCTCGGACCCCATATCGCAGATCATGGAGCCCATCTTGTCCGCCACGCTTCCGGACACGCCGGAATCTATCTCGTCAAAGATCATAGTGGGCATCTTGGTGTATTTGGCCATCAATGCCTTGAGGCAGAGCATTATGCGGGAGATTTCTCCGCCGGAGGCGCACTTGGCCAGTTCCACGGGATTACGGCCGTTGGCGCTGAATGTGAAAACTATGCTGTCCGTGCCGGTAAGCGACGGGGATGACGGAAGGACTTCCGCCCGGAAGATGGCGTTCTCCAGTTCAAGATAGCGTATGGATTTCTCTATTACGGAAGCGAAACCGCCACAGGCCTTTAAACGCTTGCCGTGAAGGTCCTGGCACACGCCTTGGTATTCTTTCTCCTTTAGGGCAAGGTCTGCCTTAAGGGCTTCCGCCTTTTCCTCGAGGGAGGCGGAGTCGAAAAGGGCTCCGGACAGGGAGTCGCGCACGGCGATCAGCTCATCCAAAGATGAGCAGCCGTGCTTGCGCATAAGGGTGTACAGCAGAGACATCCTGTCTTCCACGGCCTGCAGGCGATCAGGAGACACATCCACCGTGGAGTATACGTCAGAGACCTCCTCCAGTATATCCTCAAGCTCTATGCGGCTGCTTTCCATCCTCTCCGAAAGCTGTTCGGCAGAAGGGACGAAGTCCTTGATGCGGGACAGCAGGCGGCCGGCTTCCTTCAGGGAAGCGGCAATGGAGAGGCCTTCTGCGCCGTCCTGCTCCCAAAGGGAGCGGACCGCCGCAAGGTTCTCCTTTATCTGCTCGGCGTTGGCCAGCTGCTTCTGCTCGGCTTCCAGTTCCTCCAGCTCGCCGCTGCGCAGGCGCGCGGCATCCAGCTGTTCGAACTGCGCCTGGGTGTAGTCCCTTTCGGCAGAAAGCCTTTCAAGCTTGGAAGTAAGCGTGGAGAGTTCCGCGCGGGTGTACTGCAGTTCCTTGAAAAGGGACTTGCAGTGCTCAAGAAGCGCGGAATTGCCCGCGTACCGGTCCAGGATTGACAGCTGGAACGCGCGGTCCGTAAGCAGCAGGCTCTGATGCTGGGAATGGATGTCCACCAGATGGGTGGAAAGCCCTGACAGCACTCCTACCTGCACCGGAAGGTCGTTGATGAAACTGCGGCTGCGCCCGCTGGCGTTTACAATTCGGCGTATGATCAGATTTGAGCCGTCCCAATCCACGTCGTTTTCAGAGAGCAGGGCGTCAATGAAATCGTCAGCGCCGCCCATCTGGAATTCCGCCTCTACAACACAGGAATCCGCACCGTCCTTTATCACCGAAGCGTCCGCCTTTGCCCCAAGCAAAAGGGACAGCGCGCCCAGCAGGATGGACTTACCAGCTCCCGTCTGTCCGGTAATAATGACGAGACCCTCCGGAAATGAAACGTCCAGAGAGTCTATCAATACGTAATTCTTGATATGAAGGGCGCTGAGCATAGAGATTATTCTCCTTTGCCGTCCTGAGCCTTCCTGTAAAAGAGTTCGTTGTTCTCGAATTCAGCAATTGCAACCAGATCCGGCTTTGGCTGACGCTCGTAGTACTTGGAGATTTCTATCTGCTCCTTGTTCTCGAAAACTTCTTCCATTGTGTCGCGCTCGTTCTTGAAGTCCTCAAGTTTCTTGTTAAGTTCCTTCTTCTCTGCAAGCGCAATCTGGTTTGCCCTCTTATAGAGGACCACTACTGATTCATAGATGTTGCCCGTAGGGGCTGCGATGTTTTTCACGTCCCTGGTGATGGTGTTACCGGGAACTTTCTTCTGTTTATTTTCCATTGAATGATATTGTTGTCAATAATAATACAGAGCGCCGCGTGCGGAAAGTTTCAAAATTATTGTTTCCGCAGGAGCATCTCCCTTTCGCGCTCGAATTCCTTCTCCTTTCCAGCAAGTTCCTCTTCGGTCCCGGTGAAGCGTCCAAGAGCCTTGAGGGCGCGCTTGTACAATGTATCAAGTTCCCTGCGGTAGGAAGACTCCGGATACTCGCCTATAAAATTGAAATAATCGTCCACGAAGGAAAGATATCTGTCCTTCTGCCTGGCCTCGACGCTGTTCAAGGCATATTTGTAAGAAGCCATTGCGGTATAATAAAGGATATCCTCACGGTAAACGTTGTCAGAATCATCCCTCAGAACATTGTGGAATGCGGTATTGGCGGCCAGGTAGTCTTCCATTGTGTAATACAGCTTGGCGTTTTCGAACGCCTTGCGGTCAAGCCTCTCTCCAAGGTCATCCATCATTGCCATACACTCCTTGAGGTGCTCCGTCTCCGGATATTCTATGATGTACTCGCTTATGGCGGTTATTGCGGTGTTGGTAGGAACCTGGTCCAGTTCATAACGGAGGGTGAAATCGTACAGGCAGTTGAGCCTGAGATATGTCGCGTTCTCCGTGAAGGGACTTCCCTTGAAGTTGGTGATGAAATTCTTGAGGTTTGCCTCCGCGGTATCGTAATCCCCGTACATATAGTTGCTCAGGCCCCAGTAATACTGGACGGTGTCGTCCCTCTCAGTTCCGTTGTAGGCAAAGGCCATAGATTCGAAAAGGGTGGCCGCCCTGCGGTAATCCCCCGCCTCGAAGTACTTGAAGGCGGCGTCATACTTTGCGTCGTTATCTCCACCGGCAAGCAACATATCATACTCCGTCTTGCATCCAGCCAGAAGGGCGAGGACGGCAACCAGGGGCAACAATTTCTTTATTCTCATACTATTCTAAAAAGTTCTTTGCGTCAATGGCGGCCTTGCAGCCCGATGCGGCGGCTGCGATCGCCTGTCTGTAATGAGGGTCCTGGACATCTCCCGCGGCAAAAACTCCGGGAATGTTGGTGGCGGATGTCTTACCCTTTGTGACAATGTAACCTTCCTGGTCCGTCTCTATCCACTCACGGAAGATATCCGAATTTGGATGATGGCCGATGGCCAGGAAAAAGCCATCCACGTTGATATCAAAAACGGTACCATCTTTCCGCAGCAGGCGCGCTCCGGTGACCCCTGAAGCATCCCCCAGGACCTCCTGCGTATTGCAGTTCCAAAGTACTTCTATGTTAGGGGTTTCGAGCACTTTTTTCTGCATAGCCTCCGATGCGCGGAACACGTCCCTGCGCACTATCATATACACCTTGCGGCAGAGGCTTGCAAGGTAGGTGGCCTCCTCGCACGCGGTGTCACCACCGCCCACTACGGCCACGTCCTTCTTGCGGTAAAAGAAGCCGTCGCAGGTAGCGCAGGCAGAAACTCCCATACCGCGAAACTTGCTTTCAGAAGGCAGCCCAAGATACTTTGCGGTGGCGCCGGTTGCAATGATTACGGTATCCGCAAGGATCTGGTCCTTCCTGTCCGTCACAAGCTTGAACGGACGCTCTGAAAAGTCCACTTCCTTGATGCTTCCCCTGCGGATGTCGGCGCCCAGGCCTGCGGCCTGCGCGCGCATCGCATCCATAAGGGCGTTGGCATCCACGCCGTCCTTGAATCCAGGATAATTCTCAACCAGGGTGGTTGTGGTCAGCTGTCCGCCGGGCTGGTTGCCTTCGTACAGGACAGGATCCATGGCGGCCCTGGCCGCATAGATAGCAGCCGTGTAGCCTGCAGGGCCTCCGCCTATTATGAGACACTTTACATTTTCCATAAGGGAGTATCTATTGAATTACAAATATAACGAGTTTTCTTGAATTATTTAATTGTTATATTTGTCACGGACTAACATTATGCACCTATGAGCCAGACGCTCTCTCCTGTAACAGAGGAAAGGTTCCGGACCCTCCTCAAATCACACGGGCTGAAAGTCACCCCGCAGAGGCTGGCCGTGCACAATGCCATGCTCAGCCTGGTGCACGCCAGCGCAGAAGCCGTCTCCCAATTCATTGTATCATCCGGAGGGAAACGGATCTCCGTATCCTCCGTTTACAATATCCTCAACCAGATGGCGGAACTTGGAATATACCGCAAAAGGCTCAGTGCGGACAGCACCCTGTACTTTGACGCTATTCCCATCAACCACATCCATCTCTACAACTATGTCAGCAACGAATTCAAGGACATCCAGGATCAGGAACTGCTGGCACAGGTGGAAGAGACTATCAAGAGGCACAGATACCGCGGTCTCAAGGTGGAACGTGTAGAAGTCAACATAATCTGCCATCCTTCACGAAAGAAAAAACAAAAACAGATATGATTATGAAAAAATTCTTTGCCTTGCTCGCCCTGGTGCTCTGCATCACCGCCTGCAACAAAAACAACGCGGACCTGATAACGATCAACGAGATAGTCAATGTCCAGAACGGCCTTCTGGTCAATGACGCCGGTGTCAGGTACAGCCTGTCCGACCACGATATACTGTCCCAGCTAATGTCGCTAAAACGCGTTTTCATCATTGGACAGATAGAACCCGTTTCCAATCAATCATATGATTACAAGCTATATCTGATGCAGTATATCGGCGTCAATGTCAAAGACTGTGTAAAGAGCAGTGAGATTACGGATGACGACAAGCTTGGGCACGACCCCGTCCACCTTTCTACCTGCTGGCTGGACGGAGGTTATATCAACGCTTCCCTGGCCTTCTCCTACAACACTTACAACGGATATCAGGGCGTGGCAAACATTGTCTTCGACCAGACACGCAGCACGGCAGGGGACCTCTATTTTATCCTTAGGAACAACCAGGAAGGCAAGACCTGGGAGAACGAGAGCCTTTCCCCCAGCGAACTTGAATTTGGAACGGGCATCTATTCATTCGAATACACCTCCCTGCTGGACCCTTCATACAAGGGAGACATCAACTTCCACTTTGAATGGGTGTGGTTCCAGGCAGACCCCGCAAATGAAAATGTCCCACTCCGGACAACTGAGCCACGGAGTGAGACATTCACTTTAAAGGCGCAATAAGCGCTATTCCACGAAGGCTACTATCTCGCCCTTAGCCACGGTCTCGCCCTGGCGTCCGAGAGTTGCAACGACCCTGCCGCTGACGGCGGGGTTGATTTCTTCCAGTCCGTAATAAGTCTGGACATAGCCCATAGGGCAGCCTGCCTTGACCTCTGTTCCTGCGACAGGAGCCTTGGAAGCGTCCTTGACGTCAACCTCCCAGAGGAGCTGTCCCCTTGCGGGAGCCTGGACTGCAGTAGCCTTTGGATACTTCTTGACGAGGGCGTCAACATCGAACTTGGGAACCTCTACGACAGGGCGTACAATCTCCTTTGGTGCGCCTGCCTTTGCCTTGAGGTCCTCAAGCTCCTTGTAGAAACGCTCCTTGGCCACGCCGCTCTTGTAGTCGCGGTACTGGCGCTCGTGCATTGCGAACTCGAAGAGTTCCTCCTGGTCCTGTCCTTCGTCCCAGCCTTCTTCCTTCATCATCTGGCGGAAGTGAGGCAGAGCGTTAGGATAGTTGTCCTGAGGATTCTCCGTATGGAACTCGTAGCCGTTCTTCTTTGCAAGTTCCACGATCTCCGGAGCCAGAGGGCCAGGAAGGTTGCCCATCTTGCCCTGGATCATTCCCCAGGTATCCTTGTCTATGTTGCTGAAGCGCTCCTTGCCCTGGCTCATCGCAAAGATGTTCATAAGGGCGGTGTTCTTGGTATACTGGCTGAAAGGAGTAACGAGCGGTGGATAACCGAGTTTTGGCCATACGTACTCAACCTCCTTGAAGAGTTTCACGAGGAGCTCGTCAATTGTGCTCTCGTGCTCTCCGTGAGCGCGCTCTGCAGCGTTGATGGCACCCTTGAAGACTTCCAGGTCCGCCATCATTGAGCCCATCATTCCTCCAGGAAGTCCGCAGCCTACCAGCAGGGACGTCATCTTTGAGTTTGTAGGGTTGATCCAGTAGCCAAGGAAGTCGTCGATGAAGCTCTGGGTGAGCTTGCGCACCTCCATATAGGCGTCCATATTCACGTCCTTTACAAGGAATCCGTCAGCCTTGAGCATCTGCTGGATGGTGATCACATCCGGATGAACCTTTCCCCAGGAAAGCGGCTCAACTGCAACGTCAAGGTATTCGGCGCCTGCGCGTGCAACTTCCAGCATTGAAGCTACTGAGAATCCGGGGCCTGTATGTCCGTGGTACTGAACCTTGATGTGAGGATATTTCTTCTTGATGTCGGCGACAAGCTCTCCAAGGACGTTGGGGCGGCCTACGCCGGCCATATCCTTGAGGGCGATCTCGTCAGTTCCGTATTCAACAAGCTTGTCAACCACGCCCATATAATACTCTACTGTATGTACAGGAGAGTGGGTGATGGAAAGGGCTGCCTGTGAGATCATTCCAGCCTTCTTTGCATACTCTACGGAAAGCTTGAGGTTGCGGTGGTCGTTAAGGCCGCAGAAGGAGCGGGCGATTTCCGTTCCCTGGGCTTTCTTCACCTTGAACATAAGTTCGCGCACGTCTGCAGGAACAGGGTTCATTCTCAAGCCGTTGAGACCTCTTTCCAGCATATGTGTCTGGATGCCGGCCTTAAGGAATGGAGCGGTCCACTTCCTTACCGCAACATTAGGATTCTCTCCAAAAAGGAGATTAACCTGCTCGAAAGCTCCTCCATTGGACTCGATTCTGTCAAAACAACCCATTTCAATGATTGCAGGGGCCACCTGCACAAGCTGATCCACCCTTGGAACGTACTTGCCGGAGGACTGCCACATATCCCTGTAGACGAGGGAGAATTTTATTTCACGTGCCATATATTTTAAAAAAGATTTAATTTTAAGTCAAAACGTCCAAAGTTAACATTTTTTTATATATTTTTACGAGTTTCCATTTACAAGAGTTATGAAAAAAGTTTTTCACATACTGTTATTTCTGATTATTTGTCTTGGTGCAGCCGCACAGGAGATTGTTTCAGTGAGCGGTAGAGTGATAGATACAGACACATCCCGCCCTCTGGCTTCCGCTTCCATCAACCTTGACGGGACCAACATCTCAATCATCACCAACAGGGACGGTGACTTCACCCTCAAGATGCCCGCCAACCAGGCAGAAGGAGGAAAGATTGTCATCAGTTTCCTCGGATACGTGATAAGGGAGGTTCCTGTGGCCAGTTTCCCTCAGGATGGTTCCCCGCTTTCCATCAGGATGACCCCTATATCCCTTGAGCTGGACCCGGCCGTCATCCGCTCCATAGACCCTCAGGTACTGTTCCGCACGGTATTCGGCCGAATCAAGGACAACTACCCCAATGAGCACGTAGGAATGACCACCTTCTACAGGGAGCTCATCCGCAAGGACAGCAACAAGTACCTTGTCCTCAACGAGGCCGTCGTAGATGTTGACAAGGCTCCTTACAACAACTACGCATCGGACAGGGCCGCCATATACAAAGGCAGGGGCAGCGTGAACGTGAGCCCTTCGGACACCCTGTTCGTCAAATTCCAGGGAGGAATCCTCAGCGCCCTTGCCATCGATATGGCAAAGCATCCTTTCGCTGGACTTGACGTATTCTCCGCATCGGACGCATACCAGTTCTCAATGGGAGAGATAGCCAACATTGACGACCAGCCCTTCTACACCCTCAACTTTATGGGAAAGCGCCAGCTTGAGGACTTTATGTTCAAGGGCACTATGTACATTGACACTGAAAGTTACGCTATTGCCCGAATAGAATTCCAGATGGACATCAGCGACCTCAACCGCGACGAAGCCGCCAAGCTGTTCATAATCCGTATGCCGCCAACAATGCGCTTCACAATGGACCACGCTGAGTACATTGTAAACTACAAGAAGGTGGACGGAAAGTGGTACTTTGACTACTCCAAGACCGATATGGGATTCTATGTGCGCAAGGTCCGCTCCCTCTTCCGCCATTACTACGGAATCACTTCCGAGATGGCCGTGACTGACCATAAGGACGAAGCCCTTATCATTGACAGCCACGACAGGGTGCGCACAAACCAGATCCTCACGGACAACATCAGCGACTTCGAGGACCCGGATTTCTGGGAGGACTACAACATCATCCAGCCTGACCAGACCATCCAGGCCGCCATCCAGAGGATCATCAGGCAGCTTAACAGAAGGCGTTAAGCCCTGGGTATAAGAAAATACCCGATTGCATATTGCAAGGTTCAAAAGTTTTTGTACCTTTGCAACTCCAACACGGTGCGATTAGTTCAGTTGGTAGAGCACCAGATTGTGGTTCTGGGTGTCGTGGGTTCGAGCCCCACATCGCACCCCAACTGAAAAAGGACGGCTTATGGGCCGTCCTTTTTCAGTTGGGGTGCGATGCCGCCTGCGGCGGATCGCCCCTGCCGATCCCCCTGCACCCCCAGGGGACGGGGGAAAGGATTCCCCCACACGGCTTCGCCGTCCTCATTCGGTCGGCCTCCGGCCTCCGAAATTCACCCGACCTCCGAAACTCACAGGGAATAGCGTATAATGGCAAGTCGGTCTTTTTCGCTCCCCGGCTCCGATGGCAGGTAAAAGTTCACGTGAGAGGAAGGACAGCAATAGTAGTTGATTCCGGCATATATGACACCTAGCGGGAATGCAGCCCCTTCCTTTGTCTGCCGGACGGCCTTGTAACCCTTTCTATCCAGATTATATACAAGCACGTGGTCAGCCCCTTCCAATTCAAAGGCAAGGTATATCCTGTCCGTTGTTTTCTGGACGTTGGTGACAGACAGGTCGCATCCCCCGAAATCAAAGACAAATGCCGGCCATATGAAATCATCTTTGGTGTATCCGTAAATCTCTCCTGAATGGGACTGGAAACTGTAAACGGAATCATCACATCGGAAAAAGCGGCTGTTCTGAACTTCAGACGCAGGAGTATAACTGTGCGTAGTCAGATAATCCGGTGCAGGACGCGCAACGGAAGAAAACCTCTTCTTGCCAATATTATAGCCGCAGTCATACGCATCTCCGCTCTGAAAGCCAATGATACTTATCGTGTCATCATCCACCCTTCCTAAACATTTCAAAGTAATGTCATTATCCTGAATCATATATACTTCCGAAAGGGAGCAATCTTCAATGACATATTCGAGAATGGCTTTTTCCGTCAGGACTTCAAGTAACCGGTCCTGATACACATAGAAATCAATGATTGGTCCATCACTCTTCAGGGATGTCAGGAAGGAGCCGTTCCAGTCAAAGACCAGTATTTCATCCTTCTCCTTGTCCAGAAGGAAGAATCGGTCCGTGGCTACATCCATTACTACACGCCCTTCCTGTCCGAGGCTGGTCTCGCCCGGGTAATGGAGAGGGAAGACATCAGCCTTGGAGTACAGGTCCTGACTGCTGACAGGCTTTTTCAATGCTTTGGGGACATCAACCTTCAACTGGTTTGAATCGCCCTGCCAACAGGAGCAAACCGCCAGACAGGCCAGCAATACAGAAAAGAGCGGTCTCATATTGGAGAATCTACAGGCGGGGTTTCTTGATTACTCTCAAGACGAGGGAGACCATATAGATGATCACTCCATAAAAGACCGGGATCAAGGCTATCTTCAAGCCGCCGAAGAAAACGCCCGGGGATATCAGGTCGAAAAGGCCGGTGACACTTTCTCCCAAAGCGTCCGAAACCTGCTGAAGCGCGACGAACATCTGACGGATGCCTATCATAAGCGTAAAGAATCCAAATACCAATGCAAAGGCCCCGATTTCCTTAATCCAACGGGGAGCTTTCCAAGCGGCGAAGAAAAGGGCAACTAGAAGAATTGTAAGGATGGTCATATAACCGGCTCCTCCTTGCATAAAAAGTTTGAACATAGTGCGTTGTATTTATCTGGTTTGAAATTCTGTCGTAAATGTAAGGGAAGGACTTCCTTTATCAAAACCGAAACCCCACGTACGGCAGTTAAAACCCCAATGTGGCTTTTTTAATTGGCAGAACCCCTGTTCGTTTGCTATATTTGTGTTGGAAATGAAACGGCTTTTGATCATATCCTACTGGATAATCGCCATTCTTCTGATGGCGGTTGTACTCAGCAGTCTTGATTACAGCTTCCTTGAAGCGCTGTTCATCGGGTCGCTGTTCCTCCCCGGCGCCCTGGCAGCCAGATACTTCTTTCCAAAGGTCAACTATAACAACAGGTGGTCCGGCATTGGAGAGACAATCTTTATTGTAATGGGAATCTTGTTTGGAGAAATCCTTCTGTTTATGATCGCCCACTTTTGCATCCTTTCCTTCAGGGGGAATCTTCCCGGGGCAATGATTAACATACCAGACCTTCCTAGCATATTGTCGAATCCGGTTTTCATTGCCATCATCCTGACTTCCCTTGCCGCCGGCAGTCATTTCTTTGAAGCGTGGCTGGACAAAAAGCTCCCCAGCCAGCCTGGCTCCATTTCTTTTACCTCAGAGAGGAAAGCGGTGACGCTGCCTATAGACGATATCCTTTACGTAGAATCCAATGACGATGCCACCACCATCGTCGCGTCAGGCGGCCGGCGTTTCAAGAACTACACCCCCATCTCCCAATGGGAAGCGACCCTAAGGCCCCATTTCATCCGGATCCACCGCTCCTTTCTTGTAAACAAGTCTGCAGTAACCCGGATAGATGTCGACCTTCTATACATAGACGACATTCAGCTGCCCATTTCCAGAAAGTACAAGGAAGCTGTCTCCGATATTTTCCAATAGACTTCAATTAAACGTTTAACATACCGCTTGTTAGGAAAGGTTTCGCAATCTTTGCAGAAAACTTGAACTATGAAGATGAAGGAACTGTGCGAGAGCGAAAGGCCTCGCGAAAAGATGCTTTCCGGCGGAGCGGAGGTGCTGAGCAGCGGCGAGCTGCTCGCCGTGCTGCTGCGCACCGGAAGCTCCGGCAAGAACGTGCTTGAACTGTCTCAGGAGATTCTGTCCTGCGCTAATGGAAGCCTGATAACCCTTAGCGGAATGTCCCTTGGGCACCTGCTTGAAATTGACGGTATGGGAAAGGGCAAGGCCGCGACGCTGATGGCCTGCTTCGAGCTAGGCAGGCGGCTCTTTGCGGAGCGGTCTGCCATCAACAAGACGCCAATAACCTCCCCCAAGAAGGTATTTGAACTGATTATCCCCACTATGCTTGGCCTGGACCACGAAGAGTGCTGGGTCATTTTCCTGAACACGGCGCAGTATTGCACGGGTATGCAGAGACTATCGTCCGGAGGACAAAGTGCCACAATTGTGGATGTTAAGGAGGTGATTCGGCTCGCGTTGGAGCGGAAGGCCGCCCATATTGTACTGACACACAACCATCCGTCCGGGAACCCGCATCCCAGCCAGGAGGACCTTAGGCAGACGGCGGCGCTGAAAAAAGCCCTCACGCCAATGGGCATAGGGCTGATAGACCACGTAATTGTATGCGACGACTGCTATTTCAGCTTCTCTGACGATGCCACCTCTTCCGCATTCAGCTAAAGTTCCTTGCGGAGGCGGGCCATTGGGATTCCCAGCTGGTCCCTGTACTTTGCTATGGTGCGGCGGGCTACCTTGTAGCCGCGGGCGGACATCTGCTCCACGAGCTGGTCGTCCGTGAGCGGGCGGCGCTTGTCCTCGTGCTCTACGCACTCAGTGAGCGCCTTCTTGAGCTCGCGCGTGGACACCTCCTCGCCCTCCTTGTTCTCAAGGCCTTCGGAGAAGAAGTATTTCAGGGGGAAGACCCCGAAGTGGGTTTCTATGTATTTGCTGTTCACAACGCGAGAGATGGTGGAAATGTCAAAGCCTGTACGCTCCGCAATGTCTTTGAGCACCATAGGGCGCAGCTTGGTTTCGTCCCCGTCTATGAAATAGTCGTGCTGGAACTCTATGATGGCGTTCATAGTGGTCTCAAGGGTGTTGAAACGCTGCTTGAGGGCCTCTACGAATCGCTTTGCGGAGTCAATCTTCTGCTTGACGAAGCTTGCCGCCTCCTTGTCCTCCTTGCTGTCGGAATATTTGGCGGTCTGGAGCATATCTGAATATTTGCGCTTCACCTTCACTTCCGGAATGTTGAAGCGCGGCATTGTCATAACAAGCTGTCCGTCAACAAGATCCAGCATAAAGTCAGGGACTATCTGCTGAGCCTGGTCGCTGTAGGAATCGTCTATCTGGCCGCCCGGAGACGGGTTCAGCTTGATGATTCGCGCCACGGCGGCTTTCAGCTGCTCCGCGCTCATCTTGGACCTGGTCAGGATCTTCTGGAAATGCTTGTTGGCAAATTCGTCAAAGTATTTTTCAAGGATGAGGATGGCTGCGCTGTTCTCCGGCGATGGCTTTGCCGCTTTGAGCTGAAGCAGCAGGCACTCCCTCAGGTCCCTGGCACCAACGCCCGCGGGATCGAATTCCTGAATTATCTTGAGCATTGACTCAACCTCTTCATAATCAGTCTCAATGCCGGCACGGAAGGCCATATCGTCCACCAGGGAATCAAGGTCTCGGCGTAGGTAGCCGTCCTCGTCAAGGCTGCCTATGATGAACATTGCAACGTCTCTCTGATGCGGAGTAAGGTGGCGGAAGCCCAGCTGCTCTTCCAGACTCTGGTGGAAACTTTCCTTTACGGAGAAGGTGTTGTATTCAGGGCGCTCGTCATTGCCCCAGTTCTTTACGGAGAGGCGGTACCCCGGGATGGGATCGTCGTCCTTCATCTCGTCAAGGGAGACGTCCTTTGGCTGGTCGTCATCGTCACTGTCGCGGCCGTCGGAAGAGTGGTCGTCGTCCAGCACAGGATTGTTGTCAAACTCATCTTTGACTTTCTGGCTCAGTTCAAGGAGCGGAGTCTCGATAAGCTTGATTGTCTGAATTTGCAGCGGCGATAGTTTCTGCTGCTGCTTCTGTGCCAGTTCCTGTTTAATCATCAGTTACGATGCGTCCTAGAAGGATGCCGTTTCAGGGCTGATAGGGAGGACAAGATGCAGGGTATCAATAATATACGAGTTGTTCTTGTCCACTATCGGGTAATTGATATTCTCTTTTACTATGAAGGCCGTTGGGAATTCAGAAGAGATTTCCTGAAGCAGTTTCATTGCTTCCGAGCGGGTGCGGAAGTCACCCACGGTAACCTTGAAGAATGGATTCACGAAACTCCTGTATGCGAAGATTCCGGGATGGGCGGCCTCGAAGCGCCTTTGGGCGGCTTCTGACTCTCCGCGGGCGTTCTGGGTGTTGTTGAAGTAGATGCGCACCCTGAAACCGGAAATGACCTCTGACTTGTTGTCCTCTATGTGCTTTGCCAAACCTGCGCGGATGCTTTCCGGCTGCTTGACCGTGACGGTGGCGTCACGGCCGTCCAGCACGCGGAAAATATCCTTGCCTATAAGGGAAGTGTCCATCTGTGCGGAAGGGCGGATAACAAGCGAATCCACAACCTGATAGCCCTGCGGGACCACTATATCCTGAGCGCGCAGGCAGAAGGCGCCCGCGGCCAGAACAATCATAACTGCCAATAATTTCTTCATCTTCCTATAATCCTTGATAGTTTTCAAGCAGGTCTGAGAGGCTGATATCGTCCAGCTTAATCTCCCTGCTGATGCCGTTCTTCAGCTGCACGGTGAGCACCAGGTCCAGGTCATAGCCCGAATAATTGCCGGCGGAAACCGTGTTGATAAGTGTCATCAGGTCCATTGAAGGACCCAGGGTGGCGGTGCAAGGAACCTGGTAGGTCTTTACGCTCTTGCGGCTGACTTCAACCGGGCCTCCCTTGATTACTATGGCCGTGTCCGCGGCTTCGTTAAGGACGGCTCCGTCAATGTCAGAGATGGTAAATGCAATGGCCGGATTGTCTATCTCAACATCCAGCACGGCATCCACCGCAGTGAAGCCCCTCAAGGACACCGATCCCAACTTGCAGGAGTTGATCTTAATATCCTTGAAATTGCCGCAGGCGGTTGCTGCAATCAGCATCAGAGCTAAGGCTAAAAGCCTGACCTGGCGTATTCCTTTCATCTTTTCCATTTAGGCAAAGATAAAGATATTCACGTAAAAATCCTATCTTTGCCCCACGATTCCCCTCAAGGGACGTGCCAAAAGGATGAAAGTGTACATAGAGACATTCGGATGCCAGATGAATGTGAATGACACTGAGGTTGTCTTTTCCATTCTTGCAGGCGAAGGTTACGAGCGCACGGAGGACATCTCCCAGGCGGATCTCATAATGGCCAACACCTGCTCCGTCCGCGACAACGCGGAGCAGCGCATCTGGGGCCGCATAGACCAGTTTATGATCCAGAAGCGGGCCCGTGCCGGCGTCCTCATAGGCATACTTGGCTGTATGGCGGAAAGGCTCAAGGACCAGCTTCTGGATACCGGAAAAGTTGACATCGTGGCAGGGCCCGATGCATACCGCAGCCTCCCCCAACTGGTAGCCGCCGCCCGCGAAGGCCATCCCCAGATCAACGTCCTCCTTTCCCGCGAGGAAACCTACGGAGACATCTCCCCCGTCCGCATTGACAAGAACGGCGTATCCGCCTTCATTTCCATTATGCGCGGATGCAACAACGTCTGTTCCTACTGCGTGGTGCCCTACACCCGCGGAACGGAGCGCAGCCGCGACCCCCGCACCATTGTCAGGGAGGCCTGCGACGTCTTCAACGCCGGTTACAAGGAGGTCACCCTCCTGGGCCAGAACGTTGATTCCTACCGCTTTGGGGACACTTCCTTTGCCGATCTGCTTGCATTGGTGGCGGACATAAACCCCCTTCTGCGCGTGCGCTTCTCCACATCCAACCCGCAGGACATTTCTGACGATGTCATCTACACGATGGCGCGCTACCCCAACATCTGCAAGCACATCCACCTTCCGGTTCAGTCCGGATCGGACCGGATGCTCCAGAAGATGCGCCGCCGCTACACCCGCGAATGGTACCTTCAGCGCGTCGCCTTCATCCGCAGCGTCATCCCTGACTGCGGCCTCACCACGGACGTGATCGCTGGCTTCTGTTCGGAAACCCTTGAGGACCATCTCCAGACCCTCTCCCTCTTTGAGGAAGTGGTCTTTGACGCCGCCTTTATGTTCTATTATTCCGAACGCCCCGGCACAATTGCCGCCCGCAATTATCCTGACGACGTTCCCCTGGACGAAAAGACCCGCCGCCTGAACGAAATCATCGCCCTTCAGGGGCGTATGAGCCTCAAGAGCTATAGCGCCGACATTGGCAAGACCTTCGAGGTCCTTGTGGAAGGCCCTTCCAAGAAGAATCCCGACGAGCTCTGCGGCCGCGCCTCCAACAACAAGATGTGCGTCTTTCCGGACACCGTCCACAAGGCCGGCGACTACGTCACCGTAAAGGTCCTCTCCTGCACCCCCGCCACCCTTATATGCGAACTCGTCTAGCGATTATCCTCCTTTGCCTTTCTATTCTGGCAAGCGCACAGGAGAGCAGGAAATCTTACGGCAATGAGGTTTCCTTTTCCGCCGGTGTTTATGCCCCTTTGACGCAGAATAAAGGGAATGACCTTCTGCTCTCCCTTTCCTACGGGCATTTCTCCCATAGCGGACTGGGCTATACTACTGGCATTCAATACATTCCCAGCGTAGTCAATGTCAATGATGTCCTGGGATTTCCCATTGCCATCGCTTTCAGGACAGGCGACAAGAGTGCGGCCGACCGCTTTGAAAGCGCCGCCGACAATGCGGCGCGCAGCGCCCTGATGAGCGGTTCCGACAATCAGGAAATCCTCAAGAGCGCTCTCCTGGGCCTCTTCAACCAGGCCAAGTTCTCTCTGGGGATTACCCCTGGGTACATTATTGGCGATTCTTCCTCCGTAGGCTGGAGCCGTATCGGCCAGCTGACACGGGAAGAATTCTGGACAGAGAGGGTATCTCCCCTCTATCTCTCCCTTGACGCCGGCATTGCCTTCAACCTCAGTATCTGGCGTTTTGACCTGATTCTCCAGCCGGCCGTCCACTGCTGGCTCACCGACAGTCTCGTACCCCACTATGCGGTTGTTGACGAGATCTCCGGTCCCCTTTCAGAAAAAGCCTCCCCTGCCAGATGGTTCTTCTCCTTCTCCGGCGGCCTTTCCTTCAGATTCTAACTCCTCCCTTTTAGCCGGGGCCCCAACCCCGTCTAACACTCGTCAAACACACGCCGTCGTGCGAAGCAACGCACGCTCCCTGGAGGGGACTTGCATCTTCATTCACCGCCTATTCGCTCCGCCCCGTACCTGCCGCAGTCTGTGGAGTTTGGTTCAGGAAAAGGGCCTTTGGTGTACCAATTGGGAGTGAGAGCGGAAGGAGCACGGGAGGGGGATTTGGGCGGTGTTAACAACTTTGTGGAAAAAAATGTAAAGTATTGGAAGAAAATGGAAAATTATTTATAATTTTGCACACTACGAAACGTATACAGATATGCTCACTTTCATTGGCGAATACTCTTGCAAACTGGACGACAAAGGCCGTCTGGTAATGCCTTCCGCATTCAAGAATATCCTGCCTGAAGGTGGCGATGTACGGTTTGTCGTGAAGAAAGACATCTTTGCACCCTGCCTGGAAATGTACCCCTTCGAAGAGTGGGAGAGACAGTCCGCAGAGGTCAAGTCCAAACTGAATTTCTTCAACGCCGAGCACGCCAAGTTCTGGAGAGAGTATATGAGAAACCGGTCCGTAGTGGAGCCCGATCCTAAATTCGGCCGAATTTCTATCTCCAAGAAGCTGCTCGAAGCAATAGGGATAACCAAGGAAGTAGTTTTCTGCGGCAATGACTACAAGATAGAAATCTGGGCCAAGGACCTTTACGAGGCAAGTCAGATTTCCAACGAAGAATACATTGCAATAGCCGGGAAACTATCCGAACAGAGATAGCGGGAGGCAGGAGCAATGTCTGAATACCACAATCCAGTCCTTCTAGAAGAAAGCGTCAACGCCTTGATAGGCGATGCGTCCGGCGTATATGCCGATGCCACCTTCGGAGGAGGAGGCCACAGCGCCCTGATCCTGTCCAGGCTGTCCCGTAAGGGACGGCTCCTGGCTTTCGACAGGGACGCAGATGCCCTGGAGAACGCCCCAAAGGACAAACGGCTCACCTTGATACACAACAACTTCCGCTTCATCCACAACTTTGCCTTGCTGCACGGAGTGGAGTTCGACGGAATACTGGCGGACCTTGGAGTATCATCCCACCAGTTCGACACGCAGGAAAGAGGCTTCTCCTTCCGCTTCGACTCAAAACTGGATATGCGGATGAACGCGGAAGGAGAGCGCACTGCGGCAGACGTGGTCAACAACTATCCCGTAGAGAAACTGGAGGAAATTTTCAGGCTTTACGGCGAACTGGAGAACCCGGGGCGGGTGGCAAAGCTCATCGACGCGGCGCGCAAGCAGTCGCAGATCCTCACCACCAGCGAGCTGAACAAGGCCGTTGAGAGCGCCCTGCCGCCCTATGCGGACCACAAATGGCTTGCAAAACTGTACCAGGCGCTGAGGATAGAAGTGAACGAGGAGATGCGCTCCCTTGAGAAGTTCCTGCAAGGAGCGGCTGAAAGCCTGAAGCAGGGCGGAAAGCTGGTGGTGATAACATACCACTCCCTGGAGGACCGGATGGTCAAGAACTTCATAAAGACAGGCAACATAGAAGGCAACGAGCAAAGGGATATGTACGGGAACAACGCAAGCCCGCTGAAGGCCGTTAACCGCAAGCCCATCCTGCCTTCGGAAGACGAGATACAGACAAACACACGCGCCAGAAGCGCAAAACTGAGAATAGCGGAGAAAGCATAGAGATGGATCAGCAGAAGAAGAGATTCAGATTGTCCGACGTTGGGAAGTTCATAAAGAACTCCCTGTTGGCCATACTTCGCGGAGAGCTCCTCCTGAGGCTCAACGTGAACAAATTCTTCCCGCAGATAGCCTATACGTTCCTGCTGTTCGCCCTTTCCATCCTGTTCAGCCTTATGGTGGACAGCACCCTTGGCAAGGTGGAGCAGAACAAGCTCACGCTTCAGGAACTGGAAAGGCTCAACTCCCAGAAGACATTCGAGCTTATAACCCTCAACCGCAGGAGCACTGTTTCCACGCTACTTCAGGAGCAGGGCTCGGATGTGGCGGAGCCGGTAAAACCTGCGAAGATATTGAAATAGATCCCCGGACAAGCCGGGGATGACGGAACAACGGATATGGAGGAGGTAAAGATAACAAAGAAGAAAAGGGACAGCGTAGGCCGAGGCCTGCACTGGTTCTACCTGTTGTTCCTCCTCATTTCAGTGGGGCTGATCGTCCGTCTGGTATACTTGATCTTTGTCTTCAAGCCGGACCCGGTGGTAGAGTCAATGCTCACCCCTTCTTCTACAGAAGTACCCATAGAGCCAAAGCGAGGATCCATCCTGGCTTCCGACGGCCGCGTACTGGCAATGTCATTCACCTGCTACGACCTTTATATGGACTGCACCGTCCGGAAGGACGCATATGCGCAGATGGAAGACGGAGCTGAAAGGGAGAAGGAATGGCTGGCCAAGGCAAACGAACTGGCCAAAGGCCTGTCCGAGATCCTTGGCGACAAGAGCGCCGCGGACTACTACAACCTGATCCGCAACGGCAGGGCCCAGGGGCGCAAGTACGTGAACATATGCAGGGGCGTTGACGAAGGCACCTATCGCCGCATAGCGGCGCTGCCCCTTTACAACGAGGGACGCTACGCGGGCGGACTCATCGACGACGAGAAATACATCGTCCGTAAATATCCATACGGAACGCTGGCCAGGAGGACCGTGGGCTTCGTACGCCGCAACGAGAGCGTGCGCAACAGCCGCGTGGGAATTGAGGGCCGCTACGACCACATCCTCCACGGAGAGGAGGGCGTGGAATATTTGCGCACCACTGACCTTGGCCGCGTCAGGGACTACGCCCAGGAGTACAGGCTTGCAAAGGATGGGCAGGATGTGCGCACCACGCTGAACATAGACATCCAGGATGTGGCTGAAAGGGCGCTGCGCTCCCAGATAGAGGAAGACCCGGAACTGGAAGGCGGCTGCACTATTGTGATGGAAGTCAAGACAGGGGCGATACGCGCAATGGTCAATCTCCTGCGGGATTCCGTATCGCTCAAGATGGAGGAGTCTATGAACCTTGCCATTGGCAGGCTGGGAGAGCCGGGTTCCGTATTCAAGGCGGTCAACCTTATGTCCAACCTTGAGGACGGCAAGGTCAAGAGCCTTGACGAGACCCTCCCCACCAACCACGGACTGTTCCCTCCTTTTGCACAGGACCACTACATAACCAGCTACGAGGCCCGCTCCCACAGCAATGTCATAAGCCTGGTGGAGGGCTTCTCCATTTCCTCCAACTACGTTTTCAGGAAGTTGGCCTCCGACAACTACCGCGACAACCCGCAGTCCTACATAGACAAGATCTATATGTACAAGCTGGGAGAGGCTTTCGACTTTGACCTGGAAGGCCTGGCCAAGCCCAACGTCCCCGACCCCAAGTCCGCCGCCTGGAGCGGCACGGACCTGGCCTCAGTGGCCATCGGCTACTCCATCTCAGAGACTCCCCTGCACATCATAACCTTCTACAACGCCATTGCGAACAAGGGCAGGATGATGAAGCCGTACCTGGTGGAGGACATCGAGGAAGGCGGCGTAGTGGTAGAGAAGATGGGCCCCAGCGTGCTCAACGCCTCCATCTGCTCAAAGGCCACCGCCGACACCATAACCCGCGCCCTAAGGGCCGTCGTAGAGTATGACCACGGTACGGGAAGCAGGCTCAAGAACAAGAACTACTCCTTTGCCGGGAAGACAGGAACCGCCAGGGTTGCCCTGAACGGGGGAGGATACGAAAAGGGCGGCCTCAAGAAGCACCAGGGAACCTTCGTGGGCTTCTTCCCGGCCGAAGACCCCAAATACACAATCATAACGGTCGTTTACAGCAACCTCACCTATGCCAACACCTACGGCGGGACAAAGCCTGCGGCGGTGGTAAGGGAGATTGCGGACTATATATATGCTATGGACCCCATATGGGAAGAACAAATCAGCCGCTCCGGTAAGATGCCGGAGATGAAGGCGCAGCTCCCGGCGGTCGAGGAAGGCAAGGTCCCGGATGTGACGGGACTGGGCCTCAAGGACGCGCTGTTCGTGCTGGAAAATGCAGGATACGTATGCTCCTACTCCGGATACGGCCACGTGGTTTCCCAGGTAAACGAGGGCAATAAAGTAACAATTACACTGAAATGAAACTCCAGGACATCATAAAAGGCACCGATGCCAAAATACTTTACGGCACGCCTGAAACACAGATTGACGCAATAGTCAGCGATTCACGCAAGGCGGCGGCCGGCGCGGCGTTCTTCGCCGTCAAGGGCCACGACCGCGACGGCCACGACTACATAGACTCCGCTCGCGCCGCCGGGGCCAGCGCAATAGTCTCCGCAAGCCGCAGGGACCTTGCCCTTTGCGCCGCCAACTTCTACGGCCATCCGTCAGAGAAGCTCTCCCTTGTGGGAATCACCGGCACAAACGGCAAAACCACCACCGTCACCCTTCTGTACAACCTTTTTATGGGCCTGGGATACAACTGCGGCCTGCTCTCTACCATTGCCAACTATGTCGGCCGCAAGCGCAGCGAGACCGAGAACACCACTGCGGACCCCATAACCATAAACCGTCTCCTCAAGGAGATGAACGACCAGGGATGCGAATACTGTTTTATGGAAGTCAGCTCCATAGGCGTAGAGCAGGACAGGGTCGCCGGGCTCCATTTCAAGCTTGGAATCTTCTCCAACCTCACCCACGACCACCTGGACTACCACGGAACCTTTGCGGAGTACCTCAGGTGCAAGAAGCTTTTCTTTGACTCCCTTCCTTCCGACGCCATCGCCCTGATAAACATTGACGACCGCAACGGAATGGTAATGGTGCAGAACACCGCCGCCAAGGTTGTGACCTACTCCTGCCGCAATATGGCGGACCACACCTGCCGCATCCTTGAGGAAAGCTTCGAGGGAATGCTCCTGAAGATTGACGGCACCGAGACCTGGACCCGCCTCATTGGCCAGCACAACGCATATAACATCCTCGCAATCTACTCCGCGGCAAGATGCCTTGGATCAGGCAAGGACGAGACCCTTGTGGCCCTGAGCAAGCTGGAATCCGCTCCGGGACGCCTTGAGAACCTCCGCGGTCCAAGGGGCCTTTCCGTGGTGATAGACTACGCCCACACCCCTGACGCAATGGAGAACGTCCTCAAGACCCTGCGCGAGATAGCCCCTGAAAAACAGCTCGTCTGCCTGTTCGGCTGCGGCGGCGACCGCGACCGTACAAAGCGTCCTGAGATGGCCAAGGTTGCCGAAGCCTTCGCGGACAGGATAATAGTCACATCCGACAACAGCCGCACGGAGCGCACGGAGGACATCCTTGAGGATATCCGGAAGGGATTCGGCGGCGAAGGGCTGCGCAAGGCCATATTCATAGCCGACAGGCGCGAAGCCATCCGCACCGCCATCATCACTGCCAACGACGGAGCCACCATCCTGCTTGCAGGCAAGGGCCACGAGACATATCAGATTATTGGAACCGAACACCGCCACTTTGACGAGAGAGAAGTTGTGGCGGAAGTGTTCAAAACTATGCTAAACTAAACCATCCTTATGATCTACCATCTTTTCCAACTCCTCCAAGACTACGATTTCCCGGGTCACAGACTGATGAATTACCTGACCTTCAGGGCCATCCTTGCCAGTATGATAAGCCTGCTGGTAGCCCTGTTCGCGGGCAAGAAGATTATCGGGATCCTCCAGAAACACCAGATTGGAGAAACCATCCGCGACCTTGGCCTGCAGGGACAGATGGAGAAGAAAGGCACCCCCACAATGGGTGGAATCATTATAATAGTGTCCGTCCTGGCCTCAGTCCTGCTGGTTGGAGACCTTACCAACATCTACAACCTGCTGCTCATCCTCACCACCGTATGGTGCGGCGCCCTTGGCTTTGCGGACGACTACATCAAGGTATTCAAGAAAAACAAGAACGGCCTTAGCGAGCGCAAGAAACTCATAGGGCAGATAAGCCTGGGATTTGTGATAGCGCTCATAATGTGCCTCCATCCCGGAATCCTTTCCGACAAGCTCGTAACCACAATACCGTTTGTAAAGGCCCACGAGTTCGACTACTCCTGGCTCTCCCCTTTCAGGGGCCAGCTGGGCGTGTACTGCACCTGGGCCATCTACGTGATACTCATTGTGGTGGTGATCGTGGCCTGCTCCAACGGCACCAACCTCACTGACGGAATGGACGGCCTGGCCGCCGGCACCACCGCCATAGTTGGCGTGGTGATAGGCGTCCTTGCCTGGCTCAGCGGCAACGTGATTGACACCGCCTACCTGAACATTATGTACATCCCCGGGGCCGGCGAGGTGGCCATATTTATGGCAGCGTTCGTGGGGGCGCTGATGGGATTCCTATGGTACAATTCCTTCCCCGCCCAGGTATTTATGGGCGACACCGGAAGCCTTACCATTGGAGGTATCATAGGTGTAAGCGCGGTCCTCATCAGAAAAGAGCTGCTGCTCCCGCTGCTTTGCGGAATATTCGTGGTGGAAAGCGCCTCCGTGATTATCCAGAGGACATATTTCCGCCGTACAAAGAAGAAATACGGAGAAGGCCGCAGGTACTTCCTGATGGCCCCTATCCACCACCATTTCCAGAAAAAAGGATTGCCTGAACCTAAGATAGTCAGCAGATTCTGGATTGTAGGAATCATACTTGCCGTTTCCACACTGGCGTTACTGAAACTTAGATAAGATTTATGTCAAGAGTAGTTGTTTTAGGAGGTGCCGAGAGCGGCGTAGGAGCCGCCGTACTGGCTAAAGTCAAAGGTTTCGATGTCTTTCTGTCCGACAACGGGAAGATCAAGGAAGAATATGCCGCAGAGCTTCGCAAATGGGACATCCCGTTCGAAGAGGGCGGACATACGGAATCCCTGATCCTGAATGCCGACGAGGTTGTAAAGAGCCCCGGCATCCCGCTGACCGCCCCGATGGTTGTAAAACTGGAGCAGCAGGGCACGCACATAGTATCTGAAATAGAGTTTGCCGGACGCTACGACACGGCAAAGAAGATATGCATCACCGGGTCCAACGGCAAGACAACCACCACTTCCCTCATCTACTACCTGCTTCAGCAGGCCGGCCTCAACGTGGGTCTGGGAGGGAACATTGGCAAGAGCTACGCCTACCAGGTTGCTACCGAGCACTATGACTATTACGTACTGGAAATAAGCAGTTTCCAGTTGGACAACGTATATGACTTCCGCCCGGACATAGCCATCATCACCAACATCACCCCGGACCATCTTGACAGGTACGACCACAATATGGAGAACTACGTCAAGGCAAAGTTCCGCATCACCCGCAACCTGCGCCCTGAGGACTGCTTCATCTTTGATTCCGACGATGCCATAACCATCGCCCACCTGGACAAGATCATCCTCCAGACCAAGATGCTGCCCTTCACCCAGGAGCGCGAGGTGCAGCAGGGAGCCTTCCTGCGCGATGACCGTATGGTCATCCGCTACGAGCAGGACGAGAGCGAGATCTTCCTGGAGGAGCTGGCCCTTGGCGGCAAGCACAACATTTACAATTCAATGGCAGCGGCCCTTGCCGCCAAGGCAATGGACATAGAGAACGAGGTCATCCGCAACAGCCTGGCCACCTTCGCTCCCATCGAGCACAGGCTGGAACCTGTCCTGAGCATCAAGGACGTGCTTTACATTAACGACTCCAAGGCAACCAACATAGATTCCGCGTGGTACGCCCTTGAGTGCCAGAAGAAGCCCGTGGTATGGATAGTGGGCGGAAAGGACAAGGGCAACGACTACAGCATCCTCACGGATCTGGTAAAGGAGAAAGTCAAGGCAATAGTATGCCTTGGTATTGACAACGCAAAGATACACGCCGCCTTCGAGGGCATAGTGGGCAAGGAAAATATGGCCGACACCCACTCCGCCGAGGAGGCCGTAAAGGTTGCAAGCAAATTCGCGCAGAGCGGAGACGTGGTTCTCCTGAGCCCCTGCTGCGCAAGTTTCGACCTGTTCAAGAACTACGAGGACCGCGGCGAGAAATTCAAGCAGGCGGTAAGGAACCTGTAACGCATTATGGCAAAGAGCAAAGGAAAGACCACATTCATAGACCGCCTGGGAGGAGACAAGGTGGTATGGACAATCATGCTCTTCCTTTGCATGATCTCCCTGGTGAGCCTGTTCTCCGCAACCTCCCAGCTGGCATCCGAATCCAACACCCGCCTGAACATAGTGAAGGACCAGGTCATAACCATTGCAATGGGACTGTTCTTTGTGTTCCTCTGCTATAGGGTCAACTCCATAAAGCTGTTCAAGGCCTTGGCTAGATGGGGCTTCGCCCTGTCGCTGGCCCTGCTGGCTTTCGTGGACCTGCACATAAAACTGCCCCTTGTATCGGCCGCAAGCATCAACGACGCCTGGCGCGTCATCAAGGTCTTCGGCTTCCAGGTTCACGTCCTGGAGGTGGTGAAAGTGGCAATGGTGATGTATCTGGCCTGGGCCATAGACCGTCTCCAGAACGGAGAGTTCAAGCTGCTTGACAAGCTGTCCAACATAAACCGCCTGGAATTCCTGGGCAACAAAATATGGCAGGAAATAATCTGCGTGATACTCCCCTCTCTCATAATTGTGGTGGCATCCCTGCCCGCCAGCAACTCAAGCGCCCTGTTCCTTGCGGGAATAATGTTCCTGACAATGCTGCTTGGAAGGATCAATTTCTTCCATATAGTGCTCACGGGCCTGTTCTGCGGGGTGATGCTTGCAGGATGCTTCGGCCTTTACAAACTGAGCAGCGGGCTCCAGCATAACGATCCGGACGCCAAGGTGCTGTTCAGGCGCATCGGCACGGGCGTAAGCCGCGTGCTGGACAAATCCATAGACTACGAGGAGATCATCCGCACGGCGGACAAGGGTTCCAAGGAATACCAGACCGCCCTGGACCGCATACGCCAGCCATACGGTGCCAAGATTGCCATAAAGGAAGGCGGCCTGTTTGGAAAGGGCCCGGGACGCAGCACCCAGAAATACAAGGTTCCCGTCATTTACGAGGACTACATATTCAGTTTCATAATTGAGGAATACGGCCTCCTGTTCGGTGGACTGATCATATTCATACTGTATCTCAGCCTGCTCGCCAGGGGCTCCATCATAGCCAGGAACTGCAACGACCACTTTGCAAAATGCGCAGTGGCGGGCCTGTGTATGCTCATCACCGCCCAGGCAATGATGCACATCACCGTGAACTGCGACATTGGCGTGCTCACGGGACAGACGCTGCCCCTTATCAGTTACGGAACGTCAGCCTTCGTTTGCTTCAGCATTGCCTTTGGAATAATCCTGTCCATAAGCAGGATGGCGGAGAAAAACGTTGAGAAAGAGAGACTTGAGGCGGCGCCGCTCATAGAACTTCAGGAAGACACGCAGGACGAGCTGCGTAACTCCCTGAACGACCTTGACCAGCTTGACTCAATGGACATATAATAAGGAACTATGGAATACAAACCAGTAAGAGTTATCATCAGCGGCGGAGGCACGGGAGGCCATATCTTCCCTGCCATCTCCATCGCATCCAGGTTCAAGGAAGTGAACCCGGAGTCCGAAATCCTGTTCGTGGGCGCGGAGGGAAGGATGGAAATGGAGAAAGTGCCTGCCGCGGGATTCCGCATAGTGGGACTTAAAGTTGCCGGCCTCCAGCGCAAGAGGAGCCTCAAGAACATAGTTGAGAACCTCAAGCTGCCCATCCGCTTTGCAAAGAGCATACGCAAGGCCCGGCACATAATCAAGGAGTTCAAGCCAGACATTGCCATAGGCGTGGGCGGATACGCCAGCGCTCCCCTGCTGTTCGCGGCCACCGAGATGAAGATACCCACCCTTATACAGGAGCAGAACGGCTTTGCCGGCCTTACAAACAAGATGCTGGGCCGAAGGGTGGACAAGATATGCGTCGCATACGAGGGAATGGAGAAGTTCTTCCCCGCCGACAAGATTGTCCTCACGGGAAACCCCATCCGCAAGCTCATAGTGCCCTGCACGCCCCAGATGAAGGCGGAAGGCATAGAGTTCTACGGAATGGATCCGGACAAGAAGCACCTGCTTATTGTTGGCGGAAGCCTTGGAAGCGGTACCCTGAACAACTCAATGAAGAAATGGATATCCGACGGATGCCCCGGAGGAGAGGACGTGGAGGTGCTCTGGCAGTGCGGCAAGTACTACAAGGATTCCATTGACGCGTTTATGGAATCCCGCAAAGAGGACTTCCCGCAGATACACTATTCCGAATTCATTTCCAGGATGGCCCTGGCATACGCTATGGCGGACGTGGTCATCTCACGCTCAGGCGCAAGCTCCATTTCAGAGCTGTGCGCCGCCCGCAAGGCCGCCGTGCTGGTGCCTTCCCCCAACGTGGCGGAAGACCATCAGACGCACAACGCGATGGCCCTGGTGCGCAAGGACGCGGGAATACTGGTGAAGGACGCGGAAGCGGAAGAGAAACTGATGGGCGTCGCCCTTAAACTGCTGGACAATCCTGAGAAGATACAGGAGATGGAAACCAACATAGCAAAGCTTGCAAAGATGGACGCAAGCGCCGTAATAGTTGACCAAGCATACAAACTGATATAATGTACAGCAACATATATTTCATTGGGATTGGCGGAATTGGAATGAGCGCCATAGCCCGTTACTACAAGTTCAAGGGACTGAACGTGAGCGGTTATGACCGCACGGAGACGGAACTGACGCGCAAGCTCAGCGCGGAAGGGATAGGAGTGCATTACACTGACTCCCCTGAACTGATCCCTGAGGACATCAAGGACACGCTTGTGGTCTACACCCCGGCAATCCCTGAGGACCTGCAGGAACTTGTAACGGTACGCCGGAAGGGATACAAGGTGGTCAAGCGCTCCCGTATGCTGGGAGAGATCACTGACGGCCAGGTGTGTCTTGCCGTTTCCGGCACCCACGGAAAAACCACAACCAGCACGCTCGCAGCCCATATCCTCACCCAGAGCGGCGAGGGCTGCTCCGCATTCCTCGGAGGCATCTCCAAGAACTACGGCACCAACCTGCTGATGAGCGCCAACGACGTGGTTGTAGCGGAGGCTGACGAATTCGACCGCAGCTTCCTCCAGCTGCACCCTGAGATTGCCGTCGTCACCGCAATGGACGCGGACCATCTGGACATCTACGGAGACCTTGAGCACGTGCAGGAGGCCTTCCGCAATTTCGCATCCCAGGTCAGCGGCGCAGTGATCAAGAAGATAGGCCTTCCGCTTGGAAAGGAAGACACCTCCGCCAAGCTCTACACATACAGCCTGGACAATCCCCAGGCGGACTTCTACGCCTCTGACATCCGCCTCCAGCCGGACGGGCACTTTGTCTTTGACCTCAACCATCCGGGCGGGGTCATAAAGGACATAAGGCTTGGAACGCTTGGATGGGTCAACGTGGAGAACTGCGTCGCAGCGTCGGCGGTGTGCCTGCTTCACGGCACAAAGCCGGAGCATATCCGCAGCGCCGCGGAAAGCTTCCAGGGTGTATGCCGCAGGCTGGACGTCCACGTCAACCGTCCTGGCCTCACCTACATTGACGATTACGCCCACCACCCGGAGGAACTGGCAACTGCCATTTCCTCCCTCAAGCAGATATTCCCCAACAGGACCCTCACGGGAGTATTCCAGCCGCACCTCTACACCCGCACAAGGGACCTCGCAATTGGATTCGCGACTTCCCTTAGCCTGCTGGACGAGCTGATCCTGTTGGACATCTACCCCGCAAGGGAGGAACCCATAGAGGGGGTTACATCCGAAATCATCTTCAAGGATGTCACCTGCCCCGTCAAGAGGATGATGCACAAGGAAGACCTTCTGGACTACCTTGCCTCAAGGGACCTTGACGTGCTTGCAACCTTTGGCGCGGGAGACATTGACAGGCTTGTACAACCAATAACGGAAATGCTGGAACAGAGATGAAACGTTCAACGCTGAACATACTCCGGATTGCCGGAATCGCAGTCCTGGCGGCAGCCTTCGTGCTGCTTGGCCTGCTCAGCCGCAAGGCCCGCTTCCAGCGGACCTGCGATGGAGTAGTTGTGGAGTTCAGCGACAGTTTCAACTTTGTCACGGAAGAAGACATAAAGGGATACATAGACCGCTATGCCGGCAATTACATAGGCCGGAGGCTGGACAGCCTGGACCTGAACGGAATTGAGAATATGCTAAACCAGCAGAGCGCCGTGCTCCGCAGCGAGGTCTACTCCACCGGCGACGGCAAGCTGCACACGCGCATCTGGCAGCGTGAGCCGGTGCTGCGTTTCCAGAGCCCGGACGGAGGCTTTTACATTGACGACCGGGGATCGATATTCCCCCTGCAGGACAACTACACATCCCTTGTACCTGTCATTGACGGGTACATCCCCGTTAAGGTCAGCCCGGGCTACAAGGGCGAGGCGCGCAACGAGAAGGAAGCCGCCTGGATAAGGGGCGTGCAGGAAATGGTGAATTATATGCAGGGCAATGCAATATGGGCGGAAAACATTGTACAGATACACGTGGACCAGAATTCAGACATAATCCTGGTGCCCAGGGAGGGAGATGAGAAGTTCATTTTTGGCAGCCCGGACGATGCTGCGGCCAAATTCTCCCGCATAGAGAAGTACTACCAGTACATAAAGCCCGGCGAGAAGCAGTACACCAGCGTAAACGTAAAATATAAAGGACAGATAATTTGCAAATAAACATAATATGGACGAGAGATATATCGCGGCTATAGACCTGGGGTCATCCAGGATCAGTCTGGGGGTTGCCCTGGTTCAGGGGGACAACACCCAGATCATTTATTTTGACAGCACTCCTTCCGAGGGCGTGCGCACCGGCGCCGTGTTCAACCCACAGCGCTGCGGCGGCAAGATCAGGGAACTGCTGGACAGGGCCGAGGCAGAGCTTAAGATCCGCATACACCAGATAGTGACCAACTATCCAAAGTACGGAGTGAAGCAGGAACTGGCCACCGGCGAACTTCCCAGGACGGATCCCACCAGCAGCATATCCGACGAGGAACTGGACAGCCTCAAGAACGTGTCGCTGGACAGCTATCCCTTGGACAACAGCGCCACACAGCTCATTTACGGAGCCGTGGTGCAGTCCTTTGCCACGGAAGAGTACATCAACGCCCGCGAGGACGACGTGGTGGGAATGATAAGCGCAAAGCTGTGCGGCAACTATAAGCTGTTCATTGGAAGCAAGCGCACTTCGGATTACATAGACGCGGCCTGCAATATGGCCCAGATAGCCATTTCGGACAAATACTTCGGCCCGGAGGTGGAAGGAAAGGCGGTGCTCACGATGAACGAGATGGAGAACGGCGTGGCCCTGATCAATATGGGCGCGGGAGTCACTTCCGTCACCGTTTACCACAAGGGCGTGCTCCGCTACTATGGCGCCATCCCGTTCGGAGGCAAGTCCATCACGGACGACATCCGCTATGAGAGCGGCTTCTCGCAGAGTCTTTCGGAGAACATCAAACTGGCGTTTGGCGCGTGCCTCCCGGACAAGCTGCAGAGCCTCTCGGACAAGATACTGCAGGTTGACTGCGGAGACGACATCCCTCCAAGGAACCTGAGCATCAAGTATTTGTCAGAGATAATCACCGCCCGCCAGAAAGAGATTCTGGAAGCCATCCTGTGGCATATCCAGAAGAGCGGCCTGGCGGACAACCTGCGCAGCGGCGTGGTGCTCACCGGCGGCGGCTGCGAACTGGTGAACACGGCCAACCTGCTAAAGGACATATCGGGCTATTCAGTAAGGATAGGGGCGCCAAGGCGCTTCTTCACCACCGGATGCGATGGGCTGAACTCCCCTACCGCAACCACCTGCGTGGGCCTCATTATGGAAGCCCGCAAGCACGCGCACATCAACTGCGCTGATATTCCGGAGACCATTGAAGTGGAGATGGCCCCGCCTCACAAGGAAGAGCTGTTCCCGGAAGAGACTCCTGCAGAAGAGCCCTCAAACGAGGCTCCTTCCCAGGGAAAAGTCAAGAAGGAAGAGCCCAAGAAGCCTAAGAGGGAGAAAATAACCAAAGTCAAGCCTCCTAAACCGCAAAGGGAGCCAAAGGAGATCAGGCTGCCCAACTGGCTCAAGAAGATTGGCGAATTCCAGGAAACATTGTTTGACGGAATGGACGAGCGTTCCGATGACTCTATAAACAAAGAATAATATTATGACAGCAGATGTATTTCCAGTAGATTGGGCCCCTTCCAACGACCTCATCAAGGTATTGGGAGTAGGCGGAGGCGGATGCAATGCCGTCAACTATATGTACAAGCAGGGCGTGGAGGGTTGCAGCTTCATAGTCTGCAACACCGATATGCAGGCCCTGCGCGGATGCGACGTGCCTGAGAAGATCCAGCTCGGCCACGACGGCCTGGGAGCCGGCACGGACCCCATCCAGGGCCGCAACGCCGCCCTGGAGTCCCAGGACGAGATAGCCCGCAAGGTACTTGACACAGGCACCCAGATGCTTTTCATCACCGCCGGAATGGGCGGAGGTACAGGCACAGGAGCCGCTCCTATCATTGCCAAGATGGCAAAGGACCGCGGCATCCTGACCGTGGGCGTAGTGACCATACCGTTCGACAACCAGGGCAACGAGACCATAACCCGCGCCATAGACGGCATCCACGAGATGGAGAAGAACGTGGACAGCCTGCTCATAATAAAGAACCAGAACATCATAACCCATTACGGGGACCTGCTGCTCCACGAGGCCTTCCCCAAGTCTGACGAGGTGCTTGCCACTGCGGTAAGGGGCATCATTGAGATAATCAAGAAGCCAGGATACATCAATGTGGACTTCAGGGACGTGAAGGTGATGATGAAGGACAGCGGCTACGCCCTTATGGGCAGCGGAAGCGGAACCGGTCCCACCAGGATCGAGGACGCCGTACGCGAGGCCTTCAATTCCCCGCTGCTCAACGAATATGACCTGACATCGGCGCGCAACATCCTTATCAACGTCACTGCCCCGCGCAGCGAACAGGGCATCCTTGGAAGCCAGTACCAGATGATAAGCGACGAGATCCGCAAATACACCGGCAACACCAACAGTTTCAAGCAGGGACTCATCTATGAGGACGACCCCGCCTTTGGAGACAAGGTCACCATTACGGCCATAGTCACCGGCCTTCAGTTCGTGGACATCATAGGCCCGGCTGAGGACCTTGGAAACTACATTTTCCTGGACAAGGACTTCGTTTATCTGAAGGAAGATTCACAGCTTGGGAACAACGCCCAGCCTGGTCCGCTGCCCGTAAGGTCAAAGATTGGTTTCAATTCGACGGAAAATTGTCGTACCTTCGCATTTCAGCCGGACCAGAAACCCTGCCTGGCCGTGGATCCCTGGGAGGACAAGAGTTTCCTGGAGAACGAGCCGGCAATACGCAGGGCGGCTAAAAAAGACTGATTATGGAAAAACGCACAAGAGTAAGGTTTGCACCGTCCCCCACCGGCCCGCTCCATATGGGCGGAGTCCGCACGGCATTATATAACTATCTGTACGCCAAGCAGAACGGCGGAGACTTCATCCTCCGTATAGAGGATACTGACTCCCACCGCTTCGTGCCTGGTGCGGAAGAGTACATCATAGAGGCGCTCCGCTGGTGCGGCATCTACCCCGACGAGGGCGTTGACACTGCCGGAAAGATAGTGGAGACCCCGGATGAAAGGAATCCGCACGCGCCGTACAGGCAGTCCCAGCGCAAAGGCATATATCGCAGATATGCCGAAGAGCTGGTTGCCAAAGGCGCCGCCTACTACGCATTCGACACTCCGGAGGAACTGGAGTCCGCAAGGGCGCAGGAGGAGATGCACGGCAAGACATTCACCTATAACCGCGTCACGCGCCCGGGTATGCGCAACTCCCTGAGCCTGCCGCCGGAGGACGTGAAGGACCTGCTGGAGAACACCACTGACTGGACAATCCGCTTCAAGATGCCGGAGAACACCGTGGTGAAGATGGACGATATGATTCGCGGCCACATTGAGGTGAATACCGATACCCTGGACGACAAAGTACTCTGGAAAAGGGCCGACGAACTGCCCACATACCACCTTGCTAACATAGTCGACGACCACCTGATGGAAATCAGCGAGGTAATCCGCGGAGAGGAGTGGCTTCCGTCGCTGCCGCTGCATTACCTGCTTTACCAGGCCTTTGGCTGGGAAGACACAATGCCGCGCTTCGCGCACCTTTCCCTGCTTCTGAAGCCCGTGGGCAACGGAAAACTGAGCAAGAGGGACGGGGACAAGCTTGGATTCCCCGTATTCCCGCTGGAGTGGACAAACCCTGAGACCGGAGAAAAGTCCCGCGGCTACCGCGAGGACGGATATTTCCCTGAGGCCTTCGTGAATATGCTTGCAATGCTGGGATGGAACCCCGGTGACGACCGCGAGCTGTTCTCACTGGAGGAACTGGTCCAGGCCTTCTCAATGGAAAAGGTCCAGAAAGCCGGCGCCAAGTTCAATCCGGAGAAGGCCAAATGGTTCAACAAGGAATACCTCCGCAAGAAGAGCGAAGAGGAACTCACGGACCTCTTTATGCCCATATTGAAAGAAAAGGGCGTTGACGCGCCGTACGATTACGTGCTCAAGGTAGTTACCCTTATAAAGGAAAGGGCAACGTTCGTGGCCGATTTCTGGGACATAGCCTCCTACCTGTTCGTGGCTCCTCAGGAGTACAATGAGAAAGACGCGGCCAAGTTCTGGAAGCCGGAGAACTACACCCTGGCCCTTCAGGCCGCCGGCTTCATCAAGGGATTCAGCGGACCCTGGGAGAAAGAGGCCCTGGAGACGGCCCTGGAAGAGTTCATCCGCTCAAATGAATGGCCTATGGGCAAGGTTATGAACTGCCTGCGCCTGGCGCTTGTGGGTGCCTCGAGCGGACTTGGCATAGCGGATATAGTTACCCTTATAGGCAAGGAAGAATTCGGACGCAGGATTGACAATATTGTAAATACACTGGGACAATGACAATAGGAATTTGCAGCGATCACGCCGGATATGAATACAAGTCCGAGCTGATCAAATACCTGGCCCGCCGCGGCCACAACGTGATAGACTACGGGACGGATTCCGCCGCCAGCGTAGATTATGCAGACTTTGCACACCCCCTTGCAAGGGCCGTGGAGAAAGGCATCGTTGAAAGGGGCATAGCAATATGCGGTACCGGCAACGGTATGGCAATGACGCTTAACCACCATAAAGGCATCCGCGCCGGACTGGCCTGGAACAAGGAAGTTGCCAAACTGGTAAAGGAGCATAACGATGCAAACGTGCTGGTTATGCCTGCCCGCTTCGCAACCCTGACAATGTGCCGCATTATGGTCAAGACCTGGATGGAGACCGAATTTGCAGGAGGCCGCCACCAGAGGCGCATCGACAAGATTCCTGTAAAGAGATAGTGAAACTTGAAAAGGATATCGAGCTTTATCCGCAGGGAATAATCCTCCCTGTGGATAAACCGTATAGATGGACCTCCGCAGACGTTATCAGAAAAATAAAGTTCGCCGCCTACAGGCACTTTGGCAAGAAGAACCTGAAGGTTGGGCACGCTGGCACGCTGGACCCCCTTGCAACGGGGGTTCTTCTGGTTTGCATAGGCAAGGCCACAAAACTTGCGGAGGAGCTGCAGCGCAGCCCCAAGCAATATCTGGCCGGCGTCAGCTTTGGCGCCACTACGCCTTCGTACGACAGGGAGAAGGCCATTGACGCGCGCTTCCCCGTGGAAGGGATAACGCGCCAGGCCGTGGAGGAGATGCTGCGCGGCTTTGTGGGAGAGCAGGAGCAGGTGGCGCCGCTGTTCAGCGCCAAGAGCGTGGACGGCGTGCGCGCGTATGAAATGGCGCGCAGGGCGTACAGGCAGGCGGCACGCAGCGGCGGGGATTTCGACCATTCGGCAACGGAGTTGCTAAGCCGCCAGAAGATAAACATCAGCGCCCTGGAACTGGTTTCCTTTGGGGAGCCGGTCAGGGAAATGGAATGCTATAAGCCAAATCCAAGGATAAACGTAACCGATATCTCGCAGGAGGAAGGCCTTGTGAACGCGGAGATACTTGTGGACTGCAGCAAGGGTACCTATATACGCGCGTTGGCGCGGGATTGGGGCGAGGCCCTGGGAAGCGGGGCTTTCCTGAACAACCTCAGGCGCACGCGCTGCGGAGACTTCAAGGTGGAAGAGTCGCTGGGCATAGAGGAGGCGTTGGAATGCTTTGGATAATACGCAGGCGGCAGGGGCGCCGCAAAAAGACACTTGACGCCGCCACCGCGGCTAAAGTGGAGGAGCTGCGCCGCCAGGCCAAGGCTTACCTCCCCGGGCGTCTCGCAGAGCTCGCCGCAATGTACGGTTTCCAATACAACACCCTGAGGATCAAGCATAACAGCTCCAACTGGGGCAGCTGCTCCTCCAAAGGAAACATAAACCTGAACCTGAACCTGATGCGCGTTCCGCAGGAGCTTCAAGACTATGTGATGCTCCACGAACTGTGTCACCTGAAATACCTGAACCACTCACCACAATTCCACGCGCTGCTGGAAAGTGTCTGCCCGGGACACCGGGAGAAGCAGCGCCGGTTGAAAGACTTCAAACTAATCTAAAATGCCTAAAGTATCAGCAATAGTTCCAATCTATGGGGAAAAGACTATGGAAAGGTGCCTTCGGAGCCTGCTTGGGCAGACCCTGGATGACATAGAATTCATTCTTGTGGATGACTGCTCCCCTGATTCTGCTTATGACATCACTATGAGAGTCCTCGCGGAAGAGGAGTACGCCCATCTTAAAGACAATATCAAGATTATCCATCACCCGGAAAACAAGGGTGTCCAGGCCGTCAGGCGGACCGGCTGGCTGGCCTCAACAGGAGACTATATCTACCAGTGCGACTCCGACGACTGGCTGGAACGGGATATGCTCCGCAAACTCTGGGAGAAGGCCGTGGAAGGAGACTACGATATGGTGGAATGCGATTTCTATGAAAGCGACGCCGACGGCAACGACCATAGACACGTCTACCCTGGTCCCCCAGCCTATGAGGACTGGATCCAGTGGCCCGGCATTCCCGTCCATTGGAACAAGATATTCAAGCGCAGCGTCTACCAGCACGATATAGAGTGGCCCGATGAACCTTTCATAGAAGATTACATAATAATCACCCAGCTGCTCTATTACTGCAACTCCCGTTGCTATATCAATGATATCCTGTACCACTATTTCCTCAATCCGGGCGGAATTATGCTCGGGAGCAAGAAAAGCGAGAAAGTGAACGGGAAAAAGAGGCTTATCCCTATCATAGAGCATTTCCTGGACAGCAAGGGCGTACTTGCCAAATACCGGGACCGCCTTGCGATAATGAAGTCAGAGGCTATGGAAGAGGCCTGGGACCTGCCATACAGGGAGTTTATGGATGTATTCCCAAAAGACAGGTTCAAGATCCTTACCTGCAGGTACATACCGCTCAAGACAAGGCTGGGGCATCTGTCAAAGATGCTGGGCATCCACGGCATAAGCAAATTATTTTGCATTATTGTGTTTTTTGTCTAACTTTGCACGCTTTTATCCCCACGGGATAAGCAAGGTAAATTATTAACACTTAAGATTTTTTGCACGATGGCTGAATATTTAATGCCTGAGAAGAAGCAAGAGATTTTCGCGAAGTACGGGAAGTCCAATAAAGACACCGGCTCTCCTGAGAGTCAAGTTGCTCTATTTTCCTACCGTATCGCTCACCTTACAGAGCACGTGAAGAAGAACAAGAAAGACGTCGTTACACGCCGCAGCCTTCTCCGTCTTGTAGGTAAAAGACGCCAGATCCTGGATTACCTCCAGCAGACTGACATCGAGAGATACAGACATATCATCAAGGAGCTCGGTCTCCGTCGATAAGAGAATAGGAAAAAGTTAGGGATGGTTCCCGGGTGGGACCATCCCTTTTTTAGAAAATGACCGGCCGTGGGGCCGAGACGATTATAAAGACGTAAAGGAAAACAATAATGAACATTATCAACAAGAAGATTGAACTCGCGGATGGCCGCGTGATTGAAATCGAGACCGGTAAACTGGCCAAGCAGGCCGACGGTTCAGCTGTCGTTAAGATGGGGGGCACAATGCTTCTTGCAACGGTTTGCGCTGCAAAGGAAGTGAAGGAAGGCACTGATTTTATGCCCCTGACCGTAGATTACAAAGAGAAATTCTATTCAGCAGGACGTTTCCCCGGCGGTTTTATGAAGAGAGAGGGCAAGAGCTCTGACTACGAGATCCTCATCTCCCGCCTCATCGACCGTCCTATCCGCCCTCTGTGGCCGGACGACTTCCACCTGGAGGTTTTCGTGAACGTTACCCTGATTTCAGCGGAGAACGACATCCAGCCGGACGCCCTTGCAGGTCTCGCCGCCTCCTGCGCACTGGCAACATCGGACCTGCCTTTCGGCGGTCCTATCTCCGAGGTGCGCGTATGCCGCATTGACGGCAAGTTTGTCATCAACCCCAACTTCAGCGAGATGGCAAAGGCCGACATAGACCTTATGGTTGCCGCAACTGAAGAGAACATAATGATGGTAGAAGGCGAGATGAAGGAAGTTTCCGAGCACGATATGCTTGAGGCCATCAAGTTCGCCCACGAGGAGATAAAGAAGCACTGCCGCGTCCAGAAAGAGCTTATGAAAGAGCTTGGAACCGATGTCAAGAGGGACTACCCTCACGACGATGAGGACGAGGAGCTCCGCAAGGCCGTACACGAGTTCTGCTATGACAAGTGCTACGCCCTGGCAAAGTCCGCAAAGCCCAAGCACGAGCGCGAGGACGGCTTTGCAGCCATCAAGGAGGAATTCATCGCCACTCTTCCGGAGCCCTCTAACGAGGCTGAGAAGGAAGAGTACGCAAAGAAACTCTGGATGGTTGAGCGCTACTATCACAACGAAGAGAAAGAGGCTATGCGCAATATGATCCTGGACGAAGGCATCCGTCTTGACGGACGCGTATGCGACCAGGTAAGGCCCATCTGGTGCGAGGTGGACTATCTGCCCTGCGCACACGGTTCAGCCATCTTCACCCGCGGCGAGACCCAGTCACTGGCGTCCGTAACCCTGGGAACCAAGATGGATATGAAGGAGACCGACGAGGTTCTCATCCAGGAAGACCAGCAGCTGGTTCTCCACTACAACTTCCCTCCTTTCGCCACAGGCGAGGCCAAGAGCCAGAGGGGTGTGGGCCGTCGCGAGATCGGCCACGGAAACCTTGCGCTGCGCGCCCTCAAGCCGGTAGTTCCACTGGCACCTGAGAATCCTTACGCAGTCCGCATCGTATCAGATATCCTTGAGTCAAACGGCTCATCTTCAATGGCTTCCGTATGCGGTGGCTGCCTTGCCCTTATGGACGCAGGCGTCAAGATCACCAAGCCGGTGGCAGGTGTAGCAATGGGACTTATCACAGACGCAGAAAGGCCTAACGACCGCTACGCCATCCTCACCGACATCCTTGGAGACGAGGATCACCTGGGAGATATGGACTTCAAGGTTACCGGAACAAAGGACGGAATCACCGCAACCCAGATGGACATCAAGGTTGACGGTCTTTCCTACGACGTTCTGGAGAAGGCTCTGGAGCAGGCCCGCAGGGGACGCATCCACATTATGGGCGAGATGATGAAGACCATCAGCGAGCCTCGCGAGGACTACAAGCCGTTCGTTCCGCGCATCGAGCAGATCCGCGTTGCCGCCGAGTTCATCGGTGCAATCATCGGAAAGGGCGGAGAGACCATCCAGAAGATCCAGAAGGAGACCGGTACCGTCATCACCATCACTGAGGAACCGCTTCCCGGCGGAGGCACCGAGGGTGTTGTTGACGTTGCCAGCAACGACAAGGAGGCTATGCAGAAGGCCCTTGACTGGATCAAGGGAATCTGCGCCGTTCCTGAGGTGGGACAGGTTTACCACGGCAAGGTGGTAAGCATCCTTGAGTTCGGAGCGTTCATCGAGATTCTCCCCGGAAAGGAAGGACTCCTGCACGTGTCAGAAATCGCCTGGGAGAAGACCGAGAATGTAGAAGACGTACTGAGCGTAGGCCAGGAAGTTGACGTTAAACTCCTTGAAATTGACGCCAAGACCGGTAAGATGAGGCTCTCTATGAGGGCTCTCACGGAGAAGCCGGAAGGTTACGTGGAGCCTGAGCGCAGGCCGCGTCCGGGCGGAGACCGCAAGCCGGGCGAAGGCCGCAGGCCTGGCGGAGACCGCAGACCCGGTGGAGACCGCAGGCCGGGCGGAGACCGTGAGGACCGCAGGGGCGGAAGAGGCGAGCGCGGAAGAGGCGGAGAGCGCAAGGCAGAAGGCGGAGAGCGCAAGGCAGAAGGCGAAGAGCGCAGGGGCGAAGGCCCAAAGAGGCGCTTCGGCCAGAAAGCAGATGCAGCTCCGGCACCGCAGATAGATGACTTCAGGGAGCCTGTAGAGGAAATTTTCTAGAATTTTTTCCTGATATAACAGAAAAGAGGGTGAGAAATCGCCCTCTTTTTCTTATATTTACCACATATTGAAACCTAAAAATCTACTTTATTATGGCTAAAGGAAAATTTTGGTCCGATTTCAAGGACTTTGCAATGAAGGGAAACGTCATTGATATGGCTGTGGGCGTTGTTATCGGCGGCGCTTTCGGAAAAATCGTTTCTTCTCTGGTAGACGACCTCATTATGCCTCTCATAGGCTCCCTTATCGGAGGGTTTGATTTCACAAGCCTCAAGGCAACAATCAAGGATGTTGAGATCAACTATGGCAATTTCATCCAGACTGCCGTTGACTTCATCATTATCGCGCTCAGTATATTCCTGATCATCAGGGCAATCACACTTTCCAAGCGCAAACGTGAAGAGGCTGAGGCCGCAGCCGCCGCTGCAAAACCGGCAGAGCCGGCTCCTAAGCCCGAGGATGTCGCCCTCCTGGAGGAAATCCGCGACCTTCTCAAGGACAAGAAATAACACCAAACCATTTTTATTCACTAATAAAATCATCTATTTATGAAGAAGCTATGCATCATTGTAGCTTTGGCTCTGGTTGGTTGCGCCGTAAGCGCGCAGCAGCCCCAGGGGCAGCAGAGGCCAAGGCCCGCCCAGGGCCAGCAGCCACCCCAGGGGCAGCAGCAACAGCCACGGCGCAATGTGTTTGACCCAACCAACCCGGGAGCCCACGATCCTGTGATGGCCAAGGAAGGAGACACCTACTACGTTTTCACAACCGGAAACGGAGTTTCCTTGATGACCTCCAAGGATCTGAAAACCTGGACTCAGGCCGGTAGCTGTATTCCTCAATGCCCAGCGTGGATCCAGGAGAAACTTCCTAATTTCCGCGGCAACAATTTCTGGGCTCCGGACATCATCTACTACCAGGGCAAGTGGCATCTGTTCTACGCCGCCAGCGCCTTTGGGCGCAACACTTCGGTGATAGGACACGCCACCTCCCCTACCCTCAACCCTGAAAGTCCTGACTACAAATGGACGGACCAGGGATGTATGATCCAGTCAGTTCCGTACCGCGATATGTGGAACGCCATTGACGCCAACATTGTCATTGACGAGAACGGTACCCCCTGGATGGACTTCGGTTCATTCTGGAACGGTATTATGATGGTCAAGCTCAAGGACGACCTCAGTGGCGTAGCCACCCCTGAAGAGTGGAGGAACCCCTGCCGCAGGGAGCGTTCATACGGTCTTGACGACGCATCCGCCGGAGACGGCGCCGTAGAGGCACCGTTCATCTACAAGCACGGAGACTGGTACTACCTGTTCGTTTCCTTCGACGCCTGCTGCCGCGGGCTCCAGAGCACCTACAACATTGTTGTGGGCCGCTCAAAGAGCGCCAAGGGACCGTACCTTGATATGGATGGCAAAGATTTGGCCACCGGAGGAGGTACCTGCGTAATGAAGGGCAACGGAACAGACTATGTGGCCGTAGGACACTGCGCCGCCTATACGATAGACGGCAAGGACCTTCTGGTAACCCACGCCTATCAGGCAACGGACGGTGCGTCCAAGCTGGTAGTCCGTGAGATCAAGTGGAAGGACGAATGGCCGGTTCTTGAGTGGTAATAACCCAAGTTGTGTATATGGTAAAAAAAGAGAGGGAACCTGAGTTCTCTCTCTTTTTCTTTTAATGTGTGCTGTCCCGGTATTGCTGCGGGGTCATCCCAAGCTGTTTCTTGAAAGCCCTGTTGAAATAGGGCACGTCGTCATATCCCAGGGACAGGGCTATTGTCTTGACGGGAGCGTCGCTGGTCGCCAGCATTACCATTGCCCTTTCCATCTTTGTCCTGGTGATGTATATGTTGGGGGTGCTGCCGGTCTCCTTCTTGAACACCCTGATGAAGTGTTCAAGGGAAAGCGATGACTTTGTGGCCAGGTCCTCCACAAGGATCTTGCTGCCTATGCTCTTTCTGATATATGCGAGGGCATTCTTCACCCTGTCATCTTCAGTAAGGGTCCTTGGACTTGCCATTTCCAGGAAACGGGACACAAGGATGAACAGGATTCCGCGGGATTCAACCCTATCTTGAAGGCTCCTTTGCTTGTTAATCTGCAGGTTGCGGATAAGGACTGGCTGATTGTCATAGCTCTTGGGATTGGACTGAGGAAGCCTTACTTGAGGATTAAGTTCTGACAGCCTCCTGAAAAGATAAAGGTCCCCTTTCAACGGGTCCACCTCGAACGGGAATGAATATTCCTCAAAAATACGGTTGTTGGACAACCCGTCTTCAAATACGTGAATGTAGTAGTGTTCAAAGGGTCCTGTACAGATATTGGTATGCCGCGCAAATGAAGGGACCAGGTACATCTTACCCGGGGTAAGGCTGTATATCTTGCCCTCCATTTCTATCTGGGCGCCGCCCTTGGTAACATAATACAGCCTTGTGAAAGGGCTGGAAACATCCTTCCAGTTCCAGTCTGCATTATGCACCGCATATCCTACATTAAGAACCACCAATCTAAGGTCATCTACGGAGTATTCCATATCATCATCCTTTAATTGTCTTTTGAAAGATAGTGCTATTATTTGGGTTACGCATAATACTTTTGGATCACTTTTACCGTGGTATCAGAAAAGTCCAATACAATGCAAATTTAATTACAGATGATTGGCTATTAATGGATTAATTTTATTGCCGAATAGTATTTAAATATATTTAAATACTCACCAACGTGACATATTTATAACCTTTATTATTCAATACTAACCATTAATCCTTAACGTAATGAACCTATTGAAAAAATTTTTCTTAGCTCTTTGCGGCTTACTCGTCACCACAGCGATGTTTGCGCAGCAAAGAACTATCAGCGGAGTCATTACCGACACTAACAACGAGCCCCTTATGGGTGTCGCCGTTATTCTTCAGGGTAATACTTCCGTTGGAACGATGACGGACCTCGATGGAAGATATTCCATCTCCGTCCCTTCGTCAGGTGCGGTTCTGGAGGTATCCTGCCTCGGCTTCCTCACCAAGACTGTTCCCGTAGGTCAGTCTAACGTACTCAACGTATCCCTTGAGGTGGACAACCTCCAGTTGGAAGAGACGGTTGTCGTAGGATACGGTACCCACAAGAAAGAGACCCTGACGGGGTCCATCGTTTCCGTACAGGGAACCGAACTCGCCAAGAGCCCCGCTCCCAACCTCGGAACCTCTCTCGAGGGACGTCTCCCGGGACTTATCGTAAACCAGCGTTCCGGAGAGCCCGGACGTGACGACCCTTCAATCCACATCCGCGGTTTCAGTACATTCGGAACCACCACCCCTCTTTACATCATCGACGGTGTGGAGCGTGACGGAATGACCCGTCTCAACCCCGATGATATCGAGAGCATCACCGTCCTCAAGGACGCTTCCGCAGCCATCTACGGTGCGCGTGCCGCCAACGGTGTAATCCTCATTACCACAAAGAAAGGACAGGAAGGAAAGGCCAACTTCTCAGTTGACTTCAGCACATCCTTCTCAAGCCCCACCAAGGTCCCTAAGATGTTGGATGCAGCCACATATTCAGAGGTCTACAACGAAGGTGACTGGGACAGGAAGGGAAGGCCTGCAAACTATTCTCCTGCAATTGCCCTTTCCGACATCGAGAAATACCGCAACGGCTCAGACCCCGTCCTCTATCCTAACACAGACTGGATAAAAGAGACCCTGCGCCCGTATTCACTCCAGACACGCACCAGCATCCAGGCTTCAGGCGGTACATCAAATGTACGCTACCTCCTCTCATTCGGTGCAAGGACCCAGGGACCCGGATTCTATCACTCGATTGAAGAGTACAACCAGTACAACTTCAGGGCTAACATCGAGGTTGACTTCAACAAGTACTTCACGGTAGGAGCCAATATCAGCGCCCTCATCGGGACACCTGCAAATTTCCGTGTCTGATATGATATAGATTGTTGACTATTGAGGTGGATTCCGAGGAAGGAGTTACCTTTGTAGTCATGGACAAGGATACAACACAAGCCAAGCTTTACGAGCATTA
>Ga0208297_1000353_pt1 | contig 103977 bp, 79 predicted proteins | sample LMS_cellobiose_e_FD_187367 | JGI IMG/M metagenome (GOLD analysis project Ga0208297, IMG submission 187367) | Rumen-fistulated moose microbial communities from Alaska, USA - LMS_cellobiose_enrichment (SPAdes) (version 2) | ecosystem: Host-associated > Mammals > Digestive system > Stomach > Rumen... | reverse complement strand
GATATCAAACATTTATCCCATAACAACCTGATGGTTATTCAGAATACATTAAACTACAGACCGCGTAAGGTGCTTTTTTTCCGAAGACCTGCCGATTTATTTTATAACTTTGCTAGTTGAATCTATCTGGCACATTGGCGAATTAACTAATTTGCTAATTCAAAAAATAATTGTATTTTTGCTGTTTGTACTTTTATATTTAATATATGAATGTAAAACATTTCGTCATCTTGTCGTTACTGCTTGTGGCACTTTCCTTTTCCGCTTGCCGGAAGCAGGAAAAGTTCCCTGTGATTCCGGCTATCGAGTTCGTCAGCTTGGAAGCTGCTGAGGATGCCGGCGACGGCACAGATGTTTGCCTGTGCTTCAAATTCCAGGATGGCGATGGCGATATCGGCCTGGATGAAACTGACACACAGGCTCCTTTCGATACCTCCTCCACCTATTATTATAATTGTTTTATCAAATATTTCGAGAAACAGAATGGCGTGTTTGTGGAAGTCGAGACCCCGTCGACTCTCAATATGCGGATTCCAAGACTAAGCGATCAGGATGAAGAGTCTATCTCCGGAGAACTATACCTTAACCTCTTTGCCAACAACCCTTTCTCCCCCTACGACACCATCCGCTACGAACTCTTTATCGTTGACCGAGCCCTCCACCACAGCAACACTATTACCACTAGCGAATATGTAACTAATTAACAATTAATAGTTTACAATGAATAATTATTAATTATCAATTACTATGACAGTACACGACACCATTATGGCCGCACTGGCGGAAGACATTGGAAACGGAGACCACTCCTCTTTAGCTTGTATAAACCCTGCCATCCAAGGAGAAATGCGACTCTTGGCCAAGGCCGACGGCATCATCGCCGGTATCGATGTGGCACGGGAAGTGCTGCATTGCGTTGACCCGGCAATCAAAATGGAATGCTTTAAGCAGGATGGAGACGAAATCCATAAAGGAGATGTCGTTTTCATCATCAGCGGTTCTTCCCAGAAAATGCTGACTGCCGAAAGAACCTTGCTGAACTTTATGCAGCGCATGAGCGGCATCGCCACCACGGCAAGAAAATATGCCGATGTGGTAAAGGGAACCAAAACCCGTATCCTCGATACCCGTAAAACCACTCCGAATATGCGTGTGTTTGAGAAATATGCGGTCCAGCTCGGCGGCTGTACCAACCATCGCTTCGGCTTGTTCGATATGGTGATGCTGAAAGATAATCACATCGACTTTGCAGGTGGTATTGAAAACGCTATCGATAAGACGCGTAAATATTTATCCGATAATAATTTGGATCTGAAGATAGAAATCGAAACCCGCAATTTGGAAGAGGTTAAACGGGTGCTGGACCATGGAGGTGTGGACCGTATCATGCTCGACAACTTTACCCCTGAACTGGTGAAAGAGGCGGTGCGACTGATTGACGGCAGGGTGGAAACAGAAGCGTCGGGTAATATTACGCTCGACAATATGCGCGGCTATGCTGAGGCAGGCGTTGATTTTATCTCTGTGGGTGCGCTTACCCATCATATCGCCAGCCTTGATCTGAGTCTGAAAGTTATCAAATAAACATCACCTTAATGAAAAAGTGGCTTAAAGTTTTGTTGATTGTGCTGGCCAGCATTGTTTTGCTGCTGGCAGTGCTCTCTGTCTGCATCGGTCCCATAGCGAAACCTATCTTGGAAAAGCACAGCAAGGAGTTGTGTCACAGAGTGGTGACCATGGACAAGCTGCGCGTGAATCTGTTCACAGGTACTGTGGGCATTTATGGTTTCAAGGCATTGGAAGAGGATGATGAAACCCGTTTCATGAGTTTCAACTCGCTGAAAGCGAATATCAATGTTTTTCCGCTGTTGGCCAAAAAAGTCAAACTGCGCTACATTAAGCTCGATGGTCCCGTCATCAATGTGACACAAGATGGCTATGTGTTCAATTTCTCAGACATTATCGACTTCTACCGTCCCGAACATCGTGATACTACCCCCAGCAAATGGCTAGTGGATTTGCGTCGCATTTCCTTGACCAACGGCAATATCTGCTATTCCGATTTGCAGATGAACAGCAATTTGTGCATGAAGGATATCAATGTGGATATTCCCCGTCTCTGTTTCGGCCGTGGCAACTCCGACGCCGCTCTGCAACTGCTTTTCGAGGATGGCGGAAAACTGGATGTGAAAATGGGCTATGGTATGGACAAGTCCGATTTCACGCTCTATATGAAAGTGGAAGATTTCAATGTGGATCCTGTCGAGCCATACGTGCGCCAATGGCTGAATTTCAAGGATATGAGCGGCAGATTCTCCGCCGACTTGTCCGTCTCGGGCAACATGAAACATATCCTGAACTTGGACGCCAAAGGGAATCTGTGCTTGCGGGATTTCAATATGGATGTGGAGCATTTCAAGCATGTGGTGACTTTGGACCGCCTGAATGTGGAAATGGAAGATTTCAATCCCGAAAAGAAAATCTTCCATATCGGCACCATCGAGTTGGATGCCTTGAAAATGAATTTCGAAATCGATAAAAACGGCAGCTCCTTCTCCACCTTGTTCCCTTCCGACACTACCGAACAGCAGACTTCCGATGTGAAGCAGAAAAAACAGAAAAAAGAGAAGAAAAGAAAGAAAGCATCCAAGAACGAGACCATGGTGATTGAGTCTTCCAATGCCAATGTTCAGCCCGATATCCGCCTGAATCATCTGGTGCTGAATGATTGCGAGGTAAATTTCACTGACAGAACCTTGAAGGATGCGGTGATGACCTTGCCAGTCAGCGATATTACAGTGGATGCCCATAACCTTTCCTCAAAGACTTTGAGCAAGGCTTCCATGTATGCCCATTTCGGCAAGACAGGAGAGTTCCATTGTAAGTGGGAAGGCTATCTTTCTTCTCAAGGAAATCAGGTCATAGATTTGGAAATCAAAGATTTGCAAGTACAGGAGCTGTCACCGTACAGCCTCCACTATTTTGCCTATCCTATTTCCAAAGGTGTGCTGGTTTACAAGGGCAGAACCACCTTGCAGAACCAGGAACTTGACAGTAAGAACCATTTCGACTTTTATAATCTGGTGGTGGACAAGAAACGCAAGGATATTGAGCCGGAATACAAGTTGCCCTTGCAGGCCGCTGCCTACGTGCTGACCGATATGTCGGGCCGGGCCAAGATGGACTTGCCGGTCAAGGGTAATATCAAAAGTCCCAAATTCTCCTTCCGGAAGATTATTGTCAAAGCGTTCTTTAACACTATTTTACGTGTGGCTGCCTCGCCAGTGGACATGATTATCCAGGCTTGCCGGGCCAATGCCGACGCTTTCAAGGACTTGACACTTGACCTCGACCAACGTTCCTTCAACTCCCGTCAGTACGACCAGTTCAATGCCATCTGCGAGGTGATTAAGGACAAACCCGAACTGACGGTAACCGTGTCCCCCTCTTTCAATTTGGCCAACTATTACAAGGAGGGAGATCCGAAGGACAATGAGAAAACCATGAAAGAGTATGAACGCCTGCAAGAGTTGATGTACGAGCATTTTGCCCAGTATGGTGTTACCAAGGAGCATTTGCAGTTTACGAAGAATGTGGGCAAGAAGTTCGCCGCAAAGGGCAAGGTCTTGTTGAGTTTCGACGTGGTAACCCCCGGTATGGATGATGTGGAAGGCATGGAGGCAGCAGAGAAATCGTTGACAGTTGACAGTTGACAATTGACAATTGATAATTGATAGTTGACAGTTGGATTATAGGATTACAGGATTATAGGATTACAGGATGGAAAGGTCAAGAGAGTTAATGTTTGATTGTGCATTGTGCATTGTGCATTGTGAATTATGAATTGTGCATTGTGCATTGTGAATTGTAAATTGTGCATTGTAAATTATTAGTTTATAACGATGTGTAAACAGAATCTAATGGAATGGTACGATAAACTGAAGAGGAAAGCGGAAAATCTTGTGCTTCCAGGCTTTCAGCATATTCCTTTGCTGACGGTAATGCGCCTCTTTGGCAAGTCGCTGGTGAAAGGTATCCTCTTCCAGCGTGCGGCGGCCATGACATACCGCTTTTTTATCGCCTGTATCCCGATGGCCATGGCCTTGTTCTCCATCCTCTCCTTCATGGGTGAGTCCATGCAGCAACATGTCCTCAATGCCATCAGTTATGTGATACCTCACTATGCCTGGCCCGTGGTTGACCAGATGATTTCCGAAGTGCTGTCACGACAAAGCGGCTCGTTGGTTTGGATTTTCCTGGCTATGGGACTGTATTTTTCGGTCATCGCCATCAACTCCTTCCTCAACTCTTTGCGTTCGTCTTATTATGAGGTGCCAACCAGAAATCTTTTCAAGCAATTGTTTCTGAGCCTCCAGATTTTCATAATCTTCGTTTTCTCGGTCTGTGTCATCATCATGATTTTTGTGCTTACCTCGCGTTTGCTCAAGTATATTGACACTTATACTTTGCATAATGCGGTACTATATTCCAATGCGGTATCTGTATCCCGATGGGTGCTGATTTTTGCGGCCATCTATTTCCTGATATCCATGTTGTACTATTTTGTGCCGGCAGAAAAAACCAACTACAGGTTCTTCTCGGTGGGCTCCTCTGTGGCTACTGTTCTGCTGGTGATTTTGTTGGGTGTGGTTGATATCTATTTCTCCGATTTCGCCGATTATAATTTCATTTTCGGCTCCATGGGGGCGTTGATTACCGTGTTGCTGTGGATATACTGGAATTCCATCGTCATTTTGGCATGCTTCGACCTGAATGTTAGCGTTGCGGAAGCAAAAAAGAAAACACAACAAATAACTGATATACATGAAGATAAAAGAAGTGATACAGCATCTTGAAAATCGTTTTCCTTTGCAATGGCAGGAAGATTTTGACAATAGCGGGATGCAGTGCGGCGACAAGGAACAGGAGATTACTGGAGCCTTGGTATGTTTCGAGTTTTCCGACAAGGTGATAGAAGAAGCTATCGCTTTGAAAGCGAATCTGATAGTGGCTCATCACCCGTTGATTTTCGGCAATGGACTGAAAAAGATAGAACCTACCGACAGGGTAGGACGGATGGTGTGTAAGGCTATAGAAAATCATCTGGTGCTGTATTCCATGCACACCAATGTGGATAGCGGTGTCGGCGGCGGCAATTACGCCTTTGCCGAGAAATTGAAGCTGCAAAATGCAAAAGTGCTCGACCCCAAGTGTTTGGATGATGAATTTAAGGGTCGGGTAGGACTGGGACAGGTGGGAGAACTCCCCACACCTATGCCGGTGGCTGATTTTGTGCAGTATGTCAAGGACTGCCTTGGACTGAAAGTGGTGAAATATGCGGGACAGATAGACAGGCTGGTGAAAATGGTTGCCGTGTGCGGTGGCGCGGGATCCTCACTCATTCGTCAGGCCTTGCAGGCTGGCGCGGATGCGTATGTGACAGGAGATGTGCGTTATCATGATTTTTTTATTCCTGATAATCAGATGCTTATCGTGGATGTCGGCCATTTTGAAGGGGAACATTTTATTAAAGATATATTATATGATGAATTAAAAGAAAATTTTTGTAATTTTGCAATCCATTTTTCTAAATTGGATAAATTAGATATTATATACGCATAATATTGATAATCAATATAATAATACACATATCATGGCAACAAAGAAAGTCGCAAAGGATGCAGAAAAAGTAAGCGAAACTCCCGCAACCGCTAAAAAAACTGCAACGAAGAAGACCAATAAGGCAACTGAAGTTGAAAAAGTGGAAGAACCCAAAAAAGCTACTAAAAGAGCAGCCGTCAAGAAAACCGTGACCAAAGCTGAAAAGCCTGCGGAGAAAAGTCCTGCAAAGGAAAGCAAGAAAAACCAACCTGTGATGATTGAGACCCATCACGAGGAACAGATTGTTGAAACCCCTGAAGACCTTTCTATTGCTCAAAAATTGTTGTCATTGTACAATTTGCAGCAGATAATGTCGCAAATTGACCGTATCCGCGTCATCAGAGGCGAGCTTCCTGATGAAATCCGTGACCTGGAAGACGCACACGAGGGTATGCAAACCCGTATCAACAAATATAACGAGGATATCGAAAACCTGAACAACAAGATCACGGAAGAGAACACCAAGATGCAGGACGCTGTTGTGGCTATCAAGAAATATGAGGAACAGCAGAACAATGTCCGTAACAACCGTGAATATGAGTCTTTGGCCAAGGAAATCGAATACCAGAAACTGGAAATCCAGGTGGCAGAGAAACATAAAGTGAAACATCAGGCTGAGATTGCCGCCAAGAGTGAGGAAATCGTCGGTTTCCAAGAGAAATTGAAGGAATATGAGGATGTGCTGGCCCAGAAAAAGAGTGAACTGGACGACATCATCGCTGATACTGAGAAGGAAGAGAAGGAATTGCTGGAAAAAGCAGAGGTGCTGAAAGCCAAAGTGGATGAACGACTCCTTACCGCTTTTGAGCGTATCCGTAAGAATGTGCGTAATGGCTTGGCTATCGTTCAGATTGAACGTGATGCCTGCGGCGGTTGCTTCAGCACTATCCCCCCACAGCGCCAGCTGGATATTCGCCTGCACAAGAAGATTATCGTATGTGAGGCGTGCAGCCGTATCTTCATCGACCACCAGCTGGTGGAGTCGCAAGGCAAAACTGAAGAGGAATAATCTTAATGTACATATTTCCCCCAAAAAAAGATGGCCAATGAGGTCATCTTTTTTTTCAAATTTCCAAAGGGAAATCATGTGTTCTTCCTGACTTCGTCATTGTGTCACCCAGAAATTTCCGTCAAAGAGTTTTTCAATGGGTTTGTGGCGTTTCATGACCATTGTCCTGGAGAGAAGTTGTCCGTTGAGTGGCAGACGGACTTGTATGGTCGTCACTGTCTTAGCCATTCGCAGCACCTTGTCTATGCTTAATTTGATGCCGTTGAGTTTGAGGATTCTGTCCAGTTCCTTATAGACCTTCAATGCCACGAAGCAGATGCAGATGTGTGCCTCTATGCGCTTGCGGGTGAAGTGGAACATCGGGCGTACTTCCAGCTTCGACTTGGCGATACGGAAGGCCAGTTCCACAGTCCAAAGGTTATGATAGGCCGCATAGATTTGTTCTGTCAGTGTAACCTACCAGAAGCCGTCTTCCGTCCCCCTTGTCGTATTCCTCCATCTGTCCGTCCACCCATGAATGTGACAGTATCCATTCCGTGACCTTTCTCGACTCGGTCTTTATCCGTGCGCCTATGATGTATTTGTAGCCGTTCTGCTCCAACTCGGCGATGTTTTGCTCGTTCATCAGCCCCGAGTCGGCCACAATCACGAAGTCGTCAAGCTCATATTTGCGGACGAACTCCTCAATGACAGGCATCATGGTGTGTCCCTCATACTTGTTCCCCTCGTGGATACAGTAGGCCAGCGGGTTACCGTTCAGGCTCACCAGAAGCCCAAGTATGATCTGAGGGTTCTTGTGCCTGCACTCCTTGGAGAAGCCCGTTTTGCGCAGATCGTCTTCCCTGTCGGCCTCGAAGTACAGTGTGGTCACGTCGTAGAACATCACCCCGATGTTGCCGCCCAGCAGCTCTCTGGTATGGCGCACACTGATATCCTGAACCTTCTCCTGTTGTGTATGGTTCAGCTTGTCCAGATAGCGGTATATCTTCGACAAATCCACATCCTCGTCGAAGTGGTTCTTCAGGTACTCCACCGTCGCAGCCTTGCTTGACGGGCACGAAAGGCGTGCGACAACCAATTTCCGGAATACATCATCTTCTATCTTGTCAAAACCTATCCTGTCGAATATGCGGTCCAATATCAAACTGTCCCCATTGACCAAGATGTTCTCGATATTGGCAAGGAACTGCTCCGTCTCTGACATTTCCCGTTCTCTGCCTTCCGTATCGGCAAACATATCTGGCATGCCGCTGCGATGACGTATCCAATTTTTACCCTGTCTGACGTATTCTTCGATTTGGTTGGCATCATCACTAACTCCCATGGTGATGCATTCTTTGAAACTTCCGCTTCTTTTCTCAACCACAACAACACTTGTGGTACCAGACCGATTCTTTTTTCTTCTTACAAACATGTTGCAAAAGTACTAAAAAACAACGTTGCGTCACCCAAATCGGGTGACGCAAAACACATAAATAATTTATAGTCAGATTATTGTAATCAAGCTTAAAACAAGGGTGACGAAGTCAGGTGGCTTTCTTCCCTTAACTGTTCGAAACTTATTTCGGCTGCAAATTTAGTCAAATCTATCAAAAGAAACGACATTTTGTCGGAAAAAATTTTGTTTTCGTCATCTTTTAGCATGACATGCTGAATAAACTTGTCCGACCCTCTCAGCTCCGGAATCTCGAAATCCACCAGCACGATGGTGATGACCTTTGGGAAGCTGTACTTGCGGTCACCGATTTCCAACGACTCGCTGATGTGCCGCGAGGAGTAGGCGATGACCCTGTCCTTGAAGAACTCCTGGCTCGCCTTCTGCATCTCCACGATGATGTGGTCGTTTATCGGGTTGGCGCAGAGCACGTCGAAGACCAGTCGTTTGTTGGTGTCGCTTGTCCCGAGCTGCTCCGTAGGCAGATAGGTCAGATCCTGAACGGGTCCGATATACGGTGGCAGGACGGCGTTGAGGAAGTGGATGAATATCGCCGATGCATGTGACGAAGTTTAAAAAAAACTTTTTCTATGAGAGGATTATTGTGTATATTATTCCTAAAAACTTCTGAAATACAAATATAAAATTAACAAATAAGTCTTAATTTATTCTGACTTGATGCTGTAATATGTTGATTATTAATCGATAAAAATTTTTCAATATTTTGGCTATGTGAAAAAATATTGTGGTATTTTTGCATAGGAAAAATCGTTACTGAAAACACAACACCAAAATCTCGAAGGAAATGGAAAATATATCGACAATTATGCCACAATACCCTGACTTCGGGGCATTGCTGGAGTCAATCAAGGAAAACGGCCGTCGTATTGACGAGAGGGACGAGCGCTTTCGCAAAGAACAAGCCAGATGGGAAGCAGAACGCAAGGAACGTGATGAAAGGTGGGTGGCGGAACTTGAAAAGGACCGTGCAGAGTTCAAAGAACGTATGGACAAGATAAGCGAAGATACCAATAAAGCAATCAAAGACATGAAGAATGTGTTCACCACCCAGTGGGGTCGTTTGGTGGAGGCTCTTTCGAAGCCTGCGGCCCTGGCACTGTTCAAAAAGGAGGGCATCGAAATTGACCGCGTCTTTGAGGATGTCCGCAAAATCAAAAAGGACGGACAGGATGTGATGGAGATTGACGTCGCCCTGTGCGATACGACCACAGCCGTTATTGTGGAGGTGAAGTCGCATTGTGACAACCACGACATTAATCACTTCTTAAGCCAGATGGAGCACTGCAAGGAGTGGTACCCGGATTTTGCGGACAAGAAACTCCTTGTGGCAGTGGCAGCCATAAGCTATGCGCCTGGGACCGAAGCATATGCGCAACGGCAAGGACTGTATGTGCTGAAACTCACAGGAGAAGAGACCTTCACGATGGAGGTGCCCCAAAATCCGTTGGCATTCTGACAGAATTGGGTGCTTCTTGTACGAAGATTTATTGTAGAATTTTTGCATTGAAAAAAACATTACTGAAAACACAACACCATAATCTCGAAGGAAATGGAAAATATATCGACAATTATGCCACAATACCCTGACTTCGGAGCGTTGCTGGAGTCAATCAAGGAAAACGGCCGTCGTATTGACGAGAGGGACGAGCGCTTTCGCAAAGAACAAGCCAAATGGGAAGCGGAACGCAAGGAACGTGATGAAAGGTGGGCGGCGGAACTCGAAAAGGACCGTGCAGAGTTCAAAGAACGTATGGACAAGATTAGCGAAGATACCAATAAGGCAATCAAAGACATGAAGAATGTGTTCACCACCCAGTGGGGTCGTTTGGTGGAGGCTCTTTCGAAGCCTGCGGCCCTGGCACTGTTCAAAAAGGAGGGTATCGAAATTGACCGCGTCTTTGAGGATGTCCGTAAAATCAAAAAGGACGGACAGGATGTGATGGAGATTGACGTCGCCCTGTGCGATACGACCACAGCCGTTATTGTGGAGGTGAAGTCGCATTGTGACAACCACGATATTAATCACTTCTTAAGCCAGATGGAGCACTGCAAGGAATGGTACCCGGATTTTGCGGACAAGAAACTCCTTGTGGCAGTGGCCGCCATAAGCTATGCGCCTGGAACCGAAGCGTATGCGCAACGTCTAGGACTGTATGTGCTGAAACTCACTGGAGAAGAGACCTTCACGATGGAGGTGCCCCAAAATCCGTTGGCATTCTGACAGATTGGGTGCTTCTTGTACGAAGAATTATTTTAGTTTTTTTGCATTAAAAATACATTATTGAAAACACAATACCAAAATCTTGAAAGGAAATGGAAAATATAAAAACAAATATGCCACAATACCCCGACTTCGGAGCATTACTGGAGTCAATCAAGGAAAACGGCCGTCGTATTGACGAGAGAGACGAGCTTTTTCGTAAAGAACAAGCAGAACGCTATGCCAGATGGGAGGCGGAACGAAAAGAATTCAACAGGCGCATGGAGGAATCCAATGCGAAACTGGACAAAATAAGCGAAGACACTAACAAAGCGATCAAAGACATGAAAAATGTGTTCACCACCCAATGGGGTCGTTTGGTGGAGGCCCTTTCGAAGCCTGCGGCCCTGGCACTGTTCAAAAAGGAGGGCATTGAAATTGACCGCGTCTTTGAGGATGTCCGCAAAATCAAAAAGGACGGACAAGATGTGATGGAGATTGACGTCGCCCTGTGCGATACGACCACAGCCGTTATTGTGGAGGTGAAGTCGCATTGTGACAACCACGACATTAATCACTTCTTAAGCCAAATGGAGCACTGCAAGGAATGGTACCCGGATTTTGCTGACAAGAAACTCCTTGTGGCAGTGGCTGCCATAAGCTATGCGCCCGGGACCGAAGCGTATGCGCAACGTCTAGGACTGTATGTGCTGAAACTCACCGGAGAAGAGACTTTCACGATGGAGGTGCCCCAAAATCCGTTGGCATTCTGACAGAATTGGGTGCTTCTTGTGCGGAGATATATTGTAGAATTTTTGCATTGAAAACACATTGTTGAAAACACAACACCAAAATCTCGAAGGAAATGGAAAATATAACAACAAATATGCCACAATACCCTGACTTCGGAGCGTTGCTGGAGTCAATCAAAGAAAACGGCCGTCGTATTGACGAGAGGGACGAGCGCTTTCGCAAAGAACAAGCAGAGCGCTACGCCAGATGGGAGACGGAACAAGCGGAACGCTATGCCAGATGGGAAATGGAACGAAAAGAATTTGACGCCAGATGGGAAGCGGAACGAAAGGAATTCAACAGGCGCATGGAGGAATCCAATACGAAACTGGACAAAATAAGCGAAGACACTAATAAGGCAATCAAAGACATGAAGAATGTGTTCACCACCCAATGGGGTCGTTTGGTGGAGGCTCTTTCGAAGCCTGCGGCCTTGGCACTGTTCAAAAAGGAGGGTATCGAAATTGACCGCGTCTTTGAAGATGTCCGCAAAATCAAAAAGGACGGACAGGATGTGATGGAGATTGACGTCGCCCTGTGCGATACGACCACAGCCGTTATTGTGGAGGTGAAGTCGCATTGTGACAACCACGACATTAATCACTTCTTAAGCCAGATGGAGCACTGCAAGGAGTGGTACCCGGATTTTGCGGACAAGAAACTCCTTGTGGCAGTGGCAGCCATAAGCTATGCGCCCGGGACCGAAGCGTATGCGCAACGTCTAGGACTGTATGTGCTGAAACTCACCGGAGAAGAGACTTTTACGATGGAGGTGCCCCAAAATCCGTTGGCATTCTGACAGAATTGGGTGCTTCTTGTGCGAAGATTTATTGTAGAATCCCAAGCAAATGCGTGAACAGTACGAATGATTGAGAAACTTTCGAAAAGAGCTTGATGACTCCATGCGCTGCTCTATGGAAAGAATGGAAAGACTTGAGAGATTCTTGGAGATATCGAGGTTGGAACATGAGAAAAGCATCAAACTTTGCACAGGCTCTGAAAGAGCTGAATTCTCTGTCCGCTGCCTCCGCGACAGCAGTCATTTTCATTCCCCTCTGCGGCTCCTCAAAATATCAATCGCCAAATAGATGGCACTTCTCAACGACTGCTCGTCAGCCATGTTCTTGCCGGCAATGTCGTAACCGGTGCCATGTGCAGGAGAGGTGCGTACAATGGGCAAGCCTGCTGTGTAGTTCACCCCCTCGTTGTCTGCCAACAATTTGAACGGAATCATGCCTTGGTCGTGGTACATGGCTAACACCGCATCGAATTTGCTGTAGTTGCCCGAACCGAACAAGCCGTCGGCAGGGTAGGGACCAAAAGCGTTGATGTGCTGGTCGAAAGCCTCGCGGATGGCGGGAACAATAACGCTCTCCTCCTCCTTGCCAATCAAGCCCTTGTCTCCCGCATGAGGATTCAGCGACAAAACGGCAATCTTGGGATTGGTGCTGCCAAAGTCTTTGAGCAAAGTTTGGTGTAATGCTTTTATCTTTTTGATAATCAGTTCTTTTGAAAGATTCTTAGACACCTCGTTAAGGGGCAGATGATTGGTGGCAAAAGCCACTTTCACAGCAGGAGAAATCATCATCATCAGTGGATTGTCAGCCCCAAAAACAGAAGCCAAATACTCAGTGTGTCCAGTGAAATGGAATTGCTCCGACTGGATGTTGTTCTTGTTGATGGGGGCGGTGACAAGGGCGTCAATGGCGTTGCTCTTGAGGTCGTTGCATGCATAGCGCAATGCCATTTCCGCATATTTGCCAGCCACATCCGTCGATTCTCCCATGTTGATGGGAATCTCATTCTCGCTCAGGTTGATTAAATTCGCCTTCTTCTGTGATGACTGGCCCGCATTCTTGATGTACTGGAAAGAAAAATCCTGTATCTGCAAATTTTTCTTGTAATATCCCGCCACTTTGGATAAGCCATAGACAATGGGCGTGCAGATGTCTAATAACTTGTTGTCGGCAAGAGCTTTGATGATGACCTCGTAACTGATACCGTTGAGGTCGCCATGCGTGATGCCTATCTTATAGATCGGTTTCTCTCCAGACATGATATTTGTTTTTATAAGGTGACTTTAACTTCGTATTCTTCGTAACCTTCCACAATATCCCCAACCTTGATGTCATTGAAATTCTCGATATTCAGACCGCAATCCTGACCGGCGGTGACTTCCTTGACATCGTCTTTGAAACGGCGCAGGGAGCCCAACTTGCCAGTGTAGATGACAATACCATCGCGGATGAGTCGTATCTTGCTGTTGCGCTGTAATTTGCCATCCAATACCAAACATCCGGCCACATTTCCGACCTTGGTGATCTTGAAGACTTCCTTGACTTCGATGTTGCACAGGATTTTTTCGTGGATTTCGGGAGAGTGCATACCGGCAATAGCGTCTTTGATTTCGTTGATGGCGGTATAGATGATAGAGTATGTGCGTATATCGATTTGCTCCTGCTCGGCCAATTTGCGTGAACCTGGGGAAGGACGTACCTGGAAGGCCACGATGATGGCGTTGGAGGCGGTGGCCAACAACACATCACTTTCGGTTACCTGACCCACGGACTTGTGAATCACGTTGACCTGTACCTGCTCGGTGGAGAGCTTCAACAGAGAGTCTGACAGGGCTTCCACAGAACCATCCACGTCACCTTTCACAATGATATTTAATTCCTTGAAATCGCCAATAGCGATACGCCGGCCGATTTCATCCAGGGTAATATGTTTCTGCGTGCGCAGACCCATCTCACGGTTCAGCTGGGCACGCTTGGTGGCGGCGATACGGGCTTCGTGTTCGGAAGCGGCAACCTTGAACAGGTCGCCAGCTTGCGGAGCACCGTTCAAGCCTAACAGCAAGACAGGGGTGGCGGGACCAGCCGACTGTACCTGCTGGTTTCTTTCGTTGAACAGGGCCTTTACCTTGCCATAGCACGGACCGGCAATGATGGGGTCTCCCACTTTCAAAGTGCCATTCTGAACCAATACCTTGGCCACGTAGCCCTTGCCTTTGTCCAATGAGGATTCGATGACAGTACCGACACCGGGACGTTTGGGATTGGCTTTGAGGTCTAACAACTCGGCCTCCAACAAAACCTTCTCTAACAATTCCTGGACATTGGTACCATGTTTGGCGTCAATTTCCTGGCATTGGTACTTGCCGCCCCATTCTTCCACCAAAATGTTCATCTTGGCTAATCCTTCCTTGATTTTTTCCGGATTCGCCTGTGGCTTGTCTATCTTGGTGATGGCAAATACCATGGGAACGCCGGCAGCTTGGGCGTGGTTGATGGCCTCAACGGTCTGCGGCATAATATTGTCGTCAGCGGCAATAACGATGATACATAAGTCGGTGATTTTGGCACCGCGGGCACGCATGGCGGTAAATGCCTCGTGACCAGGGGTATCCAGGAAGGTGATCTTTCTCTCGTCGGGCAGTGTTACCTCGTAGGCACCGATATGCTGGGTGATACCACCGGCCTCACCGGCGATAACATTGGATTTGCGGATGTAGTCCAGCAAGGATGTCTTACCGTGGTCAACGTGCCCCATAACGGTAATGATGGGGTGACGGGGCTGCATGTCTTCAGGATTGTCCTCCTCGTTCATGGCTTGTTCCTCATCAACGTCGGCACCGACAAACTCTACCTGGAAGCCGTATTCGTCGGCCAAAAGAGAAATGGTCTCAGCGTCTAAACGCTGGTTGATGGAAACAAACAGTCCAACACTCATACAGGTGGCGATAATCTTGTTGACGTTCACGTTCATCAGCGTGGCCAACTCGTTGGCGGTGATGAATTCCGTGACTTTCAGTATCTTCTGTTGTTCGAGTTCCTGTTGCTCGTGTTCCAGCATTTCGGCGTGGATGTGCTGTCTCTTCTCTCTTCTACGTTTCGAGGTCTTTGATTTGCCAAGCGGCTCAAGGCGCATCATGGTCTCTTTGATCTGGCGCTGGATGTCTTCCTCGGAAATTTCCACTTTCGGAGCGGCGGCTTTCTTGTTACCCTCTTCTTTGCCGTGGGTCTTGACAGCCTGTTGTTTTATTCTCTTGCGCTTTTTCTTCTTCTCGTCGTTTTGTTCTTTGGCGGGATTTTGGGGCTGAGGTTTCTCGGCTTTGGGCTTCTCCACAGGCAGGTCTATCTTGCCCATGATTTTGGGAGCCTGCAATTTCTCCACACGAGTCTCGATATGCTCGATCACTTTCTCGGGAACAACAACTTTCTTTTCAGCCTCTTCGGGAACTGCTTCTTCCTCTTTCGTGGACTCAACTTTGTCATTGTCAGCTGTCACTTCTGTTTCAGCTATAACGGCAGTTTCCTGTTTCTGGCTTTCTTCTGTTGTCTCTTCAGCGTTTTCTGTCACTTCGGTTTTCTTGCTGGCTTTTTTGCTCTTCTTGTTCAGGCTGTCCAAGTCGATTTTGCCGACGGTGACAATATTGCCGGTGATATCCTCAATCTCGGTTTCTATGTGCTCAACTTCCTTGGCGGGTTTGGAGATCTTCTTTGTGCTCTCTTTCTCAATGGGTTCTTCCTTTTTCTCGCTGGCAGATGTCTTCTTGGCAGAAGGTTTTTTCTTGGGTTCGATGTCTATCTTGCCTACGATTTTGGGTTGTACCGTTTCCACAGGAATGTCAATGGGCTCATGCTCAATGACATTGGGCTTTTTGATCAGCACTTCGTTGGAGTGTGACTCTTCTTCCTGAACGGGCTTCTCAACCACAGTTGTTTCAGGAACCTCCTCTTCTTTCTTGAAGGTGCCGATTTCAATTTTTTGAGCTTCCTCTTTGACGAGTTTCTCTCCTTGGAATTCCTGAAGGAGAATGTCGTACATTTCGGGAGTCAGTTTGGTGTTGGGACTCTCGACGATGTCGAAGTTCTTCTTTTTCAGCAATGCTGTAATAGTGCCGATAGCGACATTGAATTCGCCGGCTGCCTTGCCTAATCGTGGTATTTTTCTTCCTTCTGCCATATTCTTTAAGTTGAAAGTTGAAAGTTGAAAGTTGAAAGTTGTTTTATCTTCCAGTTTTCAGTTTCAATTATTTGTTTTTTTAGTTTTCAGATTTCAGTTTTCAATTTTCAGTTTTATTCAATATCAAGTTCTTTCTTGATGGATGCCAGTACTTCGTCAACGGTTTCTTCTTCCAGGTCGGTACGTTGCACCAGTTCGTCGCGGTCGATGGCCAACACATTCTTGGCAGTGTCGCAACCGATTTTCTTGAAGGCCTCAATCACCCAGTCATCGAATTCGTCTTTGAATTCATCCAGGTCAACATCTTCTTCTTCTACCACATCGTCGCGGAAGATGTCAATATCGTAACCTGCTAATTTGCTGGCCAATTTGATGTTATAACCACCCTTGCCAATAGCCAATGACACCTGGTCGGATTTCATATATACATTGGCGGTTTTGTTTTCTTCGTTGATGTCGATAGAAGAAATTTTGGCGGGACTTAAAGCTCTGCTGATGAGCAGTTCAATGTTGGAAGTATAATTGATGACATCGATGTTTTCGTTACGCAACTCACGCACAATGCTGTGGATACGGCTGCCTTTCATACCTACACAGGCACCAACGGGGTCGATGCGGTCGTCGAAGGATTCCACCAGCACTTTGGCTCTTTCGCCAGGAGCGCGCACCACATTCTTGATGGTAATCAAACCGTCGTTGATTTCAGGAATCTCAGTCTCCATCAGTCTTTCCAGGAAAGTAGGTGCTGTTCTGGAGATGATAATCAGCAGGCTGGAGGCACGGACTTCCACACGTAATACCACTGCGGTGAGGGTATCGCCTTTTTTGTACTTGTCAGCGGGAATCTGCTCTGCTTTGGGTAGCACCAACTCCACACCGTCCTCGTCAATCACTAATATCTCCTTGCGCCATACCTGGCTGACTTCTCCGGTGACCAACTCGCCGATGCGGTGCTCATATTTCTTATATACCAAATCCTTCTCGTACTCCATGACCTTGGTAATCAGATTCTGACGCAGTGCCAAGATCTCTCTTCTGGCAAAGTCGGTCAGTTTCACATTCTCCATCACCTCTTCGCCAACCTCGAAGTCGGGTTCGATTTTGATGGCTTCCGACAAGGCTATCTGGGTAAATTCGTTCTCCACCTCGCCGTCTTCCACGATCTCACGGTAGCGCTGGATCTCAAGGTCTCCACGGTCAACATTGACAATGATGTCGAAATTGGCGTCAGGGCCATATTTCTTTGTCAATGCGGAACGGAAAACATCTTCCAAAATACGCATCAAGGTTTCTCTGTCAATATTTTTGAACTCCTTGAACTCGGCAAAGGTTTCAATTAAATTCAAACTGTTGTCTTCCATTGTTGTTTTTTTTGATTTTTATATTTTATACATTGTTATACGCGCAGCCTGCGGTTTCACCGCATGTAAATCGTGTGAATTTTCCACTGTCATTCATCTATGCGGCGGTTGCGGTTTCACCGCAAAATTTTTTGTTTCACTATTCCGCCTGCATAGCTGGCTGAATCTCCATTCATCATTCCTTAATTTGAATTCCGAATTCCGAATTCTTGATTCTTTCCCACTTCCACCTTTCACCTGATTTCTCTATTACATGCAACTGCGAGACGCAGTTGCCTACAAGGATGTCCCTTCTACCTCTCACCTTTTAACTTTCAGTTTTCAGTTTTCAGTTTTCAACTTCTTACTCCCCTCTTTACAACACAAAGGGGGCCTTTCGCCCCCACATCATCTTTCTTTACAAAAAACTCCCACTTGACAGAAGTGAGAGTTCGCTGAGTTGACCAACCAGGATTCGAACCTAGACAGACAGTACCAAAAACTGTAGTGCTACCATTACACCATTGGTCATCGTCTTTTGAGGTTGCAAAGATACAACTTTTTTACTTTACTGATGAAAAAAAATGAAAAAAAACGAAGTTTTGTATCTTGTTGAAAATGAAATATTTGCAAAAATACTTAAGAACTTTCAGTTTTCAGTTTTCAGTTTTCAGTTTTCAAAATAGGAAAAAAACGCAGTTGTTTCACCTATACCTTCCCCTGCAACGCCTGCCCTGTATGCGATTTTTTGCTCTTGACAAGGTCTTCGGGTTTGCCTTCAAAAATGATTTTGCCGCCTTGGTCGCCACCCTCGGGACCTAGATCGATAACCCAGTCGGCGCATTTGATCAATTCAAGGTTGTGTTCGATTACTAAAATGGAATTGCCTTTCTCTATCAGTCGGTTGAAGGCTTCGTATAGCTTGTGGATATCGTGGAAGTGCAAGCCTGTTGTGGGCTCATCAAAAATGAAGAGGGTGTTTTGCTGGTTACTTCCCAACGACAGGTAATAGGCTAACTTGACACGCTGCGCCTCGCCACCGGAGAGGGTAGAGGAGGACTGTCCCATCTTGAGGTAACCCAAGCCCACATCCTGTAAAGGTGTCAAGCGGGCTATGATATTGTCGATGATTTTCTGCTTTGGCAGCGACTGGAAAAATTCAACCGCTTGGTTGATGGTCATATTCAGGATGTCGCTGATGGTGTTGCCTCCGACTTTGATGTCCAAAACCTCTTCTTTGAAGCGTGAACCGCCACATTCCGTGCAAACCAGGTCAACATCGGCCATGAACTGCATTTCGATGTGTACCACTCCTTCGCCTTCGCACTCCTCACAACGCCCGCCAGGACTGTTGAAAGAGAAAAAGCCGGACTTGTAATTGCGCTGCTTGGCCAAAGGCTGGTCGGCGAATAGGTCTCTGATAAGGTCGTAGGCCTTGATGTAGGTGACAGGATTGGATCGGGTGGATCGTCCGATGGGGTTCTGATCAACCATGACCACATCGTTGAGCCTGCTCAAGTCGGCATTGATACTGCGATGCCGTCCGGGTTTCTCGGCGGTCTCGTTGAGCATGCGTTTCAGGGCAGGGTAGAGGATGTTTTTGATGAGTGTGCTTTTGCCGGAACCGCTGACGCCAGTCACTACCGTGAAGATCTCCAAGGGTATCTTGACGTCCACGTTTTTCAGGTTGTTCTCGGCAGCCCCGGTAATCTCAATATAGTTGCGCCATTTCCTGCGCTTGGCTGGAATCTCGATTTGAAGATTGCCTTCCTTGCCTGGCTCCTTCATCCCGCGCAAATATGCGGCAGTGAGATTATCCTTTTGTTTAAGCAGTTGTTTGATATCACCAGCGAAATCCACATTGCCACCCAGACGTCCGGCCTTGGGACCTATGTCGATGATATAATCGGCCGCACGGATGATCTCCTCGTCATGTTCCACAATGACAACAGTGTTGCCAATGTCGCGCAAACGTTGTAAGACTGAAATAAGCCGTTGGGTGTCGCGGACGTGCAGGCCGATGCTGGGCTCGTCGAGGATATATAAGGAACCCACCAGGCTGCTGCCCAAAGAGGTGGCTAAGTTGATACGCTGCGACTCTCCGCCTGAAAGCGTGCGGCTGTTGCGGTTCAGTGTCAGATAACCTAAGCCCACATCCACCAAAAAGCCGATGCGGTTGACCAACTCGGTGACGAGCTGATGCGCAATCTGTTCTTCATTTTCGTTTTTGAACTTGAACTCGACGAAGAACTGGTATAGCTGTTCCACAGGCATCATCATCAGTTCGGTGATGGTTTTGCCGTTGACTTTGACATAGTTGGCGTCTTTGCGCAAACGGGTGCCTTTGCAGTCGGGACAAAGCGTGCGACCGCGGTAGCGGGCCTGCATCACGCGGTATTGTATCTTGTAGATGTTCTTCTCCACATATTCGAAGAATTGCTTTACGCCTTCAATATTCTGTCCTGGGCGGCCATTCCATAAGATGTCGAATTCCTCCTCGCTCAGGTCATTGATGGCCCGATGAACGGGGAAGCCGGCTTTGCCGGCCTGGCGGACAAAATAGTCCTTCCATTCAGCCATCACCTGTCCGCGCCAACACACGATGGCCCCGTCATATACCGACAGTGTACGGTCGGGAATGACCAGGTCGGGGTCGATGCCCTCCACCATGCCAGTGCCTCCGCAAGTCTTGCAGCAGCCGTACGGGTTGTTGAAGCTGAACAGGTTGACCGAAGGCTCCTCAAAGACAATGCCGTCAGCTTCGAACTGGTTGCTGAACTTGCCGCGTTTGATTTTTCCTTGGCTTTCGTATTGGATGACGCAATTGCCCTTGCCCTCATAAAAGGCGGTCTCGATTGAGTCGCTCAATCGGGCCATATTGTCGGCGATTTTGGCGGCTTTGAAACGGTCTATCAGAATGAAAATCTCGGCGTTTTTGCTGACTTTTCCGGCCAGCACTTCGTCAATTTCCTGTAATTCCTTGTTGTAAATGATCCTGCTGAAACCTTGCTGTTTCAGGATCTCCAGCTGTTCGGCATTTGTCCTTCCCGAGAATATCTGCAGGGGTGCCATGACATAGAAAACCGAATCATTGGGTAATTCTTGTATGAATTGGATGACATCACCCACCGTCTCGCGTTTCACCTCCTTGCCGCTGATAGGGGAGTAGGTGTGACCGATGCGGGCGAACAGCAGTTTGAGATACTCGTATATCTCGGTGGTGGTGCCTACCGTGGAGCGTGGGTTGCGGGAAATCACACGCTGCTCGATGGCTATGGCTGGCGGTATGCCGATGATGCTGTCCACATCGGGTTTGGAAATCTTGCCCATGAATTGTCGGGCGTAGGAGCTGAGGCTTTCCACGTAACGACGCTGCCCTTCGGCATATAGCGTGTCGAAGGCCAACGAGCTCTTGCCCGATCCCGACAGCCCGGTGATGACGACCAATTGGTTGCGGGGAATCTCTACGTCTATGTTTTTCAGGTTGTTAACCCTCGCCCCCTTAATGATGATACTTTCTTCAGACATGATTTGCGGCACAATTTAGACAAACTGCAAAGATACAAAAAATAATTCGCAAATGAGCCAATTTTCAGTGATTAGTGATCAGGGGTCAGGGGTCAGGGGTCAGTCAAGTTGACAATTGCTAGTTGACAGTTTTTAATGTGCTAATGTGTTTCAGTGATTAGTGATCAGGGGTCAGGGACCAGGGGCTAGGGGTCAGGGGTTAGGATATAGAAATTAAGAACTATTAACTGTCAATTGTCAACTGTCAACTATTAATTATTAATTATTAATTATTAATTGTTAATTCTCCCACCTGATCACTGGCCCCTGACATGCTCAATCGCTTCTTCCAAGGTCACTTCTTCCTCGCCTAAACGGGCGTATTCGTAACCCATCTTGATGGCTTTCTCCGCAGGATAGAGGAAATAGGTGCAGCTGCATTCGGCACACAGTTCCCCGTCAGGGTTGCGGATTTCGCCATGTACCACCGCAATGTTGCGTTTTTGTTCCATTAGCTTGGCCGTAAGCAGAATGTAGGGCCAGGTGGTATTGACGTTTTTGCGGTAGCGCATTTCCATTTTGGCGGTCACGCCTGCGGTCTGCAGTTGGTAAAAGACCACCCAGCCGCAAATTTCGTCCAACAAGGTGGCTTGGATGCCGCCGTGCAGCGTATCCACCCAACTGACAAAGTTGGGGTTGGCTTTCCAGGGTGAAATCACATGTTCACCATCCCAGTAAAAGTGCATGTGTACCCCCAAGGGATTATTGGGGTTGCAGCCGAAACAGTTGTATCCTTTGGTATTGCCGATCCACGGGTTGATAATGGGTTTCATGGGATATTGTTTTATGTTTTTACAGATTTCTAACTATTTGAGGATGCATGCTAAAAAACGGATGTCTTTGCCGCTGTTGTTAGAGATGCTGTGCCTGTCGCCATTGCCTGTGAACACCACATCCCCGGCATGGATTACTGCCTGGGTGTCATTGTCGGTCACAATGGCCTCGCCTTCCAACATGTAATATATCTCGGCATCTGGCAGATGCGAGTGTTCTTTGATTCTACTACCAGAAGGAAGTGTGATGACGTTGAACATCAGGGCCTTGTCCAGCATCTCCTCAGGTGTGAGAATGATGTCTTTGGAAATTCTTCCTTCTATATTGCCGCTGTTTTCCACAACAGTCACACCGATGTTTTTTTTGTATTTGATCATATTTTTGAATTTTCAAACTGCAAATGTACATAAATTTCGAATACACACAGATAAATGAAATTGCCTTATAGAGACAATGCACGCAACATCTCTACAATTTCAGAGGAAATGATACAAAAAAGAGGCATTCGCCTCTTAAAAAAACTATTAACTGTCAACTATCAATTATTAATTGTGCATTCTGCATTGTGCATTGTGCATTGTACATTGTGCATTGTACATTGTGCATTGTTAACTGATCTCCACTTCCATTCCCTGCACGAACTCCTGTGCCTTGACCATCAGCTCGTGCATGTAGCGGTCGTTCTCGACAAAGGGAACGGTCTTGCGGAAACCGGCGACAAATTCCTCGATGAAGGGTGAGGATTTCAGCGGTTTGCGGAATTCCAATGCCTGGGCTGCGTTAAACAGCTCGATGGCCAGAATTTTCTCCACATTGTTCACCACCAGATAGCACTTGGTAGCAGCGTTGGCACCCATACTCACGTGGTCTTCCTGCCCTTGTGACGATTCCACAGAATCGGTGGAGCAGGGCATGGTGAACGCCTTGTTCTGGTTGACAATAGAGGCGGCGGTGTATTGCGGAATCATAAAGCCTGAGTTCAGACCTGGATTCTTCACCAAGAAAGAGGGCAGCTCACGCTTGCCGGCAATTAACTGGTATATACGGCGTTCGGAAATGTTGCCGAGTTCCGCCATGGCCATGGCTAAGAAGTCCAAGACCAAAGCCAACGGCTGTCCGTGGAAATTGCCGGCGGAAATGATAAGGTCTTCATCGGGAAATACCGTGGGGTTGTCGGTCACCGAGTTGATTTCGGTCTCCACCACATTTTTCACATGCTGGATGGAGTCTTTGCTGGCACCGTGAACTTGCGGCATGCAGCGGAAAGAGTAGGGGTCTTGCACGTGTTTCTTCTCTCTCTTGATGATTTCGGAACCTTCCAGCAGATGGCTGATATGGGTGGCGGTGAGAATCTGTCCCACATGTGGTCTTACTAAATGCACGTTGAGGTTGAAAGGCTCGATACGGCCGTCGAAAGCTTCCAAAGATACGGTTCCGATGATGTCGGCTAACCATGAGAGTTTTTCGGCTTTCATCAACAACCATACGGCATAGCTGCTCATGAACTGGGTGCCGTTCAACAGCGCTAAACCTTCTTTCGATTTCAGCGTGATGGGTTCCCAGCCGAATTTTTTGTTGATGTCTTCAGCGGCGTATTTCTTGCCTCTATAGTAAACTTCACCCATGCCAATCAAAGGCAGACAAAGGTGTGCTAATGGGGCTAAGTCGCCAGAAGCTCCCAGTGAACCTTGCTGATATACAACAGGATATACACCATTGTTGAAAAAGTCAATCAGTCGCTGGATGGTGACCAATTGGGCACCGGAGTGACCGTATGACAGGGACTGCACTTTCAGCAGTAACATGATTCTGACAATTTCCTGGGGAACTTCTTCACCGAAACCACAAGCGTGAGACATCACAAGATTCTTTTGCAGAGTAGAAAGGTCTTTGCAGGAAATGCTGGTGTTGCACAATGAACCGAAACCAGTGGTGACACCGTAAACGGGCACCTTGCTGTTTTTCATCTTTTCATCCAGATAATTACGGCATTTTTCGATGGCCGCAGTGGCTTCTTCCGAAAGTTCCAGCTTGATTTTCTTTTCTAAAATGTTCTTGATAATGTCAAGAGTGATAAGCTCTGAAGAGATTTGATGTTTTTTCATTGAATATATGTTTGGTTAATTTTTTCCGCCTGCAAATTTACATATAATTCTCGAACCATGTACAGATGTACATACATTTATTATATGAATCACCTCTTCTTCCCAAATTGAACTTGCAGGGATATGAATTTTTATAGGAAAGCGGAATCTGTGATTCCTCTAAGGAAAATTATTGTGTTGAAAATTTATTTTGAAAAAATGTGATTTTTTTTTGTTCAAAAATATCCCGTGTTAGAAAAATTATGTTTATCTTTGTCGGTTCAATTATAAAAATTTTAAAAGCACAAATGTTATGAATGAACAAGAAAACCCTGTAAGTTTTTTCAGATTTGAAGATTTGAGAATTTATGCCAAAGCCCTTGATTATACCAACTGGGTATATGATATCGTTCCGATGTTTCCTGAAAACAAAAAAGAAGCTCTCGGAGATATGTTCGCGAAAGCGGCCCAAAGTATAGCCTTGAATATCGCGGAGGGCTCATCACGTAATAAGGCTCAGTTTGTCTATTATCTGAAAATGGCAAAAAGCTCTGTCAGAGAGTGTGTTGTCTATACGGAAATCGCTTCCAAGTTGGGCGTGATGAATGATGAACAGAAGGAACGTTCACGCAATCATCTGATGGAATTGACCAAAATGATAGGCTCCTTGGTGGCTTCCTTGCAGCGCTCGGTTTCTCCTAACGCCAAGGATGACGACATGGACGACATGGGAGACATTATGTAATAAACACCTTCATCGCTCTGTCAAAAATCCCGTTGACAAACGAAAGTGTCATGCCGTAGTTGCTGACGGGTATCCCTTTGTCAATAATTTCTTTCAGCCGGTTCATGAGTTGCCGTTTGGTAACCATGCATCCGCCACATTGTATGGCCATGCTGATATTGTCCAAAGAGGGTAGTGGTGACAAGGCCGCCACAAATTGAAAATTCAGTTTTTTCCCTGTGAATTGTTGTATCAGACGTGGTAGTTTGTGCCTGCCGATGTCCTCGCAAGAACTTAAATGTGTACACGATTCCAACATGAGAATGGTGTCCCCATCCTTCAACTGACGCAGTTGCTGGGTGCCTTTGATGAAATTGTCGAAATTTCCTTTTGAACGCGCCAGTACAATGCTGAAACCTGTCAGCGGAATGTTCGCGGGTACAACTTTGGATACTTCTCCGAAGACCTGGCTATCGGTGATAACCAAATCGGGCTTGTGAATAGTTAAGTAACCCGCTAATTCAGAAGGCTGGAGGCATATAGCGATTGCTTTGTTGTCGAGTATGTTGCGGATAACCTGCACTTGCGGCAGTATCAGTCGCCCCTCCGGGGCTTCCGAGTCCTGGGGCATCACCAACACTATGGTCTCACCCTCATGGATGATGTCGTCTAAGAGGTTCTCCTTGCTGTACGCCGATGCAGGGGTTGTCTTGACGATAGCCTGTATCAGTTCTTCCAATCCCTGCCGTGTGGCGGCACTGCAGTCGATGACAGGCGCACCAAAGCTCTCCAGTTGCTGACGGCACTGTGGGGTCAGTGCCTGAATGTCGCTTTTGTTGTGAACAATGACAAAAGGCAACTCGTATTTCTTGAATTGCTCAATCACCTCCTTCTCGGCTTCTCCATATTGATTGTTGCTGACGAGCAATAAAGCTATGTCTATGATTTTTAGACTCTCCAGGCTTTTGGCTACCCTTTTCTGGCCTATCTCTCCGCTGTCGTCCAAACCGGCGGTATCTACCAAAACGCATGGGCCGATGCCGAAAATCTCCATGCTCTTCTTCACAGGGTCGGTGGTGGTGCCAGGCACATTCGACACAATGGCGATGTTCTGTCCCGCCAAAGCGTTGATTAACATGCTCTTTCCCTGATTCCGCTTCCCGAAAATACCGATGTGTACTTTGTTCATGTTTTTTTAATTGACAGTTGACGGTTGACGGTTGACGGTTAATAGTTAATAGTTAATAATTAATAGTTAATAATTAATAGTTAATAGTTTACAGTTGACAGTTAATAGTTCTTAATTTTAATCTCTATATCCTAGCCCCTAGCCCCTGACCCCTGACCCCTGGCCCCTGTCTACTTTCAGTTTATTTGAGATTGATGAATGGTACCGCGTCGCCCATCATGTATTGCGGCAATTGGCCATCCCATTTTTGCACCGCCTCGTAGCTCACCAATTTGGGATTGGATTCCAATGCATGGGCTTTGATACGCATGGCTTCGGCTTCGGCTTCAGCCTTGATTTTGGTCTGCTTGGCCTGCTCTTCTACCTGGATGGTCACATTCTTGGCTTTAAGTGCGTTTTGTTCGGCCACCTGCTTCTCTTTGATGGCGTTCTCGAAAGCATCGTCAAAGTCAATGTCCACCAGCTGGAACTGGATGTTGGTGAAATAGTTCTTGTTCAGGGTCTCCCGTAAGCGGTTTTCGATTTCCTTTCTCACGGCGTCACGGTTCTCCACAATCTGTGTGGCATTGAAATTGCCGAATGCCTCCTTCATGGCTGAACGGATAAAAGGAACCACAATGCGTTCGTGGTAGTTCTCGCCGATATTTTTGATGAGATTGCTCACATTCGCCTGCACCAAGTCGTAGTTGATGGTGTATTCCACCTCGGAGGTCTGCACGTCACGGGTGTATGAGTTCTCGTGACCATCGAATTTCTTTTGCTGGATATTCACCTTGTTAATAGTCTGGATGAAAGGGATTTTTATGTGCAATCCATCGGAAACGGGTGTCTCAGAGATCTTTCCGAATGTGCTTAGCACTCCCCGTTCGGTGGATTTGATGACATAGAAAGAGGATAAAACTGTCATGAGAACGAGCAGCCCTAAAACAGACCAGATGATGGTTTTGCGTGTGTTTATTTTTCTTTGGTAATCCATGTTGTTTTTTTTTTTGTTACTTGGTTCTGATGTTTTTTTTTCAAACTTCAAAAATACAAAAAAAACCAATAGCGTCCTAAACCAATAGCGTCCTAAATCAATTTTTTTTGAAAGATAAGGGCAAAGGTCGGGAATTTTCCGACCTTTGCGGTGAGAAAAAAACTTATCTTTATGGCGGCATAATATAACACTTTTTGCGCAAGCAATAGCGACTCTCCCGAAAAAAAATAATCAGGGGCATCATCAGCAAGTGCAACTCCGACAAGTTCTGCAAGGGCTTTGACACATGGAGCCAGCTGGTCAGCATGATTTTCTGCCAGTTTGCAATCAGCACGTCTGTGCGTGACATCAGCAACGGACTGAGGTCCGCCACGGGGAACCTCAACCACCTGGGCATCCGCGATGCTCCGTCCAAGTCCACCGTGGCCTACCAGAACCGCCACCGGAATTCCAGCGTGTTCAGGGAAATCTATTATGCCTGTCTTGAACATCTTAGACAGCATACAGTCAAGATGGCAGATAGAGATATTCTTTTATGATAAGCTTATCATAAAACAGCTTGTGAGAAGCTTCTCATAAATACTTCAGACACGTGAAGCAACTGCTGCACATCAAAAGCTTTGTCGGCACATCACAGAACGCTGTGGAGATACAACTGTGGATGGCCCTGATCACCATACTGATGCTCAAATATCTCCAGTTCAAGGCATCATACGACTGGAATCTGTCCAACCTTGTCGCGTAGCTGCGTCTGAACACCTTCACCAAAATGGATCTCTGGAAATGGCTGAACGAACCGTTCACCCCTCCACCAGACACAGGGCATTCCCAATGAGGGGGTTCAACTTTCAATTTTCTGATTTTTCTCCCGCAACTGCCCTATTTATCGGAGAATACTATTTTTTGGAAAATTATTTAGGACAGTATTGGTCTAAACTCTACTTTCTTCATGAAGGCTGGTATCCGCTGGCAAATTTCAGTAGTTGACAATTGACAGTTCATGGGAAATGTGCCACGTTACTGCTACCTGTACAACTGGTCAGCGGTGATGCATGCTGCCTCTTCCTCATTTGCCAATCCCAGTAGAATTTGATATAACTATGGTCTGTTTTGTGGCAAGCTTACTTATGATGGCGCATACATGTATAGATGCTATGGCCTTGGCAAGTGCGTTGGTTTGTCGGTCCGCTGTGTTAAAGACTGATAAGGGACAGGATACAGGTGTCAGGTGATTTTTTTTCAGACCATCGGTATGTAGGTGCTGGTGTCAATGGGAATGTTACATCAATAAAGAAAGCCAAATAACCACAATGGGATGCGGTTGTGATGCCCCGTTTCTATGTCGTCAACGGCTAAAAAGCTGTTTGGAAGGTCTTTCACTTGGTGAAAATCCTTTCCCTTTCCTCCAATTTCCACGGTAAAAGTGCGGTTGACAAGAAAGTCTCCACTTGGAGGGAGCAGAAGTTCATTGCTGTATCTGAGTTGCTGGTTGAAAAATGTTTCCCTCAAAGTTCCGATATCCACTTTGGGACTGAGTGCGAACATCAGGTTGCAGTCCCCCAAATACAATTTGTCAGGTTTGGGCAGGTGCTTCATGCTTTTGCCTTCGCGCGAGAGTAAAGCAAGCAGACCTGCTTGCTGCAAAAGATATAGCATTTTCTGTCCTTGTTCTCTGTTGGTTTCCAGTTGGGAGTATAGTGCCGACATATTGGGTGTCTGGGGTACGCGGGCTGCCAGAATCATAAGCATTTGCTTGATTTTTTGCACTGTCGAAAAGGATATATCGCTTATTTGTGGCAGGTCATTTTCAAGAGTTGTCCGCACTGCATCCTGTAATCTCAAATGGAATCCTTCAACATCCTCTTTATAGAAAGGATAACATCCATATTGAAGATATTTTTCAAAGGCGGGCAATACTTTGAATTGTGATGTGATTTTGGTGGCGATGTTGCTGTGGTCAGACAGGATGTCTTTTAGTGACAATGCATCGCCATGGTAAATCCCTTCCATTTCCAAGAATTCCCTGAATGAAAGTCGAGGAAGTTCATAGACGCGTTGACGTCTCGAAAGGTCTTTGCCGTGTACGTCGATGTTCAATATGGAGGATCCTGTGTAGCAGAATTTCATGTCAGGATAATCATCGTACAGATTTTTGATGATGGTCTGCCAGTTGTCAAGATAATGGATTTCATCCATGAAAACATGGGTGCCTCCATGTGTATAGTGGTATTCTACCAGGGATATCAGCGAGTTGGTCTCAAACCAGATATTGTCTAGGGAAACATACAGGGCTTTTGATTTGTCTGGAAAATGTTCCTTGATATGTTGTAGCAATAGTGTCGTTTTCCCAACTCCTTTGCAGCCCTTAATGCCTACCAGACGATTATTCCAGTTGATTTTCTTGTACAAAAATCGATGGAAGTCTGTTTGCACCATCTCTACTTTCCGTTGTGCCACTTGATACAAATAATCAATTGTATATGCTTCCATAGTCGTAGTTTTTATTTTGCAAAGATACAAAAAACAATCATTGAAAGTCGGAAAAATTAGAAAAAACAATCTTTGATAATTGTTTTTTCTTGGTAAGATAAAGTTTTCAGTTTTCAACTATCTCCATCGCTGTTTTCAGCCCATCTAATGCGGCGCTGACAATGCCACCGGCGTAGCCTGCCCCTTCGCCTACGGGGTAGAGACCCGGAATGTTGCTTTGTCGGCCCTCGTCCCGCAATATTCTGACGGGTGAGGAGGAGCGGCTCTCGACGCCGGTCATCACGGCATCGGCATCATTGAAGCCACGCAGTTTTCGGTCAAATAAGGGAATCGCCTCCCTTAAGGCTTTCACCGCGTATGCAGGCAAACAACGCCCTAAGTCGCAATAGACTACTCCATGCGGGTAGGAGGGTTTCACTTTGCGATGTCCTTTGGCAATTTTGCCCTGCAAAAACTCACCCACCAAGTTGGCAGGAGCTCGGTAATCCCTGCTGACCTCAAAAGCCAGCTTTTCGTATTTTTCTTGATAGTCAAGCCCGTCCAACGGACTGCTCTGGTAATAATCTTCTGGATTGATGCCTACTAACAAAGCACTGTTGGCATTGGCTTTGTCGCGTTTTTTCTCGCTCATGCCATTGGTCACTATGGTGCCATCCTCGCTGGCAGAAGCCATCACCACACCTCCGGGACACATGCAGAAGGTATAGACACTGCGGTCCTTCAAGTGCACCACGCCACGGTAAGAAGCCGCAGGCAGTAGCTTGGCACTCTTACCATACTGCATCCTGTTGATGTCGCTTTGCAAATGCTCAATACGCACTCCCATCGAGAAAGGCTTGGCCTCCATGCGCAAACCTTTGGCATACAGATGTTTAATGATATCTCGGGCCGAATGCCCTAAACACAATAAAACGTGCTTGCTGCTGACACTGAATCCGTTATGGCATTTTATCCGAATGATTTCCCCCTCCTGACTAAAGTCCTCGAAAGTGGTGTTGAAGTGAAATTCTCCGCCTAAACTGATAATTTCTTCCCGGATATTACGCACGACCTTTTCTAGATAGTCTGTGCCTACATGGGGATTGGCGGCATAGCATACGTCTTCGGTAGCCCCGTGCTTGTAAAACTCCTCCAAAATGAAGCTGATATAGCGGTCGTTGATATTGGTGGAGAGCTTGCCATCAGAGAAAGTGCCGGCTCCGCCTTCGCCAAATTGTACGTTGGAATGGGGATTTAATTTTTTATGTTGCAGAAATTCAGCAACTTCTGCTTTTCTTTTCTCAATGCGACTGCCTCTTTCGATAATCACGGGCTTGGCCCCGCAACGGGCTAAATACAGGGCGGCAAACATGCCGGCGGGACCGAAACCCACCACCACGGGCGGCAGCTCTTCTTTCCACTGCGGATAGCTAATCGGTTCAGGAGCCTGATAAAGACTGACATTGTCATGTTTCAATAGGTCTTCCCGTTTTTCTTTCAGCTTTATATATACTTGATACAGATAGAAAATGTGGTCTTTCTTCCGTGCGTCAATGGATTCCCGCAGAATCTTAAATTCCTCAATATCCTGTTCCGCAATAGGGTATAGTTGCAGTACTCGTTGGCGCAGCTGCCGCTGCTGCCCCACGGGAATCTTGATATTAGAAATCTTTATTTGTATCATATTAAGGAAATTCTATTGCTGCGTTTTTATTGTGTATTCGGAGTGTTTCTTTGGATAGGAGTACGGTTGATGGCATTTGGCATTTATGATGCGAATAGAGTGTGATTTTGGCATCGAAGATGCCTTCTTTCTGTAACCCCACATGGGAGTATGGGGTCTGTGATGTACAGTGTCCATCATATCCGCACGTATATGTGGGGTCTGTGATGTACAGTCGCCTCTCTCTTCGCGGCACGGTATTGCTTGATTAGTTGTTGACACTTGCTTGCCGCGAAAGTGACTGTGCGCACAAATACGCACTTGCCCATGCAAAAAACAAGTTATACCCGCCACATACACCATCAATGTCTATCATCTCACCTATGGCATAGATCTTAGGGTACTTCTTCAGCTCAAAATCCTCGTTGATTTCCTGCACCGCAATGCCTCCCGTGCAAACCTGCGCGAATTCCAACTCGTAAGTGTCCTTGATTTTGAATCTCAGGTCTTTAATATCAAAAGGGTTACGCTCGTAAAGCCGGTTGAGCTTGGGATGTATCAAACCACATAGACTGCCATATTTCCGCAAATGTCCCCCCACATTATAATTAACATCATCATACATGAAATTAAAGCTGACAGCGCAATTTTTCTTGTCTTTCAGCCTGTTATAATATGCTGATAAATTGAGAATTACAATGCCGGAAACTCCATCATCCTTAAAAGTGACTTCTCCGCTTTCCTGATAAATGAGTTTGTCTTTCTGATATAAGGAACAGATGGCTTTGCAGCGGCAGCCTGACAGCGACACGGGGTAGTCTTCCAGCTTAAAACCTACCAGTGAAGGTCTATACTCTTTTTGCTGAAGCTTAAAATCTGTTAAATAGCGGTCGAAATGCTTTCGGTTTTTGGCTATCATGCCGGCAGGCGACCCCGATGCCAGCACCACAGCGTCGAAGGCTGTCGAATCTTCATTAATATAGTAATGTCTTCCTTTGCTGCTGATTTGCAGGACTTCGGTGTTGTAATGAAACAGTACCCGGTCTGAAAGGCCATTTAACAGCACGTCTAACACGGTTTGGGAAAAGAAAGTGCTGGGATATACCCGGTTCTCCTCGTCCACGCTCATCTTCAATCCCATCTTCTCAAACTCAGCACGGATGGTCTGGTAATTGGCCCGTGATAATAAATTAGCGATGAATGCCGCATTGTTGTAGCATTCACCGCTAATTTGGGTATTGAGTATGTTGGCTTTTCCGCCGCCGGAAGCTTTGACCTTATAGCCAGGCTTACCAGTGCGTTCGAAGATGTGGATATTGCAGTTTCTCGTTTCAAAAAGCAACCTGGACAGAAACAGTCCGGCGGCACCTGCTCCGACAACGGCAATATTCATCGTGGCGGAATTAGCAGTTACACTCGGTTTTCTTGGCCAGTTTTTCGGTCAGCATGGGGATGATCTTGTTCAGATCGCCAACAATGCCAAGGTCTGCCACCTGGAAAATAGGAGCGTACTTGTCTTTGTTGATGGCGATGATGAAGTCGGATTCTTCCATACCGGCCAAGTGCTGGATTGCACCGGAGATACCACAGGCGAAATAGACATTCGGACGTACGGTCTTACCGGTTTGTCCCACCTGACGGTCGTGCGGCATCACGCCGGCATCAACCATGGCACGGGATGAGGAAACCATACCTCCCAGCACATCGGCGAGGGCTTGCAGTTTCTCGAAACCTTCCTTGCAGCCGACGCCACGGCCACCGGAAACCAGAATCTTGGCAGCTTGGATGTCTGCTGCGCCCTTTTCTTCCTTCACGGTCTTCAGCAGTTTTACTTTGAATTTGCTGCTGTCGAAAGTGGGAGCGAAGTCGATGATTTCACCCTTGCGGTTGCAGTCTCTTTCCATTTTCTGCATCACACCGGGGCGAACGGTGGACATCTGCGGACGGTGCTCGGTGCACATGATGGTAGCCATCAGGTTGCCACCGAAGGCGGGACGGGTCATCATCAGCTCACCTTCCTCGGAGATTTCCAACTTGGTGCAGTCTGCGGTCAGACCGGTACCCAAACGGGCAGCCAATCTCGGAGCGAGGTCACGACCAATAGTGGTGGCACCGAACATCAGAATGCTGGGCTGGAACTTTTGCACCATCTGGTAGATGGCTTGTGAGTATTGTTCGGTCAGATAGTCTTTCAATTCGGGGGCGTCAATGCAGATGACTTCGTCAGCACCCATCTCGATGAGGTATTGGGCGTGATGTTTCACCTGCTCGCCGGCCAGAATGGCAACTACTTTTTCGTTCAGAGCGCCGGCCAGGTCGCGGGCTTTGCCAATCAGCTCCAAGCCTACAGACTGGATTTCACCGTCGCGTTGTTCAACGAAAACATATACATTTTTATAATCTGTTTTTTCCATAATAAATACAATTTATATTACCGACAACGGCGATTAGATGATGTGTTTTTCTTTTAATTTGTTGATGATGATGTTAACACCTTCCTCAACGTCCACCTCGAAAGTCTCACCGGCACCCTTCTGGGCTTTGGTGAATGATTTCTTCACGCGGGTGGGAGAACCCTTGAGACCTAATTTCTCGGGGGCGATGTCAATCTTGGCAGCGGTCCAGATTTCCACTTCCTTCTCGAAAGCGTCCATGATGCCTGAAACGGTCATGTAACGGGCCTTGTTGGCGGTGGCTAACACGGTCAGCACGCAGGGCATTTCCACAGACAGCATCTGATAGCCTTCTTCTGTCTCTTTCTTTACGGTCAAAGTGTTTTTGCCGTCATATTCGAGACCAGTAACGTATGAAATCTGGGGCAGTCCCAGGTGCTCAGCCATTTCGGGACCTACCTGTGCGGTATCACCGTCGATAGCCTGGCGGCCACCAATTACGAGGTCATAGTCGAGGCAGCGGAGAGCACCTGCCAAAGCGTTGGAGGTAGCCAAAGTGTCGGCACCGGCAAATGCACGGTCGGTCAGCAAGATGGCACGGTCAACGCCCATGGCGAAAGCTTCGCGCAGGATGGCGTCAGCCTGTGGGGGACCCATAGTGATTACCGTAACTTCAGCGCCGTATTGGTCTTTCAGACGCAGGGCCATTTCCAAACCACCCTTGTCGTCGGGATTCATAATACTGGGAACACCATCGCGGATCAGGGTACCTGTTGCCGGATTAATTTTGATTTCAGTGGTGTCCGGAACTTGTTTTATACAAACTACTATTTTCATAATTTTCTACTATTTTAATAATTTACCGGCGATGACCATACGCTGAACTTCTGAAGTTCCTTCATAGATTTCGGTAATCTTGGCATCACGCATCATTCTTTCAACAGGATATTCGCGGGTGTAACCGTAGCCACCGTGCAGCTGGACAGCCTTGGTGGTCACTTCCATAGCGGTTTCGGCTGCGAACAGCTTGGCCATGGCGGCATCTACGGAGTAGGGCAGGTGCATGTCTTTTTTGTAGGAGGCCTGACGAACCAACAAACGGGCAGCCTGAACTTTGGTCTCTAAGTTGGCCAGTTGGAACTGGGTGTTCTGGAAAGCGGCGATAGCCTTGCCGAACTGCTTACGTTCCTTGGTGTATTTAATAGTCTCATCCATAGCGCCCTGTGCGATACCGAGAGCCTGTGCGGCGATACCGATACGGCCACCGTCGAGGGTCTGCATGGCAATCTTGAAGCCCTTGCCGAGTTCGCCCAAGAGGTTCTCTTTCGGCACTTCGCAGTTCTCGAAAATCAACTCGCAGGTGGCAGAACCGCGGATACCCATTTTCTTTTCTTTCTTACCGATAGAGAAGCCTTTGAAGCCTTTCTCCACGATGAAAGCGGAGATGCCTCTGGTACCCTGTGACTTGTCGGTCATAGCCATCACGATGAACACGTTGGCGTAAGAAGCGTTGGTGATGAAAATCTTGGTTCCATTCAGGATCCATTTGTCACCAGCGTCCACAGCCATAGTCTGCTGCATGGCGGCGTCGGTACCGGCGTTGGGTTCGGTCAGACCGAAAGCACCAATCCATTCGCCTGAGGCCAATTTGGGCAAATATTTCATTTTCTGTTCCTCTGTACCGTATTCCAGAATGGGGTTCATACAGAGAGATGTGTGGGCTGACACGATTACACCGGTGGTGGCGCATACGCGTGACAGTTCTTCAACGGCCATGCCGTAAATCTGGTTGGTACCGCCCTGTCCGCCATACTGTTTCGGAATGGGAATACCCATGATGCCTATTTTTGCCATTTTTTCAACGGTCTCGATCGGGAATCTTTCTTCCTCATCGACTTCTGCTGCCAGAGGTTTTACCTCGTTTTCGGCAAACTCGCGAATCATCTGCAAAAACAGCTGTTCTTGTTTTGTTAAACTGAAATCCATAATTGATAATCGTTATTTTTGTTTTAATCCTAAAATTTCTCTTGCTTCGGCTGAGGTGGCGATTTCACGACCCAGCTCTTTGGCGATGCGGACCACCTTGGAAACCAACTCTCCGTTGGATTTGGCCAGAACGCCTTTCGACAGGTAGAGATTGTCCTCAAAACCCACACGTACGTTACCGCCCATGGCGATAGCGGCAGCGGCCATCGGGAAGGCGTGACGACCTACACCGGTGACGGTCCAGGTGGAACCAGCGGGAATGCCGTTTACCAACCAGCAGAGGTTGGCGACAGTGGCGGGGGTACAGCCGGGCACTCCCAACACGAAGTTGAACTGCATGGGAGCTCCGGGAACCTGGCCCTTCTTGGCCATGTTGAGGATGGTGTCAAGATGACCCATCTCGAAGCATTCGTATTCGGGCTTGATGCCGCGTTCCATCATGCGTTTGCCGAAAGCGCGCATGGTGGGCATGGTGTTGTCGAAAATCTCGTCGCCGAAGTTGCAGGTACCGCAGTCAAGGGTGGCCATTTCGGGCAGCGGGTTGGTATCGGTTGATTGAAGTCTTTCATCGGGTGTCATGCCTACAGCACCACCTGTAGATGGAATCAGGATGACATCGGGGCAAACCTTCAGGATGGCCTCTTCGCATTCCTGGAAACGGCCACGGTCCTGGGTAGGCGTGCCATCGTCCCAGCGGACGTGCAGATGCACGATGGCGGCGCCGGCATCAACAGCCGATTTGGCCTCGCGGACTATCTCTTCAACGGTATAAGGCACATTGGGGTTTTGTTCCTTGGTGACTTCTGCGCCGCAGATGGCGGCGGTAATAATCAGTTTATCCATTGTTGATTTGTTGATTTATTGATTTGTTGAGGTTTTATTCCCCTTCTGGCAGAAGGGGTGCCCGAAGGGCGGGGTAGTGTATTTGTTGAATTGTTAAAGACAATACCCGACTAGACTATTTGCGTTGGCAGTCCTTGGGAGTAACGCAGGTGCCTGAAGCGCGGCAAACCACGATGGGTTCGTCGAGTTCGTCGGCAGCTGACGGAGAAATGTCAGGGCGTGAGACAGCCACTTTGCGTGCCTCGAACTGCATGTGGCGAGAGGTGTTGCCTTCCTTGTCAATCCAGCCTTCAGCTTCGATATAGTCACCAGCATAGACGGGTGCCAGAAAGTCGATGTTGTCGTAAGCACGGAACAGGCCTTCGTCGCCGTCACGCATAATCAAAAGTTCGGTAGCCACGTCACCGAAGAGGTGAACCATGTGTGCTCCGTCAACCAAATTGCCACCGTAGTGGGCATCCTTCGCACTCATGCGAAGTCTGATTTTTGTTCTGTATTCCATGTTTGTTGATTTGTTTATTCGTTGAATTGTTTTAATTTTACGTTGAGTCGCTCGCTTCGCTCGTTCGGTGAGTCGCTCTCTTTGTTCGCTCGGTCAGACGCTCATTTCATGAGCTCGGATAGACACTCGCTATGCTCGTTCGGTCAGTCGCTCGTTTTACTCGCTCAGTTATACGGTCTTCGTTTTTCCATCTTCTCGACTAACCTTCTAACCCTCTAACCTTCTAACCTTCTAACCTTCTAACCGAGTGCACGCAGTGCACGTCTCCTCGTCTCCCCGCTTATCCTCTCACAATATAATTCACGTAAATACCAGGCGTATGCACGTTCTCCATTGGAATTTCGCCAGTCTTCACTACTTCCTGAGCCTCAGCGATCACCAAGTCGGCTGCGGTAGCCATCATGGGATTGAAGTTCTGGGTTGTGCCTTTGTAGATCAGGTTGCCAGTCTCGTCAGCGATGTTGGCGCCAATCAGGGCGATGTCAGCATGAAGGGGCTTCTCCAACAGGTATTCCTTACCGTCGATGGTGAGTTTTTGTTTGCCTTCTTCCACCACAGTGCCGATGCCAGTCGGGGTCAAAACACCACCTAAGCCTGCACCACCGCAGCGGATACGCTCTGCCAAGGTACCCTGGGGTGAGAATTCAACGATCAGTTCCTTGTCGTTGAGCTGTTGGATGGTGTTGGGATTGGTGCCGATGTGGGAAGCAATCACCTTCTTTACCTGCTTGTTGGTGATCAGCAAACCGATACCTTTGTCGGGATAGGCTGTGTCGTTGGCGATGATGGTCAAATCCTTGACATCAGTTTTCGACAAAGCTTCAACAATTTTGTTGGGAGTTCCGGCAGCCAGAAAACCGCCGATCATTAATGTCATGCCGCTTTTAATCTTTGCAACGGCCTCATCTACAGTAATAAACTTATCCATAATTATGCTTTTTTGAATATAATTATACACTAATGCAATAAGGTTGCAAATGTACGATTAATTTTTCAAAAAAGCAAGAGCTTTTTCTTAGTCTTTCACGCAGCGTACGGAAAGGCCTTCGTTATTCTCTCTTTCGCTGCGAGACAGAGACTTGCCGTTATACGTCATACTATAGCTGTATGCATAGGTGCAGTAGTCGCAGCCCGTGGCTCCCCAGTTTTTTCATTTTTTTATGTGCCAGAGTCTTGGGGGGCACCGTGTTTGAACAGACTGCGGTGGTTTAATGCGAATTGTGGCGTTGCACTCTTTGAAGAACGTTTTGTTGAAACTACTGTAGATGATGGAGTTTGCACATCTTACATTTTGCACCCCCTCCACTCAAGAAACGTGCTTCCTTCTTCTGTCTTGTCCACTATCTTTACGTTTAGTCCTTCGTCGGCTAAGATGGTGTGAGGAAAATGCCTTATGGCGTTTTCCAGTAGCCATTCTTCGCTGGTGTAGCGCGAGGAGAAATGACCTAAAATGAGTTTTCCGGCATTGCACTTTTGGGCGAACTCCGCCGCTTGACTTGCGGTGGAATGGTCGTACTGAAAGGCGAGCTGCTCATCTCCCTCACAGTAGGTGGCATCATGATAGAGCAGGTCAACACCCTGCAATAACTCTACATACTTCATCATCGGCTGAGTGTCGGAGAGATAGGCATAACTGCGTGTCAATGACGGCGGGGTGGTCAGCTCCTCATTTGGAATCACCTTGCCATCGGCGGTGGTAAAATCATGTCCAATTTGGATAAACTCAATTTCAGAGTAAGGAATGTTGTACTTTTGGATGGCTTCGGGCTTGATGTGCCGTTTCCCTTGTTGCTCTTTGAACAGGAATCCATAGCAAGGAACGCGATGGCTCAAGGGGAAAGCGGTAACCTCAAAGTGTTCGTCTGTATGTATGAGGGTTGGCTCCTGACAGTCTATTGGCCGGATGTGGATATCATATTCTGCATGTGGCATGAAAAAGTCAATTTGAGCCTTTAGCATCTGCTCAAAATCAGCTGGAATATAGATGTTTATACCCGTATGGCGTGAGTTGAGCGACATGGAGGAAAGCAGTCCGATCAGTCCCAGACAGTGATCTCCATGGGCATGACTGATGAATATGTTTCCCAACTGGCCTTCGTGAAATCCGAACTTGTGGAACTGCCTCTGTGTGCCTTCGCCACAGTCGATCATGTAGAGTTTCCCCAAACGACTGACAATTTGTGAGGAGGTGTGGTGCCGCAAAGTCGGTTTGGCACTGCCGCAGCCTAATATCGTGAGATGTAAATCGACCATAACAGATGTTATTTAAACAATGCAAATTTACATGAAATTCCTGAATTATACACAGACAAATAAATTTTTTGTAGGGATGCACCGCGTGCGTCTGAAAAAATACAAAGGAAAGATATCAATTATTTCAATGTGCTAATTGGTAAATGTCCTGATGTGCTGATTCAAAAAAAAGCACCTCGAAATGAGATGCTTTTATATTGTGTGTTTTGTGTCCTGAATTTATCTTCTGCCTGAGGGAGCGTTTCCTCTTGAGCTTCCGCCGCCAGAATAACCGCCGCCAGAATATCCACTGCCTGAAGATCTGCTTCCTCCTGAGTAGGAACCTCCTGAGAAACCGCTACTTGGTCTTGAGCTGCTGGGGCTTGAATAGCTTCTGCTGCTTGAGCTGTTTGAAGGTCTTGAATAGTTGTTGTTTGAACTGCTGTTAGAGGGTCTGGAGTATGAACTGCTTGAGGAACTGTTAGAGGGTCTTGAATAACTGTTGCTGGAAGACGAGCTGTTTGAAGGTCTTGAGTAGTTGGAAGAATTGCTTGAGCTTGATGAGTTGTTAAATGAACTGGAAGGTCTTGAATAGTTTCCGCTGTTTGAGTTGGTGTTAGTGTTGGGTCTTGTGGTGCTGCTTCCGGATGGAGTGTTGGTGGAGGGTCTTGTAGTGTTATTGTTGTATCTGGGAGTTGTGGTGGCAGGAGCCTTGCTGGAGTATGGATCATCCGTTACATTGGTGTTGGGTCTATTGGTAGTAGTGTTGGGAGTTCTTGTGGCTCCGGTGTTGTTGTTGGCAGGAGTCTTGCTGTCATATCCAGAGGGGGTTCTGAGAGTTCCAGTGTTACTGTTGTTTCCGGTGGTGTTGGGAGTTCTTGTGGCTCCGGTGTTGTTGTTGGCAGGAGTCTTGCTATCATATCCAGAGGGGGTTCTGAGAGTTCCAGTGTTGCTGTTGTTTCCGGTGGTGTTGGGAGTCCTTGTGGCTCCGGTGTTGTTGTTGGCAGGAGTCTTGCTGTCGTATCCGGAGGGAGTTCTGAGAGTTCCGGTGTTGCTGTTGTTTCCGGTAGTGTTGGGAGTTCTTGTAGCTCCGGTGTTGTTGTTGGCAGGAGTCTTACTATCATATCCGGAGGGAGTTCTGAGAGTTCCGGTGTTGCTGTTGTTTCCGGTGGTGTTGGGAGTTCTTGTGGCTCCAGTGTTGTTGTTGGCAGGAGTCTTGCTGTCGTATCCGGAGGGGGTTCTGAGAGTTCCGGTGTTGCTGTTGTTTCCGGTGGTGTTGGGAGTTCTGACATCTCCGGTGTTGCCTCCAGGAACCTTGTTGATGGGTGTGTTGCCACGACCATCGGTTTTGTTCGCACCGCTGGCTACAAGAGTTTCGTATCTTTCACTGAAGGAAGTGTTAGGATTTGTACCTCTGCCATTGGCTCCAGCGTTAACCCCACTGCCATAGTAGTTTGCGTATGGACTGTTGGTGTAGTTGCCACCTCCCATACCGCTGCTGCCTCCAGCCATGTCGGGACGATTGCCTCTGTCGTAGTCACGGTCATTGGCTTTGCCGTTGTTGACACCATTGCGGTTGAAGTGGCCGTATGTGAAGGATCTGTTGTGATCGTAGTTGTTGTGATAGTATCCCGCGTGTAATGCGTCATGGTATCCGTTCCAGTAACCATTTCTGTATCCGTTGTGATAACCGTGTCCGTAGCTTCCATAGCCGTAACCAAAGTATCTCGGGTATCCGCAGTAAACGCTGCCCCAGCCCCATGAGTAGCTGAAACCGTAGCTGCAATATCCGTAGCTGTACACGGGACGATAGTATCTCGGCCAGCACCAGTCATAACCTAAGTAGATGCTTACGCCCCAGTTGCCAGGATAACGGTCATACCAATACAGGTTGGTGTAGTATGGATCGTAATAACTCCAGCTGTAGCAAACCGGGCTGTGGAAACGTCTGATGCGGGCGGTGTAGGCATAGTCATAGTAATCATCACTGTCATAGTAGTAATTGTTGGTGATGTATGTGGTGCCTCCGTCATCAGTATAGGTCTCTGAAGAAGAATAAGCAGGAGCGGCTGCGGCTTCCGTATAAGCACCTTCATCTACATAATTGTTGTCATACGAAGATGAATTGTTGTAATTCTCAGCCGGTCTGTTGACGTGTACTGCTTCGTATTGTCTATCGCTCGAAGTAGTATAGACGTCATCATAATAGACGTTTGAGTCTAACCTGCATGCTGACATGATTAATGCCAGTGAAACGACCGATAGCAAAATTTTCTTTTTCATGACGAACCTCCTTTTAATTTAAGTCCATAATTTTTTTATCTTTGCAAACTCAAATTTATTGACGACAAAAATACTAAAAAGTTTAGCAAATATCAATAATAATGGCAAAAGATTTTTCAACAAGAGCAGAAAATTATTCTCAATGGTACAACGATGTTGTGAAAAAGGCTGATTTAGCGGAGAATTCCGCGGTCAGAGGTTGTATGGTTATCAAGCCGTATGGCTATGCGATTTGGGAAAAAATGCACGACGCTTTGGACAAAATGTTCAAGGAAACAGGTCACACAAATGCATATTTTCCACTATTTATTCCGAAATCCTTCTTCAGCCGCGAGGCTCATCATGTGGAAGGCTTCGCAAAAGAATGTGCGGTAATTACCCATTATCGTCTGAAAAATGATCCCAATGGCGGTGGTGTGGTCGTTGACCCGGAAGCCAAATTGGAAGAGGAACTGATAGTCCGTCCAACTTCCGAAACCATCATTTGGGACACCTATAAAAATTGGATTCAGTCCTATCGCGATCTGCCTATCCTGTGTAATCAGTGGGCCAATGTAGTGAGATGGGAAATGCGTACCCGTCTTTTCCTCAGAACCGCCGAGTTTTTGTGGCAGGAAGGCCATACCGCTCACGCTACCCGTGAGGAGGCTATCGAGGAAACCCGCAAAATGCTGAATGTATATGCCGATTTCGCGGAGAAACACATGGCAATGTCAGTGGTGAGAGGTGTGAAATCTCCCAACGAGCGTTTCGCCGGTGCTGATGATACTTATTGTATTGAAGCTTTGATGCAAGATGGTAAGGCTTTGCAGGCTGGTACTTCGCATTTCTTGGGACAGAATTTTGCCAAGGCTTTCGATGTGAAATTCCTGAACAAGGAAAACCAATTGGAATATGTATGGGCTACCTCCTGGGGCGTTTCTACCCGCTTGATTGGTGCCTTGATCATGACACATTCCGATGACAATGGTCTGGTGCTGCCTCCGGCATTGGCTCCTATTCAAGTAGTGATTATTCCTATTTATAAGAGTGAGGAACAGTTGAATCAGATTACTGAAAAAGTTCAGCCGTTGATTCAGAAACTGAAAGCCAAAGGTATCAGCGTGAAGTATGATGACGATGATTCCAAACGTTCGGGCTGGAAGTTCAATGAATACGAGGTGAAAGGTGTGCCAGTGCGTATCGCCATTGGTCCCCGTGACCTGGAGAACAACCATGCGGAAGTCTGCCGCCGCGATACTTTGGAGAAGACCAATATTTCATTGGACATTATCGATGTGGAAGTCGAAAAATTGTTGGCGGAAATCCAGGAGAGTCTGTTCGACAGAACCGTGAAGTTCAGAGAAGAAAATACCCGTAAGGCCGACACTTGGGAAGAGTTTGTGGACATCCTCGACAACCAGGCTGGTTTCGTGTATGCCCATTGGGACGGCACACCCGAAACCGAAGAGCTGATCAAAGAGAAGGCCAAAGCCACTATTCGTTGCATCCCCTTCAACAATCCACTGGAAGAAGGCAAGTGCATTTTGACTGGCAAGCCCTCGAAACAGCGTGTGTTGTTTGCCAGAGCATACTAAGAGAAAGAGATTGTATTAGTGCAATAATGTAAAGGGGCAGGATTTCCTGCCCCTTTACTGTTAATTGTAAATTATCAATTATCAGTGAAACTGCATCAGGTATGCTTTGATGAAACCATCCAACTCGCCATCCATGACGGCGGCGACGTTTGAGGTCTCGTATTGTGTGCGCAGGTCCTTCACCATCTTGTAGGGGTGCATCACATAGCTGCGAATTTGCGAGCCCCATTCGATTTTCTTCTTGCTGCTCTCAATCTCAGAAATTTTCTCCCGTTTTTTCTCCAACTCAATTTGGTACAACTGAGATTTCAGCATTTGCATGGCTTTCTCGCGGTTCATAAGCTGCGAGCGGGTCTCCTGACAGGAAACCACAATTCCGGTAGGCTTATGGTGCAGGCGTACCGCTGTCTCAACCTTGTTGACATTCTGTCCGCCGGGGCCACTGGAACGGTAGGTGTCCCAGAAGATGTCAGCAGGGTTGACATCGATGGTAATGTCTTCATTGATAATGGGGTAGGCGAACACCGAGGCAAAAGAGGTATGGCGGCGGTTGGCGGAGTCGAAGGGGGAAAGGCGCACCAGACGGTGCACGCCGATTTCGCTCTTCATATTGCCATAACCATAGCTGCCGTCCAACTCGATGGTGGCTTGCTTGATACCGGCCACATCGCCTTCCTGACGGTCTAATATTTTGATGGCGAATTTGTTGCGTTCTGCCCAGCGAATGTACATGCGGAGCAGCATCTCGGCCCAGTCGCAGCTTTCGGTGCCACCAGCACCCGAGTTGATGGTGAGTACCACGCTCAAGGGGTCTTCCTCCTCGCGCATCATGTTGCGGAACTCCAGTTTCTCCAAGGATTTCATGGAAACAGCATATTGCTTGTCTGTTTCCTCCTCGGTGGCTTCTTCCGCTAAAAAAAATTCATGTAAAACTTTTAGGTCTTCGAAGTCGGCTACGGCTTTGTCGTAGTCTTCCACCCACGATTTGATACCGCTGATCTCTTTCAGCAGTTTCTCGGCTTCTTTGGGGTCGTCCCAGAAGTTATTCTGGTGGGTGATTTCTTCTTTTTCTTTGATTTCGGCTAATTTTCCGTCGATGTCAAAGACACCTCCTCAGCTCGACTAAGCGGGCGTTAATCTCTTTAAGTTGTTCGGCTTGTACCATTTTTTGTGTGTTGTTATTATTTGTCGTTTATACGTTAAGACGCTCACCTCGTTCGCTCGGGAAGACACTCACTTCGTTCGTTCGTTAGACGATAAAAATCTATCTACCTTCCCGAGTACACGTTAGTGTACGTCTTCCCGAATGCGCGCAGCGCATGTCTTACCGTTTTTACGTCTCAATGCTCACCCCCTTTATTTCCTCGTAGGTATATCCCTTCGCCATCAGGTGCCGGTATAGTTTGGTGATGTTCTCTTGGGTGACCGGTCCATGGCTCTGGGTCCATTTGCGGACAGCAGCTTGGAGGTTGTCAGTATATTGTTGGGGTGTGATGTGTTCTAAATATTTGTCAATCAGTTCTTTTGGTATTCCTTTTTGCAATAGGCTCATGCGTATTTTCTGTTTGCCCCATTGTTTGAGTCCGACTTTGCCCCGGATATAACTCTGTGCATAGCGTTCATCATCAACAAAACCGTCGTTTTTCAGCAATCGTAGTATTTGTTGTGCTTCTTTCTCTTCGACCTGCAAGCTGCGGAGTTTGGTGAGCACTTCTTGTGTGCAGCGGTCTTGATAGGCACAGTAGCGTTCGAGTTTGGTGATGATTTCGGAGACGGTCATGGCTTTAGTTTTCAGTAGGGGTGGACCATAGCATGATTTCGTCCATATTCTTGTTGAAGAATTTCGTTTGGGTGAGGTAGTATGCTTGTTCGGCCTGTAAACGTATCCATTTGTGGTATTTGAAGAACCATTTCAGGCGTATAGAAGGGAATCCCTTGGTCAAGTATGCGTGGATATAGGGATGTAGGCCGATGGTAATATTTTTTTCGCCCTGTTTGTCGAAAAGGAACTCCAATGTATTTTCAATCTCTTCTTGCAGCAAGATAGAGGGTTTGATTTTGCCGGTGCCGTGGCAGGCCGGGCATTGTTCTGTCGTCTCAATGATGGTGGCTTCTTTTACTCTTTGGCGAGTGATTTCCAACAAGCCGAACTTGTTGAGGGGCAGTATGGTATGTTTCGCCTTGTCGTTGGCCATAAATTCCTGCATTTTCTTGAATAGCATGGATTTATGGGCGGGGGTGTGCATGTCAATAAAGTCGCAGGTGATGATACCGCCCATATCTCTCAGACGGAGCTGGCGGGCGATTTCTTCGGCGGCCAGGAGGTTGACGTCGAAGGCGTTGTCTTCAGGCGACTGGCTGGATTTGACACGGTTGCCGCTGTTGACATCGATGACATGCATGGCTTCTGTATGCTCAATGATAAGGTAGATACCGTTTTTGATGGTCACCACTTTGCCGAAGGAGCCTTTGATTTGTTTGGCTACATTGAAATGCTCGAATATGGGTTGTTTCTCATTGTAGAACTTGACAATGTTGCTTTTCTCGGAGGAGAAGCTGTTGAGATAATCTACCACTTCGCGGTATATGCTCTGTGAGTCGATGTATATGGCGTGGAAGGAGTCATTGACCATGTCGCGGACGAGAGCAGAGGTTTTGTCTAACTCGTCGGCGATTTTGGAGGGGGCGGTTGCCTTATAAAGTTTGTTGACCGCGGTGGCCCATCGTTGTTTCAACTGCTCCATGTCGGCGGTCAGGTCCTCGATATTCTTGTCTCTGGCGACGGTACGGATGATAATGCCGAAGTTACGGGGTTTGATGCCTTGGACAATCTTTTTCAGTCTTTTCCGTTCCTCGTTGCTTTTGATTTTCTGGCTTACGCTGACCTTGTCCATGAAAGGGACAAGAACCAGGTAGCGTCCGGCAAAAGATATTTCGGTGGTGACGCGTGGTCCTTTGGTGGAGATAGCTTCCTTTGCCACTTGCACCAGGATTTTTTGTCCGGTAGTCAGCACATTGCCGATTTTTCCGTTTTTCTCGACTTCCTCGAGATTCTGGAATTTGGCGATGCTTTTTTTGTTGAAATTGATGGCTTGGTTGACAAATTCGTTGATGGTTCGTGCATTGGAACCCAAATCAAGGTAGTGCAGGAAAGCGTCTTTTTCACTTCCCACATCAACGAAGGCGGCGTTCAGGCCTGGCATGATTTTTCGGACTGTGCCGAGGTAGATGTCACCGACGGAATGACAGTCGGAAGAGGTCTCACGATGAATTTCGACGAGTTTCTTGTTTTCGAGCAAGGCGATCTGGACTTCGTTCGGATGAGAAGTGATGATTAATTCTTTAGTAAGCTCGTTGTTATCCATAAATTATTGTTGAATTGGTATAAAGTGTGCCCTGTCGTAGGGCTGGAGGTTGTCAGTGGCAGAATGATGTTTGCCGGCTGATTTCCGAATTAATAAAAACGAAAAACTAAATGACATGTCAGTGGCACACCATTTAGTTTTTCGGATTTTTTTGAATCACCATAAGAGACTATCTCTTTTTATGTCTGTTCTTTCTGAGACGTTTTTTTCTCTTATGGGTTGACATTTTATGTCTTTTTCTTTTTTTACCACTGGGCATAGTGAGATGATTTTAAGGTTAGTTATTTGATTTTCTTTACTACGTTCACGAAAGTTTTGCAAGGTTTGAATGCGGGGATTTTGTGAGCGGGGATAACGATAGTTTGTTTCTTAGAGATATTTCTAGCGGTTTTTTCAGCTCTTTCTTTTACAATAAAGCTACCGAAACCTCTCAAATAGACATTCTCATTCTTTGCCAAAGAGCCTTTTACACTGGTCATAAAGGCTTCAACCACGGTTTGAACTGCATTCTTGTCAAAACCTGTCTTGTTCGAAATTTCGTTTACGATTTCAGCTTTTGTCATACTTAATTTTTTTAATGGTTAAATATTGAAATTTTTTGGACTGCAAAAATACACATTTATTTCATTCAAAAGCAATATTTTACAAAAAAAATTTTTGGCTTAAATTTTTTCTTGGATTTTCTTGGCTAAACGGCTTGCTCCGATTCTGAAATACTGTTTGTTCAGCCACTTTTTCCCTAATACATTTTCTAAAATCTTGATATACAGAATGGAAGTTTCCGCGTCTGAAATGCCGCCGGCAGGCTTTATGCCAACTATCTTGCCAGTGGCTTGATAGTAGTCGGCTATGGCATCCAGCATGATCAGGAAAGATTCAGGGGTGGCGTTGACGGAAATTTTGCCAGTGGAAGTCTTGATAAAGTCAGCTCCGGCATCCATGGCCATCATGGAAGCGGCATAGATGTTGTCGGGCGTTTTTAGTTCTCCGGTTTCCAAAATGACTTTCAGATGGGCATCGCCGCACGCCTTTTTGATGGCGACAATTTCGTCAACTACGCTTTGATAATCACCTTCAAGAAATTTTCCTCTTGAAATAACCATGTCGATTTCGTCGGCGCCGGATTTGACCGCATATTCCACTTCTGCCACTTTGATTTCGATGGGTGACTGGCCAGCAGGGAAAGCTCCAGCGACAGAAGCCACATGAATGCCGGTGCCTTTCAACAGTTGTTTTGCCTGTGCCACAAAGGGCGGATAAACACATACGGCGGCCGTGCTGGGAATGTGGCGGGCATCATCCCTGAAGTTGATGGCAGTTTGGCACAGTTCGTTGATTTTTTGCGTGTTGTCGCTGCCTTCGAGCGTGGTGAGATCGATGACACCTAAAATAAAACGATAGGCTTCCGCTTCCGTGAAGTTCTGTAAAGGCATCTCGCTGTACTGCTTGATACGCTGAGCGATGCTTTCTTCGGTCTTGGGGTATTTTTTGTAGATAATCATACAATTAATAATTGATAATTAATAGTTTATGGTCTTGCGTTGTGCATTTCTATTTCCTGATTTCTTATACTTATTAACAATTGGCATATTAGCACATTGCTAATAAGCACATTAAATAAAAACTTTCAGTTTTCAGTTTTCAGTTCTTCTGTATTATTTTCCTCATCAATGAAGTATTGTCCGAAGAATTCCTTGAAGATAATGCGCAGCAGAGTATATGCGGGGACTGCGAAAATCATTCCTAACACACCCCCGATTTGTGAGGCGGCCATGATGACAAGGAATATTTCTATGGGGTGGGCTTTCACGCTTTTCCCATATATGACAGGCTGTAGCACGAAGTTGTCAATCAACTGGGCACTGAGAAAGACGGACACCACCTTGACAATGTTATACAAAACATCGATGCCAGCTGGCGACATGGGAATCATGCTGGTACATGATATGATGACGTTCAGGCAAACGGAAATCAAGGGGCCAAGGTAGGGGATGATATTCAGCAAACCTGACAACACTCCTATCAATACAGCATCGGGAACTCCTAAAAAGTAACAAGCAACACCATTGATGATTCCCACAATGCACATTTCAATGAGTACACCGCTGAAGTAACGTCCGACTTGTTTGCTGGTGGTATCGACGATGTTGCTGAAGTTGGGACGTAATTTGCTGGGAATGAGTTTCCGTGCTGTCCTCATGATGATGCCATCGTCACTCAAAGAGAAAAAAGTGAGAAACAGGATGGCGAAAACTGCGACAAACACACTGGCGATGATGCCTACCATGTTGCTGAGAATGTTGCCGATGTCAAGTTTTTTGGCAAAATCTTGGAGTTGGTTGACTAAACCCTCGGAAATCTCGGTGGCAGTCACGTCAATGCCTTGATTTGTGGCGATATCCTCGAATTTGGAAAGGAAGCGGTCGTATCCGTCGGCAATGACTTGCGGGTCTATGGAAGTGAGATTCTTGACTTCTTGACTGACAAGAGGTGTCAGAATGGCAAAAAATCCGAAGAACAGTCCGAATATAATCACCATGGCCAATATGGATGCCAAAGGACGGGGGAAAGAGAATTTCTTGATTCTTATTTTGCAAAGCAAATTGACAATGGGCTTGCCTGCCACAGTAAGTGCGAGGGCAATGAGCAGGTAGATGACGAGGCTGGAGAAATACCAGCAAAGGAAGGCAAGCAGGGCCAGAAACAACAGGATTACGAAAACATGGGTTAGGTCGGACTTCATTATGGCTTAATCTTTCTTTTTGTTCTTTTTTTGTTTTTCTTTTTTCTTGATATCTATTTTAGCGTCTTTAAATGCTTCGGAAAAATCGTTTTTGTTGTTGAATTCCTGCTTGTACATCAATGCGAGTCCAACTCCCGGAATTCGCCTGTAGGCTTCCAAAGCATATTGGTCGTTGAAGTTATATACTTTTACACGCCAATTGCCCTTTGCGGTAATCAGGTATTCCAAACTGAAGTCACCGTAAAAATTCTCTATGCTGGCTTTCCCGCCATTGGCGGAGTTGTTATCATAATAGCCAATGTTGGTCTCGAAAATCATACGGTCGTTCAGGAACTGCACATTGGCGTTCAGTCCATATTCGGCGGCCGACTGCTGTGTCTTGTTTTTATATACGATGCCAATGCCGCCATGTTTCATCTGACGTGACAGGAAATTGTTGACAAGATTTGTCAAAATGCCGACACCACCACTTTCAACGGAACTTGTGATTTGTTCGTTGGAAGCGTCGTCAGGCATGAACTGGTTGGTTAAGAGGAAAATGAAGAATTGTTTGGAGCGATTCTGGGGATTGGATGTATCTATGGCCATGAATACGGCCCTGTTCATTTCATGGTCGGCATTGGGCAGCTCAAAAGAAAAGTCAATAGAGGGGTACTTCATGAGCTGTCCATTCAGGTGAATGTATGCATTGACAGGTGTTCGGGTGGTGCCGATGTTTTCTTCGCCATAGGACATTATATTCGACAGTGACGCGCGTGCTGTGTAAAAAGCACTTACATTGACATCAAAGTCGGCTACGGGCCCGTCAAAATATACTTTTCCACCAGGTACAAGCTTGAGTTTGGAGTTGACAATGTTTTCCAACGAAAGCAGGAAATCCCCGTTGTCGATTTCCAGGTCTCCGTAGATATTCACCCCAATGATATCATTGTATAATAAATGCAGTCGTCCTGTGGTATTCGCTCTCATGGTGCCTCCAATAGCCATCACATCTACTTGGACATCAGCATCTGGGGTGACATTGAAAACGAAATCGAAGTTCATTTGTGTCTTTTTTTCAGTAGAGGACATTACTACTACGGAATCCTGGATAACAGTCTTGAAACGAATGTTGGAATTTTCGGATACAGACTGGGAGGAGGTGATGGGGAAGTATATGGAGCTGCCTTTAAGGGTGGTGAGGTTGTCGCCGCTAAAAGACAATTGTTTGTCGTCACCTTCAATCTTTACGCCACCTGACACATAGCCGGTACCATAGAAACTGCTGTTATTGTTGCGGGGCAGGTTTAGTGCCATGATTCTATTAGTGTTGATGTCAAGGTCTATCTTCATGTCTTTGAATAAATTATGATAGATATGACCATTCATGGTGGCAGAATTTTTGTCTTTGTCTGTTAAAGTGATATTGTCGAAAACAATACCTTTGCTGTTGAATAAAACGTCTTGATTGTCAATGTAATATGTGGTTCCTAAAGGTGTGATGCCCATGGTCATCCGGTTGACATGCGCTTTGCCGGAGATATAAGAGGAATCGGCACTCGCAATGAAACTGAGTTCTCCGGAGGCCGTGCCAGAGACTTGATTGCTGAAGGACGACAGGAAAGGCTGCAAAAAGCCGAGGTCGAGACTACCGACATTGGCCTTGGCCACAAAACGTTTGATATGACTGAGGTAGTAGCCGTTGATATTGGCTAATTTGTTGTTTTCGGTCTGATAATTCTTAATGGTGTATTCATTGATGATAGTGGAAGAGATGGGTTCATTGCGCTTGAAAATACCACCGGAGAAACCTAATGAGCCACTTTCCCCTATGCCAGCAGTCAGAAAGACATTGCCTAATTGTGTGTTGTTCAGTGTGAAATCTGATGCCATAAGTTTACCCATGATGACGCGGTTGTCGTCACGCATGGTAATGTCAGCATTGGCAGACAACATGCCGTCGAAACTGATACCGCGAAGGAAGTTGTTGACAATGCCGATGTCAAAATTGTTGACAGCTATTGTCAGTTTGTCGTCGGGCAGTTTGGAATATACCCCATTGGCCGAAATGCTGCTTTCATTGTCGCTGAGAACCAGATTGTCTATCAGAATGCGTTGTTTTTGAATGGTAATGGCATTGCGGTTGTTGAATTTGAAATTGTATTCGTTCAACAAGATTTGCGAATCGGTAAATCGCGCTACCATACTGCTCTTGTCACTTGCATCAAAGCTTCCCTTGATGTGAGAAAGAGGTCTGTTTTCGTCCGAAATGTCTTTCCATGACAGCTGATAGTCGATATAAGACTGGAACATGTCGGCTGTGAGTCCAATTTGATGCAAAGACAAAGTGGCACCTTTCTTATTGGCCAATGAGATAGAATCACCGGTGACATCTATAATCATGTGGTGGTTGGCAGCTGTGTTTGAAGTCAGGTGAAAGTTGTTGATATTGAAGCGGTCTTTGAATGTTGCCTTGGGAATTTGGATGTTGATATGGTCTTGTTGCGCAATGTCGTCCAAATTCAATTCGATGCTGCTGTGCTCTGCTATGTAAAGTTCTGGTAAGAAGATATATAACAAGGGTTCGGTGTTGAAAGTCTCGAACGAGAAATTGAAGTGTTTGTCTTCTTGATTTGAGTTGACTAATTGTTTGTTCTTGCTTATCTCCCTTTGGGGAAGAATGTTAGGAATGTACCGATAAGCAAAATTAAATAGTGAATCCTTTATATCCTTGTATTCATAGTTGGTGTTCAGGGAAGCGTTGACAATGTCGGAGGAAAGGATGTATTTGTGTAATCCTGCTGGGGTGTTGATGGCGGTGAAGCGGATTCTGTCGCTATAAAACGGATGTCTTTCGTTGAATATCATCAATCCGTCAATGCCGACAAAGCCGTTCAGATTGTCCAATTTTGATCCTGTGGAGTTGTATATCAAGGTATCTAGGGAAATTTCAACATTATGGTTTTTCTGTGCAAAAAGAATAAGTTTGTCAAGGCCTTTTGCAGTGGCGCTGTCAATGGGTGTGTGGTAACTGGCCACTTCACTTAGTTTGATGCTGTGCAGTCCCAAGTTGGCCTGGATGTTAGGCTCCAACAGGGAGAAGTCGGCGGAACCATCAAGGTTGAGGTTGACTCTGGGGTCATTGGAGCATAATGTGGCTTTGCAGGTCTTGTTTTTATACTGACCATCGAGGCGTATGTCGGAAATGGGGTAGCCGATGAGGTCGAAACGGGAAATTCTGCTACGTACGTTGGCGGCAAGTGTGGAAATGAACTCTGGTTTGTCCATCGGGTCATCACTGATACCGTCTATGTCCATGGTGAGATTTGTCAGTCCTAAATATTTGCTGTTGTTGAGTAGCTTGCCCAAGTTGAGATTGTTGGCGTTCAAGCTGCCGCCAAATGTCACTTGTTCTCCGATGTCTTTGGAGGAAATGTCTGTCTTGATATTTCCGATTCCGGTCTGGATGTTCATTTTGGCGTCGAGGGCAGGCACATAGCCGGTAAGACTTCCCTTCAGTTTAGCGTAACCTATACGTTTGACGATGGCTGGCAATGGAAGTTCTTTGCCATCAGGGAGTTTGAATTCCGCTAATTCCTTCATGTTGATGTAGGAGTCGTTGAAATTCATATTCCATACGGCATGTTTGAAATCTGTAATATCCTTTAAGGCAAAATCCCCATTGAAATAGGTGCTGTTGTTGTAGTGGCAGTCGAAATCTATCAGCCTCAGGTCGTTGACACAGCCGTTGACCAAGCCCTGGAAGTGCAGACAATTGTCCATGCCACGGATGGCAGCGGCATAACAGGCGGCATCGGTCAGACAAAAGTCGGAAGGACGTACTGTGGCTGTGATATTTACGCTGTCGAGAAAGTCGCCAAGATTTCCCCAGATGTTGTAGTCGAAACGCAAATCGAGGTCCAAGTTGCTGTTCTCTGTCTGAAGTTTGCAGTCGTCGAAACGCAGCAAGTTGTTGGTGATTTCGAAATCTCCGGAGCCTTTTATGAGATGAAAGCCGAAATACTGGTCGTAGCTGATGTGCTTGATTTTGGCGGAAATATCATCGTTAAAGACTTGGAACTTGTTGGCTTTGAAGTCTATATGCCTCATCTCGAAGAAGCCTGGATCCATCTCTTGCCCCTCAATATAGGGCGTCTTTTGTTGTTTGTTCTGGTTGGCAATGGAGAAACGGGAGTTGATGAGACGGATATTGTCGATTCGCAGGATGAAGTCTTTGGGATTCTTTTTGGGCTTGGAAATTTTCTTTGCCCATGCGGAAATGTTGACGATGGTATCTCCTTCGTAGGTGACCAAGGTTACATCCGCCTCTGTGGCGGTAACGCTATGGAATGAAAGTGTCAAGGGGTTGGTTTTCAGTGTGTTGAATCTACCTTTGACATGCTTGACATAAATCATGGGTTGGTTGTGCAAGTCTTTGATGACAAAATCGTCGGCGGCCAAGCGCAGGGTAGGGGTGACATAAATCCTGCTGACACCAATTTCCGCTCCCCATTTATTGGAAATGAAGCCTGTGACTTTTGAGATGACATAATTTTGAATGGGCGGCACAAAAAACAGTCCAACTATCAATAAATCAAGGGCAATGAAAATACCGATGATCCATAGTAGCACTTTTCCGATTTTTTTTATAATTTTGCCTTTCAAAATTGAACGTTTATGTCAGCCTATATTCTTGGTATCGAATCCTCCTGCGATGACACTTCAGCTGCTGTCATTGCCGATACTACCATCCTCTCCAATGTCATTGCCAGTCAGAAAGTTCACGCCGAATATGGGGGCGTTGTTCCCGAGCTGGCATCCCGTGCTCATCAGCAAAATATCATCCCTGTTGTGGACACCGCACTTCACCGTGCAAAAATAAACAAAAATCAAATATCTGCGATAGGTTTTACAAATGGTCCCGGTTTGCTCGGTTCTTTGCTGGTGGGAAGCTCTTTTGCAAAAGCTATGGCCTATAGTCTGGATGTGCCACTGATTGAGGTAAATCACTTACAGGCACACGTTTTGGCGAATTTTCTGAACAAGAGTGATGATGATTCCGCCAAACCGCATTTCCCCTTCTTGTGTCTGACGGTCTCAGGCGGTCATACAATGCTGCTGAAGGTCAATGACTACTTCGAAATGGAACGTTTGGGTGTAACTATCGACGATGCCGCAGGCGAGGCGTTTGACAAAGCGGCGAAAATCATGGGCCTGCCATACCCTGGAGGTCCGGTGATTGACCGCTTGGCATCAGAGGGAGACCCCAAGCGTTTTCAGTTTTCCATTGCCCATCTGCCAGGCTTGGATTACAGTTTCAGCGGCCTGAAAACTTCTTTCCTCTATTTTGTAAGAGATGAGCTGAAAAAAGATCCTGATTTTATCCAGAAAAATCAAAAAGATTTAGCCGCTTCGATGCAGTATGCCATTATCAAGTCGTTGACCAACAAGGTGGTGCAAGCACTGAAGCAATACGATTGTAAGGATTTGGTGCTGGCGGGTGGTGTGTCGGCTAACAAGGGTTTACGAACTGCTATGCAGCAGATTGCCGACCGTTACCATCGCAATTTGATACTGCCCACCATCGACCTGACCACCGACAATGCCGCCATGATTGCCGTTTGCGCCTATTTCAAATATCTGAAGAAAGATTATACAACTTTAGATGTCGTGCCTTACAGCTCATGCTGATGAAGGAACGATTGAAAAATGAAGTGTAAAATCCTATAACTCACGCTGAAGGAAGAATTGATATAACTTTGAATATAGTACTTTATAGTTATGCTGATATGGAAACTCCCGATTTGGTAAAGATAGACCCCTGGCTGAAACCTTACAAGCAAAACTTGTTCCGTCGCCATCAAAAGGCGGTGTTGCGTATGCTTGATTTTACTGATGGTCAACGCCAGCTGAAAGATGTTGCCAACCATCATTTGTATTACGGTCTGCATAAAAGCGAAAAGAACACCTGGGTCTTTAGAGAGAAAGCGCCCAATGCCAAGCAGATTTTCTTGATGGGGGATTTCTCTTATTGGCAGGTGCAGCCACAATACGCCCTGCATCCTATCGGCAATGGCGATTGGGAGATTGAATTGCCGGAGAGTTTTCTGAAACATGGCATGTTGTACAAGCTGTGGATGGTGTGGCAGGATGGCGCTGATGAACGTTTGCCCTCATGTGTGACCCGTGTGGTGCAAGATGATACCACTAAGATTTTCTCTGCTCAGGTGTGGGAACCTGAAAAACCGTATCAGTTCAAGCATCCTTCTCCGAAGAAACCTGAAAATCCGCTGATTTATGAGGCCCATGTGGGCATGTCGTCCGAAGAAGAGAAAGTTTCCACTTATTGGGAGTTCAAGGAATATGTGTTGCCCAGAATCAAAGATTTGGGTTACAATACGATACAGATGATGGCCATCCAAGAACATCCGTATTATGGTTCTTTTGGCTATCAGGTGTCCAACTTGTTTGCCCCATCCTCCCGTTTTGGCACGCCTGAGGAACTGATGGAATTGATTGATACAGCACATGGTATGGGTATTTCTGTGATTTTGGATGTGGTGCATTCACATGCCGTCACCAATGAGAAGGAAGGTCTCGGTCGCTTCGATGGCTCTGAAACTTTGTATTTCCACGGCGGTGAGCGAGGCAAGCATCCGGTATGGGATTCCCGCTGTTTCGATTATGGCAAGCAGGAAACAGTGGCTTTGCTCTTGTCCAATCTGAAATATTGGTTGGAGAACTTCCATTTCGACGGGTTCCGCTTCGACGGGGTGACCAGCATGTGTTACTGGAACCATGGCATTGGAGTGGATTTTGTGAGTTATGAGCAGTATTTCGATGGCAATGTGGATGAGGATGCGGTAACCTACCTGACTTTGGCCAATATCTTGATTAAAGAAGTGAATCCGGAAGCCTTGACGATTGCCGAGGACGTGAGCGGTATGCCAGGAATGGCATTCCCTGTTGAACAGGGCGGTGTCGGTTTCGATTATCGCATGTCGATGGGTATCGCGGATTATTGGATGAAGATTGTCAAAGAGCGGAAAGACGAGGATTGGAGTGTGGGTGAGATGTTTTTCAAGATGACGGACCATCGCAAGGAAGAACGGGTGGTAAGCTATGTGGAAAGCCATGATCAGGCAATGGTGGGGGACAAAACACTGATTTTTAGACTTGTAGATAAAGAGATGTACACTTCCATGTCGGTCTTTACACCCAATTTGGTGGTGGATAGGGGAGTGGCCTTGCACAAAATGATACGTTTGCTGACACTGAGTTTGTCAGGAGGCGGCTATCTGAATTTCATGGGCAATGAATTCGGTCATCCCGAGTGGATAGATTTTCCGAGAGAAGGAAATAACTGGTCGTATCAGCATGCCCGCCGGCAGTGGTCATTGGCGGATAACAAAGATTTGAAATACCATGCCCTCAATGAGTTTGACAAGGCGATGGTGCATTTGATTACAGAGGAGCATTGTTTGCAGTCGGATGTGAAACTGATTTCGCAAAACGAAGGCGACCAGGTGCTGGCTTACAGCCGTGGCAACTGCCTCTTTGTTTTTAATTTCAGCCCTGCTAAATCGTATGCTGATTATGGGATAGAATGTCCTTCAGGAGATTACAAAATCATTTTAGACACCGATGACCCGAATTTTGCCGGTTTCGGCAACGTGGATCACAGCATGACATACACTTCCCGACTGCAGAATGGAAAAACAGGCGTTCGTTTGTACCTGCCTTCACGCACAGCGGTGGTGCTGAAGAAACAATAAAGGAATATGGTGATAATTCCCATATTCCTTTGATATTGAATCCTCTGCGAGGATAATAATTGATCGGGTGAAATACCTCGTGTCTATTGAGATTAAATCCCTTACGGGATATGCAATGTGTTGTGATGTCGTTTGTCTATTGATATTGAATCCTCTGCGAGGATAATAATTCCCCGTCAGGGGATGAATATCAATAGACATGCGGCGTTATAACATCTTTTAAATTCCCCGAAAGAGGCTGTCCGAGAACTGAATTATTCCTCAACGAGAATCGCATATTTGACTTCAGCCTCGTATAGGGATACGAATAAAAAAACCTCGTTTTCTAGTTCTCGGACAGCCTGGAAAGGGGATTAATATCAATAATTTCTGGCTTCCACCTGGAAGTAGGCTTGCGGATGGTCGCAGACAGGACAGATTTTTGGGGCTTTTTTACCGATGACGATGTGGCCGCAGTTGGCGCACTGCCAGATGGCTTCGCCGTCCTTGGAGAACACCTTCTCGTCCTCAATGTTCTGCAGCAGTTTGCGATAGCGTTCTTCATGGTGTTTCTCAATAGCTGCCACCATTTCGAATTTTCTGGCGATTTCGGTGAAACCTTCCTCGCGGGCTTCTTTGGCCATGCGGGCGTACATGTCGGTCCATTCATAATTTTCGCCTGCAGCGGCATCGGCCAGATTCTCGGCGGTTGAGCCTACTTCACCTCCGTGCAGGTATTTGTACCAGATCTTGGCATGTTCGCGCTCGTTGGCGGCGGTTTCTTCGAAAAGGGCGGCAATCTGCACAAAACCTTCCTTCTTGGCCTTGGAGGCGAAGTAGGTGTATTTGTTGCGGGCCATTGATTCTCCAGCGAAAGCTTCTTCTAAGTTTTTCTCGGTCTTGGTGCCTTTCAGCGATTTGGGTGCTTCACTCATGATTTTTTGATTTTAAGGGTTGATAATAAGTTTTGAAATTTAATTTGATACGGCAAAGATAATGTTTTTTTGTGAAATAGGCAATAAGAATTCCTGGAATTATCCCGTATAGTTTTGTTGACAACCATGCTAATGGACTTCTGGTATCAGCTATAATGTCTCCATTTCGCAGCGGGCAAATGTTGTGCTTCGGTGCTAAAAACACTTGCGCTGCGAACAAACACACGGGGTGTAATCGTTCCTATGCGGAGGTTGCGGCTCTGCCGCATTTATATCTGTATCATGGCACCTGTAACAAATATGGAGGCAGCGGAACCTCCGAAATCACTGCTGCATCGTGGCCATCGCAGTTTCGCTGCATTTATATCAGACCCCCTGTAACCTGATTCTGTGTGGTAACAAGGGTTTTGCCGCAATTTCGGCCGCGTCGCGGCCATCACCGCATAGGAGATGATGAACGGGGAATGCGTTACGGCGTGCCGTAGGTACGCGCCTCCTACAAACAAATCACGTGGCGTGACAGTCCGCAGGCTGTAGGCCTGCAAGCAGCATAGCCCAGGGTAAGGTGCGAGGAACGAGCACCGCCACCCTGGGTAAAGGTGGGTATGTGTATTGGCTCGCGGTGCGCTATAAGCTTGCACCGAAGCAAAGCACCAACCCACCGCGGAAGTGAGACATTATAGCCGATGCAAAAAATCATGCAGTAGTCGTAAAAAAGAAATTTATATGTGGCAATAAAAATAAATTTGTATTTTTGCATCGTATAATCTGAAAAGAAACATATTGATAATTAATTTATTTAATAACCAAAACGAAACACAATGAGAAAACTTTTCATTTTGGGAATGGCATTTGTTTTTTCCGTGGCGATGTTGCTGACAGCATGCAAGAAAGACGATCCGAAACCGGATAATGGTGGAAATAATAATAACCAGGAGACACCCGGTGGTGGTGAAGTTACTCCTAACCAGGAATACCCAGAGACAGCAGTGGTGTTACCTCAAGCTGTAACGGATATTGACGGCAACACTTACGATGCGGTTCAGATTGGCAATCAGGTGTGGATGGCGGAGAACCTGCGCACTACAAGATATGCCGATGGGACAATGATACCATTGGACAGTACGTACAGCCTTATAGAGCCATATCGTTATGCCCCTGGGTTGAACCAAAGCAATGAGGAGAACATGACCAATGTTGCCCGCTACGGTTATCTGTACAACTGGCCAGCGGTAATGCATGGTGCAAGTAGCAGTGATGCCAACCCCAGTGGCATTCAGGGCATCTGTCCAACGGGCTGGCATGTGCCCAGTGATGCGGAGTGGACACAACTGACCGATTATGTGAGCAGCCAGAGCCAGTATGTGTGTGGTGATTACAACACCAGTATAGCCAAGGCCTTGGCTTCCACAACAGGGTGGAGTAGTAGCTCATACCCTTGTAATGTTGGTTACAATCCGTCTACCAACAATGCGACTGGTTTCTCGGCCCTTCCCGCTGGTCGCTACTCAGACTTCTACTACTATTTCGGCGATTTCGCCTACTTTTGGAGTGCTACGGAGCACGATGATGTCTACGCACACCACACCCTCCTCTCCTACTATAGCTCCTACGTGTCTTTTCACAGCGTCTACTACAAGTACTGCGGTTTTTCGGTCCGTTGTGTTCGCGATTAGAGCAGACCGCAGAAGCGCGAAGCGCCAAAGCGGTCTGAAAGGGAAAACCCGCCGTAAGGCGGGCAATGGGAGATTGCTTATACTTAGTTAGTACTTAATCTTGAAATAGTTAAGCAATAACTTATACTGATCTTGTGCGGTCAGGCAGGTGTCGCGCAGGTAGCCGTTGATTTGGCCCCATTTTTGAAGACCACGGTAATAGAACAATCGAAGCTCTTCAGTGATAATGAATGGCACTTGGCCGCTTTGCAGACACTGCCAGAACATCAGTAAGCGTCCGACACGTCCGTTGCCGTCTTGAAAGGGGTGAATGCGTTCAAACTGGACATGGAAATTCAAAATGTCGTCAAATTGAACTTCTTCGAGTGCATTATATTCCGCAAGCAAGTTCTTGATATGCTTGCTAACATTTTCGGGCTTAACGGTCTCCTCACCACCCACTTCATTGGGCAATCTCTTGTAATCTCCAGTGGCAAACCACGATTTGCGACTGTCGGAAGTATTGGTCTTCAGTATCAGATGCAGTTGTTTCAGCTGAGCTTCTGTGATTTTGTCGGTGGCGTGGTCAATAATGTAGTCAATGCAACGGAAATGGTTAACCGTCTCCATGATATCGTCGATACGGGTGCTTTTGGCAGTGATGCCAAGGGTGTTGGTCTCAAAAATGTGGCGGGTCTGCTCCTTGGTCAGGCGACTGCCTTCTATATGGTTGGAGTTATAAGTTAGGTCTATTTGCGTACGGTGGTAAATCCCGCCTTTTAATTTGGATTCTTTTTCTTCCCTCAGTCGTTGTAGTAAGGGTGATATGCGCTGTTTCCCCTTGCTGGGAAGGGAAGCGTCAGCGGGAATGTTCCATGTTTTACCAGTCAGAAACACTCCGTCAATTTTCCCTGTGGCGCAATAATTACGGGCGGTTCGTTCGCTGATACCATATTTTTCAGCATATTTTGTAACGGATATATAGTCCATGTTATCGGCAAATTTTTTGTAAAATTTGCTGCAAAGATACTAATTTTTGCCGATATCGGCAAAAATTCAGTGTAAAATTTTAATACGGCATTTTCAAGACGGTGTGTCTTCCTATTCCGTTAACCACTCCAATGCTTTCTCCAGGATTTCATCGCGGCCGTCGCGGATGCCTTGGACGGTGGGCCAGACATAGATGTCGGGGATGATGCCGACACGCTGGGTTTCGGTGCCGTCAGGGTAATATATGCCGATGCCGGAGAAATAGGAGTTGACTCCACCGGGAAGTTGGATTTTCACCACATTGCCGTCAGCACCCGCCGTCGTGTTGCCGATGACGATGCTGTTGGGAAGCGTGCGGTACATCATGGTGCAGAACTCCGCATGACTCTGTGATTCTTCATCGATGAGGATGGCAATCTTGCCAGGATACGCCTGCTTTCCTTTTCCAGTATAAACCGGTTTTGAAAACGTGAACTGACCAGGATTGCCCATGTTGGCTTCCGTGGCTTTGAAAAAGGGTCTTGATTTGTCAGACAAAATAGCGTAAAATTTGTAGTTGATGGTCTCATTCGGATACTCTCTCAAATCCAAAATCAGCCCTTTGGTGCTGTGCAGGGTGTCCGCAATGCGTTTCACCCAGGCTTCGGTAATGTCGTCCATGGAAACATATCCGATGCTGTCGCCCAATGCTTTGTAGCATACACTATCGGTTAGGAAAGAGGGGGTCATTTCCTCATGGTTATATCGGGCAATGGTGGCTTCTTTGGAGACACCATCCGACACGAAGGAGATGCTGACGCTGGGTTCGTTACCGCTGCATATATCCCACAACAATTGACGTAGCTTTACGGGATGGTTGGATGCCGCATAGTAGGGTGACAAACTGTCAATCCAAAACGAAACGGGTTTCCCGTCGATGTGGGTGATGACATCCCCAATGTGCGGTCCAGAGCTGTCGATTTTTTCTGCATCCCAATAAGCGGAGACCACCAAGGTGTCGTTGCTCAAAAACCTAAGCTTGAACGGAGGTCGGTAATAATCCAGCGATTTTGTCGGTTTGGAGGACCAAACCACCCCATGGGTATCGTCGATTTGGGCGACCAGGCGTCTAACCGCTTGCCAATAGGCTTTCTTGTCAGTGGCCGAGATAAATGATGGGATGTGTTTCTGCATCACTATGTTCCAGTCAGTATCTGTAAGGTTTTTGTAGGGAAAGAAATAATGCACCATATTCCAGTAGCGGTACAGGGCCAGCAGACGGAACCCGGCATCAGGGCACTCCATCTCAGCATAGTTGTTTTCGTGCGTGAAGTTCGCCGCTTTTACCCACAGGGAGGAGAAACTCACGTAGTAAAGTCCGTTGTTGCGGTTCTGATATACTTTCATCAGCAGATTATACAGCTTCGGCGACAGATTCTCTGGGTTTATCCATGCCATATCGGGTTTCAGCACAGCGCTGGTGTCAATGGGTTTGACATTTTTGTTGACGGGAATTTTCCCAAAACGCAAGATCCATTTCGTAAGATAGGCGTCACGTTGCTTGTTGTCAGAAACTTGCAAGTACCCGGGCAGCATCTTGATAAGCTCCTCGTCCCAGTTGTATTCGCCTTTGGAGATGTTGGGATGGTGGTACTTCAAGAATCCCCAAATATGACCTAATAAATCAAGATTGTCCACAAGTTGCGGAGTCATTTCAGGAAAAACCACATCAGAGTCGTGGTAATACGTTGTATCTTTAGTTGTTTTTTGAGCAAATGACAAGTTTATAATAACAAATGTCAGAATTGCTGTGATAATGAGGGTCCTGAATTGTTTCATGGTTGCCTAAAAAATGCTTCAAAATGCCGTATGAAAGACTTACAATACAGAGGCTATTTTTCGGACAGCGGTGAGACGTTGCATGAAGGATTGGTTGCGCTTAGTAGTTTGCAGGTCATATTCAGCTTGCATGCGTATAAACGTGTCAGCGTCAAGGTCGAGAGCCTTTGCTATTAATAATGCGTGTTCAATTGTGACAGGCCGTTTTGCATTGAGAACTTCGTTTACAACAGAATAAGCAATGCCTGTGACCTCTGATAATTGTCGCTGGGTAATGCCACGCGCTTCAATCTCATCCTTAATTATTTCACCGGGATGGGTAAGAAAGTATGGGGTGAGATTATTGGCGATCATGTTGTCTTTTACTCCTGGTATATGTATCATTTTCTTTATTTGTAATGGTTTGATAATTCCGTGATGTTGCAAACTGTTGCAATTGTTTGATTGTTGACTGTTTTTTCTATAAATTCTATTTATCATTTACTCTTACGGAAGAATATCCGTTCTTGTTACCTCTCAAATGCTCGTAATGCAATCCGTTCAATCGTGCCAAATCCAACACATTAGTCACATTTTTCATAGTGTTCACAACTTTAATGTATCGTGCAATCACGTCACGCTGAAAACGATGTTTCTTGTCTGAAGTTCTTCCTCTAACATATAGTTCCTGCAGATACTCTTTCTCAAATGTTACAACCATAACTGCGGCAAAAATACAATAATTTTTTCAATATCTTCTCAAATTTGCGAAGCTCTTTTTCCTTTTTTACTATATTTCGCTTTCACGATTTCGAAGGAATTTTGTGTCAGCTCTTTGAGTAGGGTGGAGGGCACGCGGTTCACCTGCACGCCAATCCAGTACTTGGGACTCATGTGGTCGGGGTCGCGGAAGGCATCGGAGGATTCTCGCAACTCCTGGATGCGTTCGGGCTGGCACTTGAGGTTCACGGCGCTGAAATCGTTGAGGTCGCAATAGCAGAAAGTGTGTCCGCAGACGTAAAAGACCAGCACAGACTCGCCACCGGGCATTTTTGCGAAGGGCAATTTCTCCTCCACCTCACCCAGCGACAGACAAAATTCACGGAATTCTTCGATGTTCATAGTAGTGGCTTTTAGGGTGTTATTTGTCAGAATTGTACTGAATGTCGTTTTCCGCCACCATTCCTGCCGGTTTTTCGCCAGTGTCATAAACAGCTATCCCTTTTTCAAAGAGGTATTCGGGAGCAAAATCAGCGCCATTTTCCCATTCTATAGTGTTGAAGTGTATGGTGAAATTCTTGAAGTAATCCTTGTTGAGCAGTGGCTTGAAGATTTCCCCGCTCAAAGCGTCCGAAAGGTCCACATCCCGTATCATTCCGTTGTTGAACCACAATCGTATTTTGTATTCTTCTAAATATTCTGCTTTGTTAATCTCTAAAAACATGATGTTGTTATTTTAAGGGTTCGATTGTATTTAGTTTGTCACCTTTCTTGGCTTTTTCCCAATTTATGAGCAGTTCTTCTTTGTGAAGGTCAAGCCATTCGAAAATAAATTTTAATTCTCTCCTTGGCATTTTTCCTTTTATGATACCATTCATAATATCTACTGATACCTTGTAATCTCCGCACCAAGCATGAAAATGGGCTGGATTATGGTCGTTAAAGTTCATGAAGATGTATATCCCGTAGAAGTAACTAATTTGTGGCATAATTGATTTTTGTCGTTTGTTTTTACGCTGCAAAGATACAAAAATTTTATTCAAATATATAAAATTTTAACTTTTTTATAGATTTTATTCTTTATCTTTGTCATGGCTCGTTGATTCAATGTGCCATAATCCAGCGTTTATCCCTATAGCTTCCCGAAATAATACTGTTTTTTCCCGACGCTGGCTTTGCCGTATTGGATGGCGTTTTTGGGGCAGTGGTGGAAGCAGGCGTCGCAGTTAGTGCAATTGCCGTGCCATTTCGGGTGTCCATCTTCCAAGCTGATGTTCTGCAGCGGGCATACGTTCACGCACTTGCCGCATGAGATGCAGGCGTCGGTGCTGCGGAAGGGTTCGTCGGAGACCCACTTGTGGAACGATTTGCCGATGACATTGGTCTTGAAGCGCGGGAATATGCCTCGCCGCATTTCCGTCACGGACTTGCAAGCTTTAATATTTTGGATAACCTCCGGCAGATGCGTCTGGGCTCTTGCGATTTTGCGCTTTGCCTTTTCGGGTTTGTCGGTGCTCATGCCTGCCATGTTGACGTAGGTGTTGGGCATCACGAAGCAGTAGTCGGCATGCAGCGTCAATCCAATTTCCGCTAATTGTTTGCCGAATACCTTTTCCGCCATCCCGCCGTTGTCGCCACAGGTGACGGCCATCCATACATAGTTGGGCGCTTTCGTGAATTTCAGTTTCTGTACGAAATCCATCACGAGTTGTGGAGGACACCAGGAGTAGATGGGGAAGACGAAGCCCACTCGTTCGCCCTCCGCAAGGGTATAGTCGAAACGCCCTTCCCGCTCGGCTTCCGGGATGAAAACAAGCTGTTCGTCAAGTGCTTGTGCGATGCTTTCTGCAATAAAGCGACTGTTGCCGCAAGCTGAAAAGTAGAAGATCATAGTGCTAATTTTTTCAAACAACAAAAATAGAAATTTTTTGGATATCTGTCTTGTTATAACTAATAAAAATGTATCTTTGCAAATCAAAAAAGTTTGCAATATGAAACCTAAAAAATATAAAATTTCAGAGCGTAATGATCAGGTGGTTGAAGAACCTTCAGCTGCGTATAATGCTGGAAATCATGTAAATGTTACGTCAGTGGTGACTTCAGATTCTGTGATTCCAGCTGAAACTGATTCTATGACAGTGGATGAGTTCATTGGTAAAATCAAAAAAGCTCTTGACCGACGCTATGAAAACATACAATGTTAAAGTTAAAAGAATTGCCGAAAAAGATATTTATTCCATCGCTGACTTTCTGTTTGATAAGCTTTCTCCAGAAGGAGCATATCGATATCTTGATATCGTTGGTCAGGAGATAAAGTCGCTTTCGATTTATGCGGACTGTTTTTCGTTAAGTCGTTCACATACAATTCAATCAATACATCCGAAAGCACGACGTATGGTGTCGCATAATCATAAATTTGTATATGTCTTTCATATTGAGGATGATACTGTGTTTTTGGATCGAGTTATGATGGGTAAAATGATTGTGGATTAATCTGTGTTCTTTCGTTTAAAAAGCGTATTTTTGCCACCATATTTTTTGATAAATGATATTGTCTTATGCTTTGTATTTATAACCCCTCTACAGAACCTTATTTCAATTTGGCGGCGGAAGAGTATTTTCTGGATAGCTGCCAAGAAGACGTGTTTATGCTGTGGCGCAACGAACCAGCCATTATTGTGGGGAAATTCCAGAATTCCCTGGCGGAAATCAACCTGGATTATGTGAAAGAGAAACATATCAAGGTGGTGCGCCGCCAGACGGGTGGGGGAGCGGTTTTCCATGATTTGGGTAACCTGAATTTTACCTTTATTGAGAGCAATAGCAATGGCAATTTCCGAACTTTCACGGAACCGATTTTGGAAGTGTTGAGGCAGTTGGGAGTGGATGCCCACTTTGAAGGACGCAATGATTTGACTATCAATGGGATGAAGTTTTCTGGCAATGCCCAATGTGTGCATCACAACCGCACCTTGCATCATGGCACGCTGTTGTTTGCCTCCGAGATGACCGATTTGTCACAGGCTCTGAAGGTGAACCCGTTGAAGTTTCAGGACAAGGCGGTGAAGTCCGTGCGGAAGAGGGTGACGAATATCAGCGAGCATCTGCCAGACAAGAGTTTTACCGTCATGGATTTGAAGGATGCCATTATGCAATATGTGAAATCTACGAATGCCAATGCGGTAAATTATGAGCTGACAGACAACGACAAGGCAAACATCCAGCGTTTGGTGGAGGAGAAATACTCCACATGGGAGTGGAATTTCGGCAATTCGCCCCGCTATACCTTCCAAAAAGCCATCAAAACAAAAGGGGGAATGATAGAACTGTATCTGTTGCTGGACAAAGGATGTATCAAGGATATCAAAATCTATGGAGATTTCTTCGCCTTGAAGGATATCTATGAATTGGAGCAGCGGCTGACAGGCGTGCAACACAATAAGGAGCAACTGGCAGCCGTTATAGATGAGATTGGACTTTCGGATTATATCCGCCAGGTGGATAAGGAAGAATTTCTGCAATTGTTTTTCTGATAATGATAAAAAAGCTATCTTTGCACTTCAAAAACTAAAATCATGAGAATTATTCTGAAAAATCTGATAATAACGTTGTTGTGCTGTCTTGTGGCAGGTTTTTGCATGGCGCAAGACAACCTGAACCGTATAGATAAGAACGGAAAAAAACAAGGACCGTGGAAAAAATACGAGAAAGGGGTGCTGGTATATGAGGGCCAGTTTGTGAACGATGTGCCCCAGGGTACTTTCAAATACTATTACCCCAACGGCAAGCTGAAAAGTGTGAGTGAGTTTGTGACGGGCGTGTCCAAGGTGAATGTCACTACCTATCATGAAAATGGTAATGTGGCCTCCAAAGGTACTTTCATCAACCAGCAGAAGGATGGCAAATGGAAGTATTTCAATGATAAAAATGTGCTTCTTTCAGAGGAAAATTATAAATTAGGCAAGAAAAACGGTGCATTTGTGATCTATTCAGTGGAAGGGTATAAACTGAAAGAGGAAATGTATGCCAATGACCAGCTGAATGGTGAGTGCAAATCCTATTATGAGAAAGAAGAGTTGTTTACGGTTTCCCATTACATTAATGGCAAGTTGAATGGCGAAATGGTAACTTATTATCCGGGAAAGATTCCTTCACAAAAGGGCGTGTATTACAATGGTTTAAGAACGGGTGCATGGGAGGTCTATGACTCAAAGGGTCAGATACGTATCACTGAGGAATACGATAAAAATGGCCACTTGCTGAAGAAATATATTTATTTGTATGCCAATGAGCATCCACAGAAAATCAACCAGAATCTGATCGCTTATTTTCAGAAAAAAGGGGAGACGAAGACTGTGGCTATTTTGAAAAATGGAAATAAGATTGAAGCTACAGAGAGTTTGATGACAATAGTGCAGTGGCTGGATATGTTGGAATTTGTGAAAATCACGCCGAAGCTGTATGCCGAGATGAGCTGTGTGAGAGGGTACAAGAATATAGATGCGCAGAGTGTGCGTGTGCTGCTGAAACCTGCTTTGGAGTATGAGGTGATTGCCGAGGGCGAGGATGCCGCTTCGATACGCTCGCTGTTCGCCACAGGAGAACCTGTGGAGTAGCTGAAAACTGAAAACTGAAAACTGAAAGCTGAAAATTGGAAGCTGAAAGTTATCGATGTGCTAATTAAAATGTGATAATGTGCCAATTAAATTAGCAAATGATATTGCATTACGGAGTCAGGTTCTTTGCCTGTTCGTGAAAACATACACCGCGTGCATTCGTTAAGTCGGAATTTGGCTATACGTCTTCACGCCTCCACTTCTCCACGGAAAACATAAATAAAAAATATCTCCCTGAATTCCAATTGTTTAAGTTTTTTTTGAATTTAAAATGATATTTGATTCAAAAAAAGTTATATCTTTGCAAAAAATTTGACGCATAACCTTTAAAATTATAGGAGGAACATTATCGATTAGACTTTTACTTGTTTTTTATTACTAACGATAAAAAAGAAAGGGAGGTCCCTATGAAATCGATAATGCTAAGCGATAGCGAATTGATTAGTTTATATATTGGTGGCGACGAGTCTGCGCTGAAGACTTTGATTTTGCGTCATGAGGAAAAGATTTTTACTTATATTTTGTCTGCGGTAAAGTGTCGCGAGTTGGCGGAAGATATCTTCCAGGATACCTTTATCAAGGTGATTAACACACTCCGCTCGGGCGGCTACCAAGACGAAGGCAAGTTCCCGCAGTGGGTGATGCGTATCGCCAACAATCTGAAAATTGACCATTTCAGAAAGGCACAGCGCTTGCCCGCATACGAAAGTAATGGCGATTTTGACATTTTCGACACCTTGGGTATCGAAGACCCATCGGTAGAGCAGAAAATGATACAGGAGCAAGTCTATGCTGATATTCAGGGTCTGCTGCAATACTTGCCGGAAGAGCAGCGAGAGGTGTTAGAAATGCGTATCTATCATGATATCAGCTTCAAAGAAATAGCCGAACTGACAAATGTAAGCATCAACACGGCATTGGGTCGTATGCGCTATGCGTTAATTAATTTACGGAAGATGGTAGAGGAAAAGAAATTGGTCCTTTGCTGAATTTTCTAAGCGTTTTTTCCATAAGAGAAAATTTTTCTTGCTCAATATCAATAGGTTGACTTCTTTTTGTGAGAAATCAACCTATTGTTGTAAAATAAAGTGAACATTTCCTCGTTAATAAAATGTGTGAATGCAAATTAAACTTTATTAGCCTATGGAAAAAAGTTCGACCCTTTTACAAGAAGAGAAAAAAACGATGAAAGCTGAGCGTCCCCGCAGAAGTGTGATACAGAACATCTTGAATTATTCTAAGTCGTTGCAGGTAGTTTCTGCCGCAAATTTGGGGATGTCGTTTTTCCTGCTCAACAATTAAATTTTAGAATTCAAAATTCAAAATTCAGAATTCAAAGTGCATATTGCTATACCAGCTGTATGCATCTTGTTTTGAGATGTGATATTTTGTGTTTTTGAAGTAGATGGACATGGCAATATGTTCAATACTTGGTGTTGCTCACCGTGCATTTTGTAGCGGTGTTTTTTTTTGTTTCAGTTGACGCGTAATCCGAAAAAAATGCGTAAGTTTGCAGTTTGGAACATTTTAAATTTTTAACATTAATACATAACAAAATGAAACAGACAGTATTCAAAGAAACTCATGAGAAATTAGGTGCCAAAATGGTTGAATTTGCAGGCTTTTACATGCCCATCCAGTACGAGGGCGTGTCCGCAGAACACCTGCATGTGAGAAGCAAAGTCGGTGTGTTCGACGTTTCCCACATGGGCGAATTTACCGTGAAAGGTCCCAAAGCATTGGATCTGCTCCAATACATCACTTCCAACGATGTGGCCGCACTTTTCCCCGGCAAGGTACAGTACTCCTGCTTCCCCAATGGCAACGGCGGTATTGTTGACGACCTTTTGGTATATAACATTGCCGAAAACGACTATCTGTTGGTGGTAAACGCCGCTAATATCGACAAAGACTGGGCATGGGTGAGCAAACAGAACGAGAAATTCGGCGCTGAAATCGCCAATATATCCGACAATATCTCACAGTTGGCTGTTCAGGGTCCTCTGGCACTGAAGGCTATGCAGAAACTGACCGATGCCAATGTCATCGATATGGAATATTATACCACCAAGACTATCACTTTTGCTGGTATTCCTAATGTCATTTTCTCTACCACAGGTTATACAGGTGCCGGTGGCTGCGAGATTTATTTCAAGAACGAAGACGCCCTCAAGGTTTGGGACGCTGTTTTTGAAGCTGGTAAGGAATTCGACATCAAACCTATTGGTTTGGGTGCCCGCGACACTTTGCGTCTGGAAATGGGCTTCTGCCTCTATGGTCACGAAATCGACGACACCATCACTCCCGTTGAGGCCGGTTTGGGCTGGATTACCAAATTTGTTGATCACAAGGACTTCATCGACAAAGATTTCATGTTGAATCTGAAGGCCAACGGCATGAGAAAGAAACTGGCCGGTTTTGAAATGATTGAGCGTGGTATTCCGCGTTTGGAATATGAGGTTTGCGACGCAGAAGGCAACCACATTGGTATTGTGCGTTCTGGTACTTTCGGACCTTCTATCAACAAATCAGTGGGTACCGCTTGGTTGAAACCCGAATTCGCCAAATCAGGCACGGAAATCTACATCAAAATCCGTGAGAAACTGGTGAAAGCCGTTACCGTGAAAATGCCGTTCTATAAGGGATAATCGTATAGACGAGAAGGCGTTAAGGCGTGGAGACGGATATCGTCTTAACGAATGCACAAGTGCATGTCTTCACGAACGTACAAAGTACGTGTCTTAACGTCTTAACGTAATCGACAAAAGAAATATGTATCAAAAAAAATTCATGGAGGAAGCCGTTGCCCTGTCCCGAAAATGTCTCGGGACAGGCAAGGGTGGTCCTTTTGGTGCCGTGGTGGTGAAAGACGGCCAGATTGTGGGCCGTGGCAGCAATAGTGTTACCCTGCTGAACGATCCCACCGCCCATGCCGAAGTGATGGCTATCAGGGATGCCTGCAAAAATCTGGACACATTCCAGCTGGATGGCTGCGAGATTTATACCAGTTGTGAGCCATGCCCCATGTGCTTAGGTGCGATTTATTGGGCACGACCCGACAGGATTTATTATGCCGCTGACCGTCAGGACGCGTCGCAGGCGGGTTTTGACGACTCCTTTATCTATGAGGAGCTGGATTTGCCCGCTATGGAACGCAAGATTACGGCGGAACAATTTGACAGGGCTGTCGCACAAGAGGTTTTCCGGGAATGGACACGCCTGGAAAACAAGATTGATTACTAGAACATGAAGAATTTAAGGCTGTTTTTCCTGCTTGTTATGTTTTTTTTGCCCTTTCTGCTAAAGGCGCAGGAAGATAATGCCTCGGAGAATGACCGGGATTTTCATAAACATGAGATCGATTCGGTTATGGCATTCTCGCCGGACTATATGCCGGTTTCTTTTGATTACATTGAACCTCACTGGATTAAACCATTGAAAATGAAAGCTGTGGATACTTCAATGGCACAAGTCCATCAATATAACCCTTGGTTGAAAACCCAGAACCTATGTCAGGATTTGGGTATTCCCGACCAAGCCCATCAGTTTATGAACTTCGATTATGACAGGGATCCAGGTTTTTCCATGATTACCTTGCCTTATCCCTTGTTGTGGATGACACAGAAGGATGTGAAGTTCTATGATGTGCAGACTTCTTTCACAAATCTTTCTTTTACGTACGGCATAGCCAACTTATATGACTTCAGTGCCACACACGCACAGCGTTTCAAAGGTTTGACCGCAGCTTTTGACATGCATGCATACGCTAACAGTGGTTACTATCTTAACCAGTCGATAAGGGATATTCGCATTAACGCTTTCTTGAATTATGAGGAACCTACCGGTGTCTATGGTTTTACATTCTCCTATATTTTCAACCGCCTGAAAGCACAGGAAAATGGCGGTTTGAGGGACACCTCTTTGTTTATGCACAATGCCGCTGACGCATTGACAGGTTATCCTGTAAAGATGGAAAATGGCCGTTCTCTCAACAGCACGCATGATTTGCTGTTTCAACATCATGTTAATCTTTTGGACAAGAAGAAAAGGTATTATGGTACGATTACCCATAGTTTTCAATTCAAACAGCTGAAAACGGATTTTTTTGATACGGGATTTGACTCGACCTATTATCAGCAGCATTTTTATTGGACTACAGATACCACAAGGGATACGATAACGTGTTACAGCCTGATAAATTCTATCCAATGGTCGAATTACAGGCCATTGGACACACTGTCGTCAAAAAAGTATTTTTTCAGGATTACCAGCGGCTTGATGCATGAGTATGTCATGGCGAAGACCCCTTATTACAAAGGCAACACGTTCACACTTTTCGCCCGTGTTCATACCCGTTTGTTCGGAGTAATGGATCTGTCGGGACGTATCGCATACTCGTTTGGCGGTTACAACAAAAACGATGTGGTGGCTGCGGCTGCCGTCGAATGGATGATACAGAAGAAATGGAATCACCGACTTGGCGGTAGTGTCAGTTTCTACCGAAACTCACCAGATTATATCTATGATTTTTATTACGGAAACCATAACTTCTGGTATCATAAGGATTGGCCGAAGCAGAATACACTGAAGGTCAATGCATTCTGGACCATGATGAATTACAAACTGGAGTTCAACTATTTTATGGTGCAAAACATGGTGCGTTTGGACTCTCATTTCGATTTGTACATCTTGCCGAAGGGTGCCAATGTGATACAATTCCATTTGTTTGCACCTGTCAGGGTGAAGGGCTTTGGCCTGGATTTCAATGCTTATCTGCAGTATTCAAGCAGTGTGGCTTTGAATGTGCCTTTGTTTGCCTTCAAGGCCTCTCCTTATTATATTTTCAATGTTTTGCGAGGAAAATTGAAAATTCAGATTGGCTGTGATTTGATGTACAATACTCCGTATTTTGCTGATGGTTATTATCCCGTTTTGCATCAGTTCTATTTCCAAAGGAAGATGAAAGTGGGCAATTATGTATATTGGGATGCCAATCTGACACTGAAGATCAAGCGAATCAGTTTCTTCTTCAGGGCGGGACACATTTTGTCGGGTGTAGTAGGGCAGTTCTACTTCCTGACTCCTGATTATCCCGCACAAGGACGAAACTTTGAGTTGGGAATCAACTGGAAATTCTATGACTAACAGGAATCAATTTACAATTTACAATTAATAATTAATAATGAATGATATATAAGTGATTGATAATGAGTAAAAAATAATGCGTAGAGTAATCGAATAACAATTAATTGTCAATTGTCAATTATCAACTGTCAACTATAAAAAGATGGAATACAGAAAAGAAAAGGATACCATGGGTACGGTGCAGGTGCCAGCCGACAAGCTTTGGGGGGCACAGACCCAGCGCTCCTACATGAATTTCAAGATTGGCGGACAGCAGATGCCGATGGAGGTGATTTATGCTTTGGCATACGTAAAAAAAGCTGCCGCATACGCCAATTGCGAGTTGGGTGTGCTGAAAGCGGAAAAAAGAGATGCGATTGCTTTGAGCTGTGATGAAATAATAGCTGGGCAGTTAGACGAGCATTTCCCGCTGTGTGTGTGGCAGACGGGTTCGGGTACCCAGACCAACATGAATGTGAATGAGGTGATTGTGAATCGTGCCGAGCAGAGAAGCAAGGGGGTAATTGATGTTTCCAATCGTTTGCTTTCTGCCAATGATGATGTTAACAAGTCGCAATCTACCAACGATGTTTTTCCTACAGCCATCAGAATAGCTTCCGCAAAGCTGTTATTGGTGAAAACAATACCTGCGTTGGAGAACTTGGTTAAGACATATCAGTGTAAAATCGACAAGTTCGGGAGTGTGAAAAAAATCGGAAGAACCCACCTGATGGATGCCACACCACTGACTTTGGGCGAGGAATTATCGGGACATCAGTCGCAGATAGCACATGGGGTGGAGTGCCTGAAAAATGCCTTGAAACATTTGATGGAACTTCCCATTGGAGGCACTGCGGTGGGCAATGGTTTGAATACGCCCGAAGGCTACGACCGTTTGGCCTTGTCGTACATTAACCAGTTCACAGGTATGCAGTTTGTGAATGCGCCCAACAAGTTTGAGGCGATGGCCAGTCACGACAGTATAGTGGAAACCTCGGGTGCATTGAAACGTTTAGCAGTGTCGTTGATGAAAATAGCCAACGACATCCGTCTGTTGTCGTCGGGACCGCGCTGCGGAATCGGCGAACTGACTATTCCTGCCAATGAACCGGGCTCTTCCATCATGCCGGGCAAGGTCAATCCTACGCAGTGCGAAGCGATGACCATGGTGTGCTGTCAGGTGATTGGCAATGATACAGCTATGACATGCGGGGGCTTCCAAGGACATCTGGACCTGAATGTTTTTATGCCGCTGATGGCGCAGAATTTGCTGCATTCCGCACGCATTTTGGCAGATGCGGTGGAGTCCTTTAATCAGCATTGCCTGATGGGTATGAAGCCTAATCTGGAAAAAATAGATTATTACCTGAAAAACTCGCTGATGCTGGTGACTAAACTGAGTCCGACCATCGGCTATTACAATGCGGCGAAAATCGCCCAGCATGCTTTTGAACAGAATATGACCTTGAAGGAATCCGCTATGGATTTGCAACTCTTATCTGAAGAAGAATTTGACAAAATTATGAAATTATAAAAACCATTCATTATGTTTAAGATTTTAAGCAAAAAAGAATTACCAGGTGACTGCTGTCAAATGGATATCTTAGCCCCGAGAATCGCTGCTTCCGCACTGCCCGGCCAGTTTATTATCATCAAAATGGAAAAGAATTCGGAACGTATTCCGTTGACCATCAGTGATCATGATGTTGAAAAGGGATATATCCGCATTGTTTTCAAGGCGATAGGCAAATCTACTCGCCAGATGATGACTTTCCAGGTCGGAGATTGTTTTGAGGATGTGGTAGGTCCTCTGGGAAGACCTTCTGAATTCATACATCTGTCCCCAGAGGAATTGAAAAGCAAGAGTTTTGTCTTTGTTGGAGGTGGTGTAGGTATTGCTCCTATTTATCCTCAGGTTAAGTGGTTGGCCCAGCATGGCGTAAAACCCGATGTGATTATCGGCGCCCGAATGCAGTCGCTGATTATTTTTGAGGAAGAGTTGCGCAGCGTGTCAGGTCATTTGTATGTGACCACAGATGACAATTCTAGTGGTATGCAAGGGGTTGTGACCGATGTGCTGAAAAAGCTGGTGAAGGAGGAAGGCAAGCATTATGATGAGGTGATTGCCATCGGCCCGATGATTATGATGAAGTTCACTACCTTGTTGGCCAAGGAATTGGGCATCAAGTGTACCGTCAGCTTGAACTCGCTGATGGTGGATGGAACGGGTATGTGTGGTGCCTGCCGTGTGTCGGTGGGTGGCAAGACTAAGTTCACTTGTGTGGATGGCCCCGAATTTGACGGTGCTTTAGTGGATTTCGACTTGGCGATGAAGCGTCAGGCCATGTACAATTCCATCAGGGGACAAAAGCAGATGGAACAGGAAGAAAAAGCGGAGGGACATGTCTGCCATGTGGGTGGTATCAGCGAGGAAACCCGCGACCGTTGGCATCGTATTCCTATTCCCGAGCAAGACCCGAAGGTGCGTGCCACCAATTTCGATGAGGTTTGCTTGGGCTACAGTGCCGAAGATGCCATTGCCGAGGCACAGCGTTGCTTGCAGTGCAAGAAACCGCAGTGTATGGAGGGCTGCCCGGTATCCATCAATATCCCCGCTTTTGTGCATTGCGTGGCAGAAGGTCGTTTTGAGGATGCTGCCCGCATTATCAATCAGGATTCAGCTCTGCCCGCTGTATGCGGACGTGTATGCCCGCAGGAACGCCAATGTGAAGGCCGTTGTGTGTTGGGTAATAAAGGAGATGCATTGGCTATTGGCAAGCTGGAACGTTTCGTGGGTGACTGGTCACGCGAACATAAGTTGCAATTTGAACAGCCTGCCTCCAGAAATGGCAAGAAAGTGGCTGTCATTGGTAGTGGCCCTGCCGGTATAACTTGTGCCAAAGAACTGGTAATGAAGGGTTATGATGTCACAGTTTTTGAGGCATTGCACGAATATGGCGGTGTGTTGGTGTATGGTATTCCGTCCTTCCGTCTGCCCAAAGAAACAGTGGTGCGCTATGAGGTGGAGAATGTGATGAAATTGGGCGCCAAATTTGAAAAGGATGTGATTATAGGCCGTACAGTAACGGTAGATGACCTGATGGATAAGGAAGGCTTCCAGGCTGTCTTTATCGCTTCAGGAGCTGGTCTGCCGATGTTTATGAATATCCCGGGCGAGAACCTCTGCGGTGTGGTTTCCGCCAACGAGTTCCTCACCAGAAACAACTTGCTTTTTGCTTACAAAAAAGGGTATGACACCCCCAACTATGTTGGTAAGAAAGTTATCGTGGTAGGTGGTGGCAATGTAGCCATGGATGCCGCCCGTACCGCTCTGCGTTTGGGTGCTGAGGTGCATATTGTTTATCGTCGTTCCGAAGAGGAATTGCCTGCCCGTGTGGAGGAAGTTCACCATGCCAAAGAGGAAGGCGTACAATTCCAGTTGCTGACCAATCCGTTAGAGATTATCGGGGATGAGAATGGCTGGGTGAAAGCTGCAAAATGTATTCGTATGGAGCTGGGTGAGCCAGATGCGTCTGGTCGTAGAAGCCCTATTCCGGTTGAAGGCTCTGAATTTTTGATTGAATCTGATATGGTGATTATGGCTTTGGGAACCTCTCCCAATCCTATGATTTCCGACACTACCCCTGGTCTTGAGTTGACGAAACGCCGTTGTGTGGCAGTTGACGAAAAAGGTCAGACTTCCCGTAAGGGCGTGTTTGCCGGTGGTGATGCCGCCAGCGGAGCCGCAACTGTTATCTTGGCTATGGGAGCGGGTAAAAATGCCGCCAAGGCCATAGATGAATATCTTTCGAATTTATAATGATAAGAAAGTAGAGACGTGCCATGGCACGTCTCTACTTTCTTATTCCTGATTAGAGGTTTTCGTGGTCAATTTTACCATTTGAACCTTTATGGAATTTCACCTGGCGAAGAGTCTTCTCATTGCCGGGTGTTGTTCTTTCTAAGGTGTATATCATATAGTCATTGGATTCAAAGAAGGGCATCAAAGAGGATCCCTTGGACAGAACAGCAATCACAGAGGTCTCAAATTTGGTTTTTGCTTCCGTATCTGTCGTACCAGTACTGATGAGAGTTAGCTCTATTTCACTCATCCACACACTGCTGTAGTTGTTGAGCATGGCTTCGACTGAATGCTGGTTTTCTGGATTGTTGAAATGGTAATCAAAAGAGGCTTTGTAGGTATTGCTTACAAAATCTTCTTTTTTGCAACTGGAACAAATGAGCAGGCAGAAGGACAGAATGATAAAAAAGGTCTTTTTCATGATATTTTTTTTTGTGGTTTTAAGGTCAGGGAATTTATTTCTTTTTGTTTTTGATGCTTTCTTTGCCGAAAGAATAGGTGATGCCGATGAGGGCGTTGATGCCGAAGTTGTTGAAATCGTAGTATTTTGCGTAGTATTGGCAACCGATGTTGTTGATTGTGGCAAAAGCGGAGAAGTTTTTGTTGATGAGGTACTCGAAGCCGATACCAAAATCTAAAACAGGTTTCATCTTGGTAGGTGCATAGCATACATTGCCGAGGTCGTCATAGCGGATATTGCCTTTCTCATCACGCGGAGCCAAGGCCCAGCGCATGAATTCAAGTTTGAAGTTTAGGTCAAAGATATACTTTCCTTTCAAAGTATATTTGCTGTCGAAGCCGAAATCCAAGGCGGGTTTGTACCAAGCGTATTGCAGTTCGCTGTCTTTTTTGAAATAATAGCCGTTATAATTGGCTTCGAAGTTCAGAGACAAGTGGTCAATGACCTCCCATGCCATATTCAAGCATACATTCAGGTAGTTCACATTGTTATATACCACCATGAATTTGTTGAGCAGAGGGGCGTTCTGGTCCAGTTGGAAGAAGGCCATGTCTTGCACAAATGCGTAACGGGCGGAGATGTGATAATTGAATTTCTTTACAAGATTTCCTTTAATGCCGCCATAGATGTTGATGCGGGTGCGAGTGAAATCCAATTGGTCAAAACTGGGGTTGTAATAAGGATTTTCATACAACAATTCTTTCATACCGTTATATTGAGTTTTGCCATCAACACCTGCGTAAATGCTTAAAATGCCGGGCACAATGCCTAACTGAACTTCAGCCACTGGATAAACTGGGCAGCGTGTGACTTCATTCGAACGCAATACGGGAACACCCACACCGACCTTGATGTGGTATTCCTTGATAGTGAATTGCATGTTGGGAATGATTTCAAATTTGAAAGCATCGGTGTGGTAGAAAGCATCATTTTGAGCAGAATTTTCCTGGTATTTCCAGTTGAAACGGTCATGGTAGTAGTCGAAGTTGAAATCGATGCGGTAGTTTTGGCTGCCTGAGATTTTCATAAAACGACTGTCGTAGGCGAAGAAAGAGGTGATGCCCACATGGTTTTCCATATTCTTGTTGTGGTTGTACAAGAAATTGTAATTCAGGCGCACATCCTGTTTCAGTTTTTTGACACCTGGCAGATGGTTGGAGCGGATACCGACCTCGGCTTTCACATGATGGAAGTCGTTTCTGATTTCGTTATGGAAGTTTTTCTCATAATAAGCCTCGTCATATAAACCGGAGGCGCGCATCACGTCTTTGCCATAGCCATAGAAATGTGCCAGTTCATGGTTGTAGCCTACGGATGAATAAAGGGTTTGATCCTTGAAAAAACGGGTCAAAAACAGATGTACGCGGGTGTCACTGGTAGGAGCGTAGGCGTATTGCTGCTGTTTTTTGCCGACGGGACCTGCCCATGAGGAAAAATGGTGCAGGTTGATACCGTACGAATACTTGGTATTGTTGGCATTATGGGCGGCAAACTCCAACAGAGGAGTCAATGGATAGCCGAATCCTACCTTGATGAAATTGCGGGCGATGCTCTCAGTGACTTCTGGGGCCAACTTGCTGGCTTTGATGGGGGTGGGGGAGAAGGTCACATCCATCTGTGCCGGTGTGATGTAATAGTCGAATTTGACGTTCTCCTTTACCGTGTCATTGATGACCGCCTGTTGGTTGATTTTTTGCACATTGTTCAGCTGAGGATTGAAATTCAGACGGAAACGGGCGGTGTCAATCGCCTGGCCGAAAGCCCAACTGGCAATGCAAATTATGGCTGCTGTTAAGATGATTCGTTTCATTGTATTAGGTTACAGGTTTTAGGTTACAGGTTTTAGTGGTCAGTGGTTAGTGGTTAGTGCTTAGTGCTTAGTGGTCAGTGGTTAGTGGTTAGTGGTTAGTGGTCAGTGGTTAGTGATTAGTGGTTAGTGGTCAGTGGTTAGTGATTAGTGGTTAGTGGTCAGTGGTTAGTGGTTAGTGGTTAGTGGTTAGTGGTCAGTGATTAGTGGTTAGTGGTCAGTGGTCAGTGGTCAGTGGTCAGTGGTTAGTGGTTAGTGGTTAGTGATGGATTATCAACTATTAACTATTAATTATTAATTATTAATTGTTAATTGTTAATTGTTAATTCTCTCCCCCTTCTTCCATTTTGTCGAGGGCAGCAATCTTGTCTTCCGCCACTTTCTTCAAGTCCTCGCCTTCATAGTTGTCGATGATACTTTGGTAGGTATAGCGGGCCTGGAAGGCATTGCCCTTGGCCAAATACACATCACCATAAAGAATAAAGGTAGAAGCGTACCAATATTCGGAAGTGTAGTCGGATGCCAGAATCTCTTTAATCTGTTTCTCGCAAAGGTCTATATTGTTGTCATTATAGTGGATGAGGGCTACTAAATAAGCGGCTTCGGCACACTGGTCATTGTTGCCGTTCTTTGAAAGACGTGTCAGATATTTGAGAGCATTGGTATTGTCACTCAAGGCAATGGCCGATTTGCCGGCAATCATCAGGGCTTCGTTTTGCAGGTCGTTGTCGTTCTGTCCGGAAAGCATGATGTTGGTGGCGGCATTGTAGGCATCGCGGTACTGGCGCAATTCGTATGCGCAGTGCATGCAGCCATTGTTGCCATAAATGATGTTGTTTTCAGTGGAAGCGTATTCCACTAATTTCTTGAAATAAACCAAGGCTCGGTTGTATTCTTTTTTGCCATAAAGGATGCTGGCAGCCTTGCGGTATGCGGTTTCGTTGTATTCCGTGTTGTAATTGTTGACCAATTTCTCGAAGGAAGCCAAGGCGTTGTCATAGTCGCCGGTGCCATATTCGCAGTCGCCCTTGCAGTATAATGCTTTGGCGGCGAACAAGCCGTTGGGGAACTGACGCAGATAGTCGTTATACCCCTTGATGGCTGCGTCACAGTCGCCTCGCATATATTTGTTCTCGGCAGCCTTGAAGCTGATGGAATCCTGCTTGTCGGCAGAGATATTCAAATTCCGTGATTTGATGTATGCGAAGAAGTCGCTGGTGTTGCCGGTCTCGCTGTAAATATTCTCCAAGTTGGCTAATGCGTCTTTGGCTTCCTGTGAGCCAGGGTAGGTTTCAAACACATATTTGAAGGTGGAAATAGCCATATTTACATCTTGTGTGTTCAGATATGACTGGGCCAATTTGTTGTGTGCCTGTCTGATATAGGGGCTTTTGGGGTATTTAAGGATGAAGTTTTTATAGGCGGCAATGGCAGCACCGTATTCGTTTTGAGCATGATAGGTGGAAGCCAATTCATACTCCGCATCATCGTTATAGCTTGACTTGGGGTAGCTGCTCATCAGTCGCTCCAAGGCATCGATTTTTTTGTCGTAATCGTTGAGATAGCTGTAACATTTGGCGGTTTGGAACATAGCGTAGTCAGCGTTTTTCCGCCCTAACTGTTGACATTGTTCGTAGTATTTGATGGCAGTTCTCAAGTCTTTTTGCATATAGTAGCAGTCGGCCAAACGTGCTGTCGCATCCGCTTCAATATCAACGTCGTCGCTTTTTTGTAGGTATTTACGGAATCCTTGGGCTGCTTCAGAATATTTGTTGAGTTTCAGAGCCGCATAACCGTATGAGTATTGGGCGTTGTTGTAATTGACATCAGCGGTGGCATTGGAGGCCTTCATGTAATTCTGGAAGGAATAATAGCTGTCTCTGTATTTCTCGCTGCGGTATTCACATTCGGCCTTCCAATAGAGGTTTTCTGTGTTGATGGTCTTGTCCATGGGGTAGGTGAGTGATTTGTTGAGCATTTTGAGGGCATCCTTATAGTTGCGGTTGTTTATCATCTCCAAAGCGCGGAAGTGGGTGCAACGTTGGTAAGCCCTTAACAATGATGGACTTTTGATGTCGATTTTTTCCAATGAATTGATGGCGCTTTGGTAGTTCTTGGTGGACATGTAAATGGAGGCCAAGTAGCTGTTGGCTTCCTGTGAGCGGGAGGAGTATGGGTATTTGTTGATATAGTCTTCCAATGCTTTGATGGCGCTGTTGAAAGGGCTGGAGGATGTCTCGTACTGTAATTTGGCGTGATTGTACAAGGCATCTTCTTGAATGTCGGGAATAAAATTGTATTTGGAAGCTTGCAGGAAACTTTGTGAAGCCGCTTGATAATCTTTTTGTTGCAGATAGCAATCGGCAATCAGATAGTAGCTGTTTTGTGTCATTTCGTCGGCAGGCTTCTGCTTTGTTGTCTGAGACAGGTTTTTGATGGCTTCGTCATACTTCTTGTTTTGATAGAAGGTATAGCCGATAGCGAAATAGTCATTGCGTTCCAGTTGGACTTTGTCATTGTTGAGGATGGGGTGGAATGTTGATTCGGCATTGTCGAAATCCTTGAGGTTGTAGTAGGATAATGCCAATGTGCGATACAATTCGGGTTGGTTCTTCAAGTTGCTTTCCGTCATCACTGTGGGTGCCATGGCCACGACCTTGTCATATTGTTCCTGGATGAAATAAATCTGCATCAAGTATTGTTGCACTTCGTCTTTGTATTCAGGCACATTCTGCAATTTCTGGAAATCCTCCAAGGCGGCCTCGTACTGTTTTTCGGAGTATGCCATGTGAGCCAAGTAATACAGGGCTCTGTAATGGTAGGGACCGTTTACCTCGCTACTCTGTTTTAGCAAGGCTTTTGCCTCTGCATATTTCCCTGTGGCAAAATAGCTGTATCCTTTTTTGAAACGGAATTCGGCCAGATCATCTTTGTTTACCACTCTTTCATCGATTTCGTCGAACTGCTCCAATACTTTTTTGTATTGTTTGGTGGAAAAATAGTACATGCCCAAGTGGTAGTGGGCTTGGGGAACGAAAGCATGAACAGGGTATTGACGGATAAAGTCGCTGAGCAGGAAGGCGGCATCCTGATTGCTCAGTTTGGCGGCGCACAAACCCATGTAAAAATAGGATTCGGCTTTCAAGTCCTGTTGTTTGTCCTCGCTGAATTCGTAAACTTGCTTGAAATATTGCTGTGCGGAACCGTATTTTTGTTTCTGGAAAAGTTCCTTGGCAAGTTTGTATTCGTATCGCGGCGAGTCGTAGGCAACTGGCTTCTGGGCCAGCAATGACGCGGAACACAGGATGATGGCTGCGATGAGAATGTTTTGGAAGATTGATTTCATTATGTTCGTTTTTTATTTATCGATACTAATATAAATTAACGAACAAAAATATGAAATTGGTATGCAGTATTAAACAATTTGATTGTAAAATTGTGAACAGCCTATTTTTAATAACAGTGGTTAGTGGTTAGTGGTCAGTGGTTAGTTGATAGTTAATAGTTAATAGTTAATAGTTAATGGAATCAGTATATAGACTTTGATTTGTCAATTCTCAACTATTAATCAATAACTATTAATTATTAATTGTTAATTGTTAATTGTTAATTCCTGCCCCCTATTAACTATCCTGCAGTTCCAACCACTCCATCTCCTTTTCTTCGATGGCGTTTTTGATGTCATTGTATTGGGTATAGAGTTCGCCCGAATTGATTTCGGCAGCGTATTCGGAAGGGTTGGAAATTTTGGCTTCGATGGTGCTCAATTGCTGCTGTAAATCGTTGATTTCGCTCTCCAATTTGCTCAGGCGGTTCTTGAGTTTCCGCTTGGCGGCTTCCTCTTCTTTCTTCTTCTCCCAGCTGATTTTGTTGGAACTCTCGATTTTCTCGCTGTTGCCAGCCATTTGTGCTCTTTTGTCCAATTCTTTCAGCGAGTCCATCTTCTTCTTCTCGAGAAAATCATATACATCGCCGATGTAGGTTTTGATGTGATGGTCTTTGAATTCGAAGACTTTGGTGCTGAGGCCTTGCAAGAAGTCACGGTCATGGGAGACGAGGATCATGCTGCCCTCGTATTGCAGGAGCGCGTTTTTGAGCACGTCCTTAGATTGCATGTCGAGGTGGTTGGTGGGCTCGTCGAGGATGAGCAGGTTGAAAGGAGAGAGTAGGAGTTTGGCTAAAGCCAGACGGGATTTCTCGCCGCCCGACAACACGCGCACTTTTTTTTCAGTGTCTTCGGTGTTGAAAAGGAAACTGCCTAAGATAGTTCTGATTTTAGGACGTATGTCACCCACGGCGATGTCGTCGATGGTTTCGAAGACGGTTTTGTCGGGGTTGAGCAGTTGGGCTTGGTTCTGGGCATAGTAGCCGATGACCACTTGGTGGCCCAGGGTCAGTTTGCCGCTTTGCGGGGCCAGCTCGCCCACGATGGCCTTGACCATGGTGGATTTGCCTTCTCCGTTACGGCCTACGAAAGCCACTTTTTCGCCTCTTTCCAGATGAAAATCGATGTTTTTCAGCACTTCCAGATTGCCGTAACCCAAGTTAAGTCCTTCGGTTTCGACGGTCACCCGGCCCGAGTGTGGGGCAGGGGGGAACTTGAACGAAATGGACGAGTGGTCAATGCTTTCCACTTCGATTTTTTCCATTTTGTCAAGCAGTTTGATACGGCTTTGCACCTGTTTGGCTTTGGTGGCTTTGTATCGGAAACGCTCGATGAAACGTTCTATCTGGGCGATTTCTTTTTGCTGGTTTTCGAATGCGTTTTGCTGTGATTCAATGCGTTCCAGGCGCTGTTCCACGTATTGTGAATAGCTGCATTTGTAGTCTTGCAAGCTGCCGAAGGTGATTTCGACAGTGCGGTTGGTGACGCGGTCGAGGAAAGCACGGTCGTGCGACACCAGGATAAGGCAACCTGCATAATTGGCGAGGTAGTCTTCCAGCCACTGGATAGACTCAATGTCGAGGTGGTTGGTGGGCTCGTCGAGCAAGATGATTTCAGGCTGTTGCAGCAGGATTTTTGCCAGGTTGACGCGCATTTGCCAGCCGTTGCTGAATTCCGCCATGGGTCGGGAGAAGTCGGAGGCTTTGAATCCCAAGCCGATAAGCACTTTCTCGGCATCGCCTTCCATGGTGGCGCCGCCAAGATGGTGGAAACGGTCGGTGGCGTCGGAAAGCTGCTGGGCAAGACTGATATATTCGTCAGATTCGTAGTCTTCCCTGTCGGCGAGTTTGGCGTTGATGTCGCGGATTCTCGCCTCCAGTCGGCGTTGTTCTACAAAGCATGACATGGTCTCTTCCCAGATGGTCTTGTCGTAATTTCCTAAAATCTCTTGGGGAAGGTAACCAGTCTTGAAGCCGGAAGTGATGACAATACTGCCGGATTCGGGTTCGAGTTCCTTGTGGATGATTTTGAGCAGGGTGGATTTTCCCGCACCGTTTTTGCCCACCAAACCGATGCGGTCGCGGTCACCCGCCACAAAGGAGATATCTCTGAATAAGTAGTCGCCGGTAAAGTTGACCGACAATTTGTTTATCTGTATCATAGCGGCTGCAAAAATACGGCAAATATGCCGAATGAAGCATGAATAAATGAAAAAAAGCACTTGGAAAGTGCTTTTTTTTGTTGGTGACCCATGCAGGATTCAAACCTGCAACCTTTTGATCCGTAGTCAAATACTCTATTCAGTTGAGCTAATGGGCCGTTTGAATTTGTGACTGCAAAAATACATAAAAAATGAATACAAAATCATTCTTTCGGAAAAAAATCAAAAAAAAATTTTCTTTCGGCTTTTTGTGTGCTAAAATTGTGTATTTTTGCACCCTCAAATTTTAACCGTATTAAATATTAAAAGTTATGGCAACAAGAATCAGATTACAAAGACGTGGCAAGAAGAACCAACCTTTCTACCACATTGTAATTGCAGATGGTCGTGCACCACGTGACGGACGCTATATCGAAGAGATCGGCACCTACAACCCGCTGACCCATCCTGCAACAGTGAATTTAAACTTTGACAGAGCGTTGTACTGGGTTGAAGTTGGCGCTGATCCGTCAGATACCGCCCGTTCGATTCTTAAACACGAAGGTGTTTATTTGATGAAGCATCTGAGAGGTGGAATCGCCAAAGGCGCGTTGACCCAATTGGACGCTGACCGTAAATTCGATGCTTGGAAACAAGACAAGGAGTCGAAAATCAGCAACATCAAACGTGAAGACGCTGACAAGAGCCGCAAGGAAATGAAAGCCCGTTTGGAAGCTGAAACCAAAGTGAGAGAAGCTATCTCCGCCAAGGTTGCTGCCAAGTATGCCGCTGCCGCTGAGGCTGAGGCTGCCGAAGCAGAAGCTAAAGCTGCTGAAGAAGCTGCTAACGCAGAGGCTACAGAAGCTCCCGCCGAAGCTGCTGAAACTCCTGCTGAATAAATTTCAGGTCAATGAGTTACAGAATAGACGCGACAAAAGGGTTGCGTCTATTTTGTTTTTAAATTGGGGTAGAGTCGAGGCATGCCTCGACTCTGCAAAATATAGGCAAGCAATCTTATTATGAAAAACGAATATTTTTATTTGGGACATATCACCAAATCCTTTGGTATCAAGGGACAGTTGAGTTGCTATTTCGACACGGACGAACCGGAAAAGTATGCGGATCTGGATGCTGTGTTCATTGATTTGGACGGAGAAAAACTGCCGTATCTGATTGAGAATATCCAATATCGGGGCGCGAACACTTTCGTGATAAAATTCCAGGATGTGGATGAGGAGGAGGCCAAAAGTTTGATAAAAGCAGAATTATATCTGCCTATGTCAGAACTTCCTCCCCTTACAGGTAACCGTTTCTATTTCCATGAAGTCATAGGCTTTAAGGTGATAGATGAAGAGAAAGGAGATATTGGGGTGTGCCGGGATTTTATTGACATCAGCCATCATCCGATTATGCAAATCGACCACGAGGGGACGGAAATCCTCATTCCGGCTATCGATGAAATCTTCAAAAATGTTGATCGCGAAAACAAACAGATACATATTGCAGCCCCAGAGGGATTGATCGATGTTTACTTGGAAAGTTGAAAACTGAAAGGTGGAAGTGATTAGTGGTCAGTGGTCAGTGGTCAGATGCGGTGGAACCATGGTCTGTGCGAGGGTGAAGGTTGAAATGTGACCCCGGAAATTCAATTTGATTTTTTTATCAAAAAAGCATACGAAAAAATGCGTTTCGTATGCTTTTTTTTATTATTTTTGTCCTTTGCTTAAAAGTGCATATTGTAAATATTATTACACAAGAAAAAAAGAAAAAAAAGTATTAATATAACATTCTGAAAATGAAAAAGTTATTGTTCTCATTACTCGCCCTTGTAATGCCGTTCGTGTTGTCAGCGCAATTGCTGGATACCATCGTCGTTTTCCAAGAAAACTTTGATGGTGATATTGTGAAGATGACCACAACAAACTTGTTTGGTGAACCCAACTGGAGAAAGGATTCTTCACTATATGTTTCTTCACCGGCATCTTTCCATACGCCTTCGTATCCAACCGTTGGTAACTGCGCGTCGATGACGCGTGCGATAGAGGTGGACCGGTCATATCCGTACGTTTACTTGCAGTTTGACCAAATTTGCAAGGTGAACAACAATGATAGAAGCAATATCGCATATCAGGTGTCAACTAATGTTTCTCCTCAGGGTGATATTGACTATACCTCGTTTACCACATTGGTTTATACGGTGAATAGTCCATTCTATCACGGCCATGCGGAGGTTATCAATGAGGGTAATGTTTCTCAGAACTGGTACACCGATTGGCAAAAAAACGACAATGCCGCGGTGCCGAACAACAGCTGGTGGAAAACAGAGTTGTTTGACTTGTCGCAGTTCGTTGTCGGAGATAATAACCAGTATTTCCGTCTCCGTTTTCTCTCGACCCACAATTCAGGTGCGGGTTCAGGTACTGAGGTGTGTGCGGGCTGGTATATCGATAATGTGAAAGTGATTTATTCCAATGTGGAGCTGGTGCCACCGGAAATCACCTTGACAAATACTACGTATATCAACAATAATGGGCAAACACAAAACAAGATTTTCTCTGGAACGATTAACGACTTTACAGGTCCTTTCGTGGTGAATGCGACACTTACTGATAATGACGCGATTGATACATCCTCTGTGCTTTTCTGGTATGAGACAAGTACCGGTGAGTCGGACACCATCGCAAATACGATGCAGTATTACCAACTTGGCTATGGCCAGGTGGCATACAACTGGACTATCCCCATGCAGTGCTATGGAACAACTATCACTTACCACATTTACGTTAAGGATGTTCATGGAAGCAGCTGCTATGAGACAAGAACTTTTACATTGAATACAACTCAGTCGTTGGCTGTTAATGATGCCAAGATGGAACCTGGCTCATTCCAGTTGCCCATGTATCCGGACCGTATGACCACTGGTCAGACTTATCCCATCAAGGTGGTGTTCCGAAACAAAGGTCTCGCCACAGAAACCAATCCGAACCACATGACTTCCGCCACTTTCGGATGGAGCGTCAATGGTGTTCAACAGCCGAGCGCTTCTTGGACGGGAGATTTGTGTTTGGACTATACTGACACCATCGTGGTGGGTAACCACGTTGCCTTGCGCGACTCCAACTACATCAGAGTTTGGGTGTCTTCACGTAATAATGTGACCACTCTGGACCGACGTACGGATGATACCATCACCTACGATGGCTATGGTTGCGATAGCGCCTTGTCCGGAACCTATACCTTGGGCGGACCTACAGCCAATTTCCCGACCGTGAGATACATGAAGGAACGGTTCTACCGTTGTGGTTTTGGCGGTCCTGTCACCATTAATATCAATCCTGGTACCTATACGGGTTTTGATTTCGATGACCAATACCCTGGCTTGGATAGCAATAATACCATTACTTTCCAAGCAGCACCTGGTGTGAATAGAAGTGCGGTGATTATTGCGAATAATGGCAATAATCCTCCAGTGAAATTCACGGAAATGGCATACGTTACCATCAGGAATGTGACCATCAGGAATACCAATGTGGGACGTTGTGTTGAATTTGTTGGCAAATATTCGCATGATATCACCATAGACAATTGTGATATTCAGGGTGTGACATCTACAGCCACTCCCTATTACAATTCCACGGCAATAGGACGTATAAGCACAGCGGTTCCTTTTACCTCTGGAGGATCGGGAGACCGTGACATGCACTTCACTAACAATACCATCAGTGGCGTTAACTTTGGCTTCTATTTCACGGGTACCACGAATAACGCATATAAAGAAGATAATTTTGAGGTGAATGGTAACACCATCAATTGTACAGTAACAGGTATTAACGCCATTCAGGCAAAGAGATGGACCATCAATGGAAACCGTATCAATCAGATGGCCACAGCCGCAGATATGGATTTCAAGGGTGTCGCTTTGCAGAACTGTACTGATTTCGCCAGTATATCTGCCAACAAAATCCACATGAATCAGCGTGGTGGTACAGGTATTGCCACCACAACTTACGCGGGTTCAAACGCTTCGGCACCCAACATGATGATGGCCAATAATGAAATCATCGGTAAGGTGACGGTCACTGCCAGATATAACATCAACCTTCAGAATACAAAACAAGTCAACCTGTATCACAACAGCAGCTACATGTATTCACCTACCGACATCACCCAGTCCGCCCCGTTGTATATTACCGGTTCTTCTTCCTCAACCAACAATATCAATGTTTACAACAATATTTTCTATAATGCCAGTACTTCTGCCGAGAACAAGAATTATGCTATTTATCTGAATTATACCACTGCCAACGCTTTGGCAACAACCATCAAGCTGGATTATAATGAATATTATTCGGTGGGTACATCCTTGGGCTGGTTTGTGGCACCTCGTAACAACTTCGCTGAATGGCAGAATGCTTTGGCGAGCAGAGGTGAGGATGTCAATTCAGTAAGTATGCCACTTGGTTTTGTGTCAACTACAGATTCACTGATGCCGATTGCATTTGAAGGACTTGAATGTGAACCGGTAACGGGTGTCACTACTGATATCAGAGGAGCTCAGCGTTACAATCTCATTACATACATGGGTTGCTATACACGTGCTATTCCCGCAACGGATCTGGCCATTACCGAATTGACCTCTCCGGTCTTGGGCAATGAGTGTCCTTCAACACAATATCCCATTAAAGTGATGGTTAAGAATACAGGTAGCGCAAACCTTAATTTTGCCACTAAACCGACTACCATTTATTATACTATTGGTACTACTACGGGTAGTATGACGGTGACATCGGGAACAATTGCTCCGCTGCAATCCCAGGAAGTGACGGTTGTGCCCAACTTCCCGGTAAATATCAATACAATATATAATTATATGTTTGTCGTCCGTGTCAATGGTGACAATAATACGTTGAATGACACATTGACAGGATCGTTCGAGATTCAGGCAGCATTCCCATATTATGAGGAAGTCTTCTCTACCAATGATTTGTATCCATCATGGCGTTTTGAACAAATAGGAAACGCAGGCGCAGGTAACTGGACCGTTCAATTGGGTGCGGGTACTTATCCGAATATCTCTCCAAGTTATGGTTTGGGTCGTTTGTTCTTCAATTCCAAGGTGTTTGCCAACAATACGGAGTCACGTGCCATTATGCCGGTAACTATCCTGCAAGGAGCCTCCACTCCTATCATGGAATATTGGTTTGCACATGACAATTCAGGTAGTAGCAACTCAGAAGGTGTTACCGTGAAAATCTCCACTGATGGAGGTACAACTTATACGGCAGTTAACTCTGTGAATACTGCTGGAACCTCCTCAACACTTGTGAAACGTTACAATAACGCCTATACCACTCCTGGATGGGAAAAATACATGGTGGATTTGGCACCTTATAGCAACCAAAGCTGTATTTATATCGCTTTTGATGCGAAATCCAATGCCAAGAACAATATCAACATCGACCGTGTGGTGGTGAGAAATTTCCACAACAACGACTTGGCTGTGAATGATATCTGGGCTTTGGGTGCAAACCCGACCCAATATGAGGTTTCTCCCAGAATTTATGCGAATATTAGCAATGAAGGCCGTAATACGCAGACCAACTTCAAGGTTATGCTGGAGATTACTGGCGCTAACACATACAGAGATACTATTACAGTGCCTTCTTTGGCTTCCAGAAGAAGCATGGTGGTTTCTTTCAATGGTGTTCATCTGAATAATAATGGTGACAATGTGGTGAGAGTGTATTGCGCGTCGGATATGAACAATGACAACAATGAGCACACCTGGCTGATGACGACCACTGCCAGTGAGGTGGGCTATGCAAACGACTCTATTGTCGCTGGACAACATGTGACTTATTCGACTGTTGCTGTAGGTGGAACAGGCCACATCGCATACGTGAACAAGTACAATATGGTGGATACATTGATTGCTACCCATGTCAAAGCATACATCACCAATACCGCTAACAACAGCAATGTCGGACGCCATTTCCGTTTTGTCGTGGCAGATGCATCTGGCAATATCATTGAAGGCTCTGACACCATGACGGTGACAGCCGCTATGGAGAACCAATGGGTAATGGGTGAAATCAACAACTTCGCATTGACCAGCACCAATGGTCCTCTGTACGTAGGTATCGATATGATAGATGGCGGAACATACCTGGGTGTTCAGGAAGAGGCTCCCTTGAGAGATACCACATATTATACTCTGGCAAATGGAACTTATACTCCTTCAACAGTGGGCCGTCAGATGGTGAATGCTATTTTGGAAAGCCACATGCCGCATGAGGTGGCTATGCTTTCGCTGGAACATCCGTTGACCAACTGCGATTTGGGACACGAGCATATTGTGGTCAAGTTGACCAACAATGGTAGTACGGATCTTCTTCCTGGAACTCCGATCCATTATTCCATCAATGGTGGTGCCCCTGTCAATGCAACGATTACCAATACTATTGCAAGCCATGAGACTGTGGATTATACTTTTACTACTGAGTATGACTTTACCAACAACCAGGTCAATGTGGATGTGCCTTATACCATTGCGGTATGGGTGGATGTAGTGTCTGGCGACCGTGTGCGTCCCAACGATACTTTGAGTGTTACGATCCAGTCTTATGGAAAATCTCCAATGCCTACAGTGGTAAGCCCTGTACATGCAAACTATCATGAACCGGCCACTTTGACTGCTACCGATGTTTCTGGCGCTTCGAGCTCGGCTCAGTTTTGGTACACCAATTCTGGATATGAGTCTTGGGATCTGCAATATGTGGGCAATCCTTTTATAACCCCTGCAATTTATTATGATACTACTTATTATGTGGCTTCCGCTCCCGCTACGTTCTATACTCCGCAAGTTGGAACGGTTACCACAACGGCTTCTAACAACATCACACAGCCATTTGTATTTACCAATGGTTTCTCTCGTGGTAAGATTTTGTATAAAGGAAGTGAGTTGAATGCGAATGGACAACTGACCAGAATCGAGCTTTATGTGGCAACTGCCGCTGCCGCTACTGGAGATCAGGGTATCCCGATGAGAATGTATGTGATGAATACTGATCTGGATGCATTGACAGCCTCTCCAGTATCTACGTGGGACGATGAAATCGCTAATGCGACCTTAATCTATGACGGCAATTATTTCTTCAATACAACAGGTTGGGTAGCATTCAATTTGCCAGTGCCTTTTGATTATGAAGGTGGCAATATCATCATTCTGACTGAAACCTATTGTGGTGGCAACAATTGTGCTGCGGCATCTGGTTCTACAGGTTATCCCGCTTTCAACTCAACAGCGGCAACAAACTGTGTGTTGTATAAGTCTGTGAATGGTACTACACCAAACTATACAGGTAATTATTCTACATTCAGCAAACGTTTGAACATGAAGTTCCAGTTTGTGGATGCTGACTGCCAGAGTGAAAAAGTTCCTGTTCAGGTGATTGCCGACAATGTTCCGGTTTATGATGTGGAGCCAGTTGAATTGGTTTCTCCTACTACCAATACCTGTACTTTGCTGGATGAGAATATTGTGGTGACAGTGAGAAATCTGATCAACAATACTATTCCTGCCAATACTGTGGAAGTGGTGGCCAAGTTCAATAACAATACTGTTACCCATATTATTGACGAGCCGTTTGCTCCGAACGAGGTAAAAACGGTGACCTTTACCAACACGGTCGATTTAAGTGCTCCTACAGCCGATGTTACTTATAATTATACAATTGTGACGAATCTGATAGGTACACCTGCCTATCGTGGCAATGATACTATCACAGGTTCAATCGTTTCAAAGAAGACATACGCTATGCCTGCTGATGCGGTAGTGGAAGGTGAGTATTTACATACCTACACTATTCCGTGTCAGAATCCACAAACACCACGTATCACCAAATGGTTCTATGAGAATGCCGCTACGGGTACAGTTACTACAGTCACGGCTAATCCATATAGCTTCACTACCCCTGATGTGTTGTATGATACCGCGGTATATTATGTTTATGGTTTGACTCCGAATACGTCATGTACTACACGTCACATGAGGTATCAGATTAATGTACAAACTCCATTACATGATCTTAGTACGAACGGGTTGGTTGCCCCAGTGTCCTATCAGTGTGGTATCTCCAATGCCAATCTGAAAGTGAATGTGTCGAACACCTGGCCAACTGCAAATACCATTCCTGCTGGCACATTCAAGTTAAAAGCCAATTTCACGGGATCTTCCACTTTGAACTCTGAACATACTATTAGCCAGCCAGTGACTTCTGACGCAAGTGTGGATGTCGTTTTCGGCAATGCTATGACATTGGGATCTGCCACACAAAATAATATATACAATTATGTTATATATTCGAACCCAGTGAATCCGAACATGTATGTCTATAGAAATAATGATACCATTAGTGGAACATTATATGTGCCGGCGACTCCGGCAACTCCAGCGAACATGACAACGTCAGCTCCATACGGTGGTACTGCGACGGTGACACCGACGGGTGGCGCATATAATCAGTATTACTTCTATGATCAGCCAACTGGCGGTACCGCATTGGCACAGGGTATGTCTTTCACTACCCCTCCAATTGTGGCTAATCCCACATTGTTTTACTACAGTGGAAGAATTATGGATTCGCAGAACTTTGCTGCCAGCACAACCGTTGGTACAGCTTCACTCAGCAATAATTCCAAACCATTCGATTTCACAAAAGAGCATTCAGCGGGTATTATTATGTACACCAAGGATGAATTGGGATTCAGTGCGGGTATTATCGATACCGTATTCTTATATGTGCATACTGTGGGTAGTGGAAATATCCCCATGAAGTTGTATTTGAAGAACGACTCTTCCTTCGTTCAAACGGCAAGTGGTGTTACATACCCCAACTTGACTCCGCAATTAATGAATACGGTTTATCAGAATAAGTGGAATAATGCACTCAATGATGCGGTCCTGATTGCTGATAATTTGGAATTTAACCAGACCGGTTGGTATGCATTTGTTATTCCTGGAGGTTTCCATTATACAGGAAACAGTCTGTTATTACTGGCAGAACATCATGGCAAAGGTTCTTCATTGGGTTATACCGCACCTGTTTTCCGATCAACTACTGTTCCTAATGTGCCGAATTCAACCTACAACAAGAGAGTGATTTCATACGCTACGGACAATGCTTTCAATCCGGCAACTTCTGTAACCTATTCTCAGGCAACAATCAGATTCAACACCAAGTTCAGCATTGGTTATACTTGCGAGTCTGCGGGCAGAGGTGTGATAACCGTTAATACAGTCTTGCCGAATATTGATTTGGATGTTGAAGCCATAACCGCTCCTGTTACACCTAACAATGCCTATACTAATAACGAGACTGTCACTGTCCAGCTTTCCAACCATGGTGCTAACACAGCCAACAATTACAGCTTGAGTTATCAGCTGGAAGGTGAAGCTCCCGTTACAGTGACCAACCCGGTGAATATAACCAGCGGTAACACTGTGACTTACTCATTCACCACTCCAATCGACTTATCGACATTGTATTTCCCACGGACATTCAAGGTTTATGTAACTTGCACCGCCGATAATAATCATAGTAATGACACGCTTACAATCGTGTTAACCAAGGATTTGTGCACCTCTGGTTCTTTGACTGCAGCAAGTCCGAGTATTGCCAATGTGAAATTTGGCGGTATCGACAACTTGCCGTTGCCAGCGGGATGGAGCCCGTTCAATTCAGCGGACACCGTTTCATATACCGATTATTCACAGACGGTGGCTCCCGCTGTATTGGTGAAGGGACAGACATATCCGTTCAGTGTGACTAACGCTTTCACAGGCAACAGCGGCGTGAAATTGTTTAAGTATGTGTTTATTGATTTCGACCAGAGTGGTACATTTGCTCCCCTTACGGGTGCCAATAGTGAACGAGTGATCAACTACACAAGCGGAAGCACCTTCAACAACCAGCATCCGGAGAACGCTACTACGGAAGGTCTCATTACTGTGCCTCAAACGGCAAGTGAAGGCATTACATTAATGAGAGTGGTGGCATCTACTTCAAGTGCGACAGAGGCCAATTCAGGATGTGGATACTATGCACAGGGTGAGACAGAAGATTACGCCGTACTTATCAGAGGCTCTTTTGACAACGATTTGGCTGTTGTGGGTTATCTGCAGCCGGCAGGCAACTCATGTCCTGATAACAGAGCCAATATTAAGGTGTATGTGAGAAATTACGGTACAAATACTATGACATTCACGGCTGCTAATCCCATGGAGTTGACGGCTGAGGTATCGGGTGTTATTCCTGGTACATATACCGCATTGTTCTCTACGGGAAGCATTGCCGCCGGTGAAACCAAAACCTATACTATCCCTGGTGTTAACTTGAGTACAGCTGGCAATTATTCTGTGGTGACAAGATTGAATTTCGCTGATGACGAATATACTGTGAACAATTTCTGGAAAACCAGCTTTACCATTGGTAACCTTACCGTTGATACCGTTGCTCACTTGGAGACCTTTGATGAAACCATCACTGATCCGGATGCTCCGTTTACTTCGTTCTGGCATCTTCAGTCATCAAGTGCAGCATATAAGTGGACTATAAATAAGGGCCAATCACCCAATAATCCGAATGCGGGACCAGATCAGGATCATACCACTACGAATACACTTGACCAGTATGCAACTGTACTTGGCAAAACCAACCAGACATCCACGACCGCATACGCAAGCTTGACCACCAACTGTATCGACTTGCACTATCGCAACGGTTATCCTATCCAGATGGATTATTGGGAACATATTTTCGGTCAAACCAATGCTACGGGTACCTTACTGGTACAAGTAGGTACGGGCGATAACTTTGTGACTGTTGACTCTGTGGTAGGACCGACTCAGACTTCCTTCACATCATCATGGAAAAACAGACTGGTCATGTTCAGCGATAATGATGAGGTGGCTAAAGTGAGATTCAGAACCAAGGCTCATACCCGTATGATGGATATCGCGATTGATGATGTGAACTTCGGTTATGGTCTGCCAGATATCGGTATCGCGGAACAAAGAGGTTATCTGGGTATCATTTATCCTACTGACTTCAACGACAGTACAGCTTCCTGTATGATTTATGGAGATACTGTTCATCCGATTGTGGCCATTGCCAACACCGGTCTTACTCCAATTGTGGCATTCGACATTAAGGGTACTTGGAAGACTGGTAATGAGATCATTGAATACGTGGAACATTGGGAAGCTGAAACTGTTAATGGTGTGGTGCAGCCTTTCATGCCTGGTGACACCATGGAATATAGATTTACCAACACTTATACAGTGTTTACCTCTTCCAGCAGCAGCGACTTTACTGCTGAGTTGATTCTTGCTTTGGACAAGGATCCATGGAACAATAAGGCCACCGTCCACCCATGCGCTTCAAGAGGTGTTGAAGATTATGTGAAGGAGAATGGTCTGGTTCTGTACCAGAATGTGCCGAATCCTGCTGAAACCAAGACAAGAATCAGTTTCATCGCGCCGCGTGCCGGACAGGCAGTGGTTGAGATTTTCAGTTTGACTGGACAGAAATTGTTCAGCGAAACTGTCAACGCACAGTATGGTGAGAATTATCTTGACGTGACAACATCATCATTTGCCGCAGGTATGTATATTTACACTCTGCAGTTTGAAGATGCGGTATTGAGCAAGAAGATGGTTATCCAGAAATAATAAATGAAAATTATTTTATTCACTAAATTAATAATACTAAAAATCTAAAACTTTTATGGCAACAGAGCAAATCACAAAAATTGACGACATCGTCGTTCGTTTTGCGGGTGACTCTGGCGACGGTATGCAGCTCTCCGGAACTTTGTTTTCGGACGCTTCTGCCCTCACTGGCAATGACATCGCCACCTTCCCCGACTATCCAGCTGAAATCCGCGCCCCTCACAATACCATTGCTGGTGTGTCTGGCTATCAGGTGCACGTGGGAAACCACATTTACAGTTCCGGTGACAAATGTGACATCCTTGTCGCGATGAACCCGGCCTCTCTCAAATCAAACCTCAAGTGGGCCAAGAAGGGTGCCACTATTATTGTGGATATCGACACCTTCACCGACGAGGCTCTTGAGAAGGCAGGCTATACCGAGAACGACCATCCTTTCACTGATGAGATGGACCGTGCCTACACTATCATCAAGGCACCGGTCACCTCATTCACCCAACGTATCGGCAACGAGCAAGGCGCTGACAAAAAAACTGCCGACCGCTGCCGCAACATGTTCGCATTGGGTATCATTTTTTACGCTACCCATAAGAAACTCGACCAAACTTTCGCTTATCTTGAACGCAAGTTCGCCAAGAAGCCCGAAGTGGTTGCTTTGAACAAAGCTGTTTTGACGGAAGGCTATGAATATGCTGACAAATTGGAAGTGATGCATTCTCATATTTTCGAGATTGCCTCAGCAGACCAAATGCCCAAGGGTCGTTACCGTAACATCACAGGTAATGTGGCTACGGCATGGGGCCTTTTGGCTGCATCCGAGAAATCCGGTCGCAGACTGTTTTTAGGCTCTTATCCCATCACCCCCGCTACAGACGTGATGGTGGAGTTGGCTAAACATAAATCCTTAGGTGCACGTGTCTTTCAGGCAGAAGACGAAATTGCGGGCGTTTGTTCCGCTATTGGTGCTTCCTACGCTGGCGCATTGGCTTGCACCTCCACTTCCGGTCCTGGTCTCTCCCTTAAGAGTGAGGCTCTTGGTTTGGCTGTGATGGTGGAACTGCCTTTGGTGGTGGTCGATGTGCAACGTGGTGGTCCTTCCACAGGTCTGCCCACCAAGACTGAGCAGAGCGACTTGAATCAGGCTCTGTACGGCCGTAACGGTGAAGCCCCATTAGTGGTGATGGCTGCTTCTTCCAGTGCCAACTGCTTCTATTGGGCATACAATGCTGCTAAGGTTGCTCTGGAGCACATGACCCCTGTTATCCTGCTCACCGACGGTTACCTTGGCAACGGTTCACAGCTTCTCCGCATCCCCAAGATGGCCGACATGCCGGAAATCAAACCTCGTTTGGCAACACCTAATGATCCAAACTACAGACCTTTCCGCCGCGACCCCGTGACCTTCGCACGTGAATGGGCTCTGCCAGGCATGGAAGGACTTCGTCACCGTGTAGGTGGTCTGGAAAAATGTCCCGACGGACCTCTTAGCACCGATCCCGAAAACCACGCCTTGATGGTGGCTAACCGTCAGGAGAAGGTGAACCGCGTGGCCAACTATATTCCCGACCAGGAAGTGACCGGCAATCCTGATGCCGAACTTCTCGTGGTGGGTTGGGGTGGCACCTCGGGCGCACTAACTCTCGCTGTGGAAGAAATGAACAAAGAAGGTAAGAAAGTGGCTTATACCCACTTCAACTATATTTGCCCGCTTCCGAAGAACACTGGCGACATTCTCAAGAAATACAAGAAGATTGTTGTCTGCGAGCTTAACAATGGACAGTTTGCAGGATACCTTCGCACTCAGTTCCCCGAATGCCCGATGACCCAGTACAACAAGATCATGGGTCTCCCGTTCGAGGTGGGCGAGCTGAAGGCTGAATTCGAAAGACTGCTTGCCAAATAATTTCAATCAAGAACTATTTAATTACAGATAATTATGGCAGAAAAACATTTTGTTCCGAAAGCGGATCGCGAATATACAAAAGCTGATTTTACCAGCGATCAAATGGTGAAATGGTGTCCTGGCTGTGGTGACCACGCCATCCTCGCCGCATTGTTGAACACTTTCCCGAAAACCAATCACAAAAAAGAAAACATTTGTATGGTGTCTGGTATCGGATGCTCATCACGTATCCCTTACTATGTGGATACCTACGGTTTCCACAGCATCCATGGCCGTGCTTGTGCCATTGCTACGGGTGTAAAATTGGCCAACCCGGCTCTTTCCGTATGGGTGAGCATGGGCGACGGCGACTCCATGGCTATCGGCGGCAACCACTTGATTCATGCGGTGCGTCGTAACCAGGATTTCAACATCACCATCTTCAACAACGAAATTTACGGTTTGACCAAAGGTCAGTACAGTCCTACCACCAAGTTTGGTCAAGTGACTAAGACCTCACCATACGGCACCATCGACTACCCGTTTAATCCGGGCGAATTGGTGATGGGTGCACAGGGTACCTTCTACGCACGTGCGTTGGATTGTCTGCCGCAACTTACCACCGATATCATGACCCGTGCTGCTAAGCACGACGGAACCAGCGTGGTGGAAGTGTTGCAAAACTGCATGATTTTTAACGACAAAGCCCACGCGGCCATTACCGACCGCGCAGTGCGTGACGATCGCACCATCATCCTTGAACATGGTAAGCCCATGATTTTCGGCAAGGAGAAAAACAAGGGCCTGCGTTTCAACGGACGTTGCTTGGAGGCTGTCACCATCGGCGAGAATGGTGTCACAATGGACGACATTATGATTCATGACGAGACCACCGAAGACACTGGTATCCACATGATGCTGGCTCGCATGAGCGGCGACCTTCCCGTGGCTATCGGTGTGATTCGCAACGTGAAGAAAACCTCCTACACCCAGCTATATGAAGACCAAATGGAAGAGCAGATGGCCAACGGCAAATACAAATGCGTTGACGACCTGCTGAACAGCGGCGACACCTGGGAGGTGGAGTAATTGAAAAAAAAAGGAGTTCTCAGAAGAGAGCTCCTTTTTTTTAATTCACAATTCACAATTCATAATGTACAATTCACAATTCATAATGTACAATTCATAATTCACAATTCACAATTTTTTTGTGTTGTGAATTTTTTTTGTTCCTTATGCTTTATAATGGAGGTTAGTATTCGTATTAGTTCTTTGCATCTTAGAAGTAGTTGATTATAGTTGTCATCATCTAAAGACTTGCATTCATGTAATAATTCTAACCAATATTCACTTTCAGAAGCTTCTTTAAGTGATATGCTTAACTTGGCATAAAAATCAGCAGGAGTGTGTCCTCTTATTCCTTCTCTTACATTTGCACCTATGCTTGTTCCGCTACGTAAAAGTTGATTTGTCAGAGCTGGTTCTGTCTTATTTGATTGCAACCAGCGACAGATTTCAATTATTTTTACCGCAAATTCCATACTTTTAGCTACGACGATATTATCCTCATCTTTTTTCATTTCCCTAATATTTGTTCATTGTTCATTGTGCATTGTTCATTGTTCATTGTTCATTGTTCATTGTTCATTGTTCATTGTTCATTGTTCATTGTTCATTGTTCATTGTTCATTGTCCATTGTGCATTGTGCATTGTTAATTGTCACTTCCCCCAATTATCCCTGTCTAAACTACGGAAATTGATGGCTTCGGAGAGGTGTTCGTTGCTGATGTTGGCGGCACCGTCCAGGTCGGCGATGGTACGGGCCACTTTCAAGATGCGGTCGTATGCTCGAGCGGAGAGGCCCAGTTTGTCCATGGTATTTTTCAAAAGTTCCAGTCCTTCGCTGTTGACTACGCAATATTGTCTAAGCAGTTTGGTGTTGATTTGAGCGTTGCAGTGTATATCCGGGTATATTTTGTAGCGTTCCTCTTGGATTTTGCGTGCTTGAACCACACGCTCGCGCACCATGGCACTTGTCTCGCCTAAGGGTGCTGTGGTGAGCTCTTCGGTAGAGAGGGGCAAAACTTCAACATGCAAGTCAATTCGGTCCATCAAGGGGCCTGATATTTTACTGAGGTACTTTTGCACCACACCTTGTCCGCAGGTGCAGGGTATTTTGGGGTGGTTGTAGTTGCCGCAAGGGCAGGGGTTCATGGCGGCGACAAACATGAAGGAGGCGGGGAAGGTGACACTGTATTTGGAACGTGAGATGGTGACACTGCGTTCCTCCAACGGTTGCCGAAGTACCTCAAGGGTTTGCCGTTTGAACTCAGTGAGCTCGTCGGCGAAGAGCACGCCATTGTGTGCAAGGGAAATTTCTCCGGGTTGCGGATTAGTACCCCCTCCGACCAACGCCACATCACTGATGGTGTGGTGTGGCGCGCGGAAGGGCCTTACTGAAATTAGTGACGAATAGCGACTCATCTTTCCGGCAACGGAGTGAATCTTCGTCGTTTCGAGAGCCTCAGATAAGGTTAATGGTGGTAAGATGGAGGGCAAGCGTTTGGCGAGCATGGACTTGCCTGAGCCAGGCGGACCAATCAAAATTAGATTATGCCCGCCAGCGGCGGCAATCTCCATGGCACGCTTGATGTTCTGCTGTCCTTTCACATCGATGAAGTCAAATTCGTAATTGCATAGACTGCGCTGGAATTCTTCGCGTGTATTGACGACGGTGGGTGGAATGGGGATTCCTTTGTCGAAAAAGTCGATGACTTGTCGGATATTGTCCACACCAAGTACCTCTATATCGCTCACAATGGCCGCCTCGCGGGCGTTCTGTGCCGGAAGTATGATTCCCTTCATTTTTCTTTTCCGGGCCTCTATGGCGATAGGAAGAGCTCCACGGATGGGTTGTAGGCGTCCATCCAAAGACAGCTCCCCCATGATGTAGTAATCGCCCACTTTGTCATAGCCTTTGATTTGCTCTGAGGCAATCAGGATGCCTATGGCCAGATTGAGGTCGTAAGCGCTGCCTTCCTTGCGTATGTCAGCAGGCGCCATGTTGATAACGATTTTTTTCCCGGGTATCTTATATCCATTGTTTTTCAGTGCAGTGTCTATCCTTTGCTGGCTTTCCTTGATGGCACTGTCGGGCAGTCCTACCAAAAAGAAACTGATACCGTTTTCAATATTCACTTCGATGGTTACAGGAATGGCGGCCACACCCATCAATGCACAGCTATGTGTTTTTATAAGCATCTTAATACCAATATTTTATCGAATCATAATTTTTGTTTTTGTCAATTTGTTCTTTGACCAAGTTTTGACGCTGCAAAGATAATAAAAATAATAATACAATAATTAAAAATAATAAAAATATTTACCACTTTGGTTGAAAGGCGTTTGGAATATGGTGAATTTGATAATTTTCCCCCTTTGTAATGATGGAGATGATGTCAAATCGCACTTCTTTATTGATGCTTCTGCGTGTGAGGTAAAGATTGGCCGCACGGATGAGGTTCTTTTGTTTTTGTGGCGTGACGAAGGTTTCCGGTTCTCCGAGGGTTGTGTAACTGCGTGTTTTTACCTCACAAAATACAATGTAGTCCTCGTTGAGAACGATAAGATCCACTTCCAGATGGTAGCATTTCCAGTTCCGGTCCAGGATGACATAGTTGTTTTTCCGGTAATATTCCGCTGCCAAATCCTCGCCTTTTTGTCCTAATTCTTGTTTTTCTGTTTTCATTAAAAATATGGTAAAAATATTTTGCAAATATAATACAATATTTTATATAATTATACAAATTAAAATAAAAAACTTTTCAAGCATTGAAGAATTGAATTTCATGATTTTAGAGACAGGTTTCTAAATCATTCAGATAATACTTTTTTTCTATCCAATGCTTGAAAAAAAAGCCCCTCCGACAGAGGAGGGGCTTCAGGTGTAAGTATAAGCGCTAATGATATTATTTTTCTTTCTCTTTGATGCACCGTACGCTGTATCCCAACCCTTCGTAGGAGTTGGCTTCAACGAAAATGCTGCAATCAAGATAAAGTGTGAATGCCGAGATGGAAGTGCCGGAGCCTACGCCGGCTGTGGACCAGAAGTAGGCTTCTCCAAGCAGATCCTCGTACCGGTGCAGAGTGCCATTGTATTTACCGGCGGGCAGGGCTGTGAACCCGGTGGTGTTGCTTCCACCGCTTGGGATCCAGTAGAGTGGTGATCTCAGGGCATCAGCGCCATGGATGTTCAGACTCACGTATTTTTCCGGAGTGGGCAGGTACCATCCAGCCGGACAGATGCCCTGGATGTGTCCGTGTCCGTTGTCGGCACTGTCGCGCACAGCGGCCTCGTAGCAGTACAAACGCCCGTATCGGTCCACATTCTCGGAGACATCGGGATGTGTCTCGCTGTGATATTCATATACGCAGGGAATGTCGGTACAGTCACTGTACTTCTTGGACTCGAGGTTGCGTTGTGTCCAGCAGTCGCAGTCAATACGCACGCCGTGATACACGTTGCCTTCGCAGTCAACAGCATCGGGACACTTCGGGAAGGTTATGAGAATGTGCTGGAAGCAGGTGTCGGCATAGCCACAGATGGTATCCTTCATAATCCATGTGATAACATTATCACCTTCGTGATAGAGGCTGTCGGCAGGAATGTCGCTGCTCAGTTTGTATGGCCAATCGGAAGGAGCCACAACAGTTGGCTTCTTTATGCTGTCAGGGTTGATCTTCATAAAGCAGTCTCCGAAATCAAGTGTGTCGTACATGTTGGCAGCGCAGGTAATGGAAGTGGTTGGTGGGATAACCCAGGTGTAGGTTATGGAAACGGGTGTCGCATTCTGTCCACAGGAGTTCGTGTAGGTTGCTGCCCATGTTTGCGAGTGTGTGTATCCACTGACAGACTCGGAGCTGGCGGTTACTGTTGCTGTAGCGGAAGCGTTGCAGCCGTCGTTGACGGTGAAGTCGGCGGCGGTGGGCGCGTCAGTCTTGTCCCAGTTGCAGCCCTTGTCGGTACTGTCAACCAGAGTGGTGGTGATGGTCGGCGTAGTGGTCACTGTCCATACGAAGGTGATGGTGTCGGGCGTGGCCTTCAGTCCGCAGTCGTTGGTGTAGTTAGCGATCCAGGTCTGTGCATAGCTGCAGCCTGTGTGTGTCTCTCCTGTGGTGGTGACGGTGGCCACGGCACCGGTCTTGCAGCCGTCGTTGACGGTGAAGTCGGCGGCAGTAGGCGCGTCAGCCTTGTCCCAGTTGCAGCCCTTGTCGGTGCTGTCAACGAGGGTGGTAGTGATGGTCGGCGGAGTGGTCACTGTCCATACGAAGGTGATGGTGTCGGGAGTGGCCTTCTGTCCGCAGTCGTTGGTGTAGTTAGCGATCCAGGTCTGTGCGTAGCTGCAGCCTGTGTGTGTCTCTCCTGTGGTGGTCACGGTGGCCACGGCACCGATCTTGCAGGCGTCGTTGACGGTGAAGTCGGCGGCGGTGGGCGCGTCGGCCTTGTCCCAGTTGCAGCCCTTGTCGGTGCTGTCAACCAGAGTGGTGGTGATGGTCGGCGTAGTGGTCACTGTCCATACGAAGGTGATGGTGTCGGGGGTGGCCTTTTGTCCGCAGTCGTTGGTGTAGTTGGCGATCCAGGTCTGTGCGTAGCTGCATCCCGTATGAGTCTCGCCCGTGGTGGTGACGGTAGCCACGGCACCGGTCTTGCAGGCGTCGTTGACGGTGAAGTCGGCGGCGGTGGGCGCGTCAGCCTTGTCCCAGTTGCAGCCCTTGTCGGTGCTGTCAACCAGAGTGGTGGTGATGGTCGGCGGAGTTGTCACTGTCCATACGAAGGTGATGGTGTCGGGCGTGGCCTTCAGTCCGCAGTCGTTGGTGTAGTTAGCGATCCAGGTCTGTGCATAGCTGCAGCCTGTGTGTGTCTCTCCTGTGGTGGTGACGGTGGCCACGGCACCGGTCTTGCAGCCGTCGTTGACGGTGAAGTCGGCGGCAGTAGGCGCGTCAGCCTTGTCCCAGTTGCAGCCCTTGTCGGTGCTGTCAACGAGGGTGGTAGTGATGGTTGGCGGAGTGGTCACTGTCCATACGAAGGTGATGGTGTCGGGCGTAGCCTTCAGTCCGCAGTCGTTGGTGTAGCTGGCGATCCAGGTCTGTGCATAGCTGCAGCCTGTGTGTGTCTCTCCTGTGGTGGTGACGGTGGCCACGGCACCGGTCTTGCATCCGTCGTTGACGGTGAAGTCGGCGGCAGTGGGCGCGTCAGCCTTGTCCCAGTTGCAGCCCTTGTCGGTGCTGTCAACCAGAGTGGTGGTGATGGTCGGCGTAGTGGTCACTGTCCATACGAAGGTGA
>Ga0208297_1000351_pt1 | contig 104715 bp, 82 predicted proteins | sample LMS_cellobiose_e_FD_187367 | JGI IMG/M metagenome (GOLD analysis project Ga0208297, IMG submission 187367) | Rumen-fistulated moose microbial communities from Alaska, USA - LMS_cellobiose_enrichment (SPAdes) (version 2) | ecosystem: Host-associated > Mammals > Digestive system > Stomach > Rumen... | reverse complement strand
AATGTTGAACCCGCATTGCTCTGAACCAATGCTCCGATCAAGGACCATAAAAATCAACTTTTTCCCGGCGCTCGCAGGGGGTCACTTTCACATCGGATAGAGGGGGCTACTTTCATCGGATTGTCCACTATCCTTGTGAACTCCTACCCGACCTATTTTGAGAAGCTGCCGCCGCTGGTGGCGAAGATTAACCGGGAGAAGAGGAACAGCAAGAACTATGTCCTTTTCCTGGGGCAGACCGACGCCGAGAGTAACCAGGCCCCGTGCCTCTCTCTCGTGCAGTTCCAGATAGACGGCGGAGAATTGGTCTTGACTGCCTACCAGCGCAGTTCTGATGCGAGTCTTGGCCTTCCGTCTGACATCTACCACCTGTACCTCATCTCACGGCAGATTGACCTTCCGTTGAAGTCAATAACCCTGTTCCTGGGGAACGTTCACATCTACGAAAACAACCTTCTCAACACAGAACGACTGCTGAATGGTGAGGAGGTGAAGTTCGAACTCAACGTCTGACCTTCCTTGCTGGATATTTGAAAGGCTCTCAATTCCCGTTCGAATGGGGTTTGAGAGCCTTTCAGGGTGATTGACTTCGGGCGTAGGTTCACTTTCACTTAATACCCATTGGTCCGTCCGGCTGTCCCGGCATTCTGTCCAAGACCCTATGTGCGCAAATTTTCTGTCGCATTTCGTTTTGGCCTCTGGCGAGGTCGATATTAGAGCATTTGGTTTTTAATTTTGCTACTTTTCGTTTTGCCGATTATACGCCCAGGCGGAACATCGCCTCCGCAGTGGCGATGAACTGCCGGTAGGCGCCGGCGGTCCCGGGCTCCGCGTTCTCGCGCATCAGGAAGTGGTACGCTTCCCCGGCGCAGGTCTGCATCGCCGCGACGCCCGGCAGCGGACCGCCAGCGGGAGCGGAAGGGGCGGCGGGAGCGGCGACGGCAGAGGCTGGATCGGCGACGGCAGAGGCTGGAGCGGCGACAGCGGGGGCTGGGCCGGGGGCGCTGACGGAGGGGGCGCTGGCAGCGGGAGCGGCAGGGGCCTGGAGGAGGGTGCCGGTGATGAAGTCGTCCATGTCGTCGAAGCCGCGGGGGCCGAGGAAGTCGGCGAAGGTGCAGTTCCGGAAGCGCGGGAGGTCGGTGTCCCAGAGGTGGGCGACGGCCATGCCGAGGAAGCCGGCGCACGCGAGGGTGTATTCGGGGTAGCCGTTGAATTCGCGCACGGCGTCCGCCAGGTAGTCCGGCGCAAGGCGCTCCCAGGCGGCGTCGATGTCCGGCGTGGCCAGCAGGACGCCGTCGAGGTATCCCGCGCCGCTGCAGACGGACAGCAGATGGGTCAGCAGGCGGTCCTTGAAGGTATCGGGGGCCGTGCTCACTGGAGGGAGGAGTAATCTTTGCCGGTGATCTGGGCGAGGGCGGCGAAGCTGCCGAGGTCGCTCCAGGCCCAGCGGCCGGGGATCATATGGACTTTGGCGGACTTTTCCATGACCGCGTAGTCGATCGAGATCTTCTCGCAGGTCGGGAAGAGCTCCGAAAGGGCGGCGGGCTCCTCCGGCGTGCCGAAGGACGGCGCGAGCCGGTCCATCACGGCGCAGATGGACGGGGCATAGGTCCGCAGCTCCGCGAGGATCGTCGCGACGTTCCAGACGAAGATGCCGGCGTTCCAGAAGTAGCCGCCGGCAGCGAGGTAGCGCTCCGCGGTCGCCAGGTCGGGTTTTTCCTTGAAGGCCTCGACCTTCACGACGGAGGAGATTCCTTCGCTGCGCTCGGAATGACAAAGGGAGGCGGCGGGGGCGTGGATGTAGCCGTAGCCGGTCTCGGGGCGGGTCGGGGCGATGCCGACGCAGACGAGGGCGTCGCGGGAGGCCGTGAAGGCCAGCGCTTCCCGCAGGGTCGCGGCGAACGCGTCGGCGTCGGGGACATAGGCGTCCGCCGGCGTCACGACGATGTTGGCGGAGGGGCAGGAGGCGGCGATTTTGGCGCTGGCGTAGGCGATGCAGGGGGCGGTGTTGCGGGCGGCGGGCTCGAGGAGGATGTGGTCCTCCGGGACGGAGGGCAGCTGCTCGCGGACGAAATGGCCATACTGGGCGGAGGTCACGACCCAGAACTCCGCCTCCGGGTCGACGCGCAGGAAGCGTTCCCAGGTCAGCCGGATCATCGACTTGCCGCATTCCAGCAGGTCGCAGAACTGTTTCGGGTGCTCCGGGGTGCTCAGGGGATAGAGCCGGCTTCCTACGCCCCCGGCCATGATGACTACGTGTGTTTTCATATCGGGACTGCGGCAAAATTACACATTATTTCTTATATTTGAGGAAATAACACGAAACTGAACAGCACTATGTTGGACGAGAACCTTGGACTCTATGTAGCCCACGGCCCGAAGGGGCCGATTTCAATCTGCGGTAAAATGGCGAACCGCCACGGACTGATCGCCGGAGCGACGGGTACGGGCAAGACCGTGACCCTCCAGGTGCTGGCGGAGACCTTCTGCCAGGCCGGTGTCCCCTGCTTCATGGCGGACATGAAGGGCGACCTTTCCGGCATCAGCCAGGCCGGCGCGATGAGCGGCTTCATCGAAAAGCGCTGCGCCGAATTCGGGATCGAGAATCCCCCCTTCAAGGGCTGCCCGGTGCGCTTCTACGATGTCTTCGGCGAACAGGGCCATCCCATGCGCACGACGATCTCCAACATGGGCCCCCAGCTCCTCGCCCGCCTGATGAGCCTCAACGAAGTCCAGACCGGCGTCCTCAACATCGTCTTCCGCGTCGCGGACGACATGGGCCTCCTGCTGATCGACATGAAGGACCTCCGCGCGATGCTGAACTACGTCTCCGAGCACGCCGCCGAGTATACCGCGACCTACGGCAACGTCTCCGCCGCCTCGATCGGCGCGATCCAGCGCGCCCTCCTGCAGCTCGACTCCCAGGGCGCCGAGAAGTTCTTCGCCGAGCCCGCCTTCGACATCGAAGACCTCCTCCAGACCCAGGACGGCAAGGGCATCATGAGCGTCCTCGCGGCCGACAAGCTGATGCAGAACCCGAAGCTCTATTCGACCTTCCTGCTCTGGCTCCTGTCCGACATCTATTCCCGCCTCCCGGAAGTCGGCGACCTCGACCTCCCGCGCCTCGTCTTCTTCTTCGACGAAGCCCACACCCTCTTCGACGATACCCCGAAAGCCCTCGTCGACAAGATCGAGCAGGTCGTCCGCCTGATCCGCTCCAAGGGCGTCGGCGTCTATTTCGTAACCCAGAACCCGACCGACATCCCGGACGTCATCCTCGGCCAGCTCGGCAACCGCGTCCAGCACGCCCTGCGCGCCTATACCCCGCGCGACCAGCGTGCCGTCCGCGCCGCCGCCGAGACCTTCCGCACCAACCCGGAATTCAAGACCGAAGACGCGATCATGGAGCTCAGCACCGGCGAGGCCCTCGTCTCCTTCCTCGACCCGAAGGGCGCCCCCTGCGTCGTCGAGCGCGCGCGCATCCTCTTCCCCCTGAGCCAGATCGGCGCCATCACCGAAGGCCAGCGCCTCGACGCCGTCAAAGGCTCGAGCATCTACGGCAAGTATGACGAAGTCATCGACCGCCAGAGCGCCTTCGAGGACCTGATGGCGATGAGCGAAGCGCAGCAGCAGGAAGTTCAGGAGCGCCAGGCCGAAGCCGTCCAGGAGCGCAAGGAAAAGGCCGACAGGAAGGGCAAGGGCAAAGGCATCGGCAAGACCATCCTCGGCGCCGTCCTCGGCAGCGCCGTAACCGCCGTCAGCAACTCCATCGGCACGGAAATCTCCCGCGCCGCGACCGGCAAGAAGATCAGCGGCAAGAGCATCGCCGAGCGCACCATCCGCAACACGACCTCCGCCGTGACCCGCAACGTCACGAAGAAACTGACCCGCAGCATCCTCGGCAACCTCGTAAAATAACGATAGAATGAACTTCAACCGCATTCCCCGCGGCCCGCTGGCGCTCCTCTGCGTCCTGCTGGCCCTTTCTGCGCTGCCCGGATGCAGCCGCGGTCCCCGATGGACCAACCTCCTCGACGAAGACCTCTCGGCGTGGCGCATCTGGCAGAGCTACGCGACCCCGGAAGAAGGTTTCCAGGGCCGCCTGCCCCTCGGAGAAGACGGCAATCCCCTCCCCGCCATCGGCTACGACAAGAACGAAGGCGACGCCTTCAGCACCCTCAAGGAAGGCAAGGACGTCGTCCTCCGCATCTGCTCCCCGATCTACGGCGCCCTGATGACCCGGGAGTCGTTCGAGAACTATGAGTTCCGGATGAAGGTCCGCTACGGGAAACAGGCCTGGGGCGTCCGCGCCGGCAAGGCGATCGACTCCGGCCTGATCTACAACTCCTTCGGCGAGCCCGGCACGAACCACCTCTTCTCCTGGAAGAGGGGCTTCGAGTGCCAGCTGATGGCGAGCGGCACGACCGAGGGCAACACCGGTGACTTCTGGGGCACCAGCGGAACCCGTGCCGACGTCCGCGCGACCCGCAACGAGGAGCTCCGCGCCTGGTTCTTCGACCCGGCCGGTGAACTCCGTGCCGGAAGCGGCTTCCGCGCCGCCGACAACAACAGCCCGGACGGCGAATGGACCGAGGTGGCCGTCTACTGCATCGGCGACAAGAGCCTCCACGTCGTGAACGGCCAGGTCGTGATGGCGGTGGAGAACATGCGTTTCCGCGACCAGGACGGCTCCGAGACGCCGATCACGCGTGGGCAGATCCAGCTCCAGTGTGAGGCCGGGGAGCTCTACGTCAAGGACATCCGCATCCGTCCCCTCGCCGCCTTCCCCGACGAGTACCTGAAGTACTTCCCCGAATAAAACATTTGTTACTTATCGCAGAAAGTACTGTTTTCCTGAGACAGCCAAAAAAACGTCTGCTACATTACGCAGAAAGAACTGTTTTCCTGAGACAGCCGAAAAAACGTCTGCTCAGAAAAACAGTTCTTTCTGCTTGTCAGTTCGGCGCCCTCCCTGTCATTTCGAGCGGAGCGAAGCGGAGTCGAGAAATCTATTCGGGAAGAACGTCCTGCCAGGGGGTTTCGTCGCTGGAGAGGGAGGCGAAGACGCCGTAGCCGCCCGTGACGTTCGAGTAGGTGAAGCCCGGGGGGATGAGGCCGAACATCGCAAGCTCGGAATAATCCTCGTTCTTCCGCGCCATCAGATAGCTGTAGGCTTCGCCGGACAGCCGGTACAACTTGACCTTCCAGGCATAATCGCCTTTCGACCAGTAGGAGTTGCCGTCTCCCCAGTCATAGGTGCGCTCAAACGGCGCATACCAGGTGTAATACTGCTCGATCGTCCGGTCCTTGATTTCCCGGCCGTCCAGGACCAGCAGCTGCGCCGCATCGTCGCGGTAATCCCAGGTCGGACGGAAACTGAAAACCGTCCGGGACGCTTCTTCGAGCAGGCCGGTCAGGCTCTCCGGCTCCGTCAGCGACGTCGGATACAGGCTGGTGACGTGGGTGATGGCGCTGCCGTCCTCCGTCCCTTCTTCCCCGACGGCCGACCACGCCAGCTCCTCCTTCAGGAAATAAGCCAGGGCGTAACAGGCGTCCGGATCGGGATCCTCCGCCAGCGTGAGGGTGATCTTCTGCAGTTCCCGGTCCTTCACGGTGATATGTTCCGACCGCAGCGAGGCGATCTTCGGGGCCGCCGGGACCACCGTCCGCGCGCTGGCGGCGCCGATGCCGGCGGCCTTGAAGTACAAGTCCAGGGTCGTGCCGGGCGCGTTGTGGCCGAGGAAATACCAGCGCCAGTCGTCCTTGCGCTCCAGCGCGACCTCCGCTCCGTCCGCCCGGACCGAGAATTCCTCGACCCGGTAGTCCGTACCGGCGGTTTTGGCGGCCTCCAGCGGGACCGTGCGGGACACGCGGACAAAAGTCGTATCCGCATCGGTGACATAGGCCTGGACGTACATCCGGTCCTCGTTCACATCCAGCTTCGGGTCGAACGTATACTCGCAGGCGCTCAGAAGCAGCGCCGCCGCGCCTATGACTGCCATCCTTCTCATCGCATCAGAATTTGAGGCTGTAACTCAGGGACGGCACAATCGGGATGACCCCGTAGGCCGTCGCCACATATTCCTGTTTCTTCTCGTTCCACTCCACGCTGGCCGCCACCGGATTCATCCGGCAGTAGGCGTTGTAGAAGCTGAGATTCCATGTCACTTCGTTCCCGCGGCGGGTCGTCCGGTGGAAATTGAGTCCGAGGTCCAGCCGGTGGTAGTCCGGCAGCTTCACGTTGTTCGGCTGGGAATAGAGCTTCCCCCACAGGTACAGCGCTTCCTTCTCCTGGAAGGAGTTCCACTCGGAATGGTACTCCAGGGAAGTCGGGAAGGTGATCCGGTTGCCGGTATGCCAGGTCCAGCCGCCGTAGAGCTCGAACTTTTTCCCGGGACGCCAGCTGGCGGTCAGGGTCAGCTTGTGGCGGTTGTCATTCCGGTCGGCGTACCATTCCGGGAAAATCTTCCCGAAGTAACGCTGGCTCCAGGACAGCGTGTAGTAGGCCGCCGCCTGCAGCTTTTCCGTCCGGTATTCCAGCGAGAACTCGCCGCCGTAGCTGCGTCCGCGGCCTTCCGTATAGTCCCGCTCCCAGCTCGTCAGCGGCGGCAGCAGGGTCACGGGGCCGTAGTACTCATACAGGTGACTCATCCGCTTGTACCAGCCTTCCACGGTGATTTCCAGGCCCGCTGGCAGCTGGGCGTAGACGCCCACCGTGTACTGGTCGGAGTGCATCGGCTTGATGAGGGCCGTGGAGGGCATCCAGGCGTTGATCGGGAGGTCGATGTACAGCGAAGAGATCTGGTGGGCGAACTGGTTCATCGCGGCATAGGAGGCCCGCAGCGAGACCCGCTCCGAAGCCTGGAACTTCGCCGCGACGCGCGGTTCCAGCAGGTTGCGGGTCTTCCCGACCGAAAAGAAAACCGCATCCCGCAGGCCCAGGTTGAGCCGCCAGCGGTCGGTGAACCGGATTTCGTCCTCGAAGAAGACCGCCGCTTCACCGCCGTGGTAGGGAACGGTGGAGTCGTCCTTGTTCTCGTATTTCTGTCCTTCCTGCGCTATTTTGAGCCTTTCGCTGGTTCCGGGCGAGTAGTCGTGGTACTGCCCCGTCGCACCGAAACGGACGGTATGCGTCCCGTCCGGATTCCAGACGAAGGACGCGTTGAGACCGCCGTCGCGGATGACCGTGTTGATCCGCTCGTCCAGGCTCATATAGAAATCGTCGTCGCGTTCGTCCTCTTCCATCTGGGCGCGGACCTGCGATTTGTAGCGGGAATAGTACGGCGTGATTTTCATCGTGAGGGCATCGCTGAAATCAACGGTCCAGTCGAGTGAGCCGAGGGTGTTGCCCCAGATCATTCCGATGCCGAGGGTCTCCGAGCCGTCCTTGTCGACGGTGCTGTTCCCCGCCCCGAAGTTGTCGCGCCCGCGGTAGAAATTCAGCACCACTTTGCTCCGGGGGGAGAACCTGTGGGCCAGCTTGGCGTTCAGGTCGCCGAAGAGGTAATGGCCGCTGACGTGCTCGTCGTCGCCGTTTTTCCGGTAGGTATGGTTCGCGTAGGCGATGAGGGGGACGGTGAGCGTTTCCATCCAGGTGCGCCGCAGGGACACGTTGAAGGAGGTCTTCCCCCGGACGATGGGTCCTTCGAGCTGCAGGCGGCCGTCGATGTTGCCGAGGCCGAAATGGCCGTGGACGGCCTCGCAGTCCCCTTCGCTCGTCGTGACGTCCACGACGGAGGACATCCGCCCGCCGTAGCGCGCCGGAAAGCCGCCCTTGTAGAAGTCCACGTTGTCGACGATGTCGGAGTTGAACGAGGAGAAGAGGCCGATCAGGTGGGAGACCTGGTACATCGGCACGCCGTCCAGCAGGAAGAGGTTGTCGCTGCCGTCGCCGCCGCGCACATACAGCCCGGACATCAGTTCCGTCCCGCTCGCGACGCCCGGCAGCTGCTGGAGCATCTTGATCACGTCCGGCGAGCCCAGGAAGGCGAAGCCGCGGCCGATGGCGCTGCCGTCGATGCGCGTGAGGCTGGTCTGCGTGGCGACGTCCTCGCGCTTCTGCGCATCGGTGGAGACGCGCGACGCCTGGAGCGTGTCGCGCATCTCCCCTACGTTCTGGGCGAGCGCCGCCGCACAGAGCAGCAGCCCCGCCAGGATCAGCAACTTTCTCATAAAGGGGCTATACTTTCCGGACCGGGTCGCAGGTCAGGCCGATTCCGAGCTTGCCGAAGATCTTCCGGTCCACCTCGCTGAGCATCACGGTCGAATGGACCTGGCAGCCCTTCAGCTCGGGGAGCTGGTTCAGGGCGCGCCGGCAGTTTTCGTCCTGCGGGCTGAGCATCGAGAGGGCGACGAGGACCTCGTCCGTGTGGAGCCGCGGGTTGCGGCCGTGGAGGTACGAGAGCTTGGTCTTCTGGATCGGCTCGATCATATTCTGCGGAATCAGCTTCACCTCGTGGGGGATGCCGGCCAGGTGTTTCGTCACGTTCAGCAGCAGCGCGGCGCTCGACCCAAGGAGCGGGCTTGCGTTGGCGCAGATGATGGTTCCGTCGTGGAGTTCGATCGCGGCGGCCGCGGCGCCGGAGCTCTCGAGGCGCTCCTTCGCAGCCACGGTCGTGCGGCGGTAGTCGGTCGATATCTTCGCCTGCTTCATCAGCAGGGCGATCTTGTTGACTTCGTTGTCGTTGCAGTCCCCTTCCGCAAGCCGGTTCAGCGCCGTATAATAGCGGCGGATGATCTCTTCACGCGCGGCGTCGCAGCAGACATCCTCGTCACACATGCAGAAGCCGACCATATTGACGCCCATATCCGTCGGGGACTTGTACGGATTCACCCCGTAGATTCCCTCGAATAGGGCGTTCAGGACCGGGAAGATCTCGATGTCGCGGTTGTAGTTGACGGCGGTCTTGCCGTAGGCCTCGAGGTGGAACGGGTCGATCATGTTGACATCGTTCAGGTCCGCCGTCGCGGCCTCGTAAGCGATGTTCACGGGGTGTTTCAACGGCAGGTTCCAGATCGGGAAGGTCTCGAACTTGGCATAGCCGGCCTTGATGCCGCGCTTGTTCTCCTGGTAGAGCTGGCTCAGGCAGACGGCCATCTTGCCGCTGCCCGGACCCGGCGCCGTCACGACGACCAGCGGACGCGTCGTCTCGACATAGTCGTTCTTGCCGAAACCCTCGTCGGAGTCGATCAGGGCGACGTTGTTGGGATAGCCCTCGATGGTGTGGTGGTAGTAGACACGGATGCCGAGGCGCTCCAGCCGCTGGCGGTAGGCGTCGGCGCTGGACTGGCCGTTGTAGTGGGTGATCACGACGGCACTGACGAGCAGGCCCCGGTTCTCGAACTCGGAGCGCAGGCGCAGCACGTCCATATCGTAGGTGATTCCCAGGTCGCTGCGGACCTTGTTCTTCTCGATGTCGACCGCGCTGATGACGATCACGATCTCGACATAGGCGCCGAGCTGCATCAGCATCCGGAGCTTGCTGTCGGGCTCAAATCCCGGCAGGACACGGCTGGCGTGGTTGTCGTCGAAAAGTTTTCCTCCGAACTCGAGGTAAAGTTTGTCTCCGAACTGGGCGATGCGCTCCTTGATATGTTCGGACTGTATCCGCAGATACTTGTCGTTGTCGAACCCGTATTTCATAACGGGAAACAAATATAACACTTTTCCCCGATTCCGGCAAATCCGTCATTCCTGACGCACGGAGAGGGCGCCGAAAACCATTAACTCCTGGTCCTCCACGATTCATCCATTGGGCTGGTCCGAGAATTGGGAAAAGGGATGGCTGCATCCTGGCCCACCCGCCGCCGCGGAAAAAAAGACGCAGGTCCCGCTGCAGGTTCGCACCTGAGAGCGCAGGACCTGTTTCTTCATCCCACTATCGCGCACGAAGGCAAAGTAATGTCCAGGATTTGATCTCCACCCCTGAACGGAATCTTGTAATTATTCCACGTACTAAATCGTTCCGGGGAAGTCTCACCTACTTGATCTTTATTATCAAAGCCACTAATAAAATGGATATCGTATTTTGTCGATGGTGCGGAAACAACAATACAATCTACTGCTACCCAGTATTCTCCACTCAGACGGAAAGTTGACCACTCCCCACGATTGTATACCATCTTCGCATAAATCGATTGGATGGAGCTATACTCACTGGGCAACAGACCACCATGTAATCCATCAAAATATTCTTCAGGGATCTTTGGGTCAACAAATAGCCGCAACTGAATTTCATCTCCGTCCTCATAAGTAATGACACGTGTTTCTGTGTCCAAATGCGCTTTTGTTCCAGAACTATACTGCACTCGCAGGAAGTACCTGGCAGTTATTTCATTCTTCCCGCAAGAACAGGCAAACAAGGCAATTGCCATGGTGAATAGCATAATTCTTTTTTTCATCACTGACGGACTCTAAAGTTATATAACATTCTCCTTTCATACATATAATGGGAGTTCGGAAGCAATGGTGGTACTCACTCTTTGAACAGTTACTTGGCCGGATTGTCCAGCCAGGGGGTTTCGGCGGGGGCGGAGAGGGCGCCGAAGATGCCGTAGCCGCCGGAGACGTTGGAATAGGTGCTGTTCACGGGACTGAGGCCATAGGGGGTTGAATTGCTGTGCCCGTTGTTGTATTGGGCGGCCAGGTAATTGTAAAGCTCCGGGCTGAGCCGGTAGAGGCTGCAGCGGAAGCGGAATGACAGCGTTTCCCGGCTGCCGTCGTCGTATTTGGCCTCCTGGTCATACCGGGTAGGATATCGCTCCGAGAGGACGCCGTCCGGGATATCAGCACTGTGGAGCAGGAGGAGCGGGACCCGTTTCCGTCCGTCCAGCGGGTATTCAAGGCTGATCCGGCTGCGCCCCGGCATCACCCGCTCCATGTATTGGTCCTCAAGGATCTTAGTATAAGACAGGTATGACGTGTCTTTCCGATGGGATACCAGGGATCCGTCCGGCGCATAGGTCTTTTCGGTGGATTCCATCCGGACAACGAGCGCGAACCGGTCCCGGGAAGATACTTCCCCGGCCAGGGAGAGTTCGATCCGGACGGCCGGGGAGCCTAGTCCGCCGTCAATCCCCGTTTTGATCTTCCGGATAACGGGAGGCTCCGGCACCGTCGTCCGGGCCGAAACCGGATCGAAGCGCGCAGGGCGGGCGGTGAGGGAGATTTCGGTGCCGGGGGCATAGTTCCCGGTAAAATACCAGTGAGTCTTATCTTTCCGGAATACCGGAACGTCCCTGCCATCGGCCCGGACCTCGACCTGTTCCATCGTATAATCCTCAGGAAAAGTTGAATCCTCCTCGGCCGTCCGGTCCGCCCCGAGGGGCAAGGCCCGCCGGAAAAACAGGAAAGTCGTATCCGCGGCCGAGACGACGGACTCCAGGTACATCTGTGTCAGGGAATCTGCATTCCCGAGGTCGAACTCGATCTGATGGCAGGAAGCGGCCAGGCAGAGGGCCGCGAATACCGTAATTATATATGTGACCGTACGTTTCATGGCATCAGAAGGATAAACGGTAACTGACGGAGGGGATGACAGGAATGAAGCCGCGGGCTTTGCCTGCGAAACGGGAGCTCTTCTCCGGCTGGAAACTGCCTCTTTGCACAATCACCGCACTGACGGCATTCATCCGGCAGTAGGCATTGTAAATGCTCACATTCCAGGTTTCCGCCAGGCCATAAAAGTTCGTGCGGTGGAAACTGGCCCCCAGGTCAAGCCGGTGGTAATCCGGAAGCTTGACATTGAACGGCTCGCCGTATATCTGCAGGAGCCTTCCTTCACGGGCATCATAAAACCTGCTGAAAGGCATCGTGGCGCGGGTACCGGAATGGAAATGCCAGGCGGCATAACAATCGAATCTGCCGCTCGGGCGCCACACGGCTTCGAGATGGAAATTGTGGCGGCTGTCGAAGCGGTCGCGGTACCAGTCAGGATAGATTTCCGGGAAACGGCGCAAGTTCCAGGAAAGGGTATAGGACGTGGAAACATGCCATTTCGGACGCAGGAGGTCGAAGGAGAATTCCGCGCCATAGGATGTCCCCTGCCCCTCGGAGTATTTCTGCGGCAGGCCGGGGAAAGGAGGCAGCTCACTGCCGGCTCCGTTGTACTCATACAGATGTTCCAGGCGCTTGTACCATCCTTCCAGGCCGAAACGGATGCCGCGCCGGAGGAGCGCCTGGCCGCCGAGGCTGAACTGGTCGGAGCGGATAGGCAGGGAGTCCGCCGTGGAGGGCAGCCAGAGCGCATTCGGAAGGGTATAGTACTGCGACTGGAACTGGTGGTGGAACTGGTTCATCCGGGCATAGGAGGCACGCAGGGAGACGGCTGGCGCCGCCTGCCAGGAAACGCTGAAACGCGGTTCCAGCCGCGCGCGGACAGTCTTGTCCACCGCATAGGCAACGCCGCGCAGGCCCAGGTCGAAGCGCAGGCGTTCGACGGGGCGGAACGTGTCCTCGACGTACAGGGAGGCCTCCGCGCCGGGATAGGCCCGGTCTTCGGCGAACTCCCCCCGGCGGTCGACATGAATCCCGAAATCATAGCGTGTATAATCATCCATGCCTGAAACATACTCCGTGGCATACCGGAGGTATTTCGCCGCAGCCCCGAAGCGGAGGGAATGGGCCCCCTGCGGAGTCCAGACAAAAGCGGCATTCACACCGGCATCATCGATATCCGAGCGGAGCCGGGCGTAGCTGCCGGTATGGACAACGGGGACGCTGTCTCCAACAGGCACGCCGGAGGCTTCATAGACGGTCTCGTCCGCGTAGGAAGCATGGAAACGGGTATACCAGGAGGTCAGGCGCAAGTTGAACAAATCGCTGAAACTGTAATCCCAGGCCAGCGAGGCTATGTTGTTGCCCCAGGCCGGATGGCGCTCACGGCTGGACTTTTCGTAGGAATCAAAACGGCCGGCAAACGGGTCATACCCGCCGTAATTGTCCTGCCAGTCCAGGTCGTCCCCTCCGCCGTAAACCAGCAAGGAAAGCCGGCTGCGGCCGGAGTAGCGGTGCGTCATCTTGAAGTTCAGGTCATAGAAGCCATAGCTGCCGCTGTCCCGGGCCCCCTCCACCTTCAACAGCTTCAGGGCCGGGATAATCAGGGCGTCGGCCCAACTGCGGCGCAGCGACAGGTTGACGGAGGTCCGGTCCCTGCGGAGCGGACCTTCGACCTGGATGCGGCCGTCCAGGAAACCGATACCGAAGTTGCCGTGCCAGGCCCGGAAGTCGCCGTCGCGGGTCGTGACGGAAAGGATCCCGGATGCGGCGCCGCCGAAACGGGCCGGAAAACCGTCCTTGTAGAGATCGACGCGGTCGATGACGTCCGGGGTGAAGGAGGAGAAGAAACCGTAGAAATGCGAAGCTTCGTACACCGGAACGCCGTCCAGGAGATAACGGTTGTCGTACGACGTGCCGCCGCGGATGGTGAAGCCCGATGACAGTTCGGGGCCTTCGGCGACGCCGGGCTGGCTCCGGAGCGTGCGGAGCACGTCCGGGCTGCCGAGCAGCGCGAAACTGCGCCCGATATCAGCCCCGGAGACACGCGTCAGCCCGAGCTCCGCCCGCGGCATCGGCCGCTCCTGCGGATGCGAGGCGATCCGGGAGGGCGAGATTGTATCGTAAACGATCCGGAAGGGGCCGTCCAGGGAGGCATCCGGCGGGCCTGCAGCCCTCCGGCGCAGGCGCAGGACAATGTAATGGCCGTTCTGCGTCCAGGCCAGCCCGCTGCCGCGGAAAAGAAGACGCAGGTCCCGCTGCAGGTTCACACCTGAGAGCGCAGGACCATGGTACGGCTGGTCCAAGGGTAAACCGGACTCGTACACGAAGCTCTTGTCATACCGGTTGCTGATTTCGGCCATCATACGGCGATAAGAAGTCCCGTTCTGCGCAGAGAGAGAAAACGCAGGGAGCAGGAGAATCAGCAATGACAGCAACAGGACCTGTTTCTTCATTCTTCTATTGCACAATCTCAATGTCGACGCCGAGGGCTTCCCCGATGGCGCTGACAACCGTTTCCACATCGTCCGACTTCCGGAAAGTGCCGTTCAGGCGCCGGTTCGTATCCGCCGTCTCCAGGACACATCCGTAGTAAGAGGACAAAACACCCAGCACCGTCCCCAGCGGAGCGTCGGTAAATACGAACTCCGAAGCGGAGGCGTCCACGGCCGCGGCCGGCACCGGCGCTGCGGCCGTTTCTTCCGCTTCCGGCCGGAACAGCCCCAGCCGGGGCGCTACGTACCGCACGGCGGCGAAGGCCGCCAGCGCGCCTGCCGCCCAGTAGGCGGCAACCAGCGCCCACCGCCGGCCGTTCCGCGCACGGAACTGCCGGATTGCCCCGGCCGTATCGAGTTTCCCCGCCTCATACAGCCCCAGGACATAGTCATAGGTTTTTTCTTCCGTCATAGTAATAATATTCATCATTATTAAGGCCACATAACAGTGCTACTTCAACAGGTCGGCGCGTTTCATTCCCCGCCGGAGAGCCTTCAGCGCCAGTGAGACCTGGTTCCGGACCGTCCGCTCGGAGATGCCGAAATGCGCCGCAATCTCATCGGCCGGAATACCGTCCCGCTTGTTCATCAGCAGGATTTCCCTCCGGCGCTTCGGGAGGCGTTCGATGGCTGTCCAGATGCCGGCCTCCTCGAAGGAGTGGTCCACGTCAGCTTCGTCCGGGAGTGCATCCGGATCGAGAGACACCGCATCCATCCCGGGCATCGGCTTCCGCCGGAGGGCATTGACGCACTGGTTCCGGACCGTCACATACAGGTAGGACTTCGGACTGTCCGGATCCTCCCCCTTCTGCACCTTTTCCCAGAAGGCGGCGAACCCGGCCTGCACCACCTCCTCGCACGCATCCAGATCCCTCAGGAAATGGGACGCGTACAGGCACAGCGGACGGTAATACATCCTGAACAGTTCTTCTACATTCATCTTCGCCATTACAGCAACAAGACAAACAGGGACAAAAGAGGGCGTTGCAACGTCTTTCACCTATAAGACGCACAACACCCCGTTTTTTCACACGCGGGTGCAAACTTTTTTTTATTTTTTTCGCCTTTGGAATCGGACGGGATCAGCGGTACGGTTCGAGGGGCATTTCCCAGCCGGTGAGGGTCGCGATGTAGGGGATGACGAGGCTGGCGACCTTGCGGTGGCCGGCGTAGTTGGGGTGGTAGTCGGCGCCGAGGTCGGAAGCGTTGTTATGGGCGGATTCCTGGATGGAGGTCCAATGGACATTGGGGATGCCGCTGCGGAGGACAGCCTGCTCGACGTAGCTGCCCATCAGTTCGTCGGCCTTCGACGCGACGCAGAGGACGGGAACACTGTCGCCGTAGTTGTCGCGGATTTGCCGCAGGAGCTTGCGGTAGTTGGCGCACCAGGCATTGAGGTTCGGTTGTTTCCCCGTTGAGAAATCATTGGTACCCAGGTAGATGACGACGATGTCAGGGACAAAGCGGGAGGCGTCCCAGCGGCCGCCGTCCGGGTCCTCGTCGAAGGTCCGGGGATAGCGGTCGGGCATCAGGGCGCTGCGGCCGTCGCCGTAGTTGCGGATGATGCCGCGGCCGGAGTGGGCGACGAGCTGGATGTCGGCGTCGAAGTAGCGGCCGGCGATCGCGGCATAGGTCAGGTTGCAGTTCTCCTCCTCCGTGCGGAAGGGTTCGTTGCGGCCCGCGGCCTCGGCGCCGTAGCCGCAGGTATAGGAATCACCGATGAACTCGATCTTGCGGGCTTTCAGGCCGGAGGCGGCGAGCAGCGAGCCGTCCGTCTCCAGCGAGCGCACGGTCATCCGGCCCTGCTCCCCTTCCGAGCGTTTCTGGAGGACGACGCTGTGCTCCCCTTTCCTGAGTTTCTGCGCCAGGACCAGGGTCCCTTCCCCCGCGGCCCTGACCACGAAATCCTCCTTCTCGGAGGGCTCCCGGTCGATCCAGACATTGAAATAGTCGCACTTCGTATCGGCATAGTCCAGCGAGAGACCCGTCCCGTTGAAGCGGATGCGGACGGTCACGCCGCTCCAGTCGAAGGAGACGCTGCCGTCCGCGGACGACGCACAGCGCCCGACATACGTAATCCGCGCGTCCGCCGCGCTCACCCGTTCCCGGGCTCCGCTCTGCAGCGCTGCCGCGCAGCAGAGGAATAACAGAATGATCAATGCTTTTTTCATATCCATGCCAAGATAGTAATTTTTAGTATCTTTGTTTGACAGTAACCACATTTGTTTATGACACGGAAAAAGAATGTTGCGGCGCTGCTGCCGATCATGTTCTCGTTCTTCGCAATGGGATTCGTGGACATGGTCGGGACGGCGACGAATTATGTTAAGGCGGACTTTGCGCTGTCGGACACGATGGCGAACTTCCTGCCGTCGATGGTGTTCCTCTGGTTCTTCTTCCTGTCGGTGCCGACAGGGCTGCTGATGAACCGCATCGGAAAGCGCAGGACGGTGCTGCTGAGCCTGGGGGTGACGGCGATCGCACTGGTGCTGCCGCTGCTGGGGTACAATTATCCGCTGATGCTGGTGTCCTTCTGCCTGCTGGGCATCGGGAACACGCTGATGCAGGTCTCGCTGAACCCGCTGATCGGGTGCATCGTCCAGGGCGACAGGCTTGCGAGTACGCTGACCTTCGGGCAGTTCGTGAAGGCGATCGCCTCGTTCATCGCGCCGATTCTGGCGAGCTGGGCGGCGGTCCGCTTCGGAAACTGGCGGCTGCTGTATCCGGTATTCCTGGTGTTCGCGCTCATCGCGACGGTGTACCTGTACCTGACGCCGGTCACGGAAGATGCGCCGCAGGGGAAATCTTCCGGGTTCCTGGCGTGCCTGAAGATGCTGGGGGACGGCGCGGTGCTGCTGTTTTTCCTGGGAATCGTCGCGCACGTGGGAATCGACGTCGGCGTGAATACGGCGGCGCCGAAGATCATCATGGAGCGGCTCGGGCTGCCGCTGGAGAAGGCGGCGATCGCGACGAGCATCTATTTCCTGTTCAGGACGATCGGGTGCTTCACGGGCTCGTTCATCCTGGCGAAGGTGCCGCTGAAGCAGTTCTTTGCGGTGAGCGTAGCGTGCATGGTGCTGTCGATGCTGCTCTTCTTCACGGGGCATTCCCTCGGCGTGCTGTATACGGCCATCGCCCTGGTGGGCTACGGCAACTCGAACATCTTCTCGATGGTGTTCAGCAGCGCGCTGCAATACAAGCCGGAGCGGACGAACGAGATGTCCGGGCTGATGATCATGGGCCTGATCGGAGGGACGGTGTTCCCGCTGCTGATGGGCGTACTGTCCGACGCGATGGGCAGCCAGGTCGGCTCGATCCTGGTGATCAGCGTCGGCGTGGCGTACCTGGTGTATCTGATGGTCTGGTTCCAGCGCAAGAAGGAGGTGGCGGAATGAAAAAGGTGATTGTCGGGCTCGGAGAGATCCTGTGGGATATGCTGCCGTCGGGGAAGGCCCTCGGCGGAGCGCCGGCGAACTTCGCGTACCACGCGACGCGGCTCGGCGAGGAAGGCTGGGCGGTCAGCGCGATCGGGGAGGACCCGCTCGGGGACGAGATCCTCGCGCTGGTGGAAGAAAAGGGCCTGAAGAGTATCCTGACGCGGGTTCCGCAGCCGACGGGGACCGTCGAGGTCACGCTGGACGGCGCCGGGGTGCCGAGCTACAACATCAGGGAAGACGTCGCCTGGGACAACATCCCCAGTACGGAGGAGATGGCGGCGCTGGCCCGCCGGGCGGACGCGGTCTGCTTCGGCTCGCTCGTGCAGCGCCTCGCCTCCCGCGCCTCCGTGCTCCAGTTCCTCTGGGCGGCGGAGAACGCGTTGAAAGTGTTCGACATCAACCTGCGGCAGCACTACTACTCCAAGGAGGTCATCGAGGCCTCGCTGGAGCTGGCGGATATCCTGAAAATCAACGATGAAGAGATACGCATCGTCGCGGACATGTTCGGGCTCGGGGCGGACGACACCGCCGCCTGCCGCGCACTGATCCGCCAGTTCGGGCTGCGGCTCGTCATCCTGACGCGCGGCGCCGAGGGCAGTGAGGTCATCACGGCGGACGAGCGGATCGCAGAGCCGGTCTGCCCGGCGGAGGTCGTCGACACGGTCGGCGCCGGCGATGCCTTCACCGCCGCCTTCGTCGTCGCGTACCTGCGCGGCGAGAGCCTCGCCGACGCGCAGCGGCTCGCCTCGCAGACCGCCGCCTACGTCTGCGCCCACAAGGGCGCGATGCCGCAGTAGTTCAGCGTGATTTGTAACTGGTTGGTTGTCAGCGGACAACGCAAAGCAACGCCCTGATTTTTCGGGGCGTTGCTTTGCTTAAAAAGCTATCGTTCAGCTAATTGCAAATTACGCGCGAAAACAGCCGCGAGCACTGTCGGGCCGGAGTGGCGGCACGGCAAGGGTTAGTCTCCGTAGAGGTAGCGGTGCTGCTCGGGGGTCAGCGCGTCGATGGAGAGGCCCCAGTCGCGGATTTTGCGGAAGGCGACGTCGCGGTCGATTTCGGCGGGGACGTCGTAGAGCATCGTGGAAGGAGATTCCTCGACTCCGCTGGCGCTCCGCTCGGAATGACAAGAAGGGCTGGCGATAGCGGAGCGGCGGAGGAGGTCAGAGCGGTGGGTGACGAGCCAGCGGGCGCTGAGGGCCTGGATGGCGAAGGACATGTCCATGATCTCGGCGGGGTGGCCGTCGCCGGCGGCGAGGTTGACGAGGCGGCCCTCGGCGAGGATGAAGATGCGGCGGCCGTTTTCGAGGCGGTAGCCCATGATGTTCTTCCGGGCCGGAGCGGCCTCGACGGCCATTTCGCGCAGCGCGGCCACATCCACTTCGACGTCGAAGTGGCCGGCGTTGCAGCAGATCGCGCCGTCCTTCATCGCGAGGAAATGCTCGCGGCGGACCACGCCGGCGCAGCCGGTCACGGTGATGAACAGGTCGCCGAGCGGGGCGGCCTGGTCCATCGTCATCAGGGAGAAGCCGTCCATCACGGCCTCCATCCCCTTGACCGGGTCGACCTCGGTCACGATCACCTGGGCGCCGAGGCCCTTGGCGCGCATCGCGACGCCCTTGCCGCACCAGCCGTAACCCGCGACGACGACGGTCTTGCCGGCCACGATCAGGTTCGTGGTCCGGTTGATGCCGTCCCAGACGGACTGGCCCGTGCCGTAGCGGTTGTCGAAAAGGTGCTTGCAGTCGGCGTTGTTCACGAGCATCATCGGGAAGGCCAGCTTCCCGGCGCGGTCCAGCGCCCGGAGGCGGAGGATGCCGGTCGTCGTCTCCTCGCAGCCGCCGATCACGCCCGGAATCAGGTCCGGGAACTCGGCGTGCATCAGGCTGACGAGGTCTCCCCCGTCGTCGATGATGAGGTTCGGACCGACCTCGAGGACGCGGCGGATGTGGTTCTCATACTCCTCCGGACCGGCGCCGTATTTCGCGAAGACGTTCAGGCCGTCGTGGACGAGGGCCGCGGCGACGTCGTCCTGCGTCGAGAGCGGGTTGCTGCCCGTCACGTACATCTGCGCGCCGCCGGCCGTCAGGACCTCGCAGAGGTAGGCGGTCTTGGCTTCCAGGTGGACGGAGAGGGCGATCCTGAGGCCCTTGAAGGGCTGTTCAGCGCGGAATTCCTGCTCCAGGCTGCGGAGCAGGGGCATGTGCTGGCGGACCCAGTCCAGCTTCAGGGCGCCTTCGCGCCAGAGGGAGGGGTCCTGGATGTCGTGTGCCATATTACGGTTCGCGGAAGACGAAGAAACGGATGCGGGAGATGTCGTATTCGACGTAGATGGCGCCGGTCTCGATGGTGCGCCAGGTCACCTTCAGGTCGCAGGCGGCACCGAGGGCGCGGGTCCATCCGTTGATGCGGCGGAACTTCTTCTCGAGGCGCGGGTCGGCCTTGACGATGGCGGTCTGGAGGGTGTTGTCCATCGAGGAGTTCAGGCGCAGGCCCTTGATGGTCGCCACGCCCGCGCCGACCTTGATGTCTTCGTAGACGAAGGTCTCCGGGGCGATGCGGATCGCCTCCAGGAACTGCTCGCGCTCCTTGGGGCGGTTCAGCGTGTCGGAATAGTGCATCGACTTGCCGGGGCGGATCGAAGGGGAATCGTCATCGGTCTGGACCGCCGCGAACGCGGCCGGGACCGGCAGGGCCAGCAGGAAAGCCGCGAGGATATAGAGGAATCTACGGTTCATAACGCACAAAAATAGTGTTTTATTCGCTGCGAAACAACAATCAAGCCAGTTCGGAGAGCTCCAGCCAGCGCAGTTCCTTCGCGTCCTGCTCCTCCTTCAGCGCGCCGTAGCGTTCGGAGGCGGCAGCGAGGGCGGCGTAGTCCGCCGTGCCGCCGGAGAGCAGCGCCTCGAGCCGGGCGCGCTCGGCGCCGAGCTCCTCGAGCTCGCGCCCGAGCTGCTCGAACTCCCGGCGCTCGGCGAAGCTGAGCCGGCGCGGGCGGCTTTCCGCGGGCCGGGGCCGCTCCACGGCCTTCGGCCGCGCCGCCTCCGCCGCCCGCCGCCGCTCCGCCTCGACGTCCTCCAGGTAGCTGTGGTACTCCGTGTAGCCGCCGATGAAGTCCTTGACGCGGCCCTCGCCGCAGAAGACGAGCAGGTGGTCCGCCAGGCGGTCGAGGAAATGGCGGTCGTGGGAGACGATGGCCAGCGAGCCCTTGAACGCGAGCAGGTACTCCTCGAGGACGTTGAGCGTCATGATGTCCAGGTCGTTCGTCGGCTCGTCGAGGATCAGCAGGTTCGGCTGCCGGACCAGGACCGTGAGCAGGTAGAGCCGCCGGCGCTCGCCGCCCGACAGGCGCGCGACGGGCGTATTCAGCATCTCGTACGGGAAGAGGAACTGCCCCAGCAGCTGGCTGTCGTTCACGGTCTCAAGCACGGTCTGGTCCCCGTCGAAGGCCATCCCGGACTGGTCGTACCAACCGATGCGCAGCGACTCGCCGCGCTCGATGAAGCCTTCCGTGGGGGCGAGGGCGCCCGTGAGCAGGCGCAGGAAGGTCGTCTTCCCGACCCCGTTCGCGCCGACGATCCCGACGCGCTCGCCGCGCTGGAAATTGTACGTAAAATGAGAGAGCATGCAGCGGTCGCCGTAGCGGAAGCTGACGTCGTGGCAGTCGATGATCTTCGAGCCGAGGCGCGCGGCGGGGGCGACCCCCTCCATCGAGACCTGCGTTTCCCGCCAGGTCTGCGATGCGCGCTCGCGGATCTCCCGGAAGGCCTGCTTGCGGTACTTGGCCTTGCCGGTGCGCGCGCACGGGGTCGCGTGGATCCACTCCAGCTCGCGCCGGAAGAGGTTGCGCACGCGGTCGGTCTGCGCGTTCCAGTTCTCGATGCGCTCCGCGCGCTTCTCCAGGAAGTTGGCGTAGTCGCCCTTGTAGATATAGATGGAGCCGTGGTCCAGCTCCATCACGGTGTTGCAGACGCGGTCGAGGAAGTAGCGGTCGTGCGTAACCATGAACAGCGTGCAGCGGGAGCGCTTCAGCGTGGATTCGAGGAACTCGACGGCGTCGAGGTCGAGGTGGTTCGTGGGCTCGTCCATGATCAGGAAATCCGCCTCGGAGGCGAGCATCACCGTGAGCGCGACGCGCTTCACCTCGCCGCCGGACAGGGCGCCCATCCGCTGCTCCGGGTCCAGGTGGAAGGAGGTGAGGTACTTGCGCACCCGCAGCTCATACTCGAAAGGGTCGATCCCTTCCATATACGGGGCGCTGTCGGCGAGCGCCTGCGCGAGGACGGTCGCCGCCGGGTCGAAGGCACAGTCCTGCTCCAGGAAGGCGATGCGGATGGCCTTCAGGAATTTCACCGAGCCGCCGGAGTCGGACTTGTCCTTCCCCGCGAGGATGCGCATCAGGGTCGTCTTGCCCGTGCCGTTCGGCGCGATCAGGGCGATCTTGTCCCCCTCGTTCACGTGGAAGCCGATGTGGGAAAACAGGACTTTCGTGCCGTAGGACTTGGAGATGTTCTCGATCTGGAGGTATGAGGGCATAACGGTGCGAATTTAACATTCTTTTTTGTAACTTTGAAGATATGGACTTTCTGCGGACCCTTCTCCGAACCGCCGCGGCCGCGGCGGTCGCGCTCACCCTGCTCCCCGGCTGCCAGCCGGAGGTCCAGGTGACGCCGTCGACCGGTCCGTCCGTCCACCTCGGACGCCCGGACGATACCCCGAAGGGCATCCTGCCGTATATCAGCCTCTCGACCGACGACTGGATGCCGGTGACGTCGAAGGAGAAATACCTGCTGGGATCGATGGTCACGGAAGACGCCCATGGCGTCTATACGGGCGAAGGGAAGACGACCCGGGCCGTCTACATCAAGGGCCGGGGACAGTCCTCCTGGGGCCAGCCCAAGAAACCCTACCGGCTGAAGCTGGAGACCAGCGCGAAAATGTTCGGGCTGCGCAAGGACAAGGGCTGGATCCTTGTCGCGAACTATTCCGACAAATCCCTGGTCCGCAACCTCCTCGCCGCCCGCCTCTCGAAAATCCTGGAAATGGACTGGACCCCGGAGATGCTGCCGGTCGATTTCTACCTGAACGGCGAATACCTGGGCGTCTACAACCTCGTCGAGAACAAGGAGGTCGCGAAACACAAGGTCGACATCGACCTGCCCGGCGGCGATTTCCTGCTCGAGATCGAACAGAACCTGCCCAATCCCCGCAGCTTCAAGACCGCCATCGCCCGCGTCCCCGTCCAGTTCGAGGAGCCGGAACTCCCTTCCAACGAGGATTTCACCTACGTCCAGGACTACCTGAACCGCTTCGAGGCGGCCCTGTTCGGCGACAACTTCACGGACCCGGAGACCGGCTACCGGAGTTACATCGACGTCCGCTCCTTCGTCAACAACTACATCGCCCAGGAACTCGCGAAGAACGTCGACGGCAACCTGCGCAAGAGTTCGCCCCTGACCCTGGAGCGCAAGCGCGGCCTGTGCCTGTATTTCCTCTGGGATTTCGACCTCGCCTTCGGGAACGCCGACTATTTCGAGAACGAATTTCCCGGATCCAACGCGGGCCCGGAAGGCTGGTTCATCCGCGAGTACGGCCGCGAAGGCTACGGCACGGGCTGGTACCCGCGCCTCTTCCAGGATCCCTGGTTCGCGGCGCAGGTCCGCGACCGCTGGAACGAAGTTTACCCCGCGCTGTCAGCCCTGTCCGACGAAATCGACGTCCTCGTCGCCTCGCTGAAAGACGGGCCGGAGCGGAATTTCGCCCGCTGGGACATCCTGAACCGCTACGTCTGGCCCAACACCGCCGTCACGGGCTCGTACGCCGGGGAGGTCGCCCACCTGAAGAACTTTTACAACGCCAGGCTCGCCTGGATGCATGAAGCCATCAACAAAACCGAAGAATAACGTATGAAGAAACTCTTGCTCCTGTGCACGGCAGCGCTCCTTGTCTGCGCCTGCGGTCCTGTCAAGAAAAACGCCCGCGGCGTCACCGTCCGGGCGGAGAACGGCCAGATCGTCCGGCTGGAAGCCGTGAATGCGGACATCATCCGCGTCAGCGCGGTCCCGGAAGGGAAATTCTCCGAAAAACAATCCCTCGCCGTCCTCGACCAGCCCGCTTTCCGCGGTTTCAAGGTCTCCCAGGATGAGGCCCGCGTCCTGCTGACGACGGACAAACTCGTCGCCTCCGTCAGCAAGACCTACGGCACGGTCGAATTCCGCGACCGCGACGGAAACCTGCTCTCCGCCGAGGACCGGCGGGAGTTCGCCCCGATTTCGGTCGAAGGAACCGACGCCTGGACCGTGCGCCAGGTCTTCGACTCCGACCCGGACGAAGGTTTCTTCGGCCTCGGCCAGCACCAGGCCGACGAGTGGAACTACAAGGGCAAGAACGAGGAACTCTACCAGTACAACACGAAGATCTCCGTCCCCTTCATCGTCTCGACGAAACGCTACGGCATCCTCTGGGACAGCTATTCCTTCTGCCGCTGGGGCGACCCGCGCGACTACGCCCAGCTCGGCGAGGTCTTCAAGCTCTACGACAAGGACGGCGTCGAGGGCGCGCTGACCGGCACGTACGTGCCCGCCGTCCGGCGCCCGGACGGCCCGGACTGGCCGCAGCACGACATCCTCGTCCGCCGCGAGGAGGAGCTCGCCCAGGAGTTCCTGATCACCCCGGAATGCCGCTTCGTCCGCAATGCGCCGAAGTTCCTGTTCGCCGGCTCCCACGTGACCTTCGAGGGCGACCTGCTGCCGCGCGAGGACGGCGTCTACCGCTTCCTGCTCTACTATGCGGGCTACATGAAGGTCTATATGGACGGTGAGGAGGTCGTGCCGGAGATCTGGCGCACCGCCTGGAACCCCAACAGCTGGAAGTTCTCCCTGCCGATGGAGACGGGCCGCAAGGTCCACCTGAAGATCGAGTGGGCGCCGGACGGCGGGACGTCCTACTGCGCGCTGCGCGTGCTGAGCCCCGTCGCCCCGGAGGAGCAGGCGAAGATGTCCTGGTGGGGCGAGATGCAGGACCAGATCGACTACTACTTCATCCACGGCGCGGACATCGACGGCGTGATCGGCGGCTACCGCACCCTGACCGGCAAGGCCCAGATTATGCCGAAATGGGCGATGGGCTACTGGCAGAGCCGCGAGCGCTATACGACCCAGCACGAGCTGGTCTCGACCCTCGCGGAGTTCCGCGAACGCCACATCCCGGTCGACAACATCGTCCAGGACTGGCAGTACTGGAAGCAGGATTCCTGGGGTTCGCACGAGTTCGAGGCGTCCCGCTACCCTTCCCCGAAAGCGATGGTGGATTCCGTCCACGCGATGAACGGCCGTTTCATGATTTCGGTCTGGCCGAAGTTCTATACCTCGACGGAGCATTTCAGGGAATTCGACGAAAAAGGCTGGATGTACCGCGTACCGGTGGACGACAACGTGATCGACTGGCTGGGCTTCCAGCAGTCCTTCTATGACGCCTATGCGGAAGGCGCGCGCCGGCTCTTCTGGGACCAGATGAAGGAGCACCTCTTCCCGCTCGGCGTCGACGCCTGGTGGATGGACGCCAGCGAGCCCAACATCCACGACTGCACCGACATGGACTACCGCAAGGCGATGCAGGGCCCGACGGCCCTCGGCCCCTCGACGCAGTATTTCAACGCCTACGCCCTGATGAACGCGCAGGCCATCTACGAAGGCCAGCGCGCGGCCGCCCCGGACCAGCGCGTCTTCCTGCTGACCCGCAACGGCTTCCTCGGCCTGCAGCGCTATTCGACCGCCTCCTGGAGCGGCGACATCGGCACCCGCTGGGAGGACATGAAGACCCAGATCAGCGCCGGCCTGAACTACAGCATCAGCGGCATCCCATTCTGGACCCAGGACGTCGGCGGCTTCAGCGTAGAGAACCGCTACAGCGCCGCCCAGCGCCTCTTTGACCGCACCGGCCAGGTCAACGCCGACCTGAAGGAATGGCGCGAGCTCCAGACCCGCTGGCACGAGTGGGGTATCTTCAACCCGCTCTACCGCGCCCACGGCCAGTTCCCCTACCGCGAGCCCTGGAACATCGCCCCGGCGGGCGACCCGGCCTATGAGGCCATCCTCGCCGCCGACCGCCTCCGCTACCGCCTGATGCCCTACATCTACACGCTCGACGCGCGCGTCCATTTCGACGACTACACCATCATGCGGCCGCTCGTGATGGACTTCACGGACGACCCGGTCGCCGTGAACACCTCCGACGAATACATGTTCGGCGACGCCCTCCTCGTCTGCCCCGTCTACCAGTACGGCGCCCGCAGCCGCGAGGTCTACCTGCCGGCCGGCGGCTGGTATGAGTTCCATACCGGCCGGTACCTCGACGGCGGCCGGACGCTCCTCGCCGACGCCCCGTACGAGCGGATTCCGCTCTACGTGCGCGCCGGGCGGATCCTCGTCTGCGGCCCGGCCGTCGAGAGCACGGCCGAGACGGGCGACGGCAGCCTCGACGTGACCGTCTACGGCGGCGCGGACGCCGACTTCCGCCTCTACGAGGACGACGGCCTGACCTATGGCTACGAACGCGGCGAGTATGCCACCATCCCGATGCACTGGGACGAGGCTTCCGCCACGCTGACCATCGGCGCCCGCCAGGGCTGCTTCGACGGCATGGTCGCCTCCCGCCGCATCAACGTCTCCATCGTCAGCAACAAGCCCCATGCAGACGTCCTCCACACCGTCCAGTATGACGGTTCCCCCGTTTCCGTGAAACTGTAGCCTTCGGTATCCCTATGAACCAGCAAGAATTCAAGACCCGCATCATCCTGTCCTGCGTATCGCTGGCCATCTGCATTGTTTTTCTCTGCCTCGGTCTCGCGGGCGTCATCGGAAAGACAAGCATCTGGGTGTTCGGTGGCCTGATCATTTATAACGTTATCGTGACCATTCTTTTGGTACAATACCAGAAAAAGCATCAACAGAAAGATCTATGAAAAAATACAGCAGGATTATAGCTGTCGTTGCAGCAATGATTGTTGCGGCGGGATGCGGACGGGAGAGCCGGTCGCCGCGGCTGGTGGAGGATTTCAATTTCGGGTGGCGCTTCAGCCTGGGCGACGATGCGGCGTGGGCGGAGCCCGGATTCAACGACGCGGCCTGGCGGGAGTTGCACCTGCCCCACGACTGGAGCGTCGAGGGCGAATTCTCCGCCGACAACCCGTCGACGCCGGGCGGCGGCGCACTGCCGGGCGGCATCGGCTGGTACCGCAAGCATTTCCCGACGCCGGACGCGGACCGCATCGCGGTGGAGTTCGACGGCGTCTTCATGAACAGCACGGTCTATGTCAACGGCCACGAAGTCGGGACCCGGCCTTACGGCTACAGCTCGTTCAGCTATGACATCTCGCCGTACGTCGCGCCGGCGGGCGGAGACAACGTGATCGCCGTGCGCTGCGACAACGCCGAGCAGCCGAATTCCCGCTGGTACGCGGGCTGCGGCATCTACCGCAACGTGCGGCTCGTGGGGACCGCAAAGGCGCATTTCGCCTACAGCGGCCTCTATGTCACGACGCCGGAAGTCGGCGATGCGAAGGCCGTCGTCCGGGTCGCCGCGGAGCTGGAGGGAGCCGGCCCCGGCGAGACGGTGCGATACCGGATCCTCGATGCACGCGGGCGGAAAGTCGCCGCGGGGGCGGGCCCCGACCTGGAAATCGCCCGCCCGCACCGCTGGGACATCGATGATCCCTACCAGTACACGCTGGTCGCGGAGCTCGTCTCCGACGGCCGCGTGATCGACCGCTACCGCCAGAAATTCGGGATCCGCACGATTGCCTGGGACGCCGACAAGGGCTTCTTCCTCAACGGGCGGAACGTCAAGCTACTGGGCGCATGCCTCCACCACGACATGGGCGCCCTCGGCACCGCCGTCCACCGGCGCGCGCTGGAGCGGGAGCTCACGATCCTGCAGGAGATGGGCCTGAACGCCATCCGCACGTCGCACAATCCCCCGGCGCCGGAGCTGCTGGACCTCTGCGACGAGATGGGCATCCTCGTGATGGACGAGGCCTTCGACATGTGGCGGCAGCCGAAGACGCGGTATGACTATTCGCGCTTCTTCGACGCTTGGCACGAGGCGGACCTGTCGGATTTCATCCGGCGCGACCGCAACCACCCGAGCGTCATCCTCTGGAGCATCGGCAACGAGATCCCGGAGCAGGGCGGCTACGCGGACCGGCCGGACGACAATCCGGCCATCGCGCTGACCCGCGAACTCGTCGCAACCGTCAAGGCGCTGGACCCGACCCGCGGCGTAACCGCCGGCAACAACAATGTCGGGCCGGATAACAACCTGATCCGCAGCGGCGCACTCGACGTCCTCGGATTCAATTACCATACAGGGAATTACGACGACTTCCGGACATGGTATCCCGGACAGCCGATGGTTGCCTCGGAGGCGACTTCGGCCATCAACAGCCGCGGCGTCTATTTCCAGCCTTCCGACACGGTCCGGATCCAGCCGCGCGTCTGGTGGGAGGCGGTCGAGAACGCTTCGCACCAGCTGACGGCCTACGACGCCTGCCGGGTGCCGTGGGGAGACCTCCACGCGGACGCCTGGACGGCGGTCCGCGACCGGGACTACATGGCCGGACTCTTCATCTGGACCGGATTCGATTACCTTGGGGAGCCGACGCCCTACGGCTGGCCTTCCCGCAGTTCGTATTTCGGGGTCGTGGACCTGGCCGGATTCCCGAAGGACGCCTACTGGATGTATCAGTCGGAGTGGACGGACGAGACGGTGCTCCACCTGTTCCCCCACTGGAACTGGAAACCGGGCGAGACCATCGACGTATGGGCGTACTACAGCAACGCCGACGAGGTCGAGCTCTTCCTGAACGGGCGCTCGCTGGGACGCAGCCGCAAGGAAGGCGGGAAGCTGCGGGCGGAGTGGCTCCGCGTGCCGTACGAGCCCGGCGCGATCGAGGCCGTGTCCTACCGGGACGGCCGGGAGGTCGCACGCGACCGCCGCGAGACGACCGGCCCGGCCGAAGGCCTGCGCCTGACGGCCGACCGGCAGACGATCGCCGCGGACGGCTATGACCTGTCGTACGTGACGGTCGACGCGGTCGACGCCGAAGGCCGCGCAGTGCCGGTTGCCGACGGGATGCTGCGCTTCTCCGTCGCAGGCGCCGGGGAGCTCGCCGGCGTCGACAACGGCAACGCGGCGGACACCCTGTCCCTCAAGGGGCGCGAGAAGGCGCTCTTCAGCGGCAAGGCCCTCGCCATCGTCCGCTCCCTCCGGGACAAGCCCGGCACGGCCACCCTCACGGTGGAAGGCTACGGCACCACCGAAACCCTTACTATTCATACCCGATAAATTAAAAGGCAGTGGATTGTTTCTCAAACCCTTCGGTCCTTCGGACCTCGTCCCTCCCGGCTTCGCCGGGCCCCTCCCGCTCATACGGCCGCGGGCGGCCATAGGTTTGAGAAACAATCCACTGCCTTTAAAATAGAATAACTATGACAATTCTTAGCAAAAATTTGCTGCTGGTAATAGCGGCGGCGGTGATGATGGCCGGGGGGATGATTCCGGCGGAGGCGAAGCTGGTGCTGCGGAATCCGTGCGCGGACGGGATGGTGCTGCAGCAGAAGAGCGCGGCGACGGTGTTCGGGATCGCGGACCCGCGGGCGTCGGTGACCGTGCAGACGTCGTGGAACGGGAAGAGTTACAGCTGCCGGGCGGATGAGAAAGGCCTCTGGGAGGTCCGGGTCACGACGCCGGCCGCAAGCTATACCAACTATACCATTCGGGTCTCCAGCGGGCGGGAGAGCGTCACGGTCCGCGACGTGCTGATCGGAGAGGTCTGGCTCGCGTCGGGACAGTCGAACATGGAGATTCCTGTCAAGGGCTTCGACGGTTGCCCGGTCGAAGGGTACCAGGAGGCCGTTTCCGCGGCGCCGATGCCCGACCGGATCCGGATGTTCATGATGCCGGTGAAGCAGTCCTTTACGCCGGAGGTCGAGGTCGAGGGGCGCTGGCTGAAGGCGACGCCGGACGAGGTGCCGGACATGAGCGCCGTCGCGTACTGGTTCAGCCGCGAGGTGAACGAGGTGCTGGATGTGCCCGTCGGAATCGTGTACTGCGCCTATGGCGGCTCCCGCGTCGAAGGGTGGCTGCCGGAGGAGGTCCTGCGGGGCTACGGGACGGAAAACCTTGACCACGACCATATCATGCAGACGGGCCGCTACAGCCGGCCGTTCATGATGTACAACGCGATGCTGCACCCGCTGATGGGGTATACGATCCAGGGCTTCCTCTGGTACCAGGGCTGCTCGAACGTCGGGTTCGACGAACAGTTCGTGTCCCGGATGACGGACATGGTCCGCATCTTCCGCGCGGGTTTCGGCGACACGGAGGGGCGGCTCCCCTTTTACCAGGTCGAGATCGCGCCTTATGTCTATGACGCCGACGCGAGCGATTCCGAGAGCCGGGCGGCGCGGCTGCGCGCGGCGCAGCACGCCTGCGACGAGGCGATCCCGAACCTCGCGACCGTCGTGACGAACGACCTCGTCGCCCCGTACGAGAAGACGAACATCCACCCCGCCCGCAAGCGCCCGATCGGCGAGCGCCTCGCCTGGCTCGCGCTGAACCGGACCTACGGATTCAGCCGCATCGCCTGCGACAGCCCCCGCGCGGTTGAACTGACGCTCGAGAACGGGGCGGCGTGCATCCGCCTGGAGCACGCGGAGCGGGCCCTGAACCGGACCTTCGGGGTCGAAGGCCTCGAGATGCGCGGCCGCGGCGGCGCGTGGTACCCCGTGACCAGCATCAGCTTCAACGGCGACACGATGCGCCTGCGCAGCGAGCACGTCGCGGTGCCGGCGGAGGTCCGCTACGGCTGGGGCGACTTCAAGCCCGGCAACCTGGCGAACCGCTACGGGCTGCCGCTGGTCCCCTTCTGGCTGAAAATCGAAAGACAACAACAATAGCCTATGGATCCTCAAGACAACGGTAGCAAGAGCTACCTATTCTCGATCGTGCTCGTCGCCGTGCTCGGCGGCCTGCTCTTCGGCTACGACACAGCCGTCATCTCCGGCGCCGAACGGGGCCTCCAGGCCTTCTTCATGGGCGCCAGGGACTTTACCTACACGAACGTACTCCACGGCCTCACGTCCTCCTCGGCGCTGATCGGCTGCATCATCGGAAGCGCGCTTTCAGGCATCCTCGCCGCCCGGCTGGGCCGCAAGCGCAGCCTGTTCCTCGCCGGCATCTGCTTCTTCCTGTCCGCCGCGGGCTCCTATTACCCGGAGTTCCTCTTCTTCGAGAAGGGCGTGCCGACCGCTTCCCTGCTGGTCGCGTTCAACCTCTACCGCGTGCTCGGCGGCATCGGCGTGGGCATGGCCTCCGCCATCTGCCCGATGTACATCGCCGAAATCGCGCCGACCAAGAAGCGGGGCATGCTGGTCTCCTGGAACCAGTTCGCCATCATCTTCGGCCAGCTGGTGGTCTATTTCGTGAACCTCGTCATCCTGGGCGACCACATCGCCCCGAAGATGGAGGCCCTCGCGGAAGGCGTCAACCGCATCGTCAACGCGGGCGCGCTGGCGGCGGACGGCAACTGGAGCGTCACGACCGGCTGGCGGCTGATGTTCGTGAGCGAGTGCGTGCCCGCCGGCCTCTTCTCGCTGCTGATCCTGCTGGTGCCGGAGACGCCGCGCTTCCTCGCGATGAACGGGAAGGAAGACAAGGCGATGGAGGTCCTCGCCCGCATCAACGGCCACTGGCGCGCGGAAATCATCCTTCCTGAAATCAAGGCGACCGTCGTGGAGAAGCACGAGAAGGTGCTGACCTACGGCTTCCTCGTCATCTTCATCGGCATCATGCTCAGCGTCTTCCAGCAGATCGTCGGCATCAACGCGGTCCTCTATTATGCGCCGCGCATCTTCGAATCGATGGGCATGGGCAACCCGATGCTGCAGACGGTCGTGATGGGTGTCGTGAACATCACCTTCACCCTCGTCGCCATCTTCACGGTCGAGAAGCTCGGGCGGAAGCCGCTGCTGGTTACGGGTTCGCTGGGCATGGCCGTGGGCGCGCTCGGCGTCGCCCTGGCGGACATCGTTCCGGGGATGCCGGGCATCATCGGCGTAATCAGCGTGATGGTCTACAGTGCCTGCTTCATGTTCTCCTGGGGCCCGATCTGCTGGGTGCTGATCTCGGAGATTTTCCCGAACACCATCCGAAGCGCCGCGGTCGCAATCGCCGTCGCCGCGCAATGGATTTCAAATTTTATCGTATCTTCGACTTTTGTACCGATGTACACCTGGAGTCCGGGCTTTACCTACGGCCTCTACTGCTTCTTCTGCGTGCTCGCCGCCGTCTTCGTATGGAAGGTGGTGCCGGAGACGAAGGGCAAGACGCTCGAGGACATGACCCGTTTATGGAAACAAAAACCCTGATATATTATGAAACGAACAATGATGGTTTTCGCGGCGCTGCTGCTCTGCTTCGCCGCCTCGGCCCAACAGGAGCCGAATTATGAGCTCGCCGCCCGCTTCTCCCAGAAGCAGATTGCGGCCATGGTGTTCTCCACGTCCGTGACGCCGAACTGGTTCCGGGACTCCGACCGGTTCTGGTACAGCTGGCAGACCCCGGAAGGGACCTTCTACTACATCGTGGACCCGGCAACGGGCCAGAAGAAGCCGATCTTCAACCTGGAGAAACTCGCGATGGAAATCACCCTCGCGACCAAAGACCCGTTCGACGCCCAGCACCTCCCCATCCAGGGCCTCGAACTCAAGGATGACAAGGTCTTCCGCTTCGACATCACGAGCAAGCTCGCTGAGCCGGACAGCACCTACCATTTCGAATACGAGATCGCGACCGGCAAGCTGAGCCAGTACGAGCCGGAGAAGCGGGAGTATCCCGCCTTTGCCAGCATGTCCCCGGACGGCAAGATCGGCGTCTACGCCAAGAACAACAACCTCTGGTGGATGGACGAGGAAAACCTGAAGAAGGCGGCCAAGGACGCGAAGGACTCGACCCTCGTCGAGCACCAGCTGACCTCGGACGGCATCCCGCAGTACGGTTTCGGCTTCGACAACTACCGCGGCGGCGACAACGCGGACACGACGCGCCGCTCGATGGCCTCGGTCGTCTGGTCCCCCGACTCGAAGCACTTTGCGACGATGAAATACGACATGCGCGGCATCAAGGAGCTCTGGGTCATCAATTCCCTGAGCATGCCGCGCCCGACGCTGGAAACCTACAAGTACCAGATGCCCGGCGAGCCGGGTCCGAAGGAGGAAATGTATGTCTTCAGCATGCCCGAAGGCACCGCCAAGCGGATCAAGATCGCCGCTTTCAAGGACCAGGAAGTCAGCTTCCAGAACAAGACGCGCGACAACAAGGAGCGCTACGCCAAGTTCCGCTCGCGCGTCTGGCTCGGTGACAACGACGGCTTCTACATCAGCCGCGTGTCCCGCGACCTGAAGCGCCTCGACTTCTGCCGCGTCGACCTCGCGGCCGACTCCGCCCGCACCATCATCGAGGAGCGGATGAACACCTACGTCGAGAGCCGTCCGCTCAGGCTCATCAAGAAGGGCGCCCAGATCCTGGAGTGGTCCGAGCGCAACGGCTGGGCCAACATCTACCTCTACAACGCCGACGGCACGCTCGTCAAAAACCTGACCGACGGAGCCTGGCACGTCGAGGACATCCTGGCCGTCAATGAGACCGAGGGCTACATGCTCGTGGCCGCCTGCGGCGTCGAGAAGGGCGAGAATCCCTACCAGATGCACACCTACCGCGTTCCGCTGGCCGGCGGAGCGATGCGCCGCCTCGACGTGGAGGACATGGATGTCGCCGCCGTGGCGAGCGACGATGCGAAGTACTTCGTCGCGAGCTACTCCCGCGTGGACTGCCCGCCGAGTGTCGCGCTCTTCGACGCCAACGGCAAGCGCACCTTCCTCGAGGAGACGGACATGTCCAAGCTCTACGAGGCCGGCTACAAGCTCCCGGAGCGCTTCACCGTCAAGGCCGCGGACGGCGTCACGGACCTCTACGGCGCCATCTACAAGCCTTTTGACTTCGACCCCGAGAAGAAATACCCCATCATCGAATACGTCTACCCCGGCCCGCAGGTCGAGGCCAACAACATCTCCTGGTCGAAGAGCATGCTCCGCGTCGACCGCCTCGCCCAGATCGGCTTCATCGTGATCACCGTCGGCAACCGCGGCGGCCACCCGAACCGCTCGAAGTGGTACCACAACTACGGCTACGGCAACCTGCGTGACTACGGCCTCGAGGACCAGAAGACCGCCGTGCAGCGGCTTGCGGCCCGGTATCCCTGGATCGACGGCACCCGCGTCGGCATCCACGGCCACTCCGGCGGCGGCTTCATGTCGACCGCGGCCATCCTGAAGTATCCCGACTTCTACACGGCCGCCGTCTCCTGCGCCGGCAACCACGACAACAGCATCTACAACCGCTGGTGGAGCGAGCAGCACCACGGCATCCAGGAGAAGATCGCCCAGAGCGACACGACCTTCCTCTACAAGATCGCGACGAACCCCCAGATCGCCTCGAACCTGAAGGGCCACCTGATGCTGGTCCACGGTGACATCGACAACAATGTCCACCCGGCCAACACCATCCGCGTCGTCGACGCCCTGATCAAGGCGGGCAAGCGTTTCGACCTCCTCATCCTCCCCGGCCAGCGCCACGGCTTCGGCGACATGAACGAGTACTTCTTCTACCGCATGGCCGACTACTTCAGCGAATGGCTCCTCGGCAGCACCCACCGCTCCGAAGTCGACATCAGACAACTGAATAATGACTGATGAAAAAAGCCCGGTTCCCCCGGGCTTTTTTCATCAGCATTATTCCTTCCAACCCCCTGCACCCCCTTTCAGGGGGACTGCCGGAACCTGCTGCGCTTCGCTTGCAGAACCCGGGCGGTTTCGGGGCTGCCGCCGTGTTGGGTGCTGCCACGGAAGTGAGGGAGGCGGTCCAAAAACTGGCAGGGCTCCCTCAAAAAAGGCCAATTTTGATGGAGGCGGTCCCCAAAAAAGCAGGCCTCCCTCACTTCCGCGGCAGCACCCAACACGGCAACAGCTTCGAAATGTGTCGGCGGGGGCGGGTGGCGGGGTCATAATATTCATTCCGCTGTTAAAGCGGCCGGAGGCCGCGGGGGCGCCATCAGGCGCCGCGGCGGAGCGTCTGGTATTTGGGGCAATGCGGAAAAGAGCGGACAGGTATAGTTATGGCCGAAACCTGTGGCCACCCGCGGCCTCATGAGCGGGAGGGGCCCACAAGCGGAGCGCAGTGGGAGGGACGAGCGGTCGAAGACCGCGAAGGGTTTCGGCCATACTATACCTGTCTGCGGCGTGGGGCGCTAGTTCTGTTCGTCGATGGAGGCGTCATGGATGATTGAAAAGACGGATTTCGTGAAGTCCTCGCGGAGGTCGCGGGTGCGGGCGGCGGCGCAGACGTTGCGGACGACGGCGGCCCAGCGGTCGGCCTGGATGATGGAGAGGTTGTTGTCCTTTTTCAGTTCGCCGAGGCGGCGGCTGATTTCCATCCGGTCGGCGAGGTGTTCGACAATCCGCACGTCCAGCGCGTCCATCTCATCGCGGCAGCACGCGATGGCCTTGCGGACGGCCGGGTCGGGGCTCTCGGCGCTGCGGATATGGAGTGACTTCAGCATCCGGAGCAGGCCGTCCGGGGTCAGCTGCTGGACGGCGTCGCTCAGCGCTTCCGCCGGGTTGCAGTGGACCTCGACCATCAGGCCGTCGATATCGAGTTCCAGGGAGTGCTGGGCGGCTTCCGGCACGAGCGCGGCGCTGCCGGCCATGTGGCTCGGATCGCTGAAGAACGGGAGGTCCGGGCAGCGGCGGCGCAGCTCGAGGGCGATCTGCCAGCCCGGCGCGTTCCGGTAGCGGATCTTCTCATAGGAGGAGAAGCCGCGGTGGATCACGCCGACCTTTTCGAGGCCGGCGCGGCGGAGGCGCTCCACGGCCCCCAGCCACAGGTCCACATCCGGGTTGATCGGATTCTTGACCAGCACGGTCACGTCACTCCCCTTCAGCGCATCCGCCAGTTCCTGCATCAGGAACGGGTTCGCGCTGGTCCGGGCACCGATCCAGAGCAGGTCGAAGCCGGCGTCCAGGCACAGCTCGACGTGCTCCCGGAAAGCAACCTCGGTACAGATGGGCATTCCGAACTCCCGCCGGACGCGCTGCATCCAGGGGATGGCTTTCGCGCCCACGCCCTCGAAAAAGCCGGGCGTCGTGCGCGGTTTCCAGAGTCCGGCGCGGAAATAATCCACGCCCATCCCCCGCAGCTGCCGGGCCGTTTCAAGAACCTGCGCTTCCGTCTCGGCGCTGCAGGGCCCGGCAATCAATGTCTTATTCAGATACATAGAAATCAATCATTCGTTCAATGGCCCTGCGGCACACGGCGCAGAAGCCTTCCGCCTCGTTCGTCTTCATACGGCAGTCGTCCGAGGGACGCCAGACGCCCTTCGTCTGGTAGCCGCCGCCTTCGAACAGTCCGATGCCGGGGACATGCATCATGTCCTGCCACTTCGCGGCGAAGTCCGCCTGCGTCGTCAGGTTCGGTTCCCAGGGCTCCACGTCCGGGAAATACATCGGATCCGAGTCGCCGTAGGCATACTCGTCGCCGAGGCCCGCGAAGCTGTGGCCGAACTCGTGGACCACGACCGGGCGGAACTGGGAATGGTGGGCCGTCGTCAGCGTATAGGAGTTGTAGATGCCTCCGCCGCCGTAGTTGGCGGTGTTGGCCAGGATGATGATGTGCTCGTAAGGGATGCCGGCGAGGCGGTCGTGGAGCTGGCGCAGCCGCAGCGTCGTCAGGTAGCGGTCCGAGTAGAAGGTGTCGAAATGGGAGCTCAGGGCCGTGTCCATCCAGAGGCCGCGTTTCGGGATGCTGACGCCGGAGTCCGCGGAGACCAGCGGGACCGCGATGAAGTTGAAGGCGTCCATCCGCGAGGCGAAGGGCTCCTGGCCGCGGAAGCTCTCCACCGCGGCGCGCGCATCCTCATAGAAGATGTCCATCTCTGCGGCGGTATAGCCTTCCGCCACGATGACGACGTCGATGCAGCGCTCGCTGGGGCCGCTCTGCAGCAGGTAGCTGTACTCGGGGGCCTGCTCGCCGGCGGGATGGATCAGGATGTCGGAGGGATCGACCCGGTGGGTCAGGGCGGCGACGGTCTCGCCGCGCAGGTTGTAAAGCTCGACGGTCACGTCCGCCGCGGCGCGGGGCATCGGCAGCAGGAAGACGTTCTCGAAGCTCCGGCGCACATGCTCCGCCTCGTCGGTCGCCTGCCATTCCTGGAAAAGGGTGCTGAAGGAGGTCCGGTAGAGGACTTCCCCGCTGCGCGCGTCTTTCATGCAGACCTGGCCGTTGCCCTTGAGCGGGACTTCGTCCAGGCGCGCCCGGCGGCCGGCCCAGCCGGGGATCGAGCGCAGCTCGTCCAGGGCGATGACGGTCTCCGTCTCCGTCCCGCTGAAGACATAATCCACGCGCAGCGTCCGTTCCTGGAACGTGCGAAGGAACGGTTTTTGCGCTGCGAGCGGGAGCCCCAGCAGCAAAAGAGTGAGATAAAGGAGTTTTTTCATGGCGGCTGTTTGGGCAAAGGTAACACTTTTTTAACTTTGTATAACTAACAATTTCTAGCGATGGACAGAGGCAAAGCATTGGCAGGACTCGCCATAATGGTGGGCCTGATGTTCCTGGGGGCGATGCTCCCCCAGGCTGTAAAGCAGTTCCGTTCCTATGAACGGACCGTGAACGTGAAAGGTCTGTGCGAGAAGGAAGTCCCGGCGGACAAGGTGATCTGGCCGCTGGCCTTCAAGGCGGTCGGAGACAACCTCGAACCGCTCAACGCCGAGATCGACCGCAAGACCGCCGAGATCAAGAAGTTCCTCACGGACGGCGGCATCAACCCGTCCGAGATCACCGTCTCGCTCCCTTCCATCTCCGACAAATTCACCCAGGAATACGGCTCCAACGACCGCCGCTACCGCTATGTGGCAAAAGAGATCGTGACCGTCTGCACGAAGGACGTGGACAAGGTCCTCGCCCTGATGGCCTCCCAGAACAAGCTTCTGCGGGCCGGCATCACGCTCGAGGACGACTGGGAGTCCCGGCCGGAATTCAGCTTCGAGGGTCTGAACGACGTCAAGCCGGAGATGATCGAGGAAGCGACGAAGAATGCGCGCGAAGTCGCGCTGAAGTTCGCGAAGGACTCCGACAGCCGCCTCGGCAAGATCAAGCAGGCGACCCAGGGGACGTTCTCCATCTCCGACCGCGACAGCAACACGCCCCAGATCAAGAACGTCCGGGTCGTGACGAACGTCACTTACTATCTGACGCGCTAGGCGCGTCCATCCTTCGGATACAATCCCGCAGGGAGTCCTTCCAGTGCGGGATTTCTATCCCGAAGGTTTTCTTGACCAGGGATTTGTCCAGGACCGAATAGGCCGGGCGGTGCACCTTTGAAGGGAATTCAGCCGTCCTGCAGGGCACGATATGCCCGCGGCAGCCGCTCAGCGCGACGATCTCCAGCGCGAAATCATACCAGCTGCAGACGCCCTCGCCGGAATAGTGGTAGACGCCCGTCTTCGCGAGCCCGCCGCCGTCGACGACGCCGACGAGGAAACGGGCGAGCTCCCGGGCGCTGGTCGGGCTGCCGGTCTGGTCGAAGACGACCTTGACCTGCTCCCGCTCCGAAGCCAGCCGGCGGATGCTGCGGACGAAGTTTCGGCCGTGGGTTGAGTACATCCAGGCCGTCCTGAAAATCAAATACTTGCACCCGGACTCCAGGACCGCGCACTCCCCGGCGTATTTCGTCGCGCCGTAGGCGCAGGTCGGGTTCTTCACGTCGTCCTCCCGGTACGGGACGGACGAACGGCCGTCGAAGACATAATCGGAAGAGAGATGGACAAGCACGGCGCCGCGTTCCTTCGCGACCGCCGCGAGGTTCGCCACCGCGACGTGGTTCAGCAGGTCGGCGAACGCGGTGTCGTCCTCCGCCTTCTCCACGTCGGTATAGCCGGCGCAGTTGAGGATGGCGTCGATGTGCTCGGATTCGGCGATGATGCGGACGGCGTCGATGTTCGTGATGTCGAGGTAGAGCGTCTCCCGGCCGGGGACGGCGTTCACGTCCGAGAACACGTAGTGGTTGCCGCTGCCCGCGGCAGCGGCGCGCAGCTCCGTGCCGAGCTGGCCGTTCGCACCTGTGACCAGAATGTTCATCGGGACGAATATACGTTTTTTTTGTTATCTTTGAAAACCAACCACAACACGATGAGACCGAACCTTCTGCGATTCACGGCCCTGCTGGGCCTGCTCCTTCCGCTCGCAGTCCGGGCCCAGGTTTTCGAGGAAAACCGGCTTCCGATGCGCGCCCATTTCCAAACCGACGACCCGACCCTGTCCCTGAACGGGACCTGGAAATTCCACTGGTACGCCTCCCCCGCGGAGCGCTCCGCGGACTTCTTCAAGCCCGGCGTCGACGACTCCGCCTGGGACGACATCCCGGTCCCGGGCCTCTGGGAATTCTACGGCTACCAGGATCCGATGTACCTGAACATCGGTTACGCCTGGCGGGGCCATTTCACCGGCAATCCCCCGGAGGTGCCGCAGGAGCACAATTACGTCGGCCAGTACCGCCGGACCTTCACGGTCAGCCCCGACTGGAAAGGGATGGATATCATCCTCCACATCGGCTCCGCGACCTCGAACGTCCGCGTCTGGATCAACGGCCGCGAAGCCGGCTACAGCGAGGACAGCAAGCTCGAGGCCAGCTTTGACATCACCCGCCTCGTCAAGCCCGGCGAAAACCTGATCGCCCTGGAGATTTTCCGCTGGTGCGAGGGCAGCTGGCTGGAAGACCAGGATTTCTGGCGTTTCGCGGGCCTCTCGCGTGACACCTGGATCTCCGCCAGCCCGAAGGCGCGCATCGACGACCTGCGCGTCGAGGCCCACAGCGACGGCCGCTACCGCTTCACGGCGACCGTAACGAAGGATGTCCGCAACGTGGAGTTCATCGTGACCCGCGGCGGCAGGGAGCTGCTGCGGCAGAACAGCGACAAGGGCGTCCTCGAGGGCAAGCTTCCGAACCCGGCCCTCTGGAGCGCCGAGGAGCCGAACCTGTACCACCTGGAAGCCGTCGCCCATGCCCGCCGCGGCGTCTCGCAGCGCGTGGAGCTGGACTTCGGGTTCCGTGACGTGGCAATCGCGGGCGGCCAGCTGCTCGTCAACGGCCAGCCGGTCCTGATCAAGGGCGCCAACCGCCACGAAATGAACGCCTACAAGGGCTACAACGTCAGCGAAGCGGACATGATCCAGGACATCCGGATCATGAAGCAGCTGAACATCAATACCGTCCGTACGTCCCACTACCCGGACGACCCGCGCTGGTACGACCTCTGCGACCGCTACGGCCTCTACGTGATCGCCGAAGCGAACATCGAATCCCACGGCATGGGCTACGGCCCCCGCACCCTCGCGAAGAATCCCTACTTCGCTTCGATGCACATGGCCCGCGTCTCCCGCGCCGTCCGGCGCGACATCAACCACCCGTCCGTCATCATCTGGAGCCTCGGCAACGAGGCCGGCAACGGGGAGAACTTCGAGCGCGCCTACGACTGGGTCAAGGCGTTCGACCCGACCCGCCCGGTCCAGTACGAACGCGCCGAACTGGCGCGCAACACCGACATCTACTGTCCGATGTACCTCGGCTACGAGGGGATGGAGCGCTACGCGCAGTCGAATCCGGCCCGCCCGCTGATCCAGTGCGAGTACGCCCACGCGATGGGCAACTCCGAAGGCGGCCTGAAGGAGTACTGGGACCTGATCCGCAAGTATCCGGTCCTCCAGGGCGGCTGCATCTGGGACTTCGTGGACCAGGCGATCCGCTGGCCTTCCGCCACCGCGAAAACCGGCTATATCTTCGCCTACGGCGGTGATTTCAACGACTATGACCCTTCGGACGGCTCCTTCAACTGCAACGGCATCATCGCCGCCGACCGCAGTCTCCACCCCCACGCCTACGAAGTCGCCTACCAGTACCGCAACATCCTGACCACCGCGACCCCGGAAGAGGCGCGCCGCGGCCGCATCCATATCCACAACGAGCATTTCTTCACCGACCTGGACCGCTTCGTCCTCCACTGGGAACTCGTGTCCGAAGGGAAGACGGTGCGCAGCGGCGTGGTTGACGACCTCGACTGCGACCCGCAGGAAAGCGTGGACGTGGACCTCGAATTCGACGGTTTCGTCCCCGCCGGCGAGACCTACCTGAATGTCCGTTACACGCTGAAGGCCGCCGCAGGGCTGCTGGAAGCCGGAGAGCAGGTCGCGTATGACCAGCTCGCCGTCCGCGGCGCGGACGCGTACCGGATGCCGCAGGCGGCGCCCGCCGCGGCGCACGCCGGCGTCCTCGCGGACGGCCGCCCCTGGAGCGTCCGCTTCGACGCCTCCGGCGCGCTCTGCTCCTACACGGTCGCCGGCCGCGAGCTCCTCGCCGCCCCGCTCCTCCCCTGCTTCGCCCGCGCGCCCGTCGAGAACGACCTCGGCGCCCACCTGGAGCGCCGCCAGGCCGCCTGGATGGATCCTGCGACCTATCCCGCGAAGGTGGATGTCGCCTATGAAGTCCTGGAAGACGGGACCATCGTCGTGACCGAGACGATGTCCGACGTCCAGGAAGGCGCGCCGGACCTGTTCCGCTTCGGAATGGAATTCGCGATGCCGGGCGGCTTCTCCGTCCTGGAGTTCTACGGGAAGGGGCCGTTCGAGAGCTACGCCGACCGCCAGTCCTCCGCACTGATGGGCCTGTACCGCCAGCAGGTCGCCGACCAGTACCACTACGGCTACGTCAAGCCGCAGGAATCCGGCACCCACGTCGGGATGAAATGGATGCGCCTGCTGGACGAAGACGGCTGCGGCCTGGAGATTTCCGCGCCGGTCCGCTTCTCCGCCTCCGCCCTCCCGATCGGCCGCCTCGCGCTCGACTCGACCCGCAGCGGCATCAAGCACTCCCTCGAACTCTCCCCGGACGGCCTGACCCACGTCAACGTGGACCTCGTCCAGATGGGCCTCGGCAGCGTCAACTCCTGGGGTGCGCTCCCGCGCGAGGAATACCGCATCCACGCCGCCGACCGCTCCTTCACCTTTGTCATCAAACCCGTACTCAACTGATATGAAACGACTTTCCCTGATCCTTGGCGCAGCGCTCCTGCTCTCCGCCGCCCTGTCCGCCCAGGAAGTGCAGAACTTCCGCCCTTCCAGCGTCGTCTCCCCTGAAATCACCGCCGAGACCATCACTTTCCGGCTCTACGCCCCCTACGCGACGGTCGTCACGGTCAACCCCTCCTGGCTGAACACGCTCCCCGCCACCGCCCCGGAAAAGGCGATGCGCAAGGACATGAACGGCGTCTGGAGCGTCAGCTATCCCCTCCCCGCCTCCGAGCTCTACTACTACACCTTCACGGTCGACGGCGTCCGCACCCTCGACCCGGCCAACAACTTCGTCATCCGGGACGTCGGCAACTTCATGAACGCCCTGATCGTCACCGGCGGCCGCGGCGACCTCTACGCCGAAGCGACCCGCCACGGCAACATCGAAGAGGTCTGGTATCCCTCCCCGACGAACAACATGACCCGCCGGATGACCGTCTACACGCCCTACGGCTACGACCGCTACAACCGCAGCAAGAAGTATCCGGTTCTGTACCTCCTCCACGGCGGCGGCGGTGACGAGACCGCGTGGTCGACCCTCGGCCGCACGCGCCAGATCCTGGACAACCTGATCGAACAGGGCAAGGCCGTCCCGATGCTTGTCGTGATGCCGAACGGCAACCCGAACCAGTACGCTGCCCCGACCCTCGGCATCCCCGTCAACCCCAACACGAAGCGCTACACGAGCAGTTTCGACAACTACGAGTCCCTGACGGCCGACATCATCCCCTTCATCGAGAAGAACTACAACGTTATCCGTGACCGTCGCGGCCGGGCCGTCGGCGGCCTGTCGATGGGCGGCGGCCAGTCCTTCTACGAAGGCTTCCGCCACGTCGACATCTTCGGCTCCGTCGGCATCTTCAGCTCCGGCCTGATCGGCGGCACCTCCGGCTCGCAGGGCTTCGACGCCGAACGCGAAATGCCCGGCATCTTCACGACGCCGTCCAAATACAACAAGTTCAACGTGATCTACCTCTCCTGCGGCGAGCAGGATCCGCGCCTGGCCGGCACGGAGAACTTCGTCAGCCGCCTCGAAGGCCTGGGTTACAAGAATCTCTCGTACGAGTCCTTCCCGGGCGCCCATGAGTGGCATGTCTGGCGGGAAAGCCTGACGAGTTACGTACAGCTGCTGTTCAAGTAGATTCCTCGACTGCGCTCGAAATGACAGCAGTTAATTCGAAATGACAGCAGTAAAAAAGAAAGGCGCCCGGTCGGGCGCCTTTTCTGTTTTTACTGCTCATCCGGAGCTTCCGGACCGGGCTGCGGTCCCGGCTGCGGGCCGGGCTGAGGACCGGCCTGGGCGCCGGACATGCTCTGGTAGAGCTCGCCCATCACCCGGTTCAGTTCCTCGGTATAGCGGTCGATGTCGGCCACATTCTGGTTCTTGACAGCCTCCTTGAGGGCGTTCAGCGGGGTCTCGACGGCGCTCTTCTTGTCCGCAGGGACCTTGTCGCCGTTCTCGCGGAGGAACTTCTCGCACTGGAAGGTCAGCGCATCGGCGTTGTTGATCTTGTCAACCCGCTCCTTCTCCGCCTTGTCGGCAGCCTCGTTGGCCTTCGCCTCGTCGCGCATCCGCTGGATCTCAGCCTCGGACAGGCCGGAAGAAGCCTCGATGCGGATCTTCTGCTCCTTGCCCGTCGCTTTGTCCTTTGCGGAGACCGACAGGATACCGTTCGTATCGATATCGAAGGAAACTTCGATCTGAGGAATGCCGCGCGGGGCCGGGGCGATGCCGTCGAGGTGGAAGACGCCGATCTGCTTGTTGTCCTTCGCCATCGGGCGTTCGCCCTGCAGGACGCGGATTTCGACGGAAGGCTGGTTGTCGGCCGCGGTCGAGAAGATCTGGTCCTTGTGGATCGGAATGGTCGTGTTGGACTCGATGAGGCGGGTCATTACGCCGCCGAGGGTCTCGATACCGAGCGACAGCGGGGTCACGTCGAGCAGCAGGACATCCTTCACGTCGCCGGAGAGGACGCCGCCCTGGATGGAAGCGCCGATTGCGACGACTTCGTCCGGGTTCACGCTCTTGTTGGGCTCCTTGCCGAAGAAGTTCTTCACGAGCTCCTGGATCTTCGGGATACGGGTCGAACCGCCGACGAGGAGGACCTCGTCAATCTCGGAGGCGGACAGGTGGGCGTCGGCCAGGGCCTTGCGGCAAGGCTCGATGCTGCGCTGGAAGAGCGTGTCGCAGAGCTGCTCGAACTTCGCGCGGGTCAGGGTCTTCACAAGGTGCTTCGGAATACCGTCGACCGGCATGATGTACGGCAGGTTGATTTCGGCCGCCGTCTGGTTCGAGAGTTCGATCTTCGCCTTTTCGGCCGCTTCCTTCAGGCGCTGCAGGGCCATCGGATCCTTCTTCAGGTCGATGCCGCCGTTCTCGGAAGCGAATTCGCCGGCGAGCCAGTCGATGATGACCTGGTCGAAGTCGTCGCCGCCGAGGTGGGTGTCGCCGTTGGTGGACTTGACTTCGAATACGCCGTCGCCGAGTTCGAGGATGGAGATATCGAAGGTACCACCGCCGAGGTCATAGACCGCGACCTTCATATTCTTGTTCTTCTTGTCGAGGCCGTAGGCGAGGGCCGCCGCGGTAGGCTCGTTGATGATACGCTTGACGTCCAGGCCCGCGATCTTGCCGGCTTCCTTGGTCGCCTGGCGCTGCGAGTCGGAGAAGTATGCAGGAACCGTGATGACGGCTTCCGTGACGTCCTGGCGCAGATAATCTTCGGCGATCTTCTTCATCTTCTGGAGGATGATGGCGGAGATTTCCTGCGGGGTGTAGAGACGGCCGTTGATGTCGACGCGCGGGGTGTTGTTGTCACCGCGGACGACGCGGTACGGCATGCGCTCGACTTCCTTGCCGACCTGGTCGAAGGTCTCGCCCATGAAGCGCTTGATGGAGAACACAGTGTTCTTCGGGTTCGTGATCGCCTGGCGCTTGGCGGCGTTGCCGACCTTGCGCTCGCCGCCGTCGGTGAATGCGACAACGGACGGGGTCGTACGGGTGCCTTCTTCGTTGATAATGACAGTAGGCTGGTTGCCTTCCATGACGGAAACGCACGAATTCGTGGTTCCGAGGTCAATTCCGATAATCTTTCCCATAGTGTATGATACCTTTTTTAATTGTTTTCGAATCGTTTTTCGACGCCGGAAACAGTATCGAAAGCTGTGCCACCGTCCGTTTTCTGCCAATTTGTCATATTCCGGCTTGTCACAGCAAGCAAACTATTGCTAACTTTGTCGTATGGAATACAGGAGATTATCGGAAAAAGAGTTTCAGGATCTGGCGGAACGGATCCTCTATGAGGACAACCATATCCTGGCGGTGGACAAACGTGCGGGAGAAATCGTGCAGGGAGACAAGACCGGAGATGAATGCCTGGCGGAGACGCTGAAGGCTTTTATCGCGCAGCGCGACGGAAAACCCGGAAAAGTCTTCATGGGAGTTCCCCACCGCCTGGACCGTCCGGTCTGCGGCATCTGCCTCTTCGCGAAAACAAGCAAGGCGCTCGAGCGCCTGTCAGAACTGTTCCGCACGGGCGCGATCCACAAGACCTATCTCGCCCTCTGCTGCGGAAAACCGCAGGAACCGCAGGCCCTCCTCGAAAACTGGATGACCCGCAACGAGGCGCAGAACAAAGCCTACATCGTCCGGAAGCCATCCGGAGAAGCGAAGCTCGCGCGCCTCGAATACCGCTACCTCGGAAGTACGGAACGGTACCATCTGCTCTCCGTCCGTCTACTGACCGGACGGCACCACCAGATCCGCTGCCAGCTCGCCCACATCGGCTGCCCCGTCAAGGGCGACCTGAAATACGGCGCACCCCGTTCGAATCCGGACGGCGGCATCAGCCTCCAGGCCCACGCCATCTCTTTTGTCCACCCGGTCCGCAAGACGCCCCTCGACATCACCGCCCCGATTCCGGTCTCCTGGAAAGGCGTCACTCCCCTGTTGGAGGCAGAAGCAAGCGGCAGCGAGCATCCGGATGCGTGATGCAAGTGCATTAGAAAATGAAACATTAGATTTCGAAACAAAAATACCGCAGAGCGGCATTAAGAAAGCTTGGAGGGAGACTGGCCGAAATAATCTTTGAACGAAGCCGACAAGTAAGCGGCCGAAGAGAATCCGGTTTTTTCGGCAATTTGAGGCAGCGTCAATCCCCCCTGCATCATCAGCTCCCGCGCAGCAATCATCCGTTTGGCTTTGATCAGCGCCGAGGGAGAAATCCCGATTTCCTGCTGCAGTTTCCGGTTCAGATGGACACGCGTCAGAAGAAGACGCGACGCAACCGACGCGACCGAAAAATCCGGATCCGTATAAGAATCCTCGATCATCTGCCAGACCCGCTGGGTAAACTCGGGAACCTCGCCGCGACGGACACGCTCGATCGCCTCGAAGACTTCCTCGCGGGACGGAGGAGCAGTCGAAGCAGCAGCGGCGGAACCGTCGTCGGCCGGAGAAGTTAATCTGGACGGCGGAGCCGGAACGGGAACCGCCGGGCGGGCCGGTTCTTCCGACCGGATCGGCACCTGACTCCTTTCCTTCTTCCGGGGAGCCAGGAGACGACCAAGAACATACCCGGCAGCAGCGGCAAGGAGCAGGAAAACAATCCGCCAGACAAGACGCCCGGAAGAACGCTCTCCCGTTTCCTCCGGAGCGGCCGCAGCAAAGGGGATCATTTCGGAAGGCGTCGCAGGGCCGATGGCAGCAACACCGCGGACGCCGCCGAAGTAAACGACAGCGTCGCCAGCTGTCGGAGCGGCACCGCAGAGGAATGGTTCGCCCGGGAAGTATAGATTAGAATTTGATACATTAGGATTTGATACATCCAGCAACTCAACGCCACGGGACGTAGCCAGATAAAGCTTTTTCTCCACACCGGCCCCCACGGGAACGAGCCCGTTGACGCCCCGGTTTTCGCGCTTGGCATACCGGGCCCATGCACCCCCGTCCCACCGGTACAGACCCTGCCCCGTCCCGGCCCAGACCTCTCCGTCGCCAAAGGCGGCGAGGCAGTTCGCACGCTCAGGAAGCGGGGAGGAAAACCGGGTAACCACCCCGGAACGCAGCACTTGAACAGACCGGCCGCTCTCACCAACCGCGTATAAACAACCGTCCGCCCCGAGAACAAGGGACGCCAGCGGCTCCTGAAAATCCTGGAGCAGCCGGACATCCGCCCCGTCCTCCAACAAGTATACTATCCCGGTATCGGAAGAGAGATAGAGCTGCCCTTCTTCCGGCCCGGGAAGAATATGACTGATTCCGGCCTCGAGGACGCTTTTGCGGGCGAAGCCTTCGGTCGAGGAATAGACCGTCAATTCGCCGTTCCAATATAGGATATAAAGCCGCGTCGGGGAGACGAAACTCATCGCGCGGATGCTGTCCGACAAGAGGGTGTTTCCGGCAGCAGAATAGTGAATCCGGCGGCCGTTGCGACCGATCCGAAGAATCCCGTTATCCGCCGTTCCAATCCAGACGGACTCGTCGGAAGGACACTGTACAACGGCGGTGACGCTCCCGAAATCCAGGCCCGTGACCGCTTCCGGATCCAGCGGCAAATAGTCGTTTTCAAGTCCGCTTTGCGCCAAGAGTGAAAGCGGGACAAGTACCAGAAAACCGACGATTAACCGCTTGAAACCGCGATATGTTTCAATTCCTATATGTTTCAAATCCTAAAATTAGCTGTGGTTCTTAGCGAGAGACCCGCTCCGTCACTTTGTGCTGGAACAGGTAGACGACCTTGGCCTGCAGGTTCACGGGCAGCCCCCAGGTAAAGCTATCAGATCCCTTGTCGACGAGGTTACCGGCAGCATTGCGCTCCGAGTAATTGTACGGGGTGGAAACCGGGCCGAATCCGACACCCAGCTTCAGGCGCCAGGGCGAGAATTCAGGGCCGAGCTGGAAGGCATAGCCCGCACCGAACGTAACGGCATAAATCTTACCGTCAAAACCGCGCTTTTTCGTGACCAGATTGTACACGCCGCCGCCGATGTCAGCCAGCGCAAACCAGCCCTTCATGGCCGGGCCTTCGGAATTCAGGTAATAATTGACGCCCACATCGCCCATAAGGAGCTTGGTCAGCCTGTTTTCGCTGCGCGGCATGTTGTTATAGAAGGCGTCGGCAGTCACGGACCAATGGCGCCCGAAGGGCAGCTCCAGGCCCACGTTGAACGCGGTCAGCGCATCATATACCAGGTTGGTGGTTACACCGGCCAGCGGCTTATAACGCGTTACGGTGCTATAGGTCGGCGCTGCCGGAGGAACAACCACCGGAGCCTCCTCCATTGCCTCTTCCTGTTCGATTTCAGCCACCTCAACGGCTTCTTCCTGCACTTCCTCGGCAACCTCTTCCTGCGCCTCTTCAACGGCCTCTTCCACGACTTCTTCTTCAACTACTTCTTCGACCTCTTCCTGCGCCTCTTCGGCAGCTTCCTCAACTATCTCTTCTTCAGCGACTTCCTCAGCCGCTTCTTCAGCAACTTCTTCGACCTCTTCCTGCGCCTCTTCGGCAGCTTCCTCAACTATCTCTTCTTCAGCGACTTCCTCAGCCGCTTCTTCAGCAACTTCTTCGACAACCTCCTCAACTGCCTCTTCCTCAACCACTTCCTCGACCTCTTCTTCAGCAGCCTCTTCAATAACCTCCGCAACTACTTCTTCCTCAGCCACTTCCTCGACCTCTTCTTCAGCAGCCTCTTCAATAACCTCCGCAACTACTTCTTCCTCAGCCACTTCCTCGACCGCCTCTTCAGTAACCTCTTCAGCGACTTCCTCAACGACTTCTTCCTGCACTTCCTCCTCCTGCACCTCCTCTACCGCTTCAACAACAGGCACAACAGGCTCTACAGGCTGCTCTACAACGGTTTTCTCCGGCTTCGGAGCCGCCTTCAGGCACTGGACCTCGACACGGCGCAGGTCAGCCATCTGGTTCTGGATCAGAGACTGCCACGTACGGCCGCCATCCAGGCGCTTGATGGCATTCTCCTTCGCATCGGGACCCATCGCGGTATTACCGAGAATCCGGAGGACCTCATCGCGATTCGTTCCCTGGAACGTGTTGTAAACAGCTTTGTAGAAGCCATCCCAGTCCTCGCCGACCGTGCGGACGGATATATTGCCCGCAGGGATACCCGTCTGACGGGAGAGATAATCACGCACGGCGGCCGCTCGCCGCTCCGAGAGGGATTGGTTCACGGCAATCGTTCCTTCCGGCGACGCATAGCTCACGAGGGCCAGCGAATCGGCGCCGTCGGCAATCCGCTGCTGAATAAAGGCAATCTGGCCGGCGTTTCCGGAGAAACCGGGTTGGAACACCGCCGAAGACCGCTCGAAGAAGAGCGGCGAAGCACTCAAGGAGACAATCCGGCCGGCCGAAGGAGGCGTAACCGGCTCCGGGGTCCCGGCTTCGGAATAGATGATGCGCAGCTTGACAGCTCTCAGCCAGGGGAACGCATATTTATATAGGTCATCCCAGGCCTCTCCGGCATACAGGTCCTGGAGGAGTTCCTTGCGGTTCGGAGCATTCGAACGGACTATCTGCGCCGCCTCATTCTTATAGGCCTCCGTCGAACGGCGCAGGTAATCCGCGACGCCGTCCCAGTCCTCCGGAACCTCTTCCACCCGCCATACCGAAGCCGGGATGGAAGGGAAGCGCTCGGAGAGAGACTTGATAAGGCTTTCCGCACGTTCGCGCGCATAGCGCTCATTCAGGTAGAACGGACCGTCGGGAGAGGAGGACGCCCGCAGGTCGATCCGCTGGATCGAGGAAGCCTGCGGTCCGCCAAGGATACGCTCCAGTTTGGAGAGGTTCTCACCGTTCGGATTCAGACGCGGATCCACATCAACCTTTCCGATCCGGTACCGGAAAGAAACTTCATCGGGAGGCGGCGTCGCGGCACTCAGCCGCGCCGTCCCCGCTGCCAGACAAAAAGCCAGGGGTAAAGCCGCTAATAATAAACTCGAACGCATAATCCGTTCAAATTTATGTATTTTTAGAAAATGATGCAAGGATTTTGATAAAAAAACAGCATTTACCCCTGTTGAAAGCGGATTAGTTGCGCAGCGAGGTCCGGTAGCGGTGCAGCCACTCGCTCGGCGTCTCGTTCATGAACAGCCGGAACGCCATGTTATAGGACACGACCGTGTGGAAGCCCGACATCATCGCCAGCTCCTCGACCTTGAGCCGCGGATCCTTGCGCGCCAGCTCGGTCGAGTACCGGATCCGGTAATAGTTGACGAACTGGCGGAAATTCCTGCCGGAAAGTGCATTGATGGTTCGCGACAGGTATACCTTGTTGGTAAACAGCTTTTTGGCGAACTCCTCCAGCCCGAACGACTCGTCCAGGAACGGCTTCCGCTCCTCCATGTGCTCCACCGCCCGCTTGTACAGGGCCGCCATTTTCCGGTTCTCCACCGTCCCGTCGAACTCCTGCGGGTCCCGCAGGTTCGCCCGCGCGATCGTGCGCATCACCTTGACCTGCCGTTCATTCATCAGCACCGTCCGGTCTTTCGTCCGCAGCCGGAAGGCCAGCACCGCGACGCCCAGCTGCAGCGATCCCACGGCCGCAGCCATCGCCCAGGAGCGCACCCGGACCGTCGATACCGCCACCAGCCAGAGCGCATACAGGCCGTTGGAGAGATCCAACACCGTATTCCATACCTCATCGCTGCGGAAGAGCCGCCGCACCCGGCGCGTTTTCTGCCGCAGGCGCACGCACAGGTCCACGCCCAGCGCAACCGAAATCAGCGCGCCCAGCCAGGCCGGCGCCAGCACGCCCAGGGCGAGGCCCGCCCCGGCAAAAACATACATCCGCCGGCGCAGCCAGGCGCCGTCCTCTCCGGGGAGCGGAGCCATCAGCAGCAGCGCGCACCCGAGATACAGGGACAGCGGCAGACCTTCCGTCAACGCCAGTTTCCGGATAAACACAACCACGGCCGCCAGCAGCAGGGTGGCGGTCAGACAAAGGAATTCATATTCTTTTTTCATTGCACAGGACCATTGATACGATTCAGGCCCCAAAATAAAAATTGACCACTACTCCCGGGTGGTAAGAGCAGTGGTCCAAACTGGAACTCGTATTTTTTTAATCGGAGATTTTCTTCGCGCTGAGCTTGATCGGGTCGAAACCGCGCCCGTAGACCCCCGTTACGGAAGCGACCGACAGGAATGCATCCGGGTCAATGCCCTTGACGATCCGCAGCAGCAGGTTCAGGTCGGTCTTCCGGGTGACGACCATCACGATGCGGGTCGGCTGCTTGGTATACCAGCCGTGGCCGTCGATGATGGTCACGCCGCGGTGGAGGTCGCCGACAATCCGGTCGGCGATTTCGGAATAGTGCTTCGAATTGATGAAGACCTGGACGGACTGCCGCGAGCCGGAGAGGTACAGGTCGAGCACGGTGCTGCAGATGGTGATGAGGATCAGGCCGTAAACCACGGTCGTGATCTTCTCCGTGAACGGAAGCAGCGCCCCTTCGGCCGTGTAGGAAGGCACGAGCAGGGAAGACAGGATGATGAACACGTCAATCCAGAGGATCATCCGTCCCGGGGAGACATTGCGGTACTTGTTGACCACCAGCGCGATGATGTCCGTTCCGCCGGTGCTCCCCCCCTGGGAAATCGTCATTCCGATGCCGGCGCCGGCCATGATGCCGCCCATGATGGTGCTCATCAGCTTGCCGTTCTCGAGGGCAAGGGTCTGGACGATGTCCGCGGGAATCGCACTCTGGAGGACGTTGAGCCCGACGGAGGCGAGGATGATGGCATAAACGGACTTGACGCCGAAACTCCGGCCGAGGGTGAAGAGCGCGATGACGAGGAGGATCGCGTTGACGGCGAAATAGGTGTAACCCATCCGGATCGCGCCGCCGGTGGCATACTGGAGGATGGAGGCGATACCCGTGACCCCGCCGCCGACGAGGTTGTTCGGGACGAGGAAGATCGTCCAGCCGAGGACATACATCGCGATACCCAGCGTAATGAGCAGGTATTCCTTGGCCGTCGCGAACACGGCTTTCTTACTAAGCGGCATCTTTTTTCTCTTTGGATTTGCGGTTGATTCCCACCTTGATCTCCTCAAAGCCTTCCCCATAGACGCCCTTGGCGCTGGTTACGGACATGAAGGCCTTGTGATCCAAGGATTTGATGACTTTTGATATCTCGGGCAGCTCGCGCTTGCGCAGGAGGACGAGCAGGACCTGCTTGTCCTGCTTCGTGAACCAGCCCGTCGCCTGGAGCGCGGTCACGCCGCGGTCCATCCGTTTGTTGATGTAGTCCGCAATCTCCTGGTACTTGTCAGAGAAGATCAGGAGCTGGACCGTGGACTGGCGGCCCAGCATCACGGCGTCCAGCGTCGTCGCGCTGACGATCATCATGATGAAGCCGTAGATGACGTCCGCGAAGACCTTGCCCGGGAGCAGGAGCAGCGCGGCGATGATGACCATATCCATATAGATGTACATCCGTCCGATGGATACCGGCCAGTACTTGTTCACGACGAAGGCGATGATGTCGCTGCCGCCGGTGCTGCCGCCGTAGATGAAGATGATCGCCAGGCCGACGCCTTCCATCAGGCCGCCGACGACCGGCAGGACCAGTTTCTCCGGGATGTAGAGGAAATTGCCCTCGACGGAATGGAGGAAATCGAACTGCGGCAGCACCTCGAAGAGGAGGGTCGTCAGCGCGATGCAGTAGAGCGTCTTGATGCCGAAACGGGCGCCGAAGACGATCAGGGCGACGACGAGCAGGAAAACGTTGATGATACCGTACGAGTACGCGACCGGGACGGCCCCGTCCGTCGCGTACTGGATGATGGTACAGAGACCGGTCAGGCCGCCGCTGGTGAAGTTGTTCGGAATGATGAAACACTCCCACGCCAGGCAGAAGAGCAGGCAGCCCGCCGTCATCGCCAGGTACTCCCAGACGCGGTAGAGAATGATTCTGGTCTTTTCCTTCATAGACTACTTCAGGACGATGTTGACAATCTTTCCGGGCACGACGATGACCTTGACGATGGTCTGGGCGACGACATACTTTCCGGTCTGCTCCATCGCGCGGACGGCCGCCTCGACGCCGTCCTTGTCCAGGCTCTTCGGCAGTTCCACGGTGAAACGGGTCTTGCCGTTGAAAGAGACAGCGTAGGTGCAGCTGTCCTCGAGCGTGTAGCTCTCCACGTACTCCGGGAAGGCCGCATCCGCGACGCTTCCCTCGTGGCCGAGGCGGTGCCAGAGCTCCTCGCTGATATGGGGGGCGAAGGGGCTGAGGAGGATGACCATCGGCTCGAGGATCGCGCGCTTGTTGCATTTCAGGGCGCTGAGCTCGTTCGCGGCGATCATGAAGGCGCTGACGGTCGTGTTGAAGGAGAAGGCTTCGATGTCCTCCTGCTCCTTGCCGATCAGCTTGTGGAGGGCCTTCAGTTCCTCGCGCGTCGGCGCCTCGTCGGAGAGCAGGCAGCGGTCGCCGTCGTAGAAGAACCGCCAGAAACGCTTCAGGAAGCGGTGGACGCCGTCGATGCCCTTGGTATCCCAGGGCTTGCTCTGCTCCAGCGGGCCGAGGAACATTTCGTAGAGGCGGAGCGTATCGGCGCCGTAGGTATCGCAGATGTCGTCCGGATTGACGACGTTGAACATGCTCTTGCTCATCTTCTCGACCGCCCAGCCGCAGATGTACTCCCCGTTCTCGAGGATGAAGTCCGCGTCGGCGAACTCCGGCCGCCAGGCCCGGAAGCCTTCCAGGTCGAGCCGGTCGTTGTACACGAGGCTGATGTCGACGTGGATCTCCGTCGTCTCATAGCCGTCCTTCAGGCCGGCGGAGACGAAGGTGTTCGTCCCGACGACGCGGTAGACGAAGCTGGAGCGGCCCTGGATCATGCCCTGGTTGATCAGCTTGCGGAACGGCTCGTCCGTGCAGACATAGCCGCGGTCGTAGAGGAACTTGTTCCAGAAACGGGAATAGATGAGGTGGCCGGTCGCGTGCTCCGTACCGCCGATGTAGAGGTCCACGTCCCGCCAGTACGCGTCCGCCGCAGGGCTGACGAGGGCACTGTCGTTCCGCGGATCCATATAGCGCAGATAGTAGGCGCTGGAACCGGCGAAGCCCGGCATCGTGCTCTTTTCCAGCGGCCAGCCTTCGTAGGTCCAGTCCTTCGCCCGGGCGAGCGGCGGTTCGCCGTTCTCGGCCGGCTTGAACTCGGAAATCTCCGGCAGGGTCAGCGGGAGCTTATCGAGCGGGAGCGGCGTCGGGATCCCTTCCTTGAAATAGATCGGGAAGGGCTCGCCCCAGTAGCGCTGGCGCGAGAAGATCGCGTCGCGGAGGCGGTAATTCGTCTTGCGGCGGCCGAGGCCCTTCGCCTCGACATAATCCTTGGCGGCCTCGATGGCCTGCTTGACCTCCATCCCGTCGAGGAATCCGGAATTGCACATCTTCCCTTCCTTCGCGTCGAAACTCTCTTCGCTGACGTCGCAGCCCTCGATGATCGGAACGATCGGAAGGCCGAATTTCTTCGCAAAGACATAGTCGCGGCTGTCGTGGGCCGGGACGGCCATGATGGCGCCCGTGCCGTAGCCGGCGAGGACATATTCGGAAATCCAGATGGGAATCTTGTCCCCGGTCACCGGATTGATGCCGTAGGAGCCCGTGAAAACGCCCGTCGCCGTCTTCGTCTCGGCGATGCGCTCGCGCTCGGTCTTCTTCTTGACATAGGCGAGGTATTCGTCAACCGCGGCGCGCTGCGAAGGGACCGTCAGTTCATCGACCAGCGCGCTCTCCGGCGCCAGGACCATGAAGGTCACGCCGTAGATGGTATCCACGCGGGTCGTGAAGACCACGACCGGCAGCTGCTGCTCCCCGCAGTGGAAAGCCAGCTCCGTGCCTTCGGACTTGCCGATCCAGTTGCGCTGCATCTCCTTCAGGGAATCCGTCCAGTCGAGCCGGTCCAGCCCGGAAAGCAGCCGCTCCGCGTAGGCGGAAACCCGCAGCTGCCACTGGGTCATCTTCTTCTGCTCCACCGGGAAGCCGCCGCGCACGGAGAGGCCGTCCTTGACCTCGTCGTTCGCCAGCACGGTCCCGAGCTGCGGGCACCAGTTCACGGCGGTCTCGCCCTGGTAGGCGATGCGCCAGCGCATCAGGATGTCCGACTGCTCCCGGGGGGTCGCTGCGTTCCAGCGCTCCGCGGTGATGTCTGCGTAACCGGTCGTCTCCAGCCGGGCGATGAGTTCGCCGATCGGGCGGGCCTGGTCCTTTTCCGGGTCATACCAGCTGTCGAACATCTCCAGGAACGCCCACTGCGTCCACTTGTAATAGCCCGGGTCGCAGGTGCGGACCTCGCGGTCCCAGTCATAGGAGAAGCCGATGCGGTCGAGCTGGCTGCGGTAGCGGGCGATGTTGCGGTTCGTCGTCACTTCCGGGTGCTGGCCCGTCTGGATGGCGTACTGCTCCGCGGGGAGGCCGAAGGAGTCGTAGCCCATCGGATGGAGCACGTTGAAGCCCTTCAGCCGCTTGTAGCGGGAGAAGATGTCGCTGGCGATGTAGCCCAGCGGATGCCCGACGTGGAGTCCCGCGCCCGAAGGATACGGGAACATGTCCAACACGTAAAACTTCTTCCGGGACGGGTCTTCGACCGCCCGGAACGTCTTGTTCTCAGCCCACCAGGACTGCCATTTCTGCTCGATTGACTTGAAATCGTACTCCATTTTGCTATTTTTTCTCGAGCCGGAATTCGACGTACATCGAAATCTCGGCCTTCACTTTCTTACCCAGTACCGTGCCCGGCCGCCAGTCGGGGGATGCGTTGATGACGCGCAGCGCCTCTTCGTCCAGCAGCGGATCCACGCCGCGGAGCACCTTCGCCCCGGTCACCTTGCCGCGCTCGTTGATGATGAAATCGACGAGCACGCGGCCCTGGATGCCCTGGCGCACGGCTTCCTCCGGATAGCGCAGATACTTGTACACCCATTTTTCCAGGAAGACCTTCGGGTCTGCGCTGCCCAGGAAGGTCGGCCGGCGGTCGCAGTCGTAATACGGTACGACGTTGTCGCTTTCCGGGCCCCGCTTCTTCAGCTCGTCCGCCGCATTGAAGATCGGCTTCGGGCCGTTCACAAGCGATACGGCGTAATTATAAATGTATTCGAGCTCGCGCTCCATCGCTTCGTACTGCAGGATGCCTTCCGTATCCCGCTCGGAATTGTGCTCCGGATAGCGGCCGCTCGTAAAGTAGACCGACGGGATGCCGGCCGCGTAGAAGGCGCGGTGGTCGGACGGGTACGGCTCCTCGGACGTCAGTTCCGGAAGGACCGGCTGCAGGGTCCCCGCCAGTGCGGTCGCGATTGCGTTCATGTCCGGGTTCGAGGAAGTATACGCATAGAATCCCGACGCACCGGTCCCCAGCATGTCGAGGTTGATCATCGCGTCGATGTTGGCGGTGTCGGAGAAGGACCAGTTCAGGAAATACCAGGCGCCGGCGTAGTTCTGCGAAGAACTGCCGAAGCCGACGAGCAGCACGGAGCGGCGCAGCAGCCGGAAATTGGTCCGGAGCATCCGCCCCAGTTCCAGGAGCATCGCCAGGCCGGAGGCGTTGCCGTTCGCGCCGGGATAAATCCGGTCGCGGACGACGCCGTCGACGGTGATTGTTCCCGGCGCCAGGTTGTCCAGCCGGGCTCCGATCACGATATAATGGTTCTTCAGTTCCCTGTCATAGCCCGGGATGAACCCGACGACATTCCGGGAAGTCAGGGTATCCCCGCTCTCCTGCCGGAGCCCGAACAGTTCACCCTCCGCGGGCGATACCAGGTCGATGCCGTATTTCCCGAACGCCTCGCCGAGATACACGGCCGCCTCCTTCTCCCCTTCGCTCCCGGCCCCGCGGCCCTCCAGCGAACGCGCGGCGAAGAAGCCGACGTGGCGCCGCATCGCGGCGACGGTCTCGCTGTCGGAAAGGGTCGAGTAAGCGGCGCGGTACTGGGCGCCGGCGATGCCTGCATTGCAGAGCAGCATCAGAAGGCAGAGGCGGAGGATTCTTTTCATACGCTAGTAATTGACGAGAATCCAGGAATCCTTCGGAACTCCCCCCTCGGAGAGCAGTTTCCGGTACGCGGAAACAATCTCCTCAACTCCGTCGGAGGGACACGCCCCGACCGCGGTGCGGCGGGCCGAGAAAGGAATCAGCTCGGATTCGAATCCCTGGGAAAGCAATTTTGCTGCCAGAGCCTCGGCATTCTCCCGCTCCGCGAACGAACCGGTAATAATATAGTAGTTGCGGGACAGCGCGACGGGCAGTTTCAGCCCGAGCGCGGAGACCGAATTCGCGAGGCAGCCGGCAGCGCGGAGCGCCGCGAACGAGGCAGCGTCCGGCCGGGGCGCCTGCGGCGCTTCCGGCACCGCCTGCGCAGCCTGTGCCACTTCCTGCGCCGCCGCAGCCGCCTGTTCCTTCGCGCGGATCAGCTCGCGCTTCTGCGCGATTTCCTCGCCCGTCGGCCGCCCGGCCACCCGGCGGACGAAATCACATCCCCCGAGCGCGAGGGCGCCCAGAATCAAAACGCTGACGGACAGGCCGCCCAGCCCCTTTTTTGTCACATTTGCCATAACTCGCAAATTTAATGAATTATCCGTGACAAAAAAACCCTATCTTTGTGCTGAAATGAAGAAAACCATCCATCTCGACGCCACGGACCCCATCGAAATCTACGGGGCCGGCAACAAGATCCTGGAAGAATTCTGCTCCTATTTTCCGGAGCTGAAAGTCGTCGCCCGGGGCACGGACATCATCCTGGACGGAACGGCCGGTGACATCGAGTCGTTCGAAGTCAAACTGGCGGAACTCGTCGAACGCCGCCACCACAAGATGAACCTCACGGTCTATGACGTGGAGGACATCTTCGACGCCGAGTCCTCCCCCGACCGCTTCCGCGTCAACGCCGACTCGATCATCATCCACTCGACCGAAGGCCGGCCGATCCGTGCGCGCGGCAAGACCCAGCAGGAGATGGTCCGCGCCTACTTCGAGAACGACCTCATCTTCGCCGTCGGCCCCGCCGGCACCGGCAAGACCTACATCGCCATCGCCCTTGCGGTCCGCGCCCTCAAGAACCGCGAAATCAAGCGCATCATCCTGACGCGCCCCGCCGTCGAAGCCGGCGAACGCCTCGGCTTCCTCCCCGGCGACCTGAAAGACAAGCTCGACCCCTACCTCCAGCCGCTCTACGACGCGCTCGGCGACATGATTCCACCCCGCCGGCTGCAGGAGTTCATCACCGACGGCATCATCCAGATCGCCCCGCTCGCCTACATGCGCGGCCGCACGCTGGACCGCGCCTGCGTCATCCTCGACGAAGCCCAGAACACCAACCTCGGCCAACTGAAAATGTTCCTGACCCGCATGGGCTGCGACGCCAAGTTCATCGTGACCGGCGACGCGACCCAAATCGACCTCCCCCACCGGGAGGACTCGGGCCTGCTCAAGGGCATCTCCCTCCTCCGGGACATCAAGGGCGTCAAGACCGTCACCTTCACCTCGGACGACATCGTTCGCCATCCCCTCGTCACCAAAATAGTAAAGGCCTTCGACCGGGAAACCCGGTGAAGGCCTTTGCCTTGATTTTCAACGGCTTTTATTCGCCGCGGACAATCGCGTCGTACTTGTTGTACGCGTCCATGTACTTCGGATCCTCATCACGGAAACGATAGTTGGCGTTCTTCAGGTACTCGGCGACGCTGACTTTCACGTTGTCGTCCTTGGTCACTTCGAAAGCCTTCTCGAACGGCGCGATGCAGTTCTTGAGGGCGACCTCGAACTCGGAGACGAGCGCGGCATACTTCGCGTCGTCCAGTTCCTGCTGGGCCTTGTCCTGCAGGTCGACGGCCTTGTTGTACCAGTACACACCCTCGCCCACGTAACCGAACTCGTAGTTCGGGTTGATGTCGGCGCACTTGCGGTAGGCGGCGATCGCCGCATCCTCGTTGCCGAGCTGGACGTTGATGTTGCCTTCCACATAATAGAGGGAAGCGTTGTTCGGCTCGTTGGCCTTGGCCTGGTTGATCAGGTCGAAGAGCTTGCCGGTGTCCTCGTTGTTTTCAATGTAGTAGTTGATCAGGCCGATCAGGATGCTCTGGCTGTCCGGGAACTTGGCGAAACCCGTCTCGAGGTACTGCTTCGCCTTGGCAGGATCGGACTTCTCGGCGATGTTGGCCAGCTTGGCATAAACCTCGCCGCCTTCACCGAAGAAGTTATAGCTCAGGCACTTCTCGAACATCTGCTGGGCACGCGGCAGGTCGCCTGCGCTGTGGGCCACGAAACCGGCATTGTAGTAAGCCGAGGTATCCAGCTGGCCGCCGAGCGCGGAAACGTCCGCGGACTGCTCGAAGAGCTTGCTGGCCTCCGCGCCCTTACCGAGGTTGTAGAGGTTGAACGCCTCGTCGGAGAGTTTGTCGGAGATGCTGTTGAACGCCTTGTCGAGGTCCTTCTTCTTGCTGCCCTTGGTGTCGAGGGCCGCCGCCTTCTTGTAAGCTTCAATCGCCTTGCCGAGGGCGTCCGGAATGACGGGCTGGGTCACTTCGATGATCGCGAGCCTGTCACCGTTGAAATAGAAGTTGTGGGTACCGTAGTCTTCCTTGGTCAGCTGGACGCCCTGGATTTCGACCTGCTCGGTCGAACGCGGACGGGCGTTGCCCATCACGACGGAGAGCTCCGGACGGCCTGCGCCGATCCACGCGTTGCCCGCGGGAGCGTCATAGGCAGCCACGTAGGCAGCGCCGAGTTTGATCAGATTGGCCACATTGGCCTTCTTGGCTGCAGCAGCTTCCGCAGCGGTGACAGCCGCCTTCTTGGCCTCAAGGGCGCGGGAGGCACCACCGCCGGGGCCGCCGGGGCCACCCATACCGCGGGGACCGCCGCCAGGGCCACCCATTCCACCGCCCGGCTGGGCGTATGCGAACGAAATCGAGGCAACGAGTGCCAAAGTCATCAGAATCTTTTTCATAATGTTAATTGTTATAGTTGTTAGTAATTGTTTCTTCTTCCTCCCCGGCGCCGGCCACGACGGATACCGCCGCAATCACGTCTCCTTCCCGGAGGTTGATGAGTTTCACTCCCTGCGTGGCCCTTCCGGCCTCCCTGATGTCGGTCACTTTCATACGGATCGTGATTCCGGACTGGTTGATAATCATCAGGTCGTTTTCCTCTTTGACGCTCTTGATAGCAACGAGCGTGCCAGTCTTCTCCGTGATGTTGATCGTCTTGACGCCGTGGGCGCCGCGGCTGGTCAGCCGGTACTCCTCGGGGGCGGTACGCTTGCCGAAGCCGCATTCGCTGACAACGAGGACCGTATGTTCCTTTGCGTCAGGCGCCTGCGGATCATAGGAGATGGCGCCGATGACCTCGTCGCCCTCCGCGAGGGAGATGCCGCGGACGCCGGAGGCGCTGCGGCCGAGGGCCCGTGCATCCGCCTCGTTGAAGCGGACGCAGCGCCCGCCGCGGGCGGCGATCATGATCTCGTGGCAGCCGTTCGTCAGGAGCGCGTCGAGGAGCTCGTCTCCGTCCTTGACGGTTACGGCGATGATGCCCTTGTTGCGGCTGCGCTTGTTGGAGTATTCCGAGAGGGTCGTCTTCTTGATAACGCCGTTGCGGGTCACCAGGACGACGAAGTTGTTGGACGTGTAGTCCGGGTCTTCGATGGATTTCGCGTTGAGGTAGGTCTTGATCCTGTCGTCGGGGTCGATCGGCATCAGGTTCTGGACGGCGCGGCCCTTGGAGGTGCGGTTGCCTTCCGGTAGCTCATAGACCTTCATGCGGTAGCAGAGGCCCTTCTGGGTAAAGAAGAGCATCGTGCTGTGCATGTTGGCGACATAGATGTGCTCGATGAAGTCCTCGTCGCGGGTCGCGCTGCCCTTGACGCCTACGCCGCCGCGGTTCTGGGTGCGGTACTCGGTCAGCGGGGTGCGCTTGATGTAGCCGAGGTGGGAAATCGTGATCACGACGTCCTCGTCGGGATAGAAGTCCTCCGGGTTGAAGTCGTCGGCGGAGAGGACGATCTCCGTGCGGCGCGGGTCGCCGTACTTGGCCTTCAGCTCCCGGGTCTCCTGCTTGACGATGGCAAGTTGCTCTTCCTCGCTGCCGAGGACTTTCTCGCAGAAGGCGATGAAGCGGGCGAGCTCGTCGTATTCCGCCTGGAGCTTGGTCTTCTCGAGGCCGGTCAGCTGGCGGAGGCGCATCTCGATGATGGCGGAGGCCTGCGGGTCCGTGAAGCCGAACGTCTCCATCAGGCGGGCCTTCGCATCGTCGACGCTCTTGGAAGTCTTGATGATCTGGACGATTTCGTCGATCACGTCGATGGCCTTGAGGAGGCCTTCGAGGATATGGGCGCGCTTGCGGGCCTTTTCCAGCTCGAAGCGGGTCCGGCGGACGACGACCTCGTGGCGGAACTCGACGAAGTTGCGGATCAGGTCCTTCAGGGACAGCGTCTGCGGACGGCCCTTGACGAGGGCGACGTTGTTGATCGCGAAGCTGCTCTGGAGGGCGGTATACTTGAAGAGCGTGTTGAGGACGACGTTGGAGTTCGCGCCGTTCTTGAGGCGGAACACCACGCGGACGCCCTCGCGCGAAGTCTCGTCATTGATATAGGAGATCCCGTCGATGCGCTTTTCCTCGACCATCTGGCCGATGCGCTCGATCATGTCCTTCTTGTTGACCATATACGGGATCTCGGTCACGACGATGGTCTCGCGGCCGTTCTCGCCGACTTCGATCTCGGTCTTCGCACGGACGACGACCTTGCCGCGGCCGGTCTCGTAGGCATCGACGATGCCCTGGCGGCCCATGATGATGCCGCCGGTCGGGAAGTCCGGGCCCTTGATGTACTGCATCAGGCCTTCGGTCGTAATCTGAGGATCGTCGATGTACGCACAGATGGCGTCGCAGCACTCCCCGAGGTTGTGGGGGGCCATATTCGTCGCCATACCGACCGCGATGCCGGACGATCCGTTCAGCATCAGCAGCGGAGCCTTGGTCGGCAGGACCGTCGGCTCGAGGATCGTGTCGTCGAAGTTCAGCTGGAAGTCCACGGTATCCTTGTCCAGGTCGGCAAGGACGTCTTCGGTGATCTTCTCGAGCTTCGCTTCCGTATAACGCATCGCCGCCACCGGATCTCCGTCCATCGAACCGAAGTTGCCCTGGCCGAAGATGAGGGGGTAGCGCTGATTCCAAGGCTGCGCCAGGCGGGCCATCGCGTCGTAGACGCTGGAGTCGCCGTGCGGGTGGAATTTACCGAGGACCTCGCCGACGATGCGGGCAGACTTTTTCGTCTGGCCGCCGAAGCCGATGCCGAGGCCGTCCATACCGAAGAGCACGCGGCGCTGGACCGGTTTCAGGCCGTCCCGGACATCCGGGAGGGCGCGGGAGACGATGACGGACATCGAATAATCGATGTATGCCGAACGCATCTCCTGGTCGATTTCGACCGGTTCAATGTAGCCGTGTACCTGCTCTTCTTTCAGTTCCTCATTCTCCATAAATCTTCTCGAAAAATTCGCTTCATTATAAACGTACAAATTTAGGCAAAAAAATTTATATTTTTGCAGTCATGAAACTAGAACTGTCGGAAGAAATCGCAAAGATCCTGGAGTACGCGAAGATAGAGGCGATGCGGACCGGCTCCTGGCAGGCCGGGACCGGACATCTGGTGCTCGCCCTGCTCCGCCACGGCGACAACGACGCCTGCCGCGTCCTCGCCAACGCCGGAGTCGACCCCGCCGCGCTGAAGCTCCACCTCGACGCGCAGCTCTTCCGCAAGGAAGCGATCCCCTACGCCGAAGAGGAGCGGATCGGCTTCTCCCGGGACGCGGAGAACACCGTGAGCCTCGCCTTCCTCGAGGCCTCGATGGCCGGGCAGCGCGAGGTCCGCGCCGTCCACCTGCTGCTCTCCGCCGTCCGTTCGCCCCAGAACCGCTGCACGTCCTTCCTGGAGCAGCGGGGCGTCAGCTACGCGCGCCTTTCGGAAGAAATGCGCGCCGCAGGGCTCCTGCAGCCCGAAATTCAGGAAGAAAAACCCGCGGAAAGGCTGCTCGACGTGATCGAGCTGATCGGCCGCGAGAACAAGATATTCAGCTGAAAATGAAAACCCGACTCCTGTTATCCGCCCTGCTTGCCATGCCCCTGTTTTTCCACGCCCCGGAGCTTGATGCCCAAACCCCCGCAATCGAACCCTCCGGCGTCTACCTCTATGCCCAGAAAGACGGGCAGGACCTGTCCCTGAGCATCTATGACCCCGCCCCCGGCAGCGAGACGCGCCTCGACGGGAGAACCAAGCCGACGATCATCTTCATCTTCGGCGGCGGCTTCATCGAAGGCGAGCGCGACGACGCCTTCTATCTCCCCTGGTACAGGAAACTGACCGAGAACGGCTACCGGGTCGTCTCCATCGACTACCGCCTCGGCCTCAAGGGCGTCACCAACCTCGGCCTGTTCAACAACCGGCCCCTGGAGCACGCCCTCCGCCTCTCCGTGGACGACCTGTTCAGCGCCACCGCCTTCCTGCTGGACAACGCCGAAGGCCTGGGCATCGAACCCGGCAACATCGTCGTCAGCGGCTCCTCCGCCGGCGCGATGACTTCCCTGCAGGCGGAATGGGAAATCTGCAACCGCATGCCTTCCACCGCGAAACTCCCGGAAGGCTTCAACTACGCCGGCGTCCTGTCCTTCTCGGGCGCCATTTTCTCCCGCATCGGGCTGCCGTCCTTCCACCGCGAACCCGCACCGACGCTGTTCTTCCACGGCACCGCCGACAAGCTCGTCCCCTACAGGCAGCTCGCCTTCCTGCGGACCCACTTCACCGGCTCGGACCGGCTCAGCCGCATTTTCAGCCGGAAGGGCTACAATTACAGCATCTACCGTTTCCAGGGAAACGCCCATGAAATCGCCGCCTCGATGATGCACAACTTCGACCGCGAGATTGAATTCCTGGAAAGCAACGTGATCCGGGGAGAAAAGAAGATCGTCGACCTCGTGATCGACGATCCTTCGATTGAAAAACCGGACTGGGGAAAGGCTACGACGAAAGACCTCTACAAGTAAGCGGTCCTACGCCGCCATCCGCTCGAGCGAGAGTTCCACGAGCCCGCGGATCATCGGCTTGTAGTCGGTGTTGGTATTCTTCAGGTGGCGGTTGGCGATGACGCAGCAGACGGTGCCCGCCTCGTGGCCCATATGCCGCGCGAGGCCCGCGATTGCGGAGCCTTCCATCTCGAAATTCGTAATCCGCCAGTCCCCGTAGCGGAAGGACTCGAAGTCCCGGACCATGTCGGGCATCGCCAGCGGGACGCGGATGACGCGGCCCTGGGGGCCGTAGAAGCCCGACGCGGAAATCGTCATGCCCTTGACGGTGCAGTCCTCGAAGCGGCGGATGATGTCCGCGCCCGCCTTGACGAAGTACGGGTCCGGGAGATGCCGGTTCCAGCGGACGTGGCGTTTGAAGGCCTGTTCCATCAGGGGATCGGAGATGCTGTCGCGGTCGGCGTACCAGTTCAGCAGGCCGTCGCAGCCGACGGAATAATGGGAGAAGATATTGGCGCCGAGGGGGATGTCGGGCTGGATGGAGCCGCTGGTGCCGATGCGCAGGATCTTGAGGCTGCGGTGCTCCGGCTTCGCCTCGCGGGTTGCGAAGTCCACGTTGGCGAGGGCGTCCAGCTCGGTCATCACGATGTCGATGTTGTCCGTGCCGATGCCGGTCGAGAGGGCGGTCATCCGGACGCCCTTGTAGCGGCCCGTCAGGGCGTGGAATTCCCGGGAGGAATGTTCGCACTCGATGTCCGTGAGATACTCCTTGAAGAAATCGACGCGGTCCTGGTCGCCGACGAGGAAGATCCGGTCGGCAAGTTCTTCGGGACGGAGATGGATATGGAACGCCGAGCCGTCGGCGTTGATGATCAGTTCAGATTCTGCGATTCTCATGGCTGCGTGTTGTGTAATCACACAAATGTAGGTTTTTGCGGCGGTTTTTCCTATTTTTGTCCGACAAAACCGATCATCCCATGTGGCAACGCATCCAAACCCTGTACCTGCTGCTCTCCACGGTCCTCCTCGGCCTGCTCTTCTTCCTGAACAAGGCCGTCGTTCCCGCCGCGGACGGCATCGCGCAGGAAATCACCTACACGGTCTATACCCCCTACCTGATCCTGCTGATCATCATCTCCCTGCTGCACCTCATCGCCCTGACGACCTTCCGCGTACGGGTGCTGCAGATGCGGACGGCGATGTTCGCCGCACTCGTGACCCTCGGCCTGCAGGCCTGGCTGGCGGTGGACTACTTCACGGCCGACCCCGGCGTGGTCTTCCGCGTCAGCGTGCTGTTTCCGCTCGCGGCCATCGTGCTGGACGTGCTTGCCGCGCGCAGCATCCTCGCCGACCAGCTGATGGTCGAGAGCGTGGGGCGGCTGCGGAGCCGCAGGAAAAACGGGCGGTAGCTAGCGGGAGTTGAAACGCCGCAGGACGTTCTCCTCGTAGGTCTTCGTGACCGGGATCGGATCCGAATCCTCCAGGTCCAGTTCGACCACATACCCTTCCTTCTGGCGCGTCAGGACCTTGACGTGCAGCATGTTGACGATATACTTGCGGTGGCAGCGGACAAGGTCGCTGTCCAGGAAGCTTTCCTCGACGGTCTTCAGCCGGCAGCGGAGCATGTACTGCTTCAGCATGCCCTTGGCGTCGGCGTACCAGACCTTGATGTAGTTGTCGTCGGACTCGATATAATAGAGGTTCGAGGAGTTGATCGAGAGTTTCAGGGCGCCGCTGTTGTCGAAGAGGGTGATTTTCTGCTCCATCTGCGGGGAAATCGGCTCGTCGGAGACGACGCTGCCGTAGTTCATCAGGCGGATCGTGTTGTCCTTGTCGTTCAGGGCGAGGTACATCCCGGCGAGGATATACGGAATGCCGAGGGAGACGACCGCATACAGCAGCGCGTTCAGGAAGACGGGAAGCAGCGACGCGCCGTCCAGGTCGATCAGGCCGACACGGTCGGCAATCCGCGTGAAAAGGGTATACAGGGCGCAGATCAGGATGATTTCCAACAGGTTCCATGCGAGGTAACGGCCGAATCGCTTCTCGACAAAGGTCCGGAAACGGTACATCAGCCACTTGCTCAGGGAGACGAGCGCGAAGGAGAGGAAGAAGAACGCGACCGTGTAGGCAAACGCCTCGGAGGCGCCCAGCTGGAACCAGGCGTTGTGGGAGAACGGGATGCTGAGGAGCGTGAACACGACGGAGAAGAACAGCGCGAAATTCACCGTCGAAATCAGCTGCTCCTTTCCCAGCAGATAGCCGGGCACTCTGTCGCTCCAGGAAATCATCGCACAAATATAGTGAATCCTGCCGAATTGTTAAAATACCGGAAAATGCCTACCTTTGCAGTCCATTAACGCGTATTGAAATGATGACAAGAAGAGTTGCCGTTACAGGTCTCGGCGTCCTGACGCCGGTCGGAAACGATGTTCCGACCTTCTGGAAGAACCTCGTCGCCGGCGTCTGCGGCATTGATTATATCCACGAATTTCCCGTCGAAGACCTCCTCGTCAAAATCGGAGGCAAGATCCACGGTTTCAACCCCGAGGAGTACGGGATGGACAAGCCCTTCATCCGCAAGCAGGACCCCTTCACGGTCTTCGCGATGGCGTCCGCCTGGCAGGCGGTGCGGGATTCCGGGCTGGTCGCCGGAGGCGAAGGCTCCAACATCGATCCGCTGCGCCTGGGCGTCTATGTCAGCTCCGGCATCGGCGGCTTCAGCACCATCTACAAGGAGGTCGGCAAGATGTATGAGGACCCGTCCGGCAAGTGGATCTCCCCCAACTTCATCCCCACGATGATCAGCAACATGGCCGCCGGCCAGATTGCGATCCGGTACAACGCCCAGGGCCCGAACATCAACGTCGTGACCGCCTGCGCGTCCTCGACCCACGCCATCGGCGAGGCCTTCCGCGCCATCCGCCACGGCTACGCGGACGCCATCATCGCCGGCGGCGCAGACCACTGCACGATCCCGATCGGCATCGCCGGCTTCGCCAACGCCCACGCCATTACGCGTGCGGAGGATCCGAAATACGCCTCCCTGCCGTTCAACGCCAACCGCGGCGGCTTCGTGATGGCCGACGGTTCCGCCATGCTGATCCTGGAAGAATATGACCACGCCGTCGCGCGCGGCGCGCATATCTATGCGGAACTGGTGGGCTACGGCAGCACCTGCGATGCCTACCATGCGACCGCTCCGCGCCCGGACGGCACGACCCAGGCCGCCTGCATCCGCCAGGCCCTCGACGAGGCCGGCTTCGACGAGACGCGCGACACGGTCTACATCAATGCCCACGGCACGGGAACCCGCCTCAACGACGTATCCGAAACCCAGGCCTTCAAGCTGGCCTTCGGCGATTTCGCCTACCGCTGCCACATCTCCTCGACCAAGTCGATGCACGGCCACATGTTCGGCGCGACCGGTGCCGCGGAGGCTGCCGTGACCGTCCTCGCCCTCGTCAACGGCGTCATCCCCCCGACCATCAACCTCGACGCCCCCGATCCGGAGTGCGACCTCGACTACACCCCGAACCACGCCGTCCAGGCGCCCGTCAACCTCGGCCTGAGCGACTCCTTCGGCTTCGGCGGGCACAACGCCTGCCTGGCGTTCCGAAAAATCTGACGAATCCCAAAAGAGGCCCCCTGAGCGTTCAGGGGGCCTCTTTTTTTCGGCTAGATGCTGAAATTATGGTAGTGCGGGCCGAAGCGTTCGAAGGCTTCGCGGTCGAGCATTTCGCGGTCGTCGGGGTGGGCGATGGAGATGAGGAGTTTGGCGCGTTCCTGGAGGGATTTGCCGTAGAGGTCGACGGCGCCGTACTCGGTCACGATCCAATGGGCGTCCGCGCGCGGGGTCACGACGCCGGCGCCGGGATTCAGGAAACTGACGATCTTGTTCTTGCCCTTGTTGGTCCGGGAGGCGAAGGCGGTGATGGACTTGCCGCCCTCGGCCATCGTGGCGCCCTTGACGAAGTCGAGCTGGCCGCCGGTGCCGGAGAAGATGCGGGTGCCGATCGAGTCGGCGCTGATCTGGCCGGTGATGTCGACTTCCGTGGCGGAGTTGATGGCCATCATCTTCGGATTGCGGGAAATGACCCAGGGGTCGTTGGTATACTTGATGTCCTTCATCAGGACGTCGGGGTTGTCGTCGATGAAGGAATAGACTTCCTGCGAGCCGAGGAGGAAGGAGGCGACGACCTTGCCGGTGTCGATCTTCTTGCACGCGCCGGTCACGACGCCTTTCTTGATCAGGCGGAGGATGCCGTCGGCGAACATTTCCGTATGGACGCCGAGGTTGCGGTGGTTCCCGAGCTGGGCGGCGAGGGCGTTCGGCAGGGCGCCGATGCCCATCTGGATGCAGGCGCCGTCATCGACGAGCGCCGCGCAGTTCTTGCCGATCAGCACCTCGGTCGGGGTCGGTTCCGCGAAGTCCTTCGTCACCAGCGGCGTGTCGTCCTCGACGAGGTAGTCGAAGCTGTCGATGGAGACGAGGTCGCCGTGGGCGAAGGGGACGTTGGGGTTGACGACGCCGATGACCAGGGCCGCGCTCTCGATGGCGGCGATGGAGCAGTCGACGGACGTTCCGAGCGAGACGAGTCCGTCCCGGTTCGGCCGGGAGACCTGGACCAGGGCCGCGCCGAGCTTGATTGCGCCCTCGCGGTACATTTTCTGGCTCTCACCCAGGTGGGCCGGCAGGTAGTCGGCGTAGCCGGCGTTCACGTTCGCCCGCACGTTCGGTCCCACGAAGAAGCCCTGCTCGAAGAATTTCCCCTCGTAGCGCGGCTCCGAGTACGGGGCCGGGCCCTCGGTGTGGAAATGGTGGAAGTGCAGGTCCTCCACATCACCCGCGTCCGCCCGGCGGCAGAGCGCCTGGATCAGGATGTGCGGGACGCTGGCCACGCTGCTGAGGTGGACATGGCAGTGGGACGGGATGTGGCTGACGGCCTCATCGGCGGAAACGAAACGGATCTCTTTCATCTGAGTAATTATTGCTAACTTTGCGGTCGCTAAGATACGAATTATTTGATGCATACGAAAGAAGAAAAACTGGAACAATTCTCCCGTCTGCTGGACATTATGGACCGGCTGCGGGAGGAATGCCCCTGGAACGCGGCCCAGACGATGGAATCCATCCGCCCGATGACCGAGGAGGAAGTCTATGAACTCAGCGACGCCATCATTGGCGGTGACGCGAAGGCGACCTGCAAGGAAATCGGCGACCTGCTCTACCACATGGCCTTCTACGCCCGCATCGGGGAGGAACAGGGCAAGTTCGACATCGCCGACAGCCTCGCGGGCGTCTGCGAGAAGATGGTCTTCCGCCATCCCCATGTCTTCGGCGACGACCGCCGGCAGCTCAGCGCCAAGGACATCGCCGATACCTGGGAACTCGTCAAGGCGAAGGAGAAGAACGGCAACAAGACCGTGATGTCCGGTATCCCGTCCGCAATGCCCGCCATCCTGAAGGCCCTCTCGATGCAGGAGAAGGCCCGCGGCTGCGGCTTCGACTGGGAGCAGAAAGAGGACGTCTGGGACAAGGTCCACGAGGAGCTCGGCGAAGCGGAGGAAGCCGCCGGAGAAGGGAACCCCGCCCACCTGGAGGAGGAGTTCGGCGACCTGATGTTCGCGACGATCAACGCCTGCCGCCTCTATGGCGTGGATCCGGAGGTCGCGCTCAGCCGCACCTGCGAAAAGTTCCGCCGCCGCTTCACCTACCTGGAAGAAAACACCCTGAAGAAGGGAATCAAACTGACGGACATGACCCTCGCCGAGATGGACGCCATCTGGGACGAGGGCAAGCGCAAGGGACTCTGATGGCCTGGACGGAACGCACGGAAATGCTGCTCGGCAGCGAAGGCGCGGCGCGCCTGGCCGGCGCGACGGTCGCCGTCGTCGGCTGCGGCGGCGTGGGCGGTTTCGCCGCGGAGATGCTTGCGCGCGCCGGTGTCGGCCGCCTCGTCCTGCTCGACAGCGACGTCGTCGGCGACACGAACCGCAACCGCCAGCTGCTGGCGCTGACTTCGACCGTCGGCCGTCCCAAGGTCGCCGTGCTCTCCGAGCGGCTGAAGGACATCAATCCCGCCATCCGGATCGACACGGTCGAATCGTTTCTGGAAGAAGACTCCGTCGCCGCGCTGCTGGACCCGTTCTGGCTGGATTTCCTGGTCGATGCCATCGATACGCTCAGCCCGAAGATCTGCCTGATCCAGTATTGCCTCGCGAAGGGGGTTCCGATGGTTTCCGCGATGGGGGCGGGGGCGAAGTGCGACGCGACGAAGGTGCGCCTCGCCGACATTTCGAAGACCTGCTACTGCCCGCTGGCATACATGGTCCGCAAGCGCCTCCACAAGCTCGGCATCCGGACCGGCTTCCTGGCCGTTTATTCGGAAGAGTTGCCGCACGACGAATCGATGGTCCTGGAACCGAGCCGCAACAAGAAGTCCCAGGTCGGCACCGTCTCTTACATGCCCGCCGTCTTCGGCTGTGTCTGCGCCCAGGCCGCCATCCGCCATCTTTCAGGCATATAGCTACCTGCAAAAGGCATATAGCTTTTCAGCAAAAGTCAGATATCTTTTTCTCAGCCCAAAAAACAGGGAAAAGGGCTGAGAAAAAGATATCTGACTTTTGCTATAACCTATAAACATTGGAAAAGGGCTGAGAGAAAGCTATCTGCCTTTTGCCACAACCTATAAACGTTGGGAAAAGGGCTGAGAAAAAGATATCTGCCTTTTGCCATAAGATTGTTGTCTATAATTACTATCTTTGTAGGCTAATGTATTATTGATTGGAAGTATTTATTTATGGAATATAAAGTCGTAGAAGTTTTGTCGAAGAAGGACCTGCGGAGATTCATCCGTTTTCCGCTGGACCTGTACCGGGACTGCAAACAGTATGTTCCTGCGCTCAATTCCGACCAGGTCAAGTCCCTGACCAAGGTTTCGACGCTGTCCTACTGCAAGCGCCGGATGTGGATGGTGCTGGATGGGGACAGGGTCGTCGGCCGCATCTGCGCGATGATCAATCCGCGCTACAATGCGCTCTACGACAAGAAGCGGATCCGCTTCGGCTGGTTCGACACGATCGACGACCTTGCCGTCGCGCGCCTGCTGATCGGGACCGCCGAAGCCTGGGCGAAGGAAGAAGGGATGACCGAAATCCACGGTCCGCTCTATTACAACACCTTCGGCAAGCAGGGCATGCTGGTCGAGGGCTTCGAGAACGTCCCGCCCTTCAACTGCCTCTACAACTATCCTTATTACAATACCCTGCTCGAGCAGCTCGGCTTCGGGAAGGAGTGCGACTGGGTGCAGTACAAGATGCCCGCGGACAAGGGCGTGCCCGAGAAGGCCGTGCGCATCTCGAAACTGCTGATGGAGCGCTACAAGCTCCGCGAGGGCAGCATCGAGGACCTGAAGAAGGATCCGGCGATGGTCCGCAAGTTCTTCGAGGTCTACAACGAAAGCTTTGCCAGTGCGGTTTACAACTACGTGCCGCTGACGGAGGAAGAGATTGACGAGGAGGCGGCCTCGATGGTGCCGTTCCTCTCCGACAAGTGCTCCAGCATCATCTTCGACGAAGAAGGGGACCTGGTCGCCTTCGGCATCTCGTTCCCCTCGATTTCCCGCGCCCTGCAGCGCGCGAAGGGGCGCATGTTCCCGCTGGGCTGGCTGTACCTGCTGCTGGCGATGCGCGATTTCACGACGCTCGACCTGATGGTCAACGGCGCCGTCCCGAAGTGGCAGAACAAGGGCGTTTCCGCCGTCTACCACTGCATCCTGGCCGACAAGGCGAAGCTGTACGGATCGAAGTGGGGCATCTCGAACCCCCAGATCGAGAGCAACAGCGCCGTCAATATCTGGAACAGCTATGACCACGAGCCGTTTATGCGGCGCAGGTGTTACATCAAGACAATCGACTGATATGGCAGAGAATACATTGCTGGAAAAGGTCCTGTCCCTGCAGGACAAGTTCGCATCGCTCCAGGAGCAGCTGACCTGCCCCGAGGTGATGTCCGATATGAAGAAATACGTCCAGCTGAACAAGGACTACAAGCAGCTCGAGCCGATCATCAAGACCGGCCTCGAATACAAGCGGATGCTCGACAACCTCGCCTCCGCGAAGGATGTCTTCATGAACGAGAAGGACGACGAGCTGAAGGAAATGGCCCGCGAGGAGATGACCGAGATCCAGGAGAAGCTCCCGAAGATGGAAGATGACATCAAGCTGATGCTGATTCCCGCCGACCCGGACGACGCAAAGAACGCGATGGTCGAGATCCGCGGCGGCACCGGCGGCGACGAAGCCGCCATCTTCGCCGGCGACCTCTTCCGGATGTACCAGCACTTCGCCGAGTCGCGCGGCTGGAAGCTCGAAGTCAGCGACCAGGCGCCCGGCACCGCCGGCGGCTTCAAGCAGATCGTCTTCAAGCTCTCCTCCGCCACGGAAGGCGTCTACGGCATCATGAAGTACGAGTCCGGCGTCCACCGCGTCCAGCGCGTGCCCCAGACCGAGACCCAGGGCCGCATCCAGACCTCCGCCGCGTCCGTCGCCGTCTTCCCGGAAGCCGGCGAGTTCGACGTGACCATCGACCCGAACGACATCCGCAAGGACCTCTTCTGCGCCTCCGGCCCCGGCGGCCAGGGCGTGAACACGACCTATTCCGCCGTCCGCCTGACCCACATCCCGACGGGCATCGTCGTCCAGTGCCAGGAGGAGCGCTCCCAACTCAAGAATGCCGAGCGCGCGATGGAGGAACTCCGTTCCCGTATCTACAACATGGAACACCAGAAGTACCTGGACGAAATCGCCGCGAAACGGAAGACCATGGTCTCGACCGGCGACCGTTCCGCCAAGATCCGCACGTACAATTACCCGCAGGGCCGCGTCACGGACCACCGCACCGGCTGGAGCATGTACAACCTCCCCGTCTTCATGGACGGAGACATCTTCGAGTGCATCGAACAGCTCCAGATCGCCGAAAACGCGGAAAGACTGAAAGAGGCTGCCTAGGCAGCCTCTTTTCGGTATCTATTTGAAGTGGTTGTACAGGACGACCGGGCGGGTCCGCCGGATGGACATGGAGGGGAACCACATGTCTTCCGCGGTGATGCCGCACTGCTCGATGGCCTCGACGCAGTACTCCAGGCGGCCGAAGTTCGAGTCGACGTTGTTGGTGCCGAAGGTGAACTTGATGCCGCGGGACTTGGCCTTGCGGATGATGTCGAAGGAAGGAATTTTGTAGCGCGGATTGATTTCCAGGGCAATCTGGTACTTCTGGAGGACATCCAGCACGCGGTCCACGCGCTCCGGGGTCCAGTATTTCGCATAATCCGGATTCATGTCGTCCGGGATATAGGTCGGGTTCGCGAAGATGTCCGCGGGCTCGTTGGTCAGGATCAGGACCGTCTGGTTCACGATCTGCTCCATATAGCCTTCCTTGTCGATGTCGTCGTAATGGACTTCCTCGGGACGGTAGATGCGGCTGTTGCGTCCCTTGTGGTCGATGATGGTCATCGCATCCGTGAAGAGGTAGTCGAACGCGCCGAGGGCCTCCTGCGAGAAGGTGGCGGTCCACTTGCGGCCCTCGCCCTGCACGCCGCGGAGGAACGGCATGTCCTTGACCTCGTCCAAGTAGGCATAGACTTCCTCGTCGCTCAGGAGCATCCGGCCCACGCCGCCTTCCCCGGCGTTCGGGGCGACGCCGTAGTTGATGCCGTAGTTCATCGACATCGCGTGGGCCATCTCCTTCGTCAGGTCACCCTTGAGGTGGACGTGGTAATCGATGACCGGGAAGTCCTGCTGCTGCAGGCGGATGATCGCGTCGTTCTGCTCATCGACCGCCGGCATCGTGGCGTCGGGGTTGGTCGCATCCGCGGGCAGGGCACGGAGGTGGAGGTCCTTGAAATGGACCGTCCCCTGCGTGCCGGCGATGCAGAGGCCGCCCTTGCCGAGCAGCTGGCGGTTGTGCTTCGCGGTGCGGTACGGGATCGCCGGTTCGGTGTAGCAGACGACCTCCGTCCCGTTCACGGCGACGGAGATGTTCTTGCCGCGGACGGCGACCGTGAGGTCGAACCACTCGCCGTCTTCCGCGAGCGAGCGGTACAGGTTGCGCACGGAGGCGAGGCTGCCCGTCTTGCGGGTCCCGTCTATCGGGCCGTTGTGGAGCAGGACCTCATATCCGCCGCCCTTACCGTCGGTGTGAAAAAAAACAGAAGCGCTGGCCCCCTTCTCCGCAAGGACTTTGGTGTCCAGGATGAAGTTGGTGTACTCGCCTTCCAGCTCGCGGACCTTGTTCTCGGCCACGGCGAACTCGGACATGCAGTCGATCACCTTGCGGTTCGCGGCCGCGACGCGGTCCACGTCCATCTTGATGATTTCGCGGTCATAGGTCATCAGGCCGTTGACCTCGATCTCCACGTCGGTGGTCTGGGTATAGACCGCGGCGGAGCAGCCCTCGCGCACGAGGTCCTCCAGCATGGCGGCGTACTCGACATACGCGTCGGTCACTTCGGCGCCGCTCTTGTACTGGACATAACCCCAGTTCTTGTCCTTCTGCCAGAGGTGGCCTTCGACCGGGAAGCCGATGCCGCCGTACTCGCCGAGGACGTTGACCATGTCAGGGTCGAAGATGCGGAGGGCCGGGTGGGGATAGTTGTGGCTGTCGAGGATGTCGCCGACGCCCTGGAACCAGTTGCCGCCGGAGGCCATGTTGACGAGGCGGGTGCGGTCCTGCGCATAGGTAAAGTCCACGACTTCCGGAGTATCGAACTGGGACCAGGCCTCGTTGAAGGGGACCCAGACGACGATGCTCTGGAACTTCTTCAGCTGGGCGATGATCTCGCTCCATTCCTTATAATAATTGGCTTTCGCGCCGTCGGTGACCTTGCTGTCATCCTCGCGGGTCGCGTATTCGCGGGTCTTCCAGTGGCTGCTGCGGTTGTCCGTGAAGGACGGCATGTCCTGCCAGACGAGGATGCCCATCTGGTCGCAGGCGTAGAACCAGGTGAAGGGTTCGACCTTGATGTGCTTGCGGATCATATTGAATCCGTGGGCCTTGGTCTGCTCGATGTCGTAGCGCATCGCCGCGTCGGTCGGCGGCGTGTAGAGGCCGTCCGGCCACCAGCCCTGGTCGAGCGGGCCGTAGTGGAAGAGGAATTCGTTGTTCAGGGCCATGCGCAGGTGGCCTTCCGCATCGCGCACCTTGGAAATCTTGCGCATCGCGGTATAGGCGTCCACCTTGTCCACGACCTTGCCGCCGCGGACGATGCTGAGCCGCAGGCCGTAGAGGTAGGGCTCGTCCGGGGTCCAGAGCTTCATGTCCGGGACGGCGAGCGTCAGTTCGGCGTTCCGGCTGCCGGCCACTTCCTGCTGCGTGAGCACCTTGCGGGAAGGCTTCGCCGTCGAATAGCCGACGGCGCCGTCCAGCAGCTCGACGCGGACCAGGTCCCCGCCGCGCAGGGCGTCGGTCGCGACGCTGACGCGCATCGAGGCGGCGTCGATGTCGGTCACAACGTTATAGTCCACGATGCGGCTCTCGGCCACCGGCTCGAGCCAGACGGACTTCCAGATGCCGGTCACGGCAGTATACCAGATGCCGCTCGGGTTAAGGACCTGCTTGCCGTGGGGCTGGAACTCGGTGATGTCGGTCGCATCCGTGACCTTGAGGACGAGCTTCTGCTCCCCGCCCTCGAGGTAAGGGGTGATGTCGTATTCGAAGGCCGTATAGGCGCCGGTATGGGGGTCGAGCGGGATGCCGTTGATCGTGGCTTCGGTCTTCCAGTCGACGCCGTCGAAGTGCAGCAGGACCCGCTTGCCCTTCCAGGAACGCGGGATTTCGAAAGAGGTGCTGTACCAGAGGGCATCCTCCGGGGTCACCGTCCGGCCGACTCCCGAGAGCGCGGATTCGACGGCAAAGGGGACGAGGATCTGGCCGTCCGCCTGCGGCATCGTGGCCGAAGCAATCGGGGCGATGGCGTAGTCCCAGAGTCCGTTCAGGGATTTCCAGTCGGAACGCACCATCTGCGGGCGCGGGTACTCCGGATGGGAATTCGACGGGGAGACCTCCGCCGCCCAGCGGGTCATGATGTTGTCTCCGGCCGGCGCCCAGTCGGTCACGGGTTCCTGCTTACAGGAAGCCAGCCCCAGCGCAAGCGCCGCGAGAGTCAGGATAAAACTGCGAGTCTTCATAAGCCAAGTATTTAACGTTTTTCAAAAAAGGAGAAATGGACCCGGCCGTAAACCTTTTCCTTGACGAAATACGGATGGTCCGTGTAGGAGTGGGCGTCGCCGTGCTCCAGGATCAGGTAGCGCTCCGGATAGAGGAGGTCCGCCCCGAAGACCCGGTCCGGGAAGGATTCGAGCCCCTCCGCCGCATACGGCGGATCGGCGAACACCAGGTCGAACTTCTGCGCGCAGCGCGGCAGGAAGTCGAAGACATTGTCCCGGACGACGGTGACCGCGTCCAGGCCGAGCCGGGCGGCCTCCGCCTTGATGAAGGCCGCGTTCTCGCGCGCCATTTCGACGCACCAGACCCGGGCGGCTCCCCGGGAGGCGAATTCGAAGGAGACGGCGCCCGTCCCGCCGAAGAGGTCCAGCACCTGGAGGTCCTCGAATTCGTATTCGTTGTTCAGGACATTGAAAAGGCCCTCACGGGCAAAGTCGGTCGTCGGACGCGCCTTGTACCCGGGCGGCGGCAGGATGCTCCGCCCCTTGAGCTTACCCCCGATAATCCTCATAAAGCCTCCACGGATCTGAAATACCGGCAGAGGGACATTTCCTCCTCCCCGCCGAGGGGCGTACGGAAATGCAGGGTAGAAACTTCCGGATTCAGCTGCAGCGACTTCATCGTCGCGAAGATGAAATACTCGGCCGTCACGAACTCCTCCGCAGGGAACACATTCGCGAACAGCAGGCGCTCCCCCGCGGCAACCGCAAGGCTCAGGCAGCCTTCCTCCCACTCCGCGGCAATCTTGTAATGGCCGGGGCAGCGGGGAAGGTCGCGCAGCAGCGAAAGCAGCTCCGGCGGCCGCTTTCCGACGGGGGCATAGACGAGCACGGCATCATACGCAGGCAAGGCCGCGGTTTCCACGGCCTCGTCCTCCCCGAGCGGGAAAACTTCCGAAAGAAAACACCTTGGGTCCTTCTCATCGCAGAAACGAGTCGGCACCAAGGTGCATTTAGGTATTTGGGTCATTATCCTATTCCCAGTTGCCCGCGTTGTTGTTCGGAGCGGTCACGCTGCCGACCTGGAGACCTTCGTACTTGTTCTGGTCACGGCGCTCGGCGTCGAGGTTGATGCGAAGCTGGTTGTCCATACCCTTCAGGAGGGACTTGTAAGGCATCTTGGCCTCGAACAGCGGAACCTGGACACCGGAGACGGTCTTGACGATCGCGTCCATCTGGACGGGCTCGTTGTCAGAGAACGGAATGTACTTGAGGAGATCCGGGTTGAAGTCGGTGCGGTCCGTGAAGAGGCTCTGGCGGACGGGGACCTTGTTCTTGACGCTGAACACGAGGTTCTTGTCACCTTTCTGGTACATCTCATAGAGCTTGTCGGCGGTAATGCCGCGGTTGGCCTTCTTGACAGCCTCGGTATGGGTCACGGCGAGGGAGTCATCCTGGGAACCGATCTGCATCACGACCTCCATGTCACCGTTGCGGTAGAAATCGGCGAGGGAGTCGATGGAAGCGGTGAAACGGTTGTTGACACTCTTGAAAGCGACTTCCAGGTCACGGATGTCCTTGAGGTTCTGGATAGCGACCTTTTCACGCTGGGCCTTCTCCTTGTTGAACTTGACAGGCTGCATGATGCTGGAAACATTCACCCACACGAGCAGCACGATGATGGCGGGAAGAACCAGCCAGGTCAGAAGTTTTTTAAGAATTCCGTTCATTATTCTGTGATTTATAATAATCAATGCGTCGGACAAAGTTAAAAAATCCATTTATGAAATGCAATATTCTTTGTAAATTTGCATTCGAAAAAAGACGCCATGGAGGACAGATTCCCGGAAATCATCATCCGCGCGAAGCAGATAGCGCTCGTGACCCACACGCACCCCGACGGTGACGCCGTGGGCAGTACGCTCGCCCTCCGCGCCTTCCTGGAAGAGAACTGCGGCAAGCACGCCGTGAAGGCCCTCTATCCGACCCCGTGGCCGGATTCGGTGGACTTCCTCTTCGAAGGCATCCGGGACAAGGTCCTCGTCTGGGAGCAGGATCCCCGGGAGACTGCCTGCTGGATAGACGGCAGCGACCTCATCATCTGCCTGGACTTCAACGTGTTCAGCCGTACGGACGGGATGGAGGACGCCCTGCGCGGCTCCGCCGCCCCCAAGGTCCTGATCGACCACCACCCCAACCCGGACCGCGCCGCCTTCGAACTCTGCTTCTCCCGCACGGAAACTTCCTCCGCCAGCGAGCTGCTGTTCCAGATCCTCCTCACGCTCCCCCAGAGCGGCGGCATGGCCCGGAATCTCCCGCAGCGCAGCCTGGACGCCCTGATGACCGGCATCACGACCGACACGAACAATTTCGCCAACTCCGTTTACCCCTCGACCCTGCAGGCCTATGCGGAACTGCTCTCGGCCGGCGCGGACCGCGAAACGATCCTGGAGAACGTCTTCCAGTGCTTCCGCGAGAACCGTCTCCGCCTGATGGGCCATCTCCTCCGTGACAAAATGGTCCTGTGCCCCGACGGGCTGGCCTATATGATTCTGGATGCCGCGACGGCCGCCGCCTACGACATCCGCGACGGCGAGCTCGAAGGGATGGTCAACCTCCCCCTGTCGCTCGCGCAGGTGAAAATGAGCGTTTTCCTCCGCGAGGAAGGCGACCACTTCCGCGTCTCGATCCGCTCCAAGCGGGGCTGGTCGGCGAACCGCTGCGCGGTGGAGCAGTTCCACGGCGGCGGCCACGAGCAGGCCGCGGGCGGCAGGCTCTACTTCCCCGCCGACATCCCGTCCCCCGCGGACGCCGCCGCCTACATTGAATCGCACACAAAAGGCTATCTGAATGAAAATTAGATACATAATCGCCCTTCTCGCCGCCGCTTCCCTTGCCGCCGCCTGCACCAAGGAAGGCATCGCCCTGACCTATATCAACCAGGACGAGCAGATCGAGAAGTATGTCACGGCCCAGCTCGCCCGGGTGGAAGGCAGCCGGGCGGAAAGCGACGCCGGCGTCACGCGCCTGGTCCTTTCCGAAGGCAGCGGCGAGACGCTGCAACCCGACGGCGCCGTCTCCTTCTATTACGCCGGCTACGTCTTCACGGGCGACGTCTCCGCCGCGAACCTTTTCGCGACGAACAACGAGAGCGTGGCGGCCGCGGCGGGCTGGTCCGGCCTCTCGGGAGAGGACCGCTATGCCCCCCGGGTCGTCCATCTCTCCGACGGCACGCTCGTCGAAGGGCTGCGGCGCGGCCTGGCGGGCGTCCGCCCCGGGGAAGAATGCATCGTTTTGTTTTCCGGAAAATTAGGCTACGGAAAGAAGGCCCAAGGCACGATTCCTGCAGGGTCCGCCCTGGCCTACCACATCTGGGTCATCGATATCGAGAACAAGTAAGACAATGAAGATCAGAAACACCATAGGAATCCTCGCCGTGGCCCTCCTCGCGGCCTCCTGCGCGAAAAGCCTGTCGGTCCCGGCCAACCTCGCTTCCAAGAAGCTTTTCGACGCCTGGATCGAAGTCAACGCCCCCAACGCCCCGGCGACGGAGCTCGGCTGCCGCATCCTGTCGGACGAGCCCGGAACCGGCAAACTCGTCAGCGACCCGGACACCCACCCGTTCGTCTACCTCGAGTACACCGTCTCCGACCTGGACGGCAACATCGCCTCGACGACCGACGAGCAGGTCGCCCGGCGCCTCGGCACCTACGCGGCGAAGACCTATTACGGACCGGTCGCCCTCGACCGCGCCCACTCCGATTCCTACGGACGCTTCGCGATCTGCCCCGGGCTGGACGACGCGATCTCGACGATGCGCGTCGGCGGCCGCCGCAAAGTCGCCATTCCCGGCTGGCTGACCGGCACGGTCCATTACGCCGACCCGGACGACTACTACCTGAACGAAACCGGCTCCCATCTGGTCTACGACGTCCGTGTCGTGGACGCGGTCTATGACCTGGAAGCCCGCCAGATCCGGGAAATCGAGGATTACATGAAAGCGAACTGGCATGCCGCGGACTCCCTGATTTTCGGCTACTACTACATCCGCACGCAGGAGCCGAAGAACACGGACAAGTGGCAGCCCAACGACGTGATCTACGTCAACTACACCGGCCGCCTGCTGAACGGCCACGTCTTCGACACGAACGTCAAGGACACGGCCAAGCGCTACGGCATCTACAATGCCAAAAGCACCTACGAGCCCCTCTACATCACGAGCATTTCCGGGGAGTATACGGAAGTCACGATGACGACCAGCAACACCGCCGTCATCCCCGGCTTCGGCTACGCGATGACGACGATGCACCTCGGCGAGAAGGGCACTGCGGTCTTCTACGCCGGCCTCGGCTACGGCAACTCCGGCAGCGGCACCGCCATCCCGGCCTACGCTCCCCTGCGTTTCGATTTCGAGATTGTCCGCAAAAAGGAGTAACGGCAGATGGCGACAGGTGCAGGCGCGGCTCCGACCCAACTCGGAACCCTGGGAATCGGCAAACTGCTGAAGATGTACGCAGTCCCGGGCATCATCGCCCAGACTGCGGCTTCTTTATATAATATCGTCGACAGCATCTACATCGGACACATCAAGGACGTCGGTTCCTACGCCATTTCCGGCCTCGCCGTCTCCTTCCCGCTGATGAACCTGTCCGCCGCGCTGGGGACGCTGGTCGGCGTCGGCGCGATGACGATGATCTCCGTGATGCTGGGCCAGAAGAACTACGAGACCGCCGGGAAAGTCCTCGGCAACGTCCTGACGCTCAACACCCTGATCGGCATCACTTTCACCGTCTTCTCCCTGCTCTTCCTCGAGCCCATCCTCCGCTTCTTCGGCGCCAGCGACAACACCCTCCCCTTCGCCACCCGGTATATGACCATCATCCTGCTGGGCAACGTCTTCACCCACCTCTACTTCGGCTTCAACGGCATCCTGCGTGCCGCCGGCCACCCGAAGACGGCGATGGGCCTCACCCTCTTCACCGTGACAGCCAACGCCATCCTCGACCCGATCTTCATCTTCGGGTTCAAGATGGGCATCCAGGGCGCGGCCGTCGCGACCATCCTCTGCCAGATGATGGCGCTCTCCTACTCCTTCCGCTTCTTCCTGGACAGGAACAGCTTCCTCCATTTCCCGCGGCCGCTCTTCCAGCTCGACTGGCGCATCGCCAAATCCTCGCTGAGCATCGGTCTGGGGCCGTTCCTGATGAATGCGGCCGCCTGCATCGTGGCCATCTTCATCAACCAGCAGCTCGGCCGTTACGGCGGAGACCTCGCCATCGGCGCCTACGGCATCATCAACCGCATCACCTTCATCTTCATCATGGTCGTGATGGGCTTCACGCAGGGCATGCAGCCGATCGCCGGCTACAACTACGGCGCACGCCTGTACAGCCGCGTGCGCGAAATCTTCGTCCTGACCGCCAAGTGGGCCGTCCTCGTGACCACGGTCTGCTTCCTGGTCTCGGAGCTGATTCCCGGCGCCGCCGTCGGCATCTTCACCAACGACCCGGAGCTCCGCCGCCTCGCCGCCCACGGCATCCGCATCATGAACGCCGCCGTCGCGCTGGTCGGCTTCGGCATCGTGGCCTCCAACCTTTTCCAGTGCCTCGGGATGGTCAAGATCTCCATCTTCCTGTCCCTGAGCCGCCAGCTGCTGTTCCTCGTCCCGCTGATCTACATCCTGCCGGACTTCCTCGCCGAAAAGGGCGTCTGGCTGAGCTTCCCGATTTCGGATACGATGTCCATCATCTTCTCCGCCTATTTCATCATCCGACTCTTCAGAAAATTCGCCAGGCTCCGCGACGGCGACGAACCGGACATCCTCGGCAGCAACCTCAAATAGCATGGAAAACAGGATCATCATCAACATCGGCCGACAGTTCGGAAGCGGCGGGCGCCGGATCGGCGCGGCCCTCGGCGAGCGCCTCGGGATTCCCGTCTACGACCGGCAGCTGATTACGGAGGCCGCCCAAAAGAGCGGCTACAGTCCGGAAGTCTTCCGCAAGAAGGAAGAGCGCAAGCGCCTCTTCAGCTTCTTCAGCAACAACGGTGTCGATGACAGCGAGATTTTCCGCATCCAGAGCGAGATCATCCGCGACATCGCATCCCGCGGGTCCGCGATCTTCCTCGGGCGCGCCTCGGACTACGTCCTGCGGGACATGCCCTGCCTCAACATCTTCCTGTCCGCCCCCGCGGACGTGCGTGCCGCGCACGTCGCGCAGATGCGCGGCATCACCACGGAAGAAGCCGCCGAGGCCTGCGCGAAGGAAGACCGCGAACGCGAGACCTATTACAACTTCTTCACTTTCCGCAACTGGGGCGTCGCCGCGAACTACGACCTCTGCCTCGACACGTCCCGCCTCGGCATCGAAGGCTCCGCGGATTTCATCATCGAGTTCGGCAGGCGCACCGGCTATCTGAAATGAGACGGAGGCTGCTCACGGGACTGCTCGTCGCGGCCGGGATGCTCCCGGCCCTGCTCTCCTGCACCTCCCGCCGCGCCCCCGAGCCCCCCGCCCCGAAGATCCCCGTCATCCTCAACGAGACCCTGACCAACGCGCTCTCCGACACGTCCGACCTCCGCGGCCTGGACGCCGCCGTGAGCCGCTACCTGCGCAACAACCACATCCACGGCGCCTCCCTGGCCATCATGCGCCGCGATTCCCTCGTCTACGCCAAGGGGTACGGCGAGGCCGACAAGGGCGTTCCCGCCGGCCCGGAGACGCTCTACCGGATGGCCTCCGTGTCGAAACTCGTCACGGCGGCGGGCATCATGGTCCTCGTGGACCGCGGCAGCCTGTCGCTCGACGACAAGGTCTTCGGCCCCGAAGGCATCCTGAAGGAATACAACGATTCCTACCGCGACCGCCGGTACGAGCGCATCACCGTGGAGCACCTGCTCCGCCACGAAGGCGGCTTCTCGTCCCGCGTGCCGGATCCGATGTTCTCGACGCGCAACCTGATGCAGCAGCACGGCTGGGCGCTGCCGCCGACCCCGGACATCCTCCTGAAGGCCGTCCTCCGCCAGAACCTGACCTATGTCCCCGGAACGACCCCGCAGTACTCCAACCTCGGATACCTGATCCTGACCCTCGTCATCGAGAAGGTCACGGGCCGCCCGTATGAGGAATGGATGCAGGAAAACGTGCTCCTGCCCGCCGGCTGCCACGAATTCCGCCTCGCCCGGAACTTCTACGAAGGGCGGTACCCCCATGAGACGCGCTACTACCTGCCGTCGAACGAAATCGCCGTCCCGTGCTATGACAACAGCGGCCATCTCGTCGAACGCTGCTACGGCGGCAACGACATCCACGGCCTGTACGGCGCCGGCGCATGGGTCGCCTCCGTCCCGGAGCTGATGCGCTTCGTCGCCTCAATCGACGGCCGCGACGAGGTCCCGGACATCATCTCCTTCGACCGCGTCACGGACATGACGACCTGGTTCGACGACCAGACCTACTCCCTCGGCTGGAACGACACGAAAGAATCCGGCGAGTGGACCCGCACGGGCTCCTTCTCCGGCACCAGCGCCCTCGTCAAGTACTACCCCGACGGCGAATGCTGGATCATGATCCTCAACACCAGCACCTACCGCGGCAACCGCCAGAGTTCCCAGACCGGCCTCCTCTTCCACGACCTCCGCCGCGACTACTCCCGCCTCCTCCCCCGCCGCGACTTCTTCTTCGTCCCCGTCCCCGAATAACCCCGGGCACGGCCCGGAGTGCGGTCCATGGGGGGATGGCCGGCTAGCTGCGATGGCCGGAGGAAGCGACTCCCGGGCCGAAGACTTGAACTTCCCCGCCGGCGCGGACAAACTCTTTCCGGGCACGTTCCAGCGCCCGGGCCAGCATAGTCGCATCGTGTTCCATGACCTGGATCAATTCCTTCCTGTTTACGGTCAGGGCCAGGTCCGCGACCGTCATCGCGCGGAGCACCGCGAGGACGGACTGCTCATTCCCGCCCCACAGGGACGTTCCCATCGCCATCGCGATCTTCAGCACCAAGGCCGCGATCGCATCCGGGTTCTTCTTCACGTCGAAATCCGTATTGAAACGGAAATCGGTCTCTCCGTACTGGAGCACTTCAAGTACTTTTTTCATAGTTCAAGTGTTTTTCGCAAAGATAAGCGGCTCTCCGGAATTCACACCAGGATAAACGTTTAATTGCGGTCCAGACACAAAAATCCCCCTTGGACGGCCGCGAGAGGGCGTTGCAAGGGGGATTTTCGTATGCGGGGGCCGCGGCTAGCGGTTGACGAACATGACGGCTTCGGCGATGGAGTTGAGCTTCGTGTCGACGCTGTCGGCGCGGCTGGCGAGGATGCAGGGCGCGGTCGTACCGACGAGCATGCCGGCCTGCTTCACGCCCGTGGCGAGCTTCGAGTTCGTCTTCCAGAAGACGTTGGCGGACTCGATGTTCGGGAAGAAGAGGCAGTCGGCGTCGCCGGCGACCTCGCTCTTCAGCTTCTTGATCTCCACGGACTCCCTGTCGATCGCGACGTCCAGCGCGAGCGGACCGTCGCCGATGCAGCCCTTGATCTGGCCGCGCTCACACATCTTGGCGAGCATGGCGCCCTCGGTGCAGGCGGTCATCGTGTCGAGCATCTGCTCGGAGGCGGCAATGAAGGCCACCTTCGGCTTCTCGATGCCGAACGAATGGGCCACGTCCACGAGGAAGCCCGTCATCTTCATCTTCTGGCGGAAGTCCGGCGCAGGGATGACGGCCATGTCCATCAGGAACATGAGCTTGTGGTAATTCGGGTTCTCGATGACGCCGACGTGGCTCAGGAGGCCCTTGGGCGGCAGGAGACCGGTCTCCTTGTTCAGGATGGCGCGGAGGAACTTGTCCGTCGAGCAGAGGCCCTTCATCAGGACGTCGCCCTGGCCGTCGTGGACGAGCTGGACCGCCTGCGCAACCGCCTTCATCTCATTGGGGTTGTGGATGATTTCGAACTTGGCGGGATCGATGCCGTGCTCGGCGCAGACCGCCTTGATCATGGCCTCGTCACCGACGAGGGTCGCCTTGATGAAACCTTTGTCGACGGCCACGCTGATGGCCTCGATGGAATGGGAATCGACAGCCCAGGCACCTACAAGCCGCTTGCAGATTCCTTTGGCCTTCAAAGTCTCGAATACGTCTGAAAATTTGGTAATCATGGTTATGTTGTGATTTTAGTGTTATTCCTGGTTGCCGAGGACGAGGTGCATCGTATCGCGGGCGATGACGAGTTCCTCGTTGGTCGAGACGACCATGACCTTGACCTTCGAATCCGGGGCGGAGATGACCTTGTCGTCGCCGGGGGCTGCGTTCGCCTCGTAGTCGAACTTCAGGCCCATGTAGCCGAAGTTCTCGCAGACGCGGCGGCGCAGGCGGGGGTTGTTCTCGCCGATGCCGGCGGTGAAGACGATGAGGTCGACGCCGTCCATTTCCGCGATGTAGGAGCCGATGATCTTGATCACGTCGTGGGTGAAGATCTTGAGGGCGAGCTTCGCGCGCTCGTTGCCTTCCGCGATCGCGGCGTCGAGCTCACGGCAGTCGGAGGAGACGCCGGAAACGCCGAGGAAGCCGCTCTTGCGGTTCATCAGCGTCGTCATGTCGTCCGGGGAGATGTTTTCCTTCTTCATCAGGTAGGGGACGATGTTCGGGTCGATGCTGCCGCAGCGGGTACCCATGATCATACCGGCGAGGGGGGTGAAGCCCATCGAGGTGTCGAGGCACTTGCCGTTCTGGACGGCGGTGATGGAGCTTCCGTTGCCGAGGTGGCAGGTGATGATCTTGGAGTTCTGGAGGTCAATGCCGGCGAGCTTGGCGGCCTTGCCTGCGACGAACTGGTGGCTCGTGCCGTGGGCGCCGTACTTGCGGACGTGGTACTGCTCGTAATACTTGTACGGAAGGCCGTACATATAGTTGTAGGCAGGCATGGTCTGGTGGAAGGCAGTATCGAAGACGACGACCTGCGGCACGGTCGGAAGGACGTGCTGCATCGCGCGGATGCCGAGGATGTGGGCCGGGTTGTGGAGCGGGGCGAAGTCGCAGCAGATCGCGATCTTGCTCATCACGTCCTCGTCCACGATGGCGCTGCCCGAGAAAAAGTCGGCGCCCTGGACGATGCGGTGGCCGACGGCCTCGATGTCGTCGAAGGACGAAAGCACGCCCGTCTCCGGGGCGACGAGCTCGTCGAGGACGAGCTGCATGCCGACCTTGTGGTCCGGAATCGCGAGTTCCTTGCGGACGGGGTCCTTGCCGGTAGGCTTGTGGGTCAGGATGCCGCTCGGGAGGCCGATTTTCTCCACGAGGCCCTTCGCCATCAGGTCAAATACATCGTCGTTCTTCATGTCCAGCAGCTGGTACTTGATGGAGGAGCTGCCGCAGTTGATTACCAGAATGATCATTCCTATGGGTTTTTATCAAATAAACGTTTAAATCGGCCAAAGATAAGAATAATTCGTTAATTTTCCGCCGGAGGGATACAGCTTTGGAAGCGGGGAAGAGATTTGCGGGGTATCTGGCTGTCGTGGCGGCGGGCGCGGGATGTGCGCTGCTCGTCGTGCTGCTGGAGCGGTTCCAGGTCCGGGCGGCGGGCGGTGCGGAGGCGCTGCGCGCGCTCCTCGGGCGGATTCCCTTCGCCGACGCGCAGACCGCCCCGCTGCTCCGCGCCCTGCTGACAGGCGACCGCAGCGGCCTGGGACGGGAGGTTACCGCCAGCTTTCGCGCCGCCGGCGCCTCGCATCTCCTCGCCCTGTCCGGGCTCCACCTGGGTTTCATCTACGCGGCCATCAGCCGCATCCTTGCGCTGCCGGGGAACTTCCCGGCCGTGCGGACGGCGCGGAGCCTGCTCGTCTGCGCCCTGTGCCTGGGCTACACGCTGATGACGGGGGCGTCGCCCTCCACGGTACGCGCGCTGCTGTTCATCCTGCTGCGCGAGGCGTCCCGGCTCCTGCCGGGGCGGCGGCTCAGCGGCGGACAGACGCTCGCACGCGCCCTGCTGATCCAGCTCGCCATCCGCCCAGCGGTGGCCCTGAGCCCGGGATTCCAGCTGTCCTACCTGGCGATGCTGGGGATCCTCCGGGTCTACCCGTGGCTGCGGGACTGCTTCCCGGCCGGGGAGCGGTTCAATCCGATGCGTTGGCTCTGGGACCGGGCGGCGCTGACGCTCGCATGCCAGCTGACGACCGCGCCGCTGGGCTGGCTGTACTTCCGCAGCCTGCCGCCGCACTTCCTGCTGGCGAACCTGCTGGCGCTTCCGCTCACGGAGGCGCTGCTCACCGCCGCGGCGGGCTGCGCCGCCCTGACCGCCGCGGGCTGGTGCCCGCCGGCCGCGGTCCGCGCCTGCGACAAACTCGCCCACGCGCTGGTCTCCACGCTGGAAACCATCGCAACCATGTAACGGGATACAGAAAGACTACTGGGAGTCGCGGACGCAGCGGACGGAGGCGAGGAAGTCCTCCTTGAAGCCGGCATTGGCGTAGACGCCGGTCTTGTCCTGGTAGAAGTAGCGGTAGATGGCCATCTCGGCGTCATACTCGTCGGCGGTCCAGAAGACGGCGAACTCGCGGAAGCCGGTAAAGCCGTACTTCCCGCCGTGGCCGGCGGCCGCATAGCCGTAAGGCAGGATATAGAGTTTCGCGTCGTTGGTGATCTTGACGGACGGCCAGTACTCCCAGAGCGGCTCCTCCTCTTCGTTGAAGCGGGCATTGCCCATCAGGGCCCCGGCGACGTCCGTGAAGGTCTCCTGCGGCTGGAAGCCGGCATCCGGACGGAAGCCGGACGCAAGGGCCACCCAGTCGGCCTCGGTCGGAAGGCGCCAGCCCTCCGGGCAGGCCGCGGAGGCTTCACCCCAGGTATAGTACATACCGAAGATGTCCTTGACGGCCGGGCAATAGTCATACGGCTGGCCGGCGCCCTCGTAGGCGAGGTTCCGGGCGAACCAGTCGCGTCCGCCGTGGGTCACGTACGGATACTCCTTGCCATCCCGCGGGTCGGCGAAGATGCCGTCCGCCCCGGAGAAATCCAGGCCGCGCACGCTGTTCTCCGCATCGACGACCACGGTCTCCTGCGTACAGCTGGAGGTATAATAACCCGCCGCGAAGGCGGTCACCTTGATCTGGAGGGTTACGAGCGTATCAGGAATCGTATAGGTCCAGTCCGGCTTCTTGCTCGCGGGATCCTTTTCGAAGCGGCTCGTGTCGAGCTGGGCGGTCGGAGTCACTTCCCAGGCATAGCCGAGGCCGCCGCCATCCGCCCGGCGGACGCCCGTCGGGCTCAGGGTCACGGTCTGTCCCGCCGAAAGGAACTGCGGGATCGAGAAATAGACGGATCCGTACAGGTATTCATCCAGTTCTTCCTCTTCTTCCTTCTTGCAGGACACGGCGAAGAGCGAAGCCCCAAGCGCGAGCCAGAGGAATATATGCTTACATCTCATTTTTCGGGCAAAGTCTTATTTTGCAAATATCGCATTAAAATGGCAAAAAGCCACTAACTTTGTACAAATACTTTGCCGAAGACCCGTTATGAAGTCCCGTCTTTTCCTGCTTTTCGCCCTCCTCGCCCTCCTGGCGTCCTGCCGCCGGTCCGGAGACTATGTCCAGATCAGCGGATACGCCCAGGGCGGAGTCTATTCCGTCAAGTACAACGCCGCCGGCGTCCGGGTTCCGCAGGAGGCGGTGGCCGCCGCGGTCGATTCCCTGCTCGGCGTCATCGACCGGACGCTGTCGGGCTACAACAAGGCCTCTGTGCTGAGCCGCTACAACGCCGGTGAGTCGGTCGGCCCGGACGCGATGTTCGACGAGGTCCGGGCACGGGCGCGGGCGTACCGCGCAGAGACCGGCGGGGCGCTGGACTGCGCCGCCGCTCCCCTCTTCGACGTCTGGGGGTTCGGTTTCACGGAGGGAAGCACCCCGGACTCCGCCGCCCTCGCCGCCGCGATGGAGCGGACCCGCGCCGAAGAGCAATGGAATTTCAACGCCATCGCCCAGGGCTACAGCTGCGACGTCGTTGCGGACTACCTGCGTTCCATCGGCGTCAAGGACATGCTCGTCGACATCGGGGAAATCTTCTGCCAGGGCCGGAACCCTTCCGGGAAGCCCTGGACCATCGGCGTGGACCGGCCGGAAGACGGGAACATGACCCCCGGAGCCGACCTCCAGGCGGTCTTCCGCGCCGGCGACGGCCCGCAGGGCATCGTGACCTCCGGCAACTACCGCAAATTCTATGTCCGCGACGGCCGCAAGTATGCCCATACGATCGACCCCCGGACCGGCTGCCCGGTGGAACACAGCCTCCTCAGCGCGACCGTCGTGGCCCCCACGGCGATGGACGCCGACGCCTATGCAACCTACTGCATGGTCATCGGCCTCCCCGAAGCGCAGGCATTCCTCCTCGGCCGCGACGACCTGGAGGGATACCTGGTCTATGATGACAATGGGAAAATGGCCTCCTGGGCCTCCCCCGGCTTCGAACTCCTCACCTACTAGCGAAGGTCCGTCACCAGGAAGTCCTTCGTAAGGGCGGCGGTGTCGAAGGCGAATTCGGAGGCGGCGACGGGCGCGGCGGCGACGAGGTCGCGGACGTCCAGGACGAGATCCGTCTCATCGTCGAGGGCGACGGTCGCCCCGACGATCTTCCCGCCGGAATTCCTGAAATTCACGCGCTGCAGATAGGCGCTGTAGTCCTCGGCGTCCTGGATATAGACCTCGCGGGCCTCCTTGTCGACGACCCACTGGGTCTTCCCGTCGCTCCAGTACTCGACGAGGCCGGCCTTGACGCAGAAGCAGTTGCCCTGCACCCGCGCGGTGCCTTCGCCGGAAACCGGGACGGTTCCCTCGACCTTGTAAGTAAAACCGAAAGAAAGGAGCTGCTTTGTCCAGTCCTGGGCTCGGCCCGGGAGGAGGAACGCCAGCAGGCAGGCGAAGGAAAGGATCAACTTTTTCATCTTCCGAACGTTTTCAGGATTGTGCTCAATTCGTCCAAGTCCTGGACCAGTACCTGGCGCGGTTTGGAACCTTCCTGCGGTCCCACGATGCCCGCGGCTTCCAGCTGGTCCATCACTCTTCCTGCTTTTGCATAACCCATGCCAAGACGCCGCTGGAGGTCGGAGGTCGAACCCTTCTGGGTCATGACCACCAGCTTCGCGGCTTCTTCGAAACGTTCGTCGAGGTCGTTCATATCGATGCCGGCACCGCCGGCCTCCCCTTCCGCAGGGGCCGGGGACGGCAGGTAGTACGGCGTGTTGTAACACTGCCGGTAACCGGTCTGGGCGCCGATGTACCGGGTGATGGCGTTGATTTCGTCGTTGCTGATGAAGGCGCACTGGACGCGCTCCGTCTCCACGCCCGCATAGTAGAGCATGTCGCCCTTGCCGATCAGCTTCTCGGCGCCCGGCGTATCGAGGATCGTCTGGGAGTCGATGCGGGAGGCCACGCGGAAGGCGATGCGGGTCGGGAAGTTGGTCTTGATGATGCCGGAGATGACGTCGACCGAGGGACGCTGGGTCGCGAGGATGACGTGGATGCCGGCGGCACGGCCCTTCTGGGCGAGGCGGATGATGGAGGTCTGGATGCTCTTGGCGATCGCCTTGCTCTCGGCGGAGGCGCCGACGGACATCGTCAGGTCGGCGTACTCGTCCACCACGACGACCATGTACGGCATGAAGTGGTGACCCTCGGTCGGGAGGAGGTGGCGGTCCTTGTATTTCTCGTTGTAGAGCTTGACGTTGTTGACGAAGGCCTTGCTGAGCAGCTCGTAGCGGTCGTCCATCTCGATGCAGAGGCTCCGGAGGATCTTCTCCGCCTCCTTGGGCTTCTTCACGATCGCGCCGTTGAGCTCGTCCTGCTCGTCCGCGGCGTCCGGGAGGACGGCGAGGTAGTGCTTCAGGAGTTGGGCGTAGGAGGAGAACTCGACCATCTTCGGGTCGATGAAGACGAGCTTCAGCTCGGACGGGTGCTTCGAGTAGAGGAGCGAGGAGACGATTACGTTCAGGCCGACGGACTTGCCCTGCTTGGTCGCACCGGCGATCAGGAGGTGGGGGGTGTCGGCGAGGTCGAAGACCTTGACTTTCTGGGTAATCGTGTAGCCGATGGCGACCGGGAGTTCCGCCTTGCTCTCGCGGAAGGAGCGGTCGTTCAGCATCGCGCGGAGCGGGACGATCGAGGCGTTGTCGTTCGCCACCTCGATGCCGACGGAGTCCTCCAGCGTCACGACGCGCACGCCGCGGGCGTTCAGGGACATCGCGATGTCCTCCTGGAGCTTGCGGATCTCGCTGATGCGCACGCCGGGGGCGGGATAGACCTTGTACAGGGTTACGGAGGGGCCGGGGACGGCCTTGACTTCGAGGACCTGGATCTTGTAGTTCGCGAGGACCGCGCGGATCTTGTTGTTGTTGCGGGTCATCTCCTCCGGGGAGACTTCCTTCTTCGATTCGGCGTAGGTCTCGAGGATGTCGAGGGTCGGCATCTTGTAGGCGGGGACCTCTTCGGCGCGCATGTCGATGCGCGGGAGCGGCTTCTTGATCTCGGTCGAGTAGCCTTCGCCCTCGATGACCTCGAGCGTGCCTTCCGCTTCAGGGTCCGCGACTTCCGGCACGGGCGGCTCATTCCCGTCCGGGGCGGACGCTTCGCGCAGCTTCTCCCGCTGGCGTTTCCGCGACGGCTTCTCCTCCGGGGCTTCCGGGGTGGCCGGCGAGGGCGGCATCAGCGATACGGCGGGCTGGAGGTCCTTTTCCTCCGCCGGCTCCGTTTCGGGCAGGTCGACCGCACGGCCGAGGCCCGCGACCCAGTCGGAGAAGCGGCGGCTCGCGAGGAACAGCCAGCCGAAGGCGAGCAGGACCACGCCGAGCACGGTCACGGCCAGGCCGACGAGGTTCCGCGACCAGCCGATGAGGAAATGGCCGAGGCGGCCGCCGAGACCGCCGCCGAAGGCGGTGTCGGCGCCGGCAAGCGTGCCGGCGAGCGCGAGGACGAGCGAGGCGACGAACGCCCCGGAGAGGGCGAGGAGCGTCGTCCGCAGCAGCGAGAAGCGCCATTTCCCGGTGATGAGCCGGACGGCGACGGCGGTCAGGATCACGAGCAGCGCGAAGCTGCCGAGGCCGAACCACTCGCAGACGAGGAGGTTGCCGAGGCGGAAGCCGAGCTTGCCGGCGGCGTTGCTGACGCCGACCCCGGCATCCATCATCGCCGGGTCGGAGAGCAGGCTCTGGTCGACCCGCCAGGTCCCGAGGTAAGACAGCGCGGCGATCAGCGTGAAGACCGTGAAGGCGGCCACGCCGATCCCCGTCACGCGGCGCGCGACGGTCTTCTGCGACTCATCCCACCGGATCCTCATCCGTTATTCTGTTTTTTCTTGTTCTTCCAGTTCTTGCCGTTGCGGTTCCGCTTCGAGCCGTTCCCCTGCTGGGCCTGGCCGAAGCCCGGGCGCGCGAAATTCGCATCCCCGGAGATCTTCGAGAGGCTGATGCCTTCCGGAACCTTGATCCGGCCTTCGGACAGGACCTCGATGTCCTTGAAGATCGTCTCGTCGGCGACGCTGTCCTTGTTCCAGATCAGGTACTGCTGGCGCATGTAGATCGCCAGGGAGCGGATCATCGCCGTCTTGACCTCCCCGTCCGGTTCGCCGGCGATGAGGTCGATGATGCTTTCGATGTTGCGGCCGTAGTGGGCGGCTTTCAGGGGGCGCTTCTTGAGCGGGATTGCGACCGGGTGGGACTGGATTTCCGCGACGGTCGGCGCAGGGAAGGGGGAATCGACGTCGAGGTCGAAGCCGGAGATGATGTAGAGCTGGTCCCAGAGGCGGTGGACGTAGTCCTCCTGCTGGCGGACCTGGGGGTTCAGGATCTCCATCACCTTCACGATCGCGGCAGCCTGTTCGGTCCGCTTCGCGCGGTCTTCAATCCCCTTCAGCTGCTCGACCATCTTCAATATATTGCGGCCGAATTCGGGCACCAGGAGCTTCTCCCGCTCGGTGTTGTAGTCGAGTCCGGCGTTATTGGCGTTTTCGTACATATTGACTTTCTCTTTTCTACAAATTCCCAGTTTACAAAGATAGCATTTTTGCATTTCTTTTTTACATTTGTAACCATGGAAAAAGCCAAAGTTTACTTCACCGACTTCCGCACGCCCGCCTACGGGGAGCCCCTCCCCAAGAAGCTCCAGCGCCTGCTGAAGACCGCCGGCATCGGCGACATCGACTTCGACGGCAAATTCGTCGCCATCAAAATCCACTTCGGGGAACACGGCAACCTGAGCTTCCTGCGTCCCAACTACGCCCGCGCGGTCGTGGACCTCGTCCGGGAGCTCGGCGGCAAGCCCTTCCTCACGGACTGCAACACGATGTACCCCGGCTACCGGAAAAACGCCCTGGAGCACCTCTACTGCGCCTGGGAGAACGGATTCACCCCCCTCGCCGCCGGCTGCCCGATCCTGATCGCCGACGGCCTGAAAGGCACGGATGACGTCGCCGTCCCCGTCGCGGGCGGCGAATACGTCAAGGAGGCCTACATCGGCCGCGCCGTGATGGATGCGGACGTCTTCATCAGCCTGAGCCACTTCAAGGGCCACGAGGACGCCGGCTTCGGCGGGGCGATCAAGAACATCGGCATGGGCTGCGGCTCGCGCGCCGGCAAGAAAGACCAGCACAGCAGCGGCAAGGCCCAGATCGACGCCGCCCTGTGCCGCGGCTGCCGCAAGTGCCAGAAAGAATGCGCCAACGGCGGACTCGTCTATGACGCGGAGCGCCGGAAGATGACGGTGTCCGACAACTGCGTCGGCTGCGGCCGCTGCCTGGGCGCCTGCAACTTCGACGCGATCAGCTTCTCGAACTGGAACGCCGTCGAGATGCTCGGCCGCAAGATGGCGGAATACGCGAAAGCCGTCGTGGACGGACGGCCGAATTTCCATATTTCCCTGATCGTGGACGTCTCCCCGAACTGCGACTGCCACCAGGAGAACGACGCGCCGATCCTCCCGGACATCGGCATGCTCGCCTCCTTCGACCCGCTGGCCCTCGACCAGGCCTGCGTGGACCTGTGCCAGGCCGCGACGCCGCTGCGGAACAGCCAGCTCGGCGACAACATCGCCAAGCCCGGCTTCCACGACCACCACGACCACTTCAAGAACAACAATCCCGTCTCCGACTGGACCGCCTGCCTCGACCAGGCCGCGAAGATCGGCCTCGGGACCCGCGACTACGAGCTCGTTACGATAAAATAATACAGACAGGTTTGTCCGAATCGAAATGGAGGGTTGATTCCGGGAGCGGGGTCAGCCCTCCGTCTTTTTCGCTGACGGAGAAGACCTGGATATTGCCGCTGTCACGGCAGGCGACGAGGAGGTAGCGGCCGTCCGGGGTGATGAGGAAGTTGCGGGGGTGGCTTTCCGTGGGGACGTAGCCGGTCTTGCGGATCATGCCGTCGGGGTCGACGGCGAAGATGCTGATTCCGTCGTTGCGGAGGCGGTGGGAGGTATAGAGGAAGCGGCCGGACGGGTGGAGGTGGATGTCGGCGCTGCCGTCGACGCCCGTTTCATCGGCCTGCAGGCGGGCCAGCAGGGCGAAGGACGGGACGCCGTCCTGCACGCCGTAGCGGAAGACGAGGACCTCGCCGGAGATCTCCGTGAGGACATAGAGGAGGCCGGCGGCGGGGTTGAATTCATAGTGGCGGGGTCCGGCGCCGGGGCCGCAGGGGATGTCGAGCTCCGGGTGGTCCGTGAGGACTTCCGCGCTGCCCTCCGGGTTGACGTGGAGGACGCGGATCCGGTCGGAGCCGAGGTCGGAGGCGAGGAGCCAGTCCGTGCCGGGGATGAGCTTGACCTGGTGGATGTGGGCGGAGCGCTGGCGGGAGAGGACGGGGCCGGAGCCTTCGTACGGGTGGACCTCGACGCGCTCGGTGAGGGCGCCGGAGGCATCCAGGCCGAAGACGGAAACGGAGCCGCCGGAGTAGTCGGCGGTCACGACGTACGGCCGGCCGGGGAGCAGCGTGAGGAAGCACGGATCATCGCCGATTTCGCTGCGGTAGGCGGTCCGGGCGCCGTCCGCGAAGGAATAGATCCCGGAATCCGGGCCGGTCTCGGAGACGGCGTAGAGACGTCCGCCCTCCCCCGCCGCCAGATAGGACGGATCCTTCGCGGGTACGGGGACGGGCGTCGTGAAACGGCCGCCGGAAAAACCGACCTGGTAATAATTCCTGCCGTAGGTGCCGACCGCGAGGGAGAGTTCCTCCGCGCGGGGGGTGCAGGCCGCGAGCAGCAGCGCCGCGGCGAGCAGCTTACACTTCCACAATCCTGTCTTCATATACATACCACAGATAAGCTTTGACGTTTTCATATCCCATGGCCCGGTAGAGGCCGGCGTAACGCCGGGCCTGGGCGAGGTAGGACGGGCGGGGGGCGCCGAACTTGTAGTCGATGACGGTCACGGCGCCGTCGCGGATGATGACGCGGTCCGGGCGGAAGACGCTTCCGTCCGTGTCGATGATTTCCGTCTCGTTGAAGGCAGTCCCGGGCGGGCAGTCGTCGAACCACTCCGGGCGGGCGGCGACGCGCCGGCGGAGGAGGTCGTCGTCCGCGCCGGCGGAGAGGTCGGCGAGGCGGTCGACGGCGGAGAGGCGGGCGTGGAGCTCGATGCCGGCGAGGCGCGGGGAGGCGTCCGCGCCGACGGCGCCGTCGGCGCCGAAGTAGTCGGCGGCGTCCGCCGACGGGGTCAGCCGCCCGCCGAGCGGGACGGACTCATAGACGGCCTCCAGCCGGCGGTCCGTCCGGACCTCCCGCCGGAGCCGGCCGTAGTCGAAGGGCGCGCCGAGGCGCCACGGGCCTGCGCCGCCGAAATAGAAATACAGGAATTCCGGCATCTTGGTCAGCTCCGCGGCGGAGGGTTCGCCGGTCTCCCGCTCGGCGGCGCAGGCCTTCCGCATCTCGGCGGACGGGAGGAGGGAGATGACGGTCAGGGACTTGCGGGCGCGGGTCAGGGCGACGTAGAAGAGGTTGGCCATGTCGATCTGCGAGAGGCCGTATTCCTCTTCGTAGGCGGCGGAGAAGCGCGTGCGGGGCGTCTCGCCGGCCGAGAACGGGACCGGATAGATGGCCGTTGCGAGCGCCGGGGGCAGGAGGCCGTCCCGCATGTCCGGGGCGCACCAGGCCCATTTGCCGGTCTTGACCTCGTAGTCCTCCGCGTCCGTCACGATGACGCAGGGGAACTCCAGGCCCTTGGACTTGTGGACCGTCATGATGCGGATGGCCTGGACGTCGTCCGGGGAGCTGATCTCAAGGTCGGAGCGGGAGTCCCAGTACTCGAGGAAGCCGGCCAGGTCGTTGCCGTTCACGGTCGCCCATTCCTGGACGATGTCGAGCAGGGCGAAGAGGTACTGCGTCTCGGTCTCGCGCCATTCGGGGCGGCGTTCGAGGGCGGAGCGGACCACGCCTTCCACGAGCCCCAGCAGCGACTCGCAGCCCTGCGGGACATCGATTTCCAGGTCGCCGAGGACATAGCGGGCCAGCTCGTCCTCCGCGTTCAGCAGCAGGGCGAGGCGTGCGACGACGCAGGTCACGGACTCCGCGTTCTTGACGCCCAGCGAATCGTCCGATACGACGGCGTGGCCGTGGGCCAGCAGGTAATCGGCGATCCGGTTGCCGACGTTGTGGGTCCGGACGAGCACGGCGATGTCGGATGGGAGCGCGCCCGCCGCGAGGGCCTTCCCGACGGCCTCGAGGACGGCGGCGTTCTCCGCCTCGGGATTCTTCCGGCCCCGCAGGCCCTCCACGAAGACGACGTCCACGCAGCCCGGCTGCTGCTCGTCGGAGCGGACCTCCTGCGCCACGTCGGAGTAGATTTCGCCGATGCCGAGCCGGTCCGCGACGAAGCGGAAGAAACCGTTGTTGAATTCGACGACGCTGCGGGCGCTGCGCCAGTTGCCGCGCAGGGCGACCGGGGGCGCACAGTCCGGCAGCTTGTCCTCCACCTCGGAGGCCAGCAGCCGCCAGTCGGAGTCGCGCCAGCGGTAGATGCTCTGCTTCACGTCGCCGACGACGAAGTTGGTCCCGCCGCCCGCCGCGGTCTCCCGCAGGAGCGGGAGCAGGTTCTCCCACTGGACGATCGAAGTGTCCTGGAACTCGTCGAGGAGGAAGTGGCGGTAGCGGACGCCCATCTTCTCGTAGATGAAGGGGGCGTCGCTGCCGTCGATGATGCGGCGCAGCAGCGCGTTCGAATCGTCGAGGCTGAGGACGTTCTTTTCGCGGAGCAGCTGCTCCATCTCCGCGCGGAAGTCCCGCGCAAAGCCGAGCGCATAGGTCTGCTCCCGGATGTTGAAAGCGGTCAGGTAGACCTTGTAGGGCTCCCCGAGCAGGAAGGCGAACGGCGTCCCGTCCGCGTCCTTCAGGAGGGTCTTCGTCTTGGGGTACGGGATCTTCTCGGTCGTGGAATATGCTTTCAGGTAGGGCTCCAGCTGGGACGCGGCGCGGCCGGAGAGTTTCCCGGCGAGCTCCCGCGCGGCGGCGCGGAGCCGCGCCCGGAAGTCGTCGATGATCGCGCCGCAGGCCGCGCGGATCGTCCGCAGGTTCTCCGCGGAGAACGCGGAGCGCGGGTCGATCCCGGCGGCGCGGGCCGCCTCGTCGAAGCGCTCCGACAGCAGGCGCGAAGCCGTCTCCTGGAGGCTTGCGTCGAGCCGGAAGCGGTCCCCGACGGCCAGCCGGTCCGCCATGTTCTCGTTCACCCAGCGGACCAGGTCCTCCCCGCGGGAGGGCAGCGTGTCGAGGATGCGGTCCACCGCCTCCCCGACCAGCGAGTCCCGGTCCAGCTCGACCTGATAGGAGGAGAAGAAGCCGATCTCGCGCGTGAAGGCCTTCAGGGCCTGCTGGAAGAACTTGTCGATCGTGCTGACGGAGAAGGAGCTGTAGTCATGGAGGATGGCGCGCAGGAACCAGCCGGCACGGCGGCGGATCTCCTCCGCGCCCTTGCCGGTCTCCCGCATCAGGTCCGGGAGATAGGGCGAGCGCTCCGGCGTCCGCGCGAGGACGTCGAGCTCCTTCAGGATGCGTCCCTTCATCTCGGCGGTCGCCTTGTTCGTGAACGTGACGGCGAGGATGTGGCGGTACGCGTCCAGCTCCCCGCTGCCGAGCAGCAGGGAGATGTACTTCCGGGCGAGGTTGTAGGTCTTGCCCGAGCCCGCCGACGCTTTCAGGATCTCCGTCATCGCTTGCACAGTTTTTTAAAGTCGCAGTATTTGCAGTCCGTCCGGACATTCCCCTTCCGCTCGAACGGGACGGAGAGGTCCGCGATCTCGGCGAGCAGCGCGGAGAGCCCCTTCCGGACACCTTCCAGGAACGCCTCGCTGACCGGCTCGTCCGCCACGTCCCCGACGAACAGCCGGGAAAGCGCATAGACCGAATTGGAAAGGCCCGCCAGGGGGATTCCGTCGTTCTCCCGGACCAGCATGTCGTAGAAATACATCTGCAGCGCAATCGTCGGCCGGTCCTGCGAGCCCTTGCCGAACAGGTTCTTCAGGACGTCGCCGGCGTTCGCGTCGGAGATGCCCGTGTCTTCCTCGCTGACCGCGCCGGTCTTGTAGTCGACGATCCGGACCGGGCCGCCGGGCAGGCGGTCCATCCGGTCCACGGTCCCCTTCAGCAGGAACCCGTCGAGCCCGCCCCGGTATTTCTTCTCCAGCCCGAGGATCTCGAAGGCCGGTGCACCGTGGGCGTCCAGGTAGCGGATGTCCCGCTCCAGGATCTTGGTCACGTACGCCAGGACGAGGTCCAGGTGGACCGTGTCACGCCCTTCGACGTAGCGCGTCTTCATCTCTTCCATGATTTCCCGGGCCACCAGGGCGCGGAGCCCCTCCGGGTCGTCCAGCCGGGCCTGCAGGTCCTCCCGGCGGACCGTCGGCGGCCGGTAGATGTCCTCCAGGGACCGGTGCAGCACGTTTCCGATTGCCTTGGCGTCGAGGCTCTCCAGAACCTCGTCCTCCTCCCGCAGCCCCCGGGCGACCCGGAAGCAGAAGCGCGCGGGGCAGGCGAAATAGTCCTTCACGGCGGAGGCGGAGATGCCGCGCGCACGGATGGCGTCGATGTCCTCCGGCGTCTTGGGGATCGCCCCGTCCGCCGCCGGCGTCCGCAGCTCCGAGGCCGCATAGTGGCGGATCAGCCGGACCTCCGGGTAGAGGTAGGCGAGCTGCTTGATGTAGCGGGATTCCTCCCCGGCGCGGAGGTTCTTCATCCGGGAATCGCAGACGAGCCAGACCGTCTTCGCGCGCTGCAGCAGGCGGTAGAAGTAGTAGGCGTTCATCGCGTCGTGGTACTCGAAGGTCGGCAGCCCGTAGCCGCGCCGCAGCTCGGCGGGGACGAAGGAGGACGCGACCGGATGGCGCGGATAGACGCCCTCGTTGCAGGACAGGATCACGAGGTTGTCGAAATCGACCGCACGCGTCTCGAGCGGCCCCAGGATCTGCATGCCCTTCAGCGGCTCGCCCCGGAACGGCACGCTCTCGCCCAGCAGCATCTGGTCCAGCAGGCGGAACCACGTCGCCGGCTGGACCGCCAGGCGGTACTGCATCAGCGCGGAGACAGTCTGGTGGTAGCGGCGCGCAAACTCCAGTTCGAGGGCCATGTCCGGCGCATCCTTCATCGCCTCCGCGAGGGCGAGCACGACCTCGAGCTGGTAGCGCTGGATTGCCGCGACCTGGTCCGCGTCCGCCGCCCGGGCGTCGCGCACGACGGGCTGGAAGACCGCGTCGAACGCCGGCGCGCCGGAAAGTTCCTCCTGCGGAATATAGTATTTGGCGGCCTTGCGGACCGAATCCATCTGCTCTTCAGCGCCGGCGGCCGCCAGCCGGAAGAGGCTGTTCGTAAAGACCGAGCGGACCTGGCGGTGGTAGAAAAGCCAGCCGTCCTTCTCCCGGAGGTGGAGCTGCATCGCCGCAATCTCCCCCATCAGCGCAAAGAGCGCGCTCCCCTTCATCGGCAGGCCCATCGAGACATTGAGCTCGCCGAACTCCGCCGGGATACTGCCCAGCACGGCGGGCAGCAGGTCCTCGTCCGGCAGGACGACGGCGGTCCGCTCGCTGCGCTCCGCGGGCGGCAGCGTCCGCAGGACGGCGGGCAGCAGCTTCGCCTGCCCGACGCCCGAAGCGACGCTGAGGACGTGGACCTCCGGGGCCGGGAGTCCCTCCGGGTCCGGTTGGAAGGCCTGCGGGAAATCGCGGAGGTTCTCCGCGATGAAGAGCGAAGCCTTCCCGCCCGGGTCCCGGACCAGCGGTCCGGAAAAATCCCAGCAGAACTCCGCCAGGCCCGCCTTCTCCAGCGCCCGCAGCACGGTCTTCTCGCATTCGTCCAGCGCGTTCAGTCCGACGAAGACGAACTTCCGGCAGCCCGGGAACGCGGCGCCGAACACGTCCGCCGCCGCTTCGTCCTTCAGCCGCTCCGCCAGCGCGCGGTAGGCCATCCCCCCGTAGGAAATCCCCTCCGCCGACAGGCGCGCGCGGAAGGCTTCATACAGCGGCCCCAGCAGGTCCCAGACCTGCAGGAAACGCTGTTTCATCGCCCCGTCGCGCTCGAAGCTCTCGACGAAATGGGCGATCGCCTCGCGCTGGTTCTCGGACAGGTACTCATAGCTGTCCGCCATCCGGCGGTACTCGGCGATGTTCGCGAACAGGCGCCCGGCATCGACCCGGTACCGGTCCGCGTCGCCGAAGTCCGCGAGGATCACATCGCCCCAGAAGATGAATTCGTCGAGCGGCTCCGGCTCGCGCCCGTTGCGGGAGCGGAACAGCTTCGCGTAGCATTCGTAGAGGATCAGCAGCAGCCGGACCCGGTCGGCCTTGCGCGCGCCGGCCGCCTTCCAGAGGAAGTCGTCGACCGTCGCGCAGGGCGGTGACTGGACCGGCCGGGCGGCCCCTTTCACCTCCTGCGCCAGATACTTGCGGAAGAAAACCTCCGCCCTGCGGCTCGGAAAAATGAAAAAGAGCCCGTCCAGCCCCTCCCTGTAATAGCGGGAGGCCACCTGGCTGAGAAACGGTTTCATTCTTACCAAATATACAGAAAAATATCCGTATTTTTGCACCATCCAAGCAAAACGGACCTTATGAATTACCGCAATCTGACTGCCGACGAAATCCGACAGCTCCAGGCCCAGGCCTGTCTCGCTTCAGACTGGACAAAAGTCCTTGTCGCCGAGCGCTTTACCCCCGATTATATCATCTCGACCCGCTTTTACGGAGACATCCGTCTCGGCGTCTTCGAGAGCGAATTCGAGCTCGCCGGCGGCATCCGCAAGCACGCCGGCCTCTACCACACGACCCTGAGCAACGTCGAGATCGGCGACAACTGCTGCATCGAGAACGTCAAGAACTATATCGCCAACTACCGGATCGGCCACGACACCTTCATCGAGAACGTCGACATCATCCTGACCGACGGCGTCTCGTCTTTCGGCAACGGCGTCGAAGTCGCCGTCCTGAACGAGACCGGCGGCCGGGAAGTGATGATCTATGACAGGCTTTCCGCCCATGAGGCCTACATGATGGCCCTCTACCGCCACAAGCCCGAGCTCATCGCCCGGATGCGCGAGATCATCGGCGCCTACACGGCGCAGGTCTCCTCCGCCGTCGGCATCATCGGCGACCACGTGACCATCGCCGACTCCGGCTACATCAAGAACGTCAAGGTCTCCGAATACACCAAGATCGAAGGCGCCTCCCGCCTCAAGAACGGCAGCATCAACGGCAACAAGACCGCCCCGGTCCATATCGGCGTCAACGTAATCGGCGACGACTTCATCATCTGCAGCGGCTCCCGCGTCGAGGACGGCGTAACCTTCTCCCGCTGCTTCATCGGCCAGTCCTGCCGCCTCGGTCACGGCTACTCCGCCTCCGACTCGCTCTTCTTCGCCAACTGCCAGGGCGAGAACGGCGAGGCCTGCGCGATCTTCGCCGGCCCCTACACGGTGACCCACCACAAGTCGACCCTCCTCATCTCCGGCATGTTCTCCTTCATGAACGCCGGCTCCGGCTCGAACCAGAGCAACCACATGTACAAGCTCGGCCCGATCCACCAGGGCATCATGGAGCGCGGCGCGAAGACTGCCTCCGACTCCTACATCCTCTGGCCCGCGAAGATCGGCGCCTTCTCCCTCGTGATGGGCCGCCACGTCGCCCACCAGGACACCTCCAACCTCCCCTTCTCCTACATCATCGAGCAGAAGGGCACGACCTACATCGTCCCCGCGGCGAATCTCAAGAGCGTCGGCACGATCCGCGACTCGAAGAAGTGGCCCAAGCGCGACGGCCGCCAGGATCCGGAGAAGCTGGACCTTGTCAATTTCAACCTCCTGAGCCCCTACACGATGCAGAAAGTCCTCCACGGCATCGACATCCTGAAGGGCCTCCAGGATGCCTCCGGCAAGCTATCCGAAGAATACGCCTTCCAGAGCGGCATCATCAAGCGCTCGGCCCTCGAGAACGGCCTCCGCTACTACAACCTCGTCCTGGACAAGTTCCTCGGCAACTCGATCATCTCCCGGATCCAGAAATCCGGGGCCGGCTCCTTCGCCGAGCTCCAGGCCGCCTTCGCCCCCGACTCCGAGACCGGCACGGGCAACTGGGTCGACGTCGCCGGCCTCCTCGCCCCCCAGGACAGCATCAAAGCGCTGATCCGGGACATCATCGCCGGCACGGTCGACTCGACCGCCGGAATCGCCGCGCGCCTCGCCGACCTCCATGCGAACTACTATGACTATGAGTGGAACTGGGCCTACGGCGCCATCCGCGACCACTACGGCATCGATCTCTGCGACGTCTCGCCCGAGACGCTCCACGGCCTCCTGCGCCGCTGGCGCGACTCCGTCATCGCGATGGACGAGATGCTCTACGACGACGCCCACAAGGAGTTCTCCCTCAGTTTCATGACCGGATTCGGCGTCGACGGCGGCCAGACGACCATGCGCCGCGATTTCGAGCAGGTCCGCGGCTCCTCCTTCGAGAACGACCCCTTCGTCATGAGCATCAAGGACCACATCACCGCCAAAACCGCCCTCTACTCCTCCGTCACCTCCCTCCTCGACAATCTGGAATAGCCCCGTCCCGGAACGCAGCGCCTGTCATTTCGAGCGCTGCCCCATCTGTCATTTCGAGCGAAGCGCAGCGGAGTCGAGAAAACTTTCCCGCCTCAGATCGCAGAAAAAGCTTTTTTCCTGAGATCGTCGAAAAAACGCCGCCTCAGATCGCCGAAAAAACGCCGCCTCAGATCGCCGAAAAAACGCCGCCTCAGATCGCCGAAAAAGCATTTTTCCTGAGATCGTCGAAAAAACGCCGCCTCAGAAAAAATGCTTTTTCTGCTTCTGTACTGCGCTGCCGCTGTCATTCCGAGCGCAGCGAAGGAATCTGCCCCCCCCGAAAACCGCGCGGCCCCGCGACACATTTCGACGCGGGATGTGTCAGCGGAGGGCCGGGAGGGCGGGCAAAGACACATTTCGCGGCGTTTTGTGTCTGCAGGAGGCCGGGAGGGTGGGGAAAGACACATTTCGCCGCGGGATGTGTCAGCGATTGGGGAAAAGGGTGTCGACGACTTGGCGGGAGAGGCGGAGGAGGCGGGCGATCTGCTTGTTGGAGGCGTTGTACTCAAAGCGAAGGGTTTTGGCGAGCTCGATTTTGGCATCGTTGGGAAGCAGGGTGGGGTTCTTTTGGTCGAACTGCCTGGCGCTGAGGGAGCCGGTGAGGAAAAAGAGCTCCTCGTCGGTGTAGAAGATGGACTCACCGATTTCGCGGGCGATGGCCTTATACGATTCGACATTCCGGGAGAGCAGGGCGAAATACTGATGGGCATTGTAGAAGAGGGATTCGCCGAGCGGGATGTCACAGAAACACATCGGGCTGATGCAGCCATCCTGGATTCGAAGGTCAGAGAGATCATCCGCGCGGCGGCTGTGGGCGAGCGCCCGACGCTCCCGGGCGCCGGCCGGCCTGGAAGAATCGAAGAAGCGCCGCTTTGCCTCGGGGTTGAAATAGTACTTGTTTGCGCCCCAGGGGTAGGAGAACGGCGTATGGTCGGGTGAGACGAGATAGCCATTCCGGTTCGCGTAGACAAGCACATTCCTCAAATCGCTGAGGGACGTGATTTCCCGGGGGCGGGGGTTGAGGCCGGAAAGGTCCGCCGGCCGGCCGTTCTGCCGCAGGCTCCAGCGAAGCATATCGGCCAGATCCGCGAAGAAGTCAGTCACCTGCGCTTCGCGTTTTGCTGCGTACAGTCCGTGGTGGTGGTTCGACATCCATTCAAAGGTGAGGGCGCGGACTTCCGGGTGGAGTTTCAGGCAGATGGCCGTGCTGTTCATTGCCAGGCGAAAGGAATCTTCGTCGGGCAGAAATACCGGGTGATCCTCCCGCGTATAGAGATGCCAGAATGGGCCCGCCTCCTGGAACAGCCGCTCACACCGTTCTTCGATTTCCCATGCCGCGCGTTTCGATTGCATTTTCATGACGCGAACATAGCGCTCTTTTTCTTTACCATCACCATACCGAAAAAAACAAAACAAACTTTTTTATGTTTCTTTCGGTCAGCGGCGGGCCGGCGCTCAGCTGGCAAAAGACACATTTCGGGGCGAAATGTGTCTGGAGGGGTGGAAAAGGAGGGGGAAAGACACAAATCGCGGCGAAATGTGTCTGGAGGGGCGGGAAAGGAGGGAGAAAGACACAAATCGCGGCGAAATGTGTCTGGAGGGGCGGAAAAGGAGGGGGAAAGACACAAATCGCGGCGAAATGTGTCTGGAGGGGCGGAAAAGGAGGGAGAAAGACACAAATCGCGGCGAAATGTGTCTGGAGGGGCGGAAAAGGAGGGAGAAAGACACAAATCGCGGCGAAATGTGTCTGGAGGGGCGGAAAAGGAGGGAGAAAGAC